>Ga0187818_10000528_pt1 | contig 13949 bp, 6 predicted proteins | sample NC_wetland_sal_i_14_FD_130581 | JGI IMG/M metagenome (GOLD analysis project Ga0187818, IMG submission 130581) | Wetland sediment microbial communities from Neuse River Estuary, North Carolina, USA - SO4_3 | ecosystem: Environmental > Aquatic > Freshwater > Wetlands > Sediment | place: USA: North... | reverse complement strand
GATTGCGCGTGGTTCCGACGTTCCGCCCGGACAAAGCCCTGCTCGTGCACACGCCCGAGGCATTCAACGCCTGGGTCGACCGGTTGGGGCGCGCCAGTAACGTGGCTATTTCCTCCCTGCGCGATTTTCTTGACGCGCTGAAACAACGGCACGATTTCTTTCACCAAAACGGAGCCAGACTCTCCGATCACGGCTTGGCGCACTGTTACGCCACCCCTTGTACCGAGCACCAGGCCGAGGCGATTTTCGCCAAAGCCCGCGCAGGCGGCGCCGCCACAAACGCGGAACAGGAGCAATTTGCTTCGTTGCTAATGCTTTTTTTCGGCCGATTGGACGCGGAATGCGGCTGGACCAAGCAGTTACACCTGGGAGCTCTGCGCAACGTCAACACGCGCGCCGTGCGCGATGCCGGTCCGGACGCCGGCTTCGACGTCGTTGGCGACTGGAACCAAGCCGAGGCGCTAAGCCGCTACCTCGACCTGCTGCACCAGGAAAACGCCTTGCCGAAAATGATCCTCTACAACCTGAATCCCGCCGACAACTACGTCTTCGCCACCGTTATCGGAAGTTTTCAGGATGACGCGACGCCGGGAAAAATTCAGTTCGGCAGCGGATGGTGGTTTCTCGATCACAAGGAAGCCATCGAATGGCAACTCAACGCGCTCTCCAACACCGGACTCTTCTCCCGGTTTATTGGCATGCTGACGGACTCGCGCTCTTTCATGTCCTTCCCGCGCCACGAATATTTTCGACGTGTTCTCTGCGACCTGCTCGGCCGGGATGTCGAGAATGGCGAGCTTCCCAATGATGAGCCGCTCCTAGGCGCGACCGTCCGCAACATCTGCTTTGAGAATGCCCGCCAGTATCTTGGTTTGGAACTCGCACCGGCTTCGGAGACGCGCCGCGAACCGGTAGCTCGCGCGTAAACACTGCGCGGCGCGAAGGGCCGCTTTCTCTTACCAGCTGTGCATGGTTCCGTCGAGCTTGCGGTTGATCGGAAGGTAAGCCCGGTGATACGGATAGCGTGCCGCGAGCGCCTCATCGATGTCCACGCCAAGGCCCGGGTCCTCGCCGGGATGCATCAGCCCACCCTCGTAGGAATAAGAATGCGGGAACACTTTGTCGGTTTCCGCGGTGTGCCGCATGTACTCCTGAATCCCGAAATTGTGGACGCTCAGATCGAAGTGCAGCGCCGCCGCCATGCAAACTGGGCTTAGATCCGTCGCGCCATGCGACCCGGTACGGACTTGATGCATTTCCGCCAGGCTGGCGATTTTTCTCAGGTGGCTAATGCCGCCCGCGTGCACGACCGTGGTGCGGATGTAATCGATCAGCTGTTCCTGAATCAGCTGCTGGCAATCAAAAATGGTGTTGAAAACCTCGCCGACCGCCAGAGGCGTAGTCGTGTGCCGCCGGATCAGCCGAAAACTTTCCTGCAGTTCTGCGGGCGTCGCGTCTTCCAGCCAGAACAAATGGTACGGTTCCAGCTCTTTCCCCAATCGCGCCGCTTCGATTGCCGTCAGCCGATGATGTGCATCGTGCAGCAGGTGCACCTCCGGCCCAAACTCCTTCCGCAATCTCGCGAACAGTTGCGGCACGAAATTCAAATATTGTTCGGAAGACCAGCGATTCTCGGGCGGGGCATCCTTCTCCGCGGGCTCATAATAAAGACTCCCGCGCCCCACGCCGTAGGTGCTGGCAAGCCCCGGAATCCCCGACTGCGCGCGAATCGCTTTGTAACCGCTCTTGATGTACTGCCCCACCGCCTGCACCGTCTCTTCGATGTCGGCGCCGCTGGCATGGCCGTAAACCAGAACGCTCTCCCGCGATGCGCCTCCCAAGAGCTGGTACAACGGTGCGTTGAGGCTCTTGGCTTTGATGTCCCACAGAGCGGTATCGACGGCCCCGATCGCCGCCATCGTCACCGGCCCGCGCCGCCAATACGCTCCCTTGTACAAGTACTGCCAAACATCTTCGATCCGCCGCGCGTCGCGGCCTATCAATAGCGGCAGCACGTGATCTGTCAGATAGGAAGCCACAGCGAGTTCCCGCCCGTTCAGCGTCGCGTCACCCAGGCCATGAATTCCGTCTTCCGTCACGATCTTCAGCGTGACGAAGTTTCGCCCCGGACAGCAAACAATCACCTTCGCGTCCACTATTTTCATCGTTATGCTTCCGATCCCCCGCGTCCCGCTGCAACATCGTCAAGCGAAGTAGATTGCCACAACACCATCATCGTGGAAACGGATTTCCTTGAACGTCGTCGAAATCGGCGGAGCATTCGCGGAAAGTCATGTTAGATTCTGGCGTCACCCTTGGAAAACAGCGCGCGAGCCGGCGCACGAGGGCAAGAAGCTGTGATCGCCAGAGTGGACGTGAACTCGTGAATTGCCGCTGGATCGTAGCCATCATCGCAGCCCTGCTCTTCGTGGGCGGGCACGTGGATGATTTGCGCGCCGAAACCGGACATGAGGGGTGGCTGCGGTACGCGCCGCTCGAGAGACTCGCTGCGCAAAAGTATCAAACGCTGCCCGCAAGCGTGGTCGTGCTGGGTGATTCCGAAATATCAGGAGTGGCGCAGGAGGAGCTGCTTCGAGGTGTCAGGGGCATGCTGGGAAGGACCCTGCGCGCCGGCAAAACTCAGCCAAAAGAGAACGCCATCGTCCTGGGCACGCTCGCCGAGCTTCGCGCCGCGGCTCCCGGACTTCGTCCCAGCAGCGAGTTGCGTGAAGACGGTTTCTGGCTGACCACCGGGAACGTAGGTGGATTCCACTCTCTTATCATCACTGCCGCCAATGAGCGCGGCGTCCTATACGGCGTATTCGCTCTATTGAACAAGATCGCGCTGGACGAAACCCTAACCTCTCTCAACGAGGTCCAGCAGCCTTTCGCTCCCATACGCTGGGTCGATCAGTGGGACAATCTCGACGGCCGCATCGAGCGCGGCTATGCCGGCCGCTCCATCTTTTTCGAGAATGGCAGCGTTCGCGCCGATCTCACTCGTGTCCGCGACTACGCCCGCTTGCTCGCCTCCATCGGCATCAACGGCTGCGCCATCAACAACGTCAACGCCGATCCTCGGATTCTCGAAGACAGTTTTCTGCCGCAACTCGCCCGCATTGCCGATGCCTTTCGTCCCTGGGGCGTCCGCATGTCGATCTCCGTCGATCTCGGCAGCCCCAAACTTGTCGGGGGCCTCGACACGTTTGATCCCCTGGATGCTCGCGTCGCCGAATGGTGGCGAACGAAGGTCGACGAAATTTATCGCCTGATTCCGGACTTCGGCGGTTTTGTTGTCAAGGCCGATTCCGAGGGACGCCTCGGCCCCTCCACCTACAAGCGGACCCCCTCTGATGCCGCTAACGTGATCGCTCACGCCCTGAAGCCGCACGGCGGCCTCGTTTTCTATCGCGCTTTTGTGTACAACCATCATCTGGACTGGCGCGATCCCAAAAACGATCGCGCCAAAGCGGCCTACGACAACTTCCATCCCCTCGACGGCAAGTTCGACGACAACGTCATCATCCAGGTCAAGTATGGACCGATCGACTTCCAGGCCCGCGAGCCAGTGTCGCCGCTGCTCGGCGCCCTTCAGAAGACCAATGAGGCCATCGAACTGCAAATCACCCAGGAATATACCGGCCAGCAGCGCCACCTATGCTTTCTTCCACCCATGTGGAAAGAGGTCCTGGACTTCGACATGCACGCCGCCGACGGCAGGACGCCCGTAAGGGACCTTGTTGCCGGCAAGACGTTTCATCGGCCAACGGGCGGATTCGTCGGCATCGCCAACGTCGGCCTGGATGCCAACTGGCTCGCGCATCCCTTGGCAATGGCGAATCTTTACGGCTTTGGCCGTCTGGCTTGGGATCCCAATCTGAATCCGCGCGCTATCGCGGAGGAATGGACGCGCCTCACGTTTGGAAGCGATCCCTCCATGGTTCGCACGATCGCGGACATGCAGCTTTCTTCGTGGCAAGTCTACGAGAGCTATACCGGCCCGCTCGGCGCGCAAACCCTGACGGACATTCTCGGCAGCCACTACGGTCCAGGAATCGAATCGTCCGAGCAGAACGGCTGGGGCCAGTGGCACCGCGCGGACCATCAAGGAATCGGCATGGACCGCTCGCTGGCAACCGGCACGGGCTACGCAACCCAATACTCCTTGCCCGTCGCGAAGCTCTATGAGTCTGTCGCGACCACGCCCGACGAGCTGCTCTTGTTCTTCCACCACGTCCCGTACACGTACGTTCTCCATTCCGGAAAAACGGTCATCCAGCACATTTATGACTCCCACTACGAAGGCGCCGAACGCGCCGCCGGCTACGTTCAACAGTGGAAATTACTGCAAGGCCACATCGATGACGAGCGTTATCAATCCGTCTTGGCGCGCCTGGAATACCAGGCCGGACACGCCATCGTCTGGCGTGACGCGATTTGCAACTATTTCCTCGCCCTGTCAGGAGTCCCCGATACGCGCGGCCACGCGGGAAATTTTCCCGATCGCATCGAAGCCGAGGCGATGCAGTTGCAAGGCTACGTGCCGGTCGAGGTCACTCCTCGGGAAAATGCGTCCGCAGGCAGGGCCATCGAATGCTTGCAAGCCCAAGGCTGCGCCGCCACGTTCCGATTTACGCGCAATCCCGGTTGGTACGAGCTCGACGTTCAATACTTCGACCAAAACAATGGCGAGTCCAGGTTTCGCGTTCTCGTAAACGATCAAGTCGTGGACCAATGGGTGGCCAACGATCAACTGCCCGCAACAAAAATCGGCGCCGACTCTTCCACCCGGCGCCGCATCACCGGACTGGCCCTCCGCCCCGGCGACCAAATCCGCATCGAAGGAATCCCGGATCGCGAGGAGCACGCTCCCCTGGACTACGTCGAAATCCACCCTTCGCCGGAATAGCCCTCTACAATTTCACGGTCCTGCCGCTTTTGGCGGCCTCATAGATCGCCATCATTATTTTCAAGTCGCGCAGTCCTTCTTCCCCCGGCGTAAGCGGCTCTTTGTTTTCCATCACGCACTCGGACATGTGATCCATCTCGAGTGCGAAGTGATCCCGCACGGGAAGCAGCCTTTCTTCGATCACATCTCCGTGGCCAACCCGCATGCGCAATCCTCGATACACGGTCGCGGGATCCATTTCCATCCAGCCTTCGGCCCCCACCAGCCGGTAGCGGTTCTGCGAGACGTAGCCATAGCTCGACGTGCAGCTCGCCAGAATGCCGCTCGGAAAGCGCAGTTGAAAATTGATCGTCTCCTCCACTTCCGGGAAGCGCGGATCGTTTGGCGTTGTGTACGTCATCGCTTTCAGTTCCGTCGGCTCTTCTCCAGACAAATACCGCGCCGCTTGCAAACCATAGATGCCGATGTCCATCAACGATCCACCGCCCGCCAGGTCCTTCTTCAATCGCCACTGCGTTGGATCACCGATGTTAAACCCGCAGTCCGCCGTGATCACCTTGGTAGGTCCCAGTTCGCCGGATCGCGCAATCCGGATCGCTTCCCGGTTGTAGGGCTCGTAGCGGCAGCGGTACGCGACCATCAACTTCCGGTTGGCCTTCCGCCCCGCATCGATCATCTGCTGGCACTCGTCCGGAGTCCTGGCCATCGGCTTCTCGCTCAGAACGTGCTTTCCCGCCTGCAGTCCGCGCACCGTATATTCCGCATGCATTCCGTTCGGCAGCACGATGTAGATGACGTCGACCTCAGGGTTGTCTTTGATCGAATCATAATTCTGGTAGTTGTAGATGTTCTTCGGACTCACGCCATACCGCAGCGCCAGCTTGTTCGCTTTATCGGGATGGCCGCTCACAAAAGCCACCACTTTGGACTTCTCGCAGGTCGCAAACGCCGGCAAGATTTCATGAATCGCAAGACTCCCCAATCCAACAACCGCCCACCCCAGTTTCTTCCCCGGCGGATCAGGCACGACAAGCTGGCGCGCCGCCGCACTATTCACCAGGGTCCCCGCAAGATTCGCTGCCGCAAGCCCCTGCCCAACCTTCGTGAGGAACCCGCGCCGCGTAATCTCTTTGCTCAAGGAATCGCTCATGTTTTTTCTCCTTCCTACGTCGTCGCGACCCAGAATTGTGCACCGATCGACACCGAAATCAAAACCGGATTCAATCGCCTTTAGCAGCTTGCGGAAAAGGTCTGTGGCACGGCCATTTCTGGCTGTGCGCTTCAGCGGAGTGCGGCAGATCGAAATCAGGTACGATTCGCTTGGATACCAGAGCCTTTCCCGCAGCCTGGTAATCGCCTGCAGCAAATTTGCGAGGCGCATCTGCTCCAACCTGTGCGACCCTCAAAGGCTCGAAGTTTCCCAAGTGCGGCGAACGATCGGCAAGGAGCGCCACAATGACAACGTCAGGCTCTTTCAAACGCTTTCTCGTCACAGGAGCCACCGGCAAAGTAGGTCGCCATTTCATCGATCGCGTTCTGCAATCTGCTGGCCATCAAGAAGCACGCATCCGCGCGTTGTGCCACAACCGCCTGCTCGAACCGCAAGCGCGGCTCGAAGTTCTCCAAGGCACGATCTCTGATCGCACGCTTGTCAGCAAGGCCATGACTGGAATCACGCACGTCCTCCATTTGGCCACCTGCAAGGAGACCCCAGAAGATGTCATGGACGTGGCGATCAAGGGTCTTTTCTGGCTGCTTGAGGAATGCCGGGTTAGCCTGAGCTTCAGGCAGTTCATTCTGATCGGGGGTGACTGCGCTCTGGGCCATTTCTTCTATCCGCACGCGCTGCCCGTCACCGAACAGCAGAAGCACAGCGCCTATCCCGGCTGCTACGCACTCTCCAAGGTTCTCGAAGAGGTCATGCTCGAGCAATATTTCATTCAATACGCGCTTCCCGGTTGCTGCCTGCGCGCGCCATGGATCATGGAAAAGGACGACTTCAAATACTCGCTATCGTTTGGCGAAGACGTATTCGGAGGGCCACGCTGGCGCGACTTGGTTGGCGCCGAGCGAGCCGCCGAGTACGTCAAGACCGGCGCCGTACCGCTGATGCTCGACCCCAACGGTCACCCGGTCAAACGCAATTTCGTCCACGTCAACGATCTCATCGACGCCATCCTCCTCGCTCTGGACCATCCCAAAGCGCTGCACCAAACCTTCAACATCTGCATGGATGAACCGGTGGACTACCAGCAGGTTGTCGAGCATCTGCGCCGAACGCAGGGCCTTCCCTCCGTCGAAGTGCAAACTCCGTACTGGTCCACCTGGCTGGACAACACCAAAGCAAAGTTCTTACTCGACTGGCGGCCCCACTTCAACTGGATGCGCCTAGTCGACGAAGCCTGGGCCTATCGCCGAGCCAACACCGACCCGCGAATCGTCTGGTACCCAGGGTAGAGTTCTACCCAAAAAATGGCGGGAGTGACTTAGACCTAAGACGTGGGAAGACCAAAACAGCGCCGACGAGGCCAGTTTGAGACACCCCGCTTCCCTGCCCCGCCGTTTCGCGCACGATGGAGTTGAAATCGGAAATTCCAGAATAAACGGGTGATAAGAAAGGACATGAAGCCCCGATTTTGGTTTGACCTGCCTCCGAAAGCAACGCATCATTTCATCGGACTTCCTAATCGCAGACCTAGCTCGGTAAGCGCGTGTCCTGTGTCGGTGTTCTGAAAAAGGCTTCCCTCTGACCGGAGGAAGACGTGATTCGGAAAATCGGCCTCGCGGCCGTGATTTTGGCTGTTGTCACTGCCTTTCACTTCGATGTCTCCGCAAAAGCCGGTAGGCGCAGGGCATCGACGCGCGACCTGATTACGAAAGATATTGACGAACGCCAGCGCGTGGCACTGCGTGGGAACACGCGTCCCGAGGCGAATCCGGCGAATGATCGCGGGCCGGTTCCTTACGACTTCGAACTCGAACACATGCTGCTGCAATTGCGGCGCCCGCCCGAGCTCCAGCAGGAATATGACGAATATCTGGAAGGCCTCACGCAGCACAACTCGGCAAATTTCCACCAGTGGCTCACGCCGGCGCAGGTCGGCGAGAGCTACGGCCTGACGGATTCCGATCTGAAACGCATCGAGTTCTGGCTGATGTCGCACGGCATCCGGGTGAACTACGTCTATCCCAATCGCGTGGTGATGGACATTTCCGCAACAGCGGCGGAGCTGCGCGAGTCCATGCGCGTGAGCGTTCACTATCTCGAAGTGGACGGCGAGAAGCACTTTGCGAACGTCAACGATCCGGAAATTCCAGAGGCGCTGGCGTCCGCGATCGTGGGCATTGTGTCGATCCACGATTTCAGACCGCATCCGATGGTCAAGCCGCGGGCGCAATACACCTACACGGATTCGATCGGGACGTTTCAGGCGGTCACGCCGGCCGATTTGGCGGAGATTTACAACCTGAATCCGCTCTTCAGCCAGGGAATCACCGGCACGGGCCAAACGGTGGTGGTGGTCGAAGACAGCGACCCATTCACGACCGCGGACTGGACTAGGTTCGAGCAAGAGTTCAACCTGACCCAATACAGCGGAACTCTTTCGGTCACGCATCCGAACGTCACAGGCTTTACCAACTGCGCCGATCCAGGCGACAACGCCGACGATAACGAGGTTGCCGTGGACATGGAGTACGCCGCCGCGGCGGCGCCGGCCGCGGCGATCGAAGTGGCAGCTTGCAGGAACACAACCACGGCCGGCCCGTTTATCGCGCTGGTGAACATCAGTGCCTCGGCTACGCACCCGTACATCATCAGTGTGAGCTACGGTCAATGCGAGGCCGCCAACGGCGCGGCCGCCAATGCGGCGCTCTACTCGGCGTATCAGACCGCCGCGTCGGAAGGCATCTCGGTTTTTGTGTCGTCAGGTGATGAAGGCCCGGCGAGTTGCGACGCCAACTCCGCGGCCGCGTCTCATGGAATCAACGTCAGCGGCTGGGCATCGACACCTTACAACGTTGCGGTAGGCGGCACCGATTTCGGCGATACCTTCGCCGGAACCAACACCACGTATTGGAGCTCAACGAACAGCGCCTCTTTGCAGTCCGCCATGAGTTACATTCCGGAAATTCCCTGGAACGATTCTTGTGCGAGCGTCCTAGTGGCCACCTTTGTGGGTCAGAACCCTCCCTACGGCACAAACGGATTCTGCAACGCGGGCGGCACGGGCTTCCGGTCGACGGCCTCCGGTAGCGGCGGACCCAGCGGCTGCGCCACGGGCACGGCTTCGACCGGTGGCGAAGTGAGCGGTACGTGCGCTGGGTACCCGAAGCCCTCGTGGCAAGCAGGACTGTTTGGAAATCCCGATGACGGCGTACGAGATCTCCCCGACGTTTCGTTATTCGCCGCCAACGGAATCTGGTGCCATTTTTACATCATCTGCTACAGCCACACGGGCATGGCATTTGGCGGCACTGCGTGTACAGGCAACCCGGATCCCACCGCGATGACCGGCGCGACGTGGACTGCCGAGGGCGGAACGTCGTTTGCCGCGCCCATCCTCGCGGGCATTCAAGCGCTGGTGAATCAACGGACCGCCGCGCTGACGATCACGCCGGTGCCCGGGCAGGGCAACCCAAATCCCGTGTACTACGCGATCGCCGCGAGCGAATTCGGGGCCTCCGGCAGCACGCTTTGCAATTCGAGCGCGCAACCGTTGCCGCGCCGCGGCGTAGCGACGAGCTGCGTGTTCTACGACGTCACGCAAGGAGACATCGACCTCAACTGCACCCTGGGCTCGGCGAATTGCTACGATCCCGGCGCGACAATCTTCAACGGCTTCAACGGGGCGCTCAGCACCGGCACGATCTCCGGATTGACGCCGTCTGCAGCCGGCACGGGTTACACTGGCGCTCCAGCGTGTACGATATCCACCCCGCCCAATCCCGGCGCGTACAACGGCTACACCGGCGGCACGCAAGCCACGTGTAACGCAACCGCGGGCGGTGGCCACGTCACAGGTGTGACCTTAACAAATGTCGGCGCGGGCTACGCGCCCAATCCGATCTGCATGCTCACCGGCGGCGGTGGAACCGGCGCGACGTGTTCGGTCTCCGGTGTCACCGACGCCGCTTACCAGCCCGCCTTTCCGGCGACTTCCGGTTGGGATTTCTCCACCGGAATAGGCACCATCAACGCATACAATTTGGTCTTCAGCCCGGTCTGGGCCGAAGGACCATGAGCGGTTTCCCCCGATGCGGGACGCAAAGGCCATCGTGAAAATATCCACCGCTTCCTATTTCCGCCGGTGCGTGAAGCTGCTGCCGTTATTCGCGATCCTCGCCGCCACCACCGCGATGTCCGGTCAAGACGCCAACCGCACGGGTGGCCCTGACGATTGGACACACCACCGCTTGGTCTTTTCCAACCCAGGCACCATCGCCGACGCCATTCAAACTGGCACGTACCCGCGGTGGGCAAGGATCGTCAGCGACCCGCGGTTCGTGCTGCAACAACGCAAGCGCGGAGCTGCCGCCAGGGCGGGGCTGAACCCAGCTCTGCCTCCGCCGGAGACTGAAACAGAGGCGCGGCCCGCGGAGCTGGAATCGCAAGAGCACTTCGAAGACTTGGAGAATCACTCCGTCCGTGGAGTGATGCGCGCCATTCCACTTGGCGACGAACCAGAGACCCCGCACGAGCGCGAGTCTCAAATTCCACGCTGGCGCCGGCACAGACTTGGCGAGAATCACCTGCAAACGGACTGGAGCGTCAATCTCGGAGCCGGCGCGACCCTCGGATTGGGTGTGTTTCCCGCGAAGTATTCGTTCAATCTCTCTCCCGCCAACTGCGCCAGCGCCACTTCACCGGACTTCGTTGTCTATGACACCGGCTTGCAAGGCAGCAACGCCCAAGCCAGCATCGTTGCTTTTGACAATCTCTACACCGGGTGCTCCGCGACTGTGCCGTCGTTCTATTGGGCGTACGACACAAACGGCGGCACGATCGTGACGTCCACAACGCTGTCGCTGGATGGCTCGCAGGTAGCGTTCGTTCAGAGCACCGCGTCCGCGGCGAGTCTCGTGGTTTTGAAGTGGGCGCCGTCTACCACGCAAAGCGCCGGCGCTCCGGGCGTATTGGGCAACACCTCCACCGCTCTCTATCGCGGCTGTGCCGCGCCCTGCATGACGACGATCGCCTTCAGCGGCGGAGCCAACGACTCCGGCTCTTCGGTCTACTACGATTACGCAAGCGACTCGGTCTATGTGGGCGATGACAGCGGCAAGCTGCACAAGTTCACCGGCGTCTTCAAGGGAACTCCGGCCGAGGCGGGCAGCCCGTGGCCGGTGGGCGTCAACACCAGCGGAGAAGCGCTGTCGTCACCCGTGTACGATCCCGGCTCCGGTAACGTGCTGGTGGGCGACTATCTCGTAAGCGCTGCGCCGAATTGCGCGACCGCAGGGTGTGGCTATCTCTATTCCGTGAGCGCCTCAACGGGCGCCGTCGTTCAATCGGCCCGGCTCGACTACATCTTCGGTCTCGTGGATGGGCCAATCGTGGATTCAACAGCGGCGAGAGCTTACGTGTTCGTCGGCGCCGACAGCGGATTTCAGTCTGCGTCGTCGCCTTGCGGCATTCGCGTGCCGTGCAGCGGAGTCTTTCAGTTCCCCACGACGTTCGCAGGGGGAGCAGCCGGTACGGAGGCGAGGACCGGCGCCGGCTATGAGTTCATGCTGGCTGGTACGGTCGACAACGAGTATTTAACTTCCGGCAATGCGGCAAGCCCTACGGGAAACCTGTACGTCGTCGGCGATACCGGGGCGGCGAACAACACCCTCTATCAAATACCCATCAGCGCCGACACTTTGGGCACACCGAAGGCGGGTCCGGCCTTGAGCACGAATCTTACCCACGGCTATTTTGCTGCTGGGCTGGGGCTGACCGAGATTTTCACCGATTCCAAGGACTACATTTTCACCAGCGTGCTCATCTACGCCACGGCATCGACCTGCACCAGCAGCCTCGCCAGCGGCTGCGTGATGGGCTTCGACGTCACCAGCGGCACGATCACCGCCTCCACGACTCCGACCGGAGCCACCACCGAAGCGGGCGGTACCAGCAGCATCGTCATCGACAACACCGTCACCGGACTTGCCGGAGCCTCCAACATCTACTACACGCCGCTCGCCGACCAACCCTGCACCTCGGGCGGCACCGGCGGTTGTGCCATCCAGATCTCTCAGGCCACGCCGTAATTCAGAAACATGCCGGAGCACCAGACGGTGTGGAGGCGATCCCGCAAACCGTGTTCAGGCGGTGAAAACAACAGTCACCTCAGCGGAAAATGTAAGTCCGACACTCGGCCGACGGGTGGAGGAACACCGTAAGGCTGTGCTAAGATTCAGAAACTGCGCGCCCGTAGCTCAGCTGGATAGAGCGTCTGGCTACGAACCAGAAGGTCGGGAGTTCGAGTCCCCCCGGGCGCGCCATAATTTTCAATCACTTGCATGCACCTCAGAGTTGGGCAATTCCGAGAATGTCCGTGAATTGTCCGTGTTCTGGCTTTCACGCCCATTTGATTCCTTTCGCAACGCTTCTTCTGACTGACGATGGCATTGCAACGCGCGGGGGAGCAACGTTTCGCGCGAACGTCAGCGCCAGCGCGTCGGCATCGTCGGGCGAGTCCAGCCCGCGTTTCTTCATTTCGTCTTTCGATTCGAGTTGAATGCGGACTTTCGCGTCCAGTTCATAGCCTGGCCCGGTCAGGTCGCATTCAAGGCGCGGATGGTCGTCAATCGCGCCGCTGAGGAGCCAGTCTTTCATTTTTCCCCACATGAGCGCCCGCATGTTGCGGTACTTCGGGTCTGGACTGTCTCCGCCGAAATTGATCTCGACGGCGTTTTTGTAGCCAAGCTCCCACAGCCGCGAGGCTACCGCGCCGGAAATGCCCGCTGAGTCGAGAAACATCGTGTGGATCTTGCGCCCGCCTATTCCGTTGGTGAGCAAGTCCGCGAGCTTCACGACCATCACGGAAGCATCGCGCGTTTTCTCGCCTGCGATGCGGATTGCAGGAATCGAGCGCGCGTCTTTGCCTCGGCGGAAGCGGACGACGTTAAAGTCTTCGCCGCCCCAGGCAAGGTCAACGCCCGCGACGAGCGGCTCGTTTTCAAGCACCGCGACTGGCCGCTTTTGCGCTTCGATGATTCGCTCCAAGTCTATGAATTGCGCGTCGTCGCTCATGGGCGGGAGCCCGAGCACGCGGACGCGGAAAAAGTCCGAATCTTCGCCGCGATCTTGCCGCCACTGCTCGATAAGCTCTTTGTTCGAGAATTTGCACTTGCGGCTGTCGATGCTGCGCACAATCCAGCGGTTGCGTTCGACGCCGAACGTGGCGCGATGGAAAGCGCCGCGCGAACGGGTCGGGTTGCCGAACATGAACACCATCGGCTCGCCGTCCGTGAGTCCGCCCTCGGCGACTTCATGGATTTTGTCCGGTACTGCTGACGCTTCATCGAAGATGTAAAAAGAGCTGGAATTTGCGGCATGCTGGCCGGCGAAAGCCTCGGAGTTGTCCTCTTTGCAAGACTGCGCGGAGCAGAACCAAGACTCTTTGAATTGCTTGTGATACATCCGCGAGCCCGTGACTTCAAACCAGTGGCCCGTTGCGCAGCGCTTCGTCCACGTCTGAATCGTCGCCCAGGTGCGCGTCGAGAGCTGCTGGAACGTGTTCGCCGTGATGGTGCCTTGCGCGTGCGGGCGCGTGGACATGATCCAATTGGTGATGAACGCGACAAGCACGGACTTGCCGATGCCGTGGCCCGAAGCGGTTGTGAATTTGACCGGCAGAACCGGCGCAATGCCGTCGAAATTCCGCTTGCGTACTTCCTCCCCGAGCTGTCTCAGAAAGTCCGCTTGCCAGTCATCTGGGCCAGAGTATTTCTCGAGCAGCCCGGGCTTGCCCCAGGGATACGCGAATTTGACGAAGCCCAGCGGGTCGGAGCGGTATTTCGCCACTTCGCGCCAAAGGACTTCTTCCTCAAT
>Ga0187818_10000527_pt1 | contig 13964 bp, 9 predicted proteins | sample NC_wetland_sal_i_14_FD_130581 | JGI IMG/M metagenome (GOLD analysis project Ga0187818, IMG submission 130581) | Wetland sediment microbial communities from Neuse River Estuary, North Carolina, USA - SO4_3 | ecosystem: Environmental > Aquatic > Freshwater > Wetlands > Sediment | place: USA: North... | reverse complement strand
GCCCGTAGTGTCGGGTGGGATCATGACGTAGGCGGCCTCGGCGCCCTGAAGCGCCTTGGTCAGGCCCGGCGCATTGGTGATATCTGCCATAAAGATTTCTGCGCCTTCGGCTGCCAGACGCTGCAGCCGAGCCGCGTTTCTGCCGACGATGCGGACCTTCTGCCCGCGCGCAAGAAGGTTCTTCGCCACAATATGTCCGGTGTGTCCACTTGCTCCAAGAACTGCGTACATACAAACCTCCAATCTTCAGATTGGATGCAGGAGCCGGCGGATCGACTCTACTCGGAAGGGCAGCCGAGATCGACATCAAAGGCGGCGGACAGGAGTGTCCGCCCTACACGCCCCAGGCGTATAATTCCCACCCAGTAAGCCATTAGGAGGAGCCAACATGGCCAAGACTAAGCAGTTCACAATCTCGATTGAGAATCGCACGGGTGCAGTTGCCGAGATCGCTCGCACACTGGGGAACGCCAAGGTGAATATTCTCGCTCTCTTGGGAACGGCGCAAGGGACGACGGGCACGGTAGAACTCGTCGTCGAGGATGCACGGCGAGCCAAGAAAGCGCTCGACGAAGCCGGGCTCACTTACAAGGAAACCATCGCCGAGGAGTACGAGTTGCCTAACAAGCCCGGTGCGCTGGCGGAGTGTTTGGACAAGCTCGCCGCCAAAGGCGTCAACTTGAATACAATCCACGCCACGGCCGCGAAAGGCGGGAGGAAAGCGGTTGTGGTCTATACCGTCGCGGCGGAAGAGAAGGTGGCGGCAGCGTAGGGCCGAGCACCAGGACAATAACGCTGGCGGCGAGAATCAGCGGTTGCCGCCTGAAACGTTCTCGCCTGAAACTTTGCTGGTTGAAACAAGGGCCACGTGGCTAAATCAGCGTGGCCTCATTTTTCTTGTGTGGAGCGGGGAGCCTTGTCGGCACAATCAAGTGCAAAATCAAGGTCAAAATCAACACCAAGAGCAAAGGCGGCGGACAGGAGTGTCCGCCCCACACTCTAACCTGGTAACTTGCGGGCTATCACTTGGGTAACCTCGTCATTCAACCCCTACGCAACTAATCTTTCGAGTGGGGGTTTCCATCCACATGAACAACAAATTCACCAACTCGCTGTTATTCCTGGCAGTGGGGGGACTTATGCTCATTGGTTCCGCCTCTGCTCAAACCACAACTACTACTTCGGGAGCGGGCCCGGGCGTTGTCGATCCTGGCCATCCGCGCGTCAATCAAGTGAATCGCCGTGAAGCAAGGCAGCAACAGCGCATTGGCAACGGCATCAAGAGTGGCAAATTGAACTCGCAGCAGGCGGCCAACCTGGAGAAGCGCGAGAGCAGTGTGCAGAATCGTGAACAGAAAGATATGGCGAAGCACGACGGCCATCTGACCAAGGCGGAGCAGAAAGGAATCAATCGTCAGCAGGACCGGATCAGCAAGAGCATCTACAAGGACAAGCATCCCACGCAGTAATCCGGAGAGCGCCGGTACGAGATTGAAACGGTAGGACAGCCGCAGGGTTGCTGCGGCTTTTCTTTTGCGGCGGAAGGAGACGGGGCAAGCCCCGTCTCTTCAGAGGTGTTCATCAGCCCGTGAAGCCCACATCTCTATTGTTTCAGCGAGCGGATGTGTTTTATAAGATCGCGGATTTGATTTGGGGAAAGTTTGCCATCGAAGGGCGGCATTCTGTTCCTGCCTTTGCTGATGATGGTGGCGAGCTCGTCGTCCGATTCTTTTTGCACGTCGGCTGAAGCGAGGGGGCGCAGCTTGAGGTTCTTGCCTAGCATGGTGTCGCCCGCTCCGTTGGCGCCGTGGCAGGCGGAACATTTCGCCTTGTAGGTATCGGAGCCGCTGCCGGCGAGTGTGTAAGTGGAAAGCAGCAGCGCCAGCAGGATCATGGTAAGCCCAGCCCCTAAAGGGGCGGTTGAAGGCTTGCAGTTTGTGGCATCGCTAAAGCGATGCCCTGATACGAAGCCTCCTTCCCGTCGCCTCTTCAAAGCATTCCTCGTGTAACTCCCATAAAGTGATCTTACCAGTTCAATTTCAGCGCGAACTGGAACTGGCGGGGGTCGTAGGCGGCGGTGGCCTGGCCGGCGTTGTTCAAGCCCGGGTTAACCGCCGCCACGTTGTACACGTTGGCGATGTTGAACATGTCGGCGATGAGATCCATGTTGAAGCGCTCGCCGAAGTAGACGCGCTTGGCGACGCGCATGTCGTTGAAGACCGTCCACGGGCTGATGCCCGCGTTGCGGCCGAGGTTGCCGTCGAGCAGCAGGAGCGCTTTGGGTTGCAGGAGTTGTGCCGGGGTGATGTCGGCAAAGCAGACCTCCTGCAGGAAGCCGGTGGGCGAGTATTTCGAAGCCACTGTCGGGTAACCGCAGCCGTTCGTGGGTGTTCCTGCCGGAACAATATTGGGACGGCCTGTCTGGGAAGAGAACTGCCAGTTGTCCCCACTTCCGGTGACGATGTTGAAGGGCCGGCCCGAGGAGAACTCGATCAGGGGAGCGAACGTCCAATTGCTAAAGAACTTACTGGCGAAGCCGCTGCCGCTGAGCTTGCCCGTCTGGTAGACGCCGCTGAAGACGAAACGATGGCGCTGATCGAAGGTAGACGAGGAGCGGTCGAGGCCCGGGAAGAAGCTATCCTGCGGGGTGAGCGTGGCCTGCAGGTCGGTGGAATCGTCGATCGCGTGCGACCAGGTGTACGAAGCCAGGAATTCGTAGTGATTACTGAAACGCTTGCGGAGATTGGCGGTCAGGCCGTGATAGACCGAACTGCCGTTGGAGTAGTTGGCGTCCATATCGCTGAAGGGAACGCAGTTGGCGAGTCCGGACGACGCGGGGTTGCATTTGGCATTGAGTCCCGCGACTTGCAGGTCGGCCAGCGCCAGGGGAACGCACGGGGTGAACGCACCCCCGGCCAAGGAGGGATTGAGTCCCGAGGGGCGGAAGAAGCTGACCAGCGCCGCGGGAACAAAGTAGGGGAGCTGCGCCCCTGGTATCGGGTTCACTCCGCAACTGGCAATGTCCAGCGGGAGGGTCGAAGGTGTGGCCGCTCCGGCTGCCACGGCAGCTTGCCAGTTTGCCGTCAGCAAATCTCCACGGGCAGGGTTGGCGTTGATGGGACGGTTCAGGTGGCGTCCACCGTTGAAGTTATAAGCCAGATTCAGAGCGAAGCCGCTGCCGAGATCTTTTTCAATGCTGAAGTTTAATTGCTGCGAATAGGCGTAGACGAAATTCTTGCCCTGCGGATAGCCGAAGGGCTGTGAGATCAGAGGAAAGGGGTTCGCTCCGACAAGGTACTGTTGGTTGAGAAACAGCGAATTTGGAAAGCAGGGATCAAAGCGCTGCGGGTTGGGGCCAGCGAGGCAAGCGGATCCAGGCGCGGAATTGTTCTGGTAGCCGAGCGCGCCAGCGAGTCCGGGAGGCAGGCAATTGTTCACTCCGAGAATACCCTGGAACATGTTGGTGGCGTTCAGGTTAAGCGGACTGGCGTTGGCGCTCGTCCCGGTGCAGGGGTTGGCGCCGAAGAAGAGCAACTGACCGGTCTTGGAACCGTCGGAGGCATCGCCCAGGAAGTAGAGCCCGAGCAGCGGGTGATCGAAGAAAATGCCGTAGGAGGAGCGGACAACAGTCTTACCGTCGCCTTTCGGGTCCCAGGCGATTCCGATGCGCGGCTGGATGTTGTGTTTATCCGTCTGAATGCCCTTCTGCACTCCCAGGAAGTTATATCCGGCCTGAGCGAGCGCGTTCGGCGGTGTGAACGTCGGTGGAAACTCGATATCGTAGCGAACACCCAGGTTCAGCGTGAGGTTTGACCGTGCACGCCAGGAGTCCTGCCAAAAAACTCCCAACGGCTTGTTGGAGAATGAGTCATTCGGGCTGCCGATGCCTTGTACTACGTACGAGGGGATTCCCAGGCCATATGCCTGCACCGGCGATAAATCCGGAGCACCCGGGAACAGGCCGGAAAGAGAGCTAAAGTCATAGACGCCGCCGTAGTTTACGGTGAAGGTGGCGGTGAGGGGGAGATAGTTGAAATCGCCTCCGAACTTGGTGTTGTGGCGGCCGATGGTCCAGGAAAAATTGTCGGTGAACTGGTAGCGATTTTCGACACGCTGGATGAACGAGTACGGCTCGTGCCCGGTGTAAGCATAACCAATGATGTTGACGCCTGGGTCATTTCCGGCGGCGATGGACTTGTTGTAGAAATACGCCAAACCGCGGCGGGCGTACTGGAAACGAAACTCATTCACCTTGCTATTGCCGATTGTCCAGGTGTCCTGAAAAACGCCGGCCACGTCGCGGTAGGTTTGCTGCGAGGTGCGGGAGTAGGCGTTTTGACCGAAGGGCTGGTCCTGGCCGTTGACTTCGATGCCGGTCACCGTGCTGGGGCTGACATTCGCGCGCAATGTCAGGCGGTTATTGTTGGCGAGGTTATGGTCCAGGCGTAGCGAATACAGGCTGGTGCCTTCGAACACGGGGAAGTTGCCGGATTGCGACTGCAGACTCAGGAAGCTTGCCGGCAGGCCGTTGCAAAGCGTGTTCGAGGCTGACGGGTTCGCGGGATTAAAGCTGCAGGAGGAAAAGAATTGCGCCAGCGGGCTAGTACCGTTTGTTGGGGTAGGAATAACTCCCGCCTGCACCAGCGCCCCATAGAAGGCCGGATAGGAACCGTTGACCGCGATACCTGACGCGGCCCCGATCGTAATAGCGTAAGGCGCTAACGCCGGCGGCGGCGCTGGCCCGAGGAAAGCCGCCTGCTCCGGGGTAGCCTGGATTACCAGGCCGGATCCCTGGGGATAGCCGAATGCCGTGGACACATCGGTACTTACCAGCCCGAAGTTGCCCTGGCCAATGCTGGAGAACCCGGTCTCGTGGCGGCGGGTCGTTTCGTAGGAAAAATAGTAGTACGTCTTGTCCTTCTTAATGGGCCCGCCGAAAGCGAGGCCTGCCTGCACGCGAGTGTAGGCAGGATTGGACGTGGTGCTGAAGGGGTTAACGGCCTGGATATTGCGATTGCGCAGGTATCCGTAGACGTCGCCGTGGAAATCGTTCGACCCGGAGCGGGTGATAATGTTGACCACGCCGCCGGCCGCGCGGCCGTATTCGGCGGCGTAGTTGTTGGTGATGATCTGGAATTCCTGCACGGCTTCCTGGGAGACGGTGGAGCGCACGCCGTTGGTGGAATTGTCGGTGGCATCGGCGCCGTCGACATTGACCAGGTTGGAACGGCCGCGCTGGCCGCTCATGTTGAGGCCGGAAGTGGGCGCGGCGCCGAGATTGGGGGCGCTGTCGCGCTGCACCTGCGAATCGGTGAGCGTGAACTGGATGTAGTTGCGGCCATTGATCGGCAGATTGTCGATGCGGCGCTCGCCGATGGTGTCGGTGGTGGAACTGCGCGAAGTTTCAATGATATCGGCCTGGGCGCTGACTTGGATGATTTCCTTGCCACCCGCGATGCTGAGCGCGACGGGTAACTCGGCCATCCCGCCGACGGTGATGGCGACGCCGGTGGCTTCGGCCTTGGCGAAACCCGGTGCATCCACGGTGACGGAATAGGTGCCGGGAGCCAACTGACGCACACTGTAGCCGCCCTGGCCGTCGCTGCTGCCGGCGCGTTCCAGGCCTTTGGCGACATCGCGCACGGTGACGGTGGCGTTGGTCACGACGCTGCCCTTCGGATCTTTCACGCTGATGTAGAGGTCGCCGGTGGCGGCGCCCTGGGCAAAGGCAGATTGACGGACGAGCAAGAAGAAGACCGCGAAACAGAACAGACGCAATGACGTTTTCATAGGGCTCCTGGATCTTCCGCATCGTGGCGGGAGGCGGGAATCGAAGTGCGCGGTTTTTCACCAGCTACTTGAACTTCGAGCACGGTGCTAGGTTAAGATACCGCTGATATGTACATCAGAGGAGGGTGTTTAGGCAAGCGATAAGGTAGATTACCGGCTGGTGGAGGCGCGCAGGCGGAGACTGGGTTGTCCCGGCCTTTGTCCGCGCATTGCGTTTGCAGCCGCCTTTCTTTAGATTCGTGAAGCGAGAAATTCCTGGAGAGAGACTGCTGGCGCAGCAGAAAGTTTTTGTGCCATCTTCCATGCCTTCCGACAATTTCAACGGACATTCCATGACTGGCGAACTGCTGCGGGTGATGGTGTGTTCGCCGGGCAACGCGGGGTGGAATATTTCCGGGAAGGCGGCGGCCTGGCGGGATCTAGGATTTCAGCATGCCCCTGATTTTGCGGCAGCGCAGAGGCAGCACGAGATTCTCTGCCGGCTGCTCAGCGACTGCGGAGCCGAGGTCGTGAGTCTGCCTCCGACAAAATCGCTTACGCTCGATGCCGTCTATGCGCACGACGCGTCGCTGGCCACAGACTATGGCCTCGTCCTGATGAACTTGGGGAAGAAGAATCGCGTGCCGGAAGCGCAGGCGCACGCGGACTTTTGCGGACAACTGGGCATTTCAGTGTTTGGCGAGATACGGCTGCCCGGGACTTCGGAATCCGGCGACATGGTGTGGCTTGATTCGCGGACACTGCTCATCGGGGATGGCTATCGGACGAACAAGGCTGGGATCGAGCAGATGCGGTCGCTGCTCTCCGCGAAGGACGTTGAGGTGTTGTCGGCGCCGCTGCCGTACGGCCCCGGCCCTTCTGCCTGTCTGCACCTGATGTCGCTGATGAGCATGCTCGATGAGCGGACCATTCTGGTCGATCTGCCGTGGCTGGCGGTCGGGACGGTTGAACTGCTGAAGGCGCGCGGCTTCCGCTTGATTGAGATTGAATACTCCGAGCGCGAAACGCTTGCCTGCAACGTGCTTGCGTTGGGGAACAAGCGGTTGATTGCCATTGAAGAAAACGTCAAAACAAATCAGCGCATGCGGGAAGCCGGCTTTGACGTGCGCACGTTTCCGGGGTCGGAGATCTGCATCAACGGCGCGGGAGGGCCGACGTGCCTGACGCGGCCGCTGCTGCGGAAGTAGCGCAGCAGTCGTTGGTTGCTTGTCGTTGGTCGTTCCGGGTTCGTCTACACGGCTCCTTTCCGCCCGGCTTGGTAGAATCAAGGGGAAATGCTTTTGCCGTTTGTCCGCGAACTTTTCGCGGAGGTGGAACGATTACCTGCCTTCACGCGCGCGGCCTCCCATCTGCGGGAGAGCGCGGGGCGGATGAGTGTCACTGGACTTTCTTCTGCCGCCAAGGCTCTGATCATTGTTTTATTGCGACGCACGGTCGAGCGTCCGTTTGTGCTGGTGGTGGCCGACAACCGCGCTGCCGAAGAGTTCCTGCCGGTGCTGCGCACATTCTCGGAACTGACTGCCTCGGCGGATCCAGACTCGGTCGTAAGCCTTCCGGCCCGCGATGTGCTGCCCTTCCAGAATCTGTCGCCGCATCCGGAGATTCAGGAAGAACGCGCGACGGCGTTGTGGAAGATCGCCACGGGCCGCGCCGCGATCATAATCTCACCGGTGACCGCGACCACAATTCTGCTGCGCTCCCCCGACTACTACGCCGACCTGGCGCGAGTTCTGCGTCGCGGTGAGATTTTCGACCTGGAGAAGTTGCTTGAGCACTTGAACACGGTCGGCTACAGCGCAACCGATGTGGTGGAAATGCCGGGGCAGTACGCGGCCCGCGGCGGCATTCTCGATGTGTACTCGCCGGAAGCGGACCGCCCGGTGCGCGTCGAGTTTTTCGGAGACGAAATCGAGTCCATGCGCAAGTTCGACCCGGCGAGTCAGCGGTCTTCAAACCCAGTCGATGAAGCGTTGCTTCTGCCCCTGACGGAAACGCCGGTCACGGAAGAACTGCTTGGTTCCATCAACGCGCGGCTTTCGGGGAAGCGCATTACGGGATCGCCGGAGATTGTGGAGCAAGCGGTGCGCGATTCCGGCGCTGGAGTCTTTCCAGGCTGGGAGTTCTACGCTCCGGTGGCGGGCGCCGACCGCAGCATATTCGGGCTGCTTCCGGAAGCGCGGGTGATTCTTGACGAGCCCGAAGCGCTGATGCAGGAACTCGACAAAGTCTGGGCCCGCATCGAAGAAGCACACGAGCGCAGCGGAGTGGGGAACCTGGTTCGTCCCGCAGATCTTTATCTCACGCCGGAAAGCTGGCGGGAAAAAACCGCGGCGCTCGCCGGCGCCGATTTCGAATATCTGGCGATGGCGCGCGCGGCCCACGAGGGAAGAACGGAAGCCGCGTTTCTTTCGCAGCCCGCCACGCGCTTCCACGGCGCGGTGCCCGCCATGATCGAGCAGGTTCAGAGGCTGGTTGGCGGCGGCACGCAGGTAATTCTTGCCGCGCCCAACACGGGAGAAGTCGAGCGCCTCGCCGACATGTTCACCGAGTACAACGCTTCGTATCGTCTGGGAAGCCGCACCCGCAGCGGAGAAAGCTATGCCGATGAAACTTCTTATTTTGCCGGCGACGTTCTCACCACTACGCTGCTGAAGGCTTACCTTCCCGACGGCTTCGTTTTGCCGGAAGCGCATCTGGCGATTTTTGGAGCGCGCGATCTGTTCGATGAATCGGACCTGGTCGCGGCGCGACCACAACGGCAGAAATCGAAAGTCTCGGCCTTTCTTTCTGACTTCCGGGATTTGCAGGTCGGCGACTACGTTGTCCACGTGGAGCACGGCATCGGGCAGTATCAAGGTCTAAAGGAAATCAACCAGGGCGACGGCGCCGTGGAATTCATGCTGCTCGAGTACGCCGAAGCGGCCCGACTCTATGTTCCGCTGACTCGGCTCGATCTGGTTCAGAAATATCGTTCGTCGGAGGGCGCGAAGCCCGTCCTGAATCACCTCGGCAGCGCTGCCTGGGGCAAAACGAAGGCCCGCGTGCGCAAGGCGATGAAGGACATGACCGACGAGTTGCTTAAGCTCTATGCGCAGCGGCAGGCCGCACAGGGGCACGTCTTTCCGGCCGACACCGAGTGGATGAAGGAGTTCGAAGACTCGTTCGAATACAACGAGACCGGGGACCAGGCGCAGGCCATTGCCGACGTGAAGCGCGACATGGAATCGCAACTCCCGATGGATCGCCTGCTGTGCGGCGACGTCGGTTATGGCAAGACCGAAGTGGCGATGCGCGCCGCCTTCAAGGCCCTGAGCGACAACAAGCAAGTCGCCATGCTCGCGCCCACGACCGTTCTCGCCTTCCAGCACTACGAAACCTTCAAGCAGCGATTCGCGCCGTTTCCGCTTACGGTCGAAATGATCAGCCGCTTCCGGACGGCCAAGCAGATCAAAGAAATCTTGCAAAGAGTGGAAGCCGGCAAAGTGGATATCCTGATCGGCACGCACCGCCTGCTCTCGAAGGACGTGAAGTTCGCCGACCTCGGCCTGCTGGTGGTGGACGAGGAGCAGCGTTTCGGCGTGCGCCACAAAGAACGCATCAAGCAGATGCGAACGGAAGTGGACGTGCTCACCATGTCAGCGACGCCGATCCCGCGCACGTTGCATATGTCGCTGGTGGGCCTGCGCGACATGAGCGTAATCGAAACGCCGCCCAAAGACCGCATGGCCATTCAGACCGTAGTCGCGAACTGGGACGAAAAGCTCATCCAGTCGGCGATCGAACAGGAACTCGACCGCGGCGGCCAGGTTTATTTCGTGCACAACCGCATCGAGACGATCTGGGAGATTGCGGCCAAGATTCAGGCGATGGTTCCGAACGCGCGCATCGCCGTCGGCCACGGGCAGATGGGCGAAGGGGAGTTGGAAAAAGTGATGCTGAAATTTATGCATCACGAAGCCGACATCCTGGTCTCGACCACGATTATCGAGAACGGTCTCGACATCCCGCTCTGCAACACGATCGTCATCAATCGCGCCGACCGGCTGGGCTTGTCGGAGCTTTATCAGCTTCGCGGACGGGTTGGCCGCTCCAACCGGCGCGCCTACGCATACCTGCTTCTGCCCGCTGAAATCGAGTTGACGCCCACCGCGCGTCGCCGCCTTGCCGCGCTCAAGGAATTCTCCGACCTCGGGGCGGGTTTTAAGATCGCTGCGCTGGATCTGGAACTGCGGGGCGCGGGAAATCTTCTGGGCGGCGAGCAGAGCGGGCACATCGAAGCGGTGGGATTCGAACTTTATACGCAGATGCTGGAGCGCGCCGTGCGCGAGATGAAGGGCGAGGCGGGCGTTGAAGTCACGGAAATCCAGCTCAATCTCGGTCTCAACATCCGCATTCCGTCCGACTATATAAAAGAAGAGAACCAACGGCTGCGCATGTACAAGCGCGTCGCAGGAGTCGAGACCGAATCGCAGTTGCACGACGTGCGCTCAGAGCTGATCGATCGCTACGGCGAGACGCCCGGTGCGGTCCGCAACCTTCTTGACTATGCCGCGTTGAAACTGCAAGCGATGCGCGTCGGCGCAAGCGCCATTGAACGCAAGCGCGAGTTCGTGAACATCAAGTTCAGCCAGACTGCGGCGATTGATCCGGGAAAACTGGCGCGCTTTGTGGCGTCGCAGCGTGGTACGCAATTTACTCCGGACGGGACGCTGAAGTTCTCGATAAAGATCGACAGCGCCGGAGGGATATTGCAAACGTTGCGCGATCTGCTGGAGGAACTGGAGGCGCGGGAAGAAGCAGTGCGCCAGGTGTAAAGGACAGCAGTTACAATGATTCGGCGGCCCAGCCCCTAAAGGGGCTTCTGATTTCGAGGAAGTTCGGCATCGCTAAAGCGATGCCCCGATACGAAGCTTGAGTTCTGCGCCGAGTTCGCAGGTTCCAGGCGAAGCGCGAACGACGAACGACTGACGACGAAATGACCCACGACGAACGACGAACGAATGGCGACCGGCGCAAGATCCGGAAAGTCCGCAAAGCGATTTTTCCCGCCGCCGGATTGGGCACCCGCTTTCTCCCGGCCACCAAAGCGCAGCCCAAAGAGATGCTGCCGCTGGTGGATAAGCCCATCATTCAGTATGGCGTGGAAGAGGCGATGGCGGCGGGATGCGACCAGATCATCATCATCACCGGACGCGGCAAGAGCGCGATCGAAGATCATTTCGACGTCAGCTACGAGCTGGAAAAAATGCTCGAAGAAAAAGGCAAGCACGACTTGCTCAAGATCGTGCGCCAGATTTCCGACATGATCCACGTCGCGTACGTGCGCCAGAAGGAGGCGCTGGGCCTGGGACACGCCGTGCTCACGGCGCGCGAATTGATTGGCGACGAACCCTTCGCCACGCTGCTCGCCGATGATGTCATCGATGCAAAAGTGCCGGTGCTCAAGCAGTTGATGAGCGTGTTCGAGGAGAAGCAGTGTTCCGTGATCGCGACGCAGATTGTCGACGGGCCGTCGATTTCTTCTTACGGCGTGCTGAAGGCGAAGGAGGTCGCGGGCTCTGGCGGCAAACTCTACGAAGTTCTCGATCTGGTGGAAAAGCCGAAACTCGCGGATGCGCCTTCGAATCTAGCCGTGATCGGGCGCTACATTCTGACGCCGAGGGTCTTCGAGACGCTTTCCGACATCAAGCCGGGCGCGGGCGGCGAGTTGCAACTCACGGACGGGCTGCGCGGGCTGCTGCGGCGCGAGAAGATGTACGCCTATGTCTACGAAGGCCGCCGCCACGACACTGGCGACAAACTCGGCTTCCTCAAAGCGACGGTTGAGTTTGCGCTGAAACGCGAAGATCTGGGCGGGGAGTTCCGGGAATACCTGAAAAGTTTGAAGTTGTGAGCGATGTTCGCAGCCACACTTCTTCTGTTGTTTCGCTCACTCTTCCATCGTCGCGTTAATCTTCTTGGATTTCTCTTCCACGCCGCGCGCCAGTTTCTCTTTGTGCGCTGCCAGTTTCTTCGTGATCGCAGCATCCGCGAGGGCCAGTATCTGTGCCGCCAAGATTCCCGCATTCGTCGCGCCGGACTTGCCGATGGCGACCGTCGCCACCGGAATACCCGCGGGCATTTGCACGGTCGCCAGCAGGGAATCCATGCCGTGCAGGGAAGTGGAAGGAATCGGGACGCCGATGACCGGCAAGGTTGTGTGCGCTGCGATCACGCCCGCCAGGTGCGCCGCTCCGCCCGCGCCCGCGATGATCACGCGAATGCCACGTCCAGCGGCCTTGCGAGCGTAATCCGCCGTACGATCGGGCGAGCGATGGGCGGAAGTTACGTCCATTTCGTACGCAATCCCGAATTCGTCGAGAGCTTTCCCAGCTTCGCGCATGACCTCCAGGTCGGAGTCACTGCCCATTACGATCGAAACGAGTGGCTTGCTCATGATTGGTTGGCGTCCATCCAAAGTCGATCTATGATTGCTGGTGGTGAGCCGGGCGTCCCCGCCCGGCTGGACGGGCGAGACGCCCGTCCCTCCATCGTGTGATTCATCACGCGGTTCCGGTGCTAGTTCTTTTTCAGCGCCCTTGCCGCAATGTCTTTTCTATAGTGGGCGCCCTCAAAGCTGATTTTCGCGCAAGCCTCATAGGCGCGCTGCACGGCCGCTTGCAACTCGGCAGCCCGTGCCGTCACCCCGAGTACGCGCCCACCGGAAGTATAGAAAGCGCCGTCACGTTTCGAGGTTGCGGCATGGAAGACTTTTACGCCTTCCAGCTTCGCCGCATTCTCCAGGCCGGTGATTTTCTTACCCGCCTGGTAGGCCCCCGGATAACCGCCCGAAGCCATCACCACGCACACCGCCGCATCGTTCGACCACTTGAAATCGCCGTCGCTGGTGCGGCCGTCGATCGACGCTTCCATCGCCTCGACCAGGTCGCTTTCGAGGCGCATCAGAATGGGCTGCGTCTCCGGATCGCCGAAGCGGCAATTGAATTCGAGCACTACGGGGCCGCGCGCGGTCATCATCAGGCCGCAATAGAGAACGCCTTTATACTCCGCGCCTTCGGCCTTCATGCCGGCGACAGCGGGCCGCACGATGTGGACGAGCAGCCAGTCACGCATCTGGTCATCGACGATGGTCCGCGTCGTGTATGCGCCCATGCCACCGGTGTTGGGGCCAGTGTCGCGGTCACCGGCGCGCTTGTGATCCTGCGCAGCGACCAGCGGCGCCACGCGCTCGCCGTCGCTCACGACCAGAAACGAGAGTTCGTCGCCTTCGAGAAACTCTTCCAATACAACACGCGATCCGGCTTCACCCAGCATCCTGCCGCTGAGCATTTCATGGGCGACGGTGGAAGCTTCATCCTTACTTTTGGCGATGACCACGCCCTTGCCGGCAGCCAGTCCGTCGGCCTTCACCACGATCGGAGCATGGAAGTGCGGCAGCGCATTGCGCACCTGTTCGGAAGAATCGCAGATCGCATAGTGCGCCGTGGGAATGCGGTGGCGTTGCAGGAATTCCTTGGCAAAGCTCTTGCTGGTTTCGAGCTGTGCGGCGGCTCGAGTGGGGCCGAATGTGCGCCAGCCGCGCCGCGTGAATTCGTCCACCAGGCCGAGCATCAGCGGCAATTCGGGCCCCACGACGGTGAGGTCGGGCTGGATCTGATTCGCGAGCCCGATCATTGCGTCGAGGCTCTTTACATCTACCGCGACACACTCCGCCTCTTCCGCGATCCCGGCGTTGCCCGGCGCGCAGTAGATTTTTGTGACCCGCGGCGACTGCCGGAGCTTCCAGACCAAAGCGTGCTCGCGTCCGCCGCTGCCGATGACGAGGACTTTCATAGTCAGACATTCAAGGGTAGGGGCGGGAGAAGATGATGTCAAACGAGAAGAGATTGCAGAGGTCAGAGGTCAGATTGCAGAGGTGAAAACTGAAGCGGCACTCGCTCCTGGTTTTCGCCAAAGACCACTTCCACTGCGAGGGGGTGAACCTCTGCAATCTGACCTCTGACCTTTGACCTTTGACCACTGCAATCTTTCGGTTAACTACGTTTAATCCCGCCGTATAATCTGCTCACGTGATCACAGTTTCCAAAGAGGACTACCTTAAAGCGATTCTCGAGGCCGAGAGCGAGGGGGAAACGGTCATTTCGGCGACGCTCGCGCACTGGCTCAAAGTTTCG
>Ga0187818_10000525_pt1 | contig 13987 bp, 14 predicted proteins | sample NC_wetland_sal_i_14_FD_130581 | JGI IMG/M metagenome (GOLD analysis project Ga0187818, IMG submission 130581) | Wetland sediment microbial communities from Neuse River Estuary, North Carolina, USA - SO4_3 | ecosystem: Environmental > Aquatic > Freshwater > Wetlands > Sediment | place: USA... | reverse complement strand
ACCGGACATCCAGCAACGGTCTTTGCGTGGAGCCGTCGAACGCCTTCAATGGCTAACTTCAGAAGAACGGGATCCGCCTCGAGTTGGCACGCCATCGCCGCGTTGCGCCCGGAGGCATGGCTTCCGGGCAGCAGTTCCCGTTCGAGAACTACGCCGCTCGTCACACCGACCCGTGCCAGCGCTGCGGCAACTGAGGCACCCGCGAAGCCGGCGCCGATGACGACCACGTCGACTTCAGATGGAAGACGGCCGGGGAGTGCCATAGCATCAGTATATTCGGAGGGCGCACCGCTAACCCCGGAAGGCGTGGCCGTGGCGCGGGAGAGCACGCCTTCGGGAATCATGACATGCAAGTAGTTTGTTGGTGGCGCAACGGAACGCGGCGCTGGACCATAATGGGACTGATGAAGTTGAATGTGGAGTGCTATGCGGGCCGAAAGGCTGACGAACGACCTATTCGGTTCCGGCTCGAAGGAAGACAGTATCACGTCGAGACGGTGCTAGACCAGTGGTACGGCCCGGAGAGCATCTTTTATAAGGTTCGCGCCGATGACGGGAATCTCTATATTCTTCGACAGCAGACATCGATGCCCGATGGGAAGTGGGACTTGGTTTCATTTCGCCAGACCAGAAAGAAACTCTGACACATAGGAAAGCCACGTCTGCCCGCCATGGAGCTGCAGTACGCGGTCTTTCAACATGGCCTATTCGACGGCCACTTTCGTGCCCTTCTGAGCCTGACTCGACAAATGCTCAATGCGCGCGTTTAGCATCTCCCGGATTGCCTTAAGAAACTCGACGCGTGAGTTGGCCAAGTGCTGTCGGGCAGCGGGCGAAATTCCCAGGTATTCGCGAACGGTATCTACGATCTCGCGGCATGGGCATGCCTCGTGAGCGTCATGCTCCCTCGCCGTTGACTGAGCTTCCTGTGGCTCGTTCAATGCGCCTCCTTCATTTCAACCGTCAAGACACGATTCTCCAACCGTGCCCTGACCGGGAACAACCCTGCCATCGACCGTGGCAGGCCAACATGGCGGCGAAGCGTGCCGATCTCAACCACCAGTTCGTCGCCCTTCTTGAATAATCCGATTTCACCTTTGGTGGCAAACGGCAGCAGCACCCGAACTTCGTACGCTCCGTTCTGTTTCCCGAAGGTGAAGGGCTTTTCTGTCCGCGTTACCGCCGACGGATCTTCCCCTGCAGGATACAGCACTCCGGCCAGCTCCTCCAGTCGTTGTCTCCCCAGGACCTCGTGAGCAAACAAGGGCACGCGCTTCACTGGAACTGGAGCAAAGTATTCTTCGATCTCATGCAGAATCTTGTCCTGCGAGGTGTGCCACTCATTGAACCAGGCGTCGCTGACTTCATTCGGGAGCAGGCGGTTGACGATGACCGCATCCACCGTCAGCCCGTGCAGGGAAAAGTACACAAACGCACGTTCCGTTTCGCGCAGCACCATTTTCTCGGGGTTGGTGACGAGCCGAACACTGGTGGTGTGCGGGTCTTCCATGATGCCGTCCACGCCCTCCAGCTTGCCAAACAGATCGCTGATATTCACGAAGTAGCTGTCCGTAGGGAGTTCGAACGGCGCAACGCGGTTCGCAATGGGCCGTACCGCCTTCAGGAAGTTACGTTGAAACGGAAGAATGTGCTTCATGTACCAGTCGAGCGTGGTGGGCATGCTGATGAAGCGCATGGACTCGGCAGTGGGCGCGGCGTCGAGCACGATTACGTCGTAACGCTGCTCACGCTGGTACTGGTTGACGTACATCATGGCGCTGAGCTCTTCCATGCCAGGCAGGATGGCCAGTTCCTCGGCCTCCACGCCGCTGATCCCGGTAGTGCGCAGTACCGAGGTCACGTAGGAAGAGATTTCCTGCCAATGACGCTTGATCTCCTTCTGAATATTGAGCTCCTGGATCCAGAGCCGGTCACCCACCGGCAACGGGTCAGAAGTTTGCAGGTGAAAAAGCTCGGTCTCCAAATCGAAGGAGTCTGCTAGGCTGTGTGCCGGGTCGATGCTCATGACCAGCGTGCGATAGTTAAGTGCGGCAAGTTTGACGCCGGTGGCGGCAGCCAGGCTGGTCTTGCCCACGCCGCCCTTGCCCGTGAACATGAGGATCCTCATACCCCCATTGTAAGGGCCGGATGTGCGCGGCGTTTTGTGCAAAAAGAAGTAAGGACGGAGGCGATGTCCTGGCTATCGGAGCCGAGCGAGCCAGATTTGCCAGCCATAGAACGCAAGATTCAGAGCGCAGATGATTGCCGCTGCAACCGTTAGCATCTTTGAAGAAATGTCCGGATAGACCAGCTTATCCAGGTAATGGAGCAGGAATCCACCCTGGTATGGCTCGACTCCGGCTTCGGCTTCGAGCCAGTTCTCCAAGAGAGTCAATGGACACGGCCATGGGAGCAGTTCCGTAAGGATTCCCCAAACAAGAGACCCGATATGCAGCCAGCGAAGAATCGGGCGCGAGCGCGTCAGCAAAGCTCCGAAGACCACCCACAAGATGAACAGCGCATGCAGGAAGAGGACGGCAGTCGCGAGTACAGAATAGAAATCAGAAGCAAGAACGGCTGCATGCATCTCTAGAATTTACAGCAAAGAAGGTTAACGATCGGCATGACACGCATTCACAGTGCTCCGGGACGCGGAATAGTATTGTTGGCAGAAGATTGTGCGAAAAATAATCCATGTCGACATGGACGCATTCTATGCTTCGGTCGAACAGCGCGATGATCGGCAACTGCGCGGCAAGCCCGTAATCGTCGCTTGGCGGAGTGGCCGCTCTGTCGTGTGTGCTGCTTCGTACGAGGCCAGGAGCTTCGGTGTGCATTCGGCTATGCCGGCAGTGCGCGCGGAACGCCTCTGTCCCCATGCGATCTTCGTCGCTCCGGATTTCACACGCTATCGGGCGGTCTCGCGCAGCGTGCGGGAGATCTTCAAGCGTCATACAGACCTGATCGAGCCACTGTCGCTCGACGAGGCGTACCTAGACGTCACCGAGAACAAGACGGGCTTACCGACCGCCACCCTGGTGGCACGTACCATCCGCGGGCAAATCCGGCAGGAATTGAATTTGACCGCTTCAGCCGGCGTGGCGCCGAACAAGTTCCTGGCAAAAATCGCCTCTGACTGGCGCAAACCTGATGGACTCTTCGTCATCCAGCCCGAGGACATAGATGCGTTTCTCCTGCCACTGCCTGTCGGACGCTTGCCTGGCGTCGGCAAAGTTACGGGAGAGAAGCTGGCGAAACTTGGAGCCCAGACGGTGGGGGATCTGCGAAGTTTCGATTTGCGCGTGCTCGAAGACCACTTTGGCCGCTATGGTCGGCGCCTGCACGAACTCGCCCGCGGTATCGACGATAACGAAGTCACCCCGGACCGGCCGACGCAATCGATATCCGTCGAGGATACCTTTGAGCACGACGTGCCGTTGGCAGAAACCGAGCCCATGATCCGGCGCCTCGCAGAAAAGCTTTGGACTGCCTCGCGCAAAGAATCACGTCTAGCACGCACGGTAATTCTGAAACTCAAGACAAGCGAGTTCAAGATTCTTACTCGCAGCCATACGCCAGGCTCTCCTCCTTCCTCATGCGAAGAATTGACTGACATCGCGCTGAAGCTGCGAGAACGAGTGGACTTGGGCCCACAGCAGCGCTATCGACTCGTCGGCGTAGGGTCGAGCAATTTTCGGGAAGCCGAAGAGACTGCTGCGCAACCCGTCCTTTTCGAGTAGCACGAATATGGAAACGATTCCCATCCCGGGAGCAGAAATCTATTACGACAAGAATTTCCTCTCACCTGAGGAAGCGACGACCCTGTTCAACATGCTGCGGACGAAGTGTGCCTGGGAGCGACGCAGATCTTCATTCAAATATGCTGTGCCTCGCGACGAAGCCTACTATGGCGATCCTGGAACCAACTACACGTATTCGCGGCGCGAGTACAAGCCGGTCGCCTGGATTCCAGATTTGCTCTCCTTGAAGACTCGCGTCGAAGAGGCCACTCCCGCAGTTGCTTACTCCAATTTGAGTTTGCCGAAGCTGGGCTACAACGCCGTACTCTGTAATCTTTACCGAAACGGAAATGACAGCGTCGGCCTGCATGCGGATGCGGAGCCGGAAATGGGGCCGGTGATCGCCTCTGTCAGTCTGGGAGCTGAACGTCTATTTCGTCTCAAGGGACAAAATGGAACTGTTGCCTTCGCGGAAAAGTTACCCGACGGAAGCTTGTTGATTATGGCGGGAAAGACCCAGAAAAACTTCAGGCATGAGGTACCAAAAGAACCTGATGTCGACCAACCACGGATCAACCTGACATTCCGGCGGATCGAGCACAGGTAAGATTCCTGGTTGAAGCCCGCCCAGACTCACCTACCACGATTTGTCAGTGGCCAGCGCCCTGCCCACTCCGGCCTCTGTTTCCCGTTCACTCGCCCACGATTTTCGCGGGTCCCCAGGAGGTGACGCTATGAAACTCCGTCGCAACGAACCCTGTCCCGTTCACCGCTCCTTGTTCTGCTGTGGCCGGGAGCAAATGCGAACGCCGACCAGATTACAGCCTGGCGTTCGTCGCGTTGAAGATCCGCATCATCCGAGAGGATACCGCGAACTCCGGTCACCGGCAGAAATGCGGAAACTGCTGAACCGCAAGATTGTCGAGCAGGGCAGGAAATGCGCCATCTGCCATGAAAACTTCACTGATTACAACGATCCGTACCTGACCACAGGGAACCGAAAGGAATGGGCGGTGCGTGGCGAGACGATCATCCAGACAACATTCAAGCAACGCATTGGTGGTGCCACGAACAGAAAGGATCAACCAGGATTGACGACTGACGGCCGATCAGTCGGTTGCTCACAAATCACTGAAACTCAATCGTAAAAAGTGTTTGCGTGCCGGATGTGTGCCAATTCGCGGGGACCGTTTTGATAAAGGACAGTGCGCTCGGTGCAGACGCTGGGAAAAACAGACAAGGATGGCATCGAGCTCTTGCTGGAAATCGCCGTTGAAAACCTCCGGCAGAAGTGACAGTCTTTTGCCCATTAGCGTTGGCCCCTAAACATGTTCAATCCCTATGCGGATCTTGCTTGGACGATGTAATACGCACGCGGTGCGATGCAGCAGACCTACCTACCCACGGCCACTTCTTCAGCCCCCGAAGGTTCTGGGGCAGCAGATTGAGCGGCACCTCGTTCCTTACGCTGAAACAGGGGGGACCTTTTCCATTGGCCTAGTCGGGGAATGGACATTAGACACGACCAATTTGTCGCGGCCACCGGAGTTCGTTTGAAACTCGCAGACTGCGACATCCCTTCCTGCGAGCGCACGGAAGTAGCAGCCTCTGCCGACAGCGAAGCTATTGGAAGCAAAAACCTTCAAGAAGTCAACGCTCGGGGGATGGCGGCTGCGATGACCCGTTCGTGCGACTCAAACACAATCTGTTCTCCTGCCGGGTAAGTGACCTGCTTACGGAGAAGCGACCGCGCTCATCATGAGGTTAGGTAATGCTAAGAAAGCTATTGCTTTTTGTCCTTCTTGCATCCACCGTTGTCCTCCCGGCACAAGAATTGTTCGCACAGACCGACTCAATTCCATTTGTGGTCAAGTTCACGGGCAGCTTACGCGGTCTGCAAGGTCAACCAAGTCCAGCACCGATCGGTGTAACTTTCGCGCTGTACAAGGAAGAGAGCGGAGGCGCACCACTCTGGATCGAGACGCAAAATGTGACCGTTGACTCTCAGGGTCGGTTTACCGTTCTTCTTGGTGCCGCCTCGGGGAAAGGCCTCCCCCTGGATGTATTCGCGTCTGGGGAAGCCCGTTGGCTGGGGATGACGCCCGATGACGGAGTAGAAAGGACAAGGGCGATCTTGGCAAGCGTGCCCTACGCCTTCAAAGCTGCGGACGCCCAGACCATCGGTGGGCGGGCCCCTGATGAGTTCGTAACGCGAGAACAACTTGGCCCATATCTGCGCCGACCGGTCAGAGGGCCGATCAGAGTTCCCTGGCCGATCATAGGTCCCTCTCCTGAGACCTCTTCTTCGAGAGCCAACAGCTTTGAAGCAGTTGCTTCAAGTGGTCCATCATTTGTGTCCGACGCCACCACTGGCCCCCCGTTTCAAGTCAAATCGAACATTCTGATCCAGAACCTCAACGTGGATCTTCTGCATGGGTTCACGGATTCTGACTTTGCCAAACTCAACTCGAATAACGAATTCACCCTTAGTCAGCAGTTCAAGGGTGGGGCTTCCTTTCCACCAATCCCGGGAGACGGCAGCACCGCCGAATCATCGAGCCCGCAGGACTTCGAGGCCAATGGGCTGGGCATTTCCAATGCAGATCTGATCAATCAGAAATTCCGCTGGCAAGTCGATGGGTCTGACCATAACCTTCCGCAGCCACGGTTCAGCTTGTCCTTCGGTGCGCGCGGGCAGACCCCGACGCCTACGGGATTTTCCTTGAACTCGGACGGTAGCGTCAACTTTGCCCCTGGGCAAACGTTTCCCGCCAATGCGATCATGGCTGCAATAGGCCCCCTCCTGGGATCCGGAGGAGGATCTGGAGACGGCAGCGTTTCCACGACACCGTCGGGCAATCAAGTCATTACTCAACCTCCTGGGACGAGCATGAACGTAAACAATTTCAACAATACTCGCACGGTACAAGCCAACGATAACTGGTCCGTAAGCAACATTGCCACTCAGTTGACGGCTGGCGTGCAGGCCACCGTAACGCTAACACCTTGTCCACAAGGGGTTGATACCAGCGGCAATCCAATTCTGGGCGGTCCAAAAGGAGGTTACTCAGTCCATATTATTGACGGAGCTCTGCCGAACACCAATTCCGAATCGGTCCCTGTGACAGGCGGGACGTGCACCTCGGCGGCCACGAGCGGGACGATCATCTTAACTCCCTACTTCTCTCACGCCCTGTCGACTTATACGATTGGCAGCGCCTCGTGGGGCATCCAGGAGGCAATCAATGACGCTTGCGGCACGAATGCTACAACCTGGAAGAACAGCGACTGCCACGTGGTTATCCCCCCCACGGGGCCGCAGGTGGGTAGTTATTCCGGCTATGACATCTACGACACGATTTACTTCCATGCCAACGGGTCGGTGCTAAGCGGCTACGGCGCGATTCTAAACTGCCACGAGCGGGGACCGTGCCTCCAGGTGGGCGATCTAAGCGGTTCCAACGACTATGCCAACAACAGAATTGAGGGTATCTCTTTCCGGAGTATGGACAATCGTCGGTCCGATCCAGCCTTCAACGGCTCGTTGATACAGGCCACGCAGAGGACCGGGGGGATCATTACCGTCCAAACAGCCGCTGCTCACAATTTACGGACCGGCGACCGGGTGACACAGATGTTGACGGATACGACGAGCTACTGGGGTGACGTGCCCTCCATCATGGTCACCGATGCGACACACTATACCTATACACGTGCAAATACGGCGGACATCCCCCTTCAAGTGACTCCCGGGATAGTGGCGCTCAGCTACGAGGCCGTGCTGGACAACGCGAACTCCACAAGCCTAGTCGATCTCCAGTACGAGAACACATACGAATACGGCGCATTCAACCACTTCTTCGACTTCTGGGACGACGAGAATGCGCAGATCCAGAAATTCAACAACAACGGCAGTTCGCTGAATGGGAATGCCAATTGGACAGGATCGTTTGTGTGGTCGGGCGGTGCACTAACACTACCGAACAAGAGTCAGCAGTTAGCGCCGGTGATCACGGTCAACAACTCGAGCTTCACAACCAACGGCTCGAATTGCGCGACGGTTTACAACTCGAACGGATTTTACTTCCAAAACAGCGTGTGCCAGGCCCAGGGTCCGTGGGAGTTCTTGGTCGCAAGCGTCACGGGGAATTACCAAGGGGCAGACTTCCAGAACATCTACTCGGAAGCTGCCATCTCAGTGAACCCTGCCAGTCCCGCTAGATCTCCGTGGCCGGGACTGGGCGTTGCGGGCTTTATCGGCGGGCCCACTTCCGGAGGCTATACCCTTAGAGGCCAGGGCGGGTTCGCGGGTCTCCTGCCCGTAGTCGGAAGCGGGTCCACCACTTATGTCTATTACATTGTTGCCAGGGACGTGACGACCCGGACCCAAACGTCTCCGCTGCCGTTCATGTATGAAAAGGAAAACTCTGCCGGCTATGTCACGGCGCAATGGCCACGGCTTGCCGCCGGAACAGACGCGATTGTCTACGACGTGATTCGCAACTTCGCGCCGGTTGGCACAATGAATGCAGCGGGGGGCGCTTACGTGGCTCCTTTTACGGGGGGCTGCGCCGGTGGCAGCAGCTCGGCTTGCGGTTCCGTCGCTATTGGGTTGGCACAGTGCTCCGGTTTTGTCTGTAGTTTCGCGGATAACACGGCGAACGCGACCTCCGCGTACAGCTTTGGGAATGGGAATTTCGTGCCTAATCCGACCTTTTGGCCTGGCACGGCGGTGCTCACCAGCACTGCTCTCCAGTCGGATGGGGAATTACCGGTAACCGGGATTGCATTCAACGGAACACCCTCGGAGTACGCGACCTCCTGCAGTGATTATGGGGCAAACGTGTCAGGTGGGTACACAGTGTGTATCGGCTCCCGGACCACAGCAAACAACTCAGTGCCTGATCAGGCGCCCTTGATGCTTACGGACGGGCCGAGCGCTGGCGGCGGTGGAGTACCAGGAGCCAAGGGCCGGCTGATTTTCGAGTCAACTGCTACCAGCGAGCCCAACTTTCATCAGATCATTACGCTCTACGACTCGAATCCTGGAAAGACGCAAGCCACTACTGGCCACCGGCCCGTGGGCGACCCGGGCGATATGTACCTGGGTATTGACCCGAATTCGTATCTCATGATTGGCGGTGGAGCGAAAGGCATAGCGCAGTATGTCAACAACATCGGCGACGGCGTGAACTTTGGAGAACTGCTAACCAGCTCACTAAAGATGTTCAACGTTCCGACACAGTTTCGCGCTCCGCTAACAGCTTTGGCTCCGCTAACAGCTTTGCGAGGATGCTCTGGATGCAGCCCATTCACCGCAACGGGGGCGCAGGTTTCCGACACCTTCACTTATACCGGCGCTCTGAATGGCAACTGGACGGTCGTGAACGGAACCTGGGCTGTTGCCGGCGGGAACGCAACCTACACGCCACCGAGTTCGCAAGGATCGGTTGCGGCCTACACCGGGAGTTCCTTCAGCAATAATCAGGAAGCCTGTGCCGTCGTTCTCAACCAGGGTCCGGGTTATGAGGGCGTGGGAGTACGGCTCTCCAACACGGTATCCAGTTCGATCACCGGCTACATGTTTGTTTCCGGATCAAGCTATAGCTTCATCGGGAAGTTCGATGGCTCCGCAGTGCCGACAAGCATCGGTGCGCTTTTGGGCAGCGTACCTGTCGGCAATCTTGTATGTCTATCGGTGAACGGCACGAATTTGACCGTAACGGATAACGGCGTAACCCTAGGGACTGTCACGGACGCCACTATCCCTTCGGGGTATCCGGGGATGGTCGGGTTTAACTACGGCGGCAGCCTGTCGAGCTTCTTTGCCGGGGACCTGGCGGCGTCAACCAATGATGCGATCAATCTCAACGGTTCTATCACCGTCAACGGAACGGCAGGGTTTACAGGGACCAAGACAGCGGGAGCTTGTACGTTCACGATCACCAACGGCATCATAACGAATGTGACGGGGTGCTAGGAATGATGATTCGAAAGTTGTTGCCGCCGATACTTCTCTGCGCTAGTGTCAACTGGCGGCCTATTGCACAGCTTGTCGTTGCGCCAAATACTGCGGAGTGCGCGACCAGCGTTGACGGCTCGGTCGTCGACTGTCCGAATTCGCTGAATCCTCCGAATCGTTGCCGGCGGCTTGCCCGACGTTGCCCGGAACTCCGTTGAAAGTTAGCGACTCTCGACCGTCATAGGCTACGCAATTTTCACTTCCCCTGCCCCCTGAGAAGGTTCAGTGCGATGAACCAGCTCAGGTAGTCGCCCATGATCTGCTGGTTCGTGTTCTGGTTGAGCGCGAAGGCATCTGCTCGCAGCTCAAGTCCGGTAGTGCAACGGCCTTTCCCCCCCCGATAGCTGGTCGCCGCCAGCACCGAATCGAATATGGCCTTGCAAAGTGCCTCGTTGCGCGCCAGCGGCGAAGGCGTCTTGGTGCATGATGACCACCGGAGTGTCAGGTGCGCGGCATGCCCTCGCGAAGTCTGGGAGCATCTTTTCGATAGCGGCGATGAGATTGGCTTCCTTCCGCGCAAGTTCGGTCTGGTTCCCGCTCGACATGTTCACCTCAATTCTTCCCAAGATATTCCGGTTTCGCCAGAAAAGTCTACTTATCGCCGCTTGCCTTTGGTGGCGCAAACTCGATTCGATCCACCGGAACAAAAGTACCCGGAGTGAGACCGATTATCGTGCTGCCACCTGATAGGTCAGTGGTTTGATCTTTGTCTTTGAGCATCCGAGGTTGACCGGACGCAACGTATTTCCAGACTTTTCCGGTCTGCGTATCCAGCAAGAAAACTGTGTGCTGAACTTTCTCTCCGGTCAGCGAATCCACCTGCGCGGGAACCAACTGATAACGCGACGATGCCGCTGGTTCAGGTTTTGGCGAAGACTTTTGTCCAGCAGCCGCGAGTGTCAAGCAGAGCAGGACGCACAGAGCCAACAACCACGGTTTCACATTCATTGCATGATTCCCCCTTGAATCGGGGTCAGCCTATCACTGCGCTCCAAGACTTGCACCCGCTGCCCATCTGCGCGTGGGCTATCCGAGCGAGGTGGCGGATCGGGAGTGGGCGTTGGCAGCACGTTATCTGGCATTGTGAGGGGAAGGGCGTTGCAGCAGTCGTCGCGAGAACACGCCACGTCCCCGGTCAATGAGTGAGGCGATTTTTCACCAACAACGAATCGCTAGGGGTGGCTGCTCGCTGCGAACGACGCGGGGTCTGGAGTTGTGATCGCCGGGACTGCTGGTAACGCGGGCACCGCATTGGGCGGCACGCGTTCTGGGGACTTGCAGATTGGGCAGACCTGCATGTCGGCGGAATAGTAGGCGTGGCAGTGCGAACAAGTGCGACAATCCGGGAGTAACGTGATGACAAGCGCGTTTCCCGTTACTACTCCTCGTCGTGTCCTGAGAGGCGCCTGATTGTTCCAGCCAATCTATACTTTTGCGAGTCTGATCAGCCGGAATTCAGGCACCTGTAAGGCGTTTTCTGCACTCTTCAGGTCTCTGCAGCTTTCATCCCTTTGAAGACCTGTTATGCGGGATCCAGGGACCACGTCTGCGCAGAGATGATGAGAACGACGGCTTGCGTCCAAACGTTCGCCTGAATGCCTTTTCTCAGTGAGCTGGCAATTGCGGATACATTGTTTTCAGAATTGCCGTGGTACATGGCGTGAGGAAGGGTGCTCTCTCCGGCGGTTCCTTCGATTTTGCGAAACCAGTTGTTTTTCTCCATGTAGGCATGCAGATTATCGTAATCCTGCCTGCTGGGAGTACCACGCAGTTCAACCCGAATAAATAGGAATGCCAAATTCAGGCCGCCCTTCTGTAAATTAGGCGACCCCATCATAGCACCTAGCATATATTGAGCCTGTCGGTGTCTCGCAGGTTGGGGCGGAACACGCATGGTAAGTTTCTGATCGCGCTGCCGGGGGATTGACTTATGATGGGCTCCGCAATTACCGGGAGCTTGTGTATGCCGAACTCAGTTCACTGGGAAATTCTGCCCGGAACTGATCTTGCAAGTATCGAGAATTGGCGCAAGGTCGCCAAGGACCGCTACTTCGCCTCACGCGTTCAGCTAATGATCGTCAAACGAGAACTCAATGGTCATCGCGACGGGAACGTGATTGCGAGTCACCCCGTATCGAAAGACACGATCGAGATCGGGGTGAAGCGTCAGCTAATCACCAGCCGGACGGACACCATTCAGGCGGCACTGCGATTCAGCACCACAGAGCGAGTCCTTGACCAGCTCTCCGCGAAGATCTCCTCGGAGCTATCCGTGAAGGCGCCCGGATACAGTGGCAAGCTCGGCTCGTCCATCATGTCGAAGGAAGAGTATGAGCTGACAAAGACCACCGAAACGTCTTTGGGTTCGACCAGCTCGTTCTTTATGCAGGAGTCGACCGAGAAAGAACACAAGATCACACTCAATCCCGGGGACACTGAGAGAACAGCAAATTTGCGAATCCGCTATCTTCCGCGGAGATGGGATGTCTATCTCTATTCCTATGAAGCTCTGGAATTGACGTGCGAGCGTGAGGTGCCGTTCGTATGGAACCGGGTAAGGAAGACCATGAAGACCGCCGAACTTGACGTTGTCGGCTGGCCCTTGGTCTCGATCTTGTACTGGGAGCCGCAGACCGAACAGGTCGTAACGTATGATCCGGTCCCAAACCCGCTTGAGTTCCCCGACGCGATTAAGGTGGAGCAGCAAGTCGATCCGATGCCTGAATTCCACCCTGTCCCGACCAAGGGCCTTGAGGCGCTTGCGAAACTGGCGTTTCCGACGACCAAAGAAGAGAAAGCCAAGGCGAAGGAATACAAGCGGCCGCTTGTACCGGTAAAGAGAGCTCCGGCGAAGAAAGCAGCGAAGAAGGCTTATGCCAGGAAAGCTGTAGCAAAAAAGGCCTCGGCGAAAAAAGCTGTTGCGCGCAGGGCTGCAGCGAAGAAAGCTGTCGCCAGGAAAGCACCGGCGAAGAAGTTTGCCGCCAAGAAGGCTGCTGCAACGAGACCGTTCCGCCGCTGAGTTTCGGGAATCCGAAGTAATTCTGATCGTAGTCCGACAAGATTTGTCGCGATAAGTCGGCTTGGCTCCTTCCGGTTTGCCCGTGATCCAGGGAGAATGAACTGCTTCTGAACGCAACTATGCTAGCGAATTGAGCTACGCGGTTACGCAAGAGATTATGGGGCAACTCGGGCACATCGTGCCTTCCCAGGTTGCCCCCGCGCCATGCGGCGCAATACCAGGATCCCGGAACGTCCGTCATCAGGGAAAGACGAGAGTTGCCGAATTCGAGCCGTTCAGATACCACCAGCCAATATCCCCAGGGGCAAAGCTGCTGGGCACGATGGTTGGCCCCACGCTTCCCTTGCCCCAGTAGTAATCTTCGATGTTGGCCATCCAGAAAAGGCCCCCGCCGATCGAAAATGCCGGCCCCATTGCCGCGGGTGTGCCGGCCCCGGTGGACTGCGCGGCATTGAACCAGGCCTGCACGATCGTCTGCGGCGATCCGCCCACACCCAGTATGTTGTTGGCAACGGTGTTCTCGAACGGACCGTCGCCGTAGTCGAGTGAAGAGAAGCCCGCCAGGACATGAAGCCCGTTGAAGGCCACGCCCCAGCGCTGCACCACGTTCAACCCCGAACTATCCTCCGGATCCAGCATGTCGCAATCATCCAGAAGCAGCCAGTCGAGCGTAGCGTTCGGCCCCGTCGGCCCCCAGGACGCAGCGCAGTTCACCGTGTACCAGGCCGGAGTGCCATAGCCGTTCAGATTGATGCCCACGTCGTTACTCAGCGCGGTGGAATACAAATTTGCGGTTGCATACTCTGAAAGCGGAGCGCCCGGCTGCATCGCGGTCTTCAAGTCCGTATTGCCGTCGGCGCCGAGGCGACGGCGGTGGTAGTGGAGACCACGCCTCGCATTCGGAAAGAACACCTGAAGTGGACGACCGCCAATCTTTCGACCTGGGTGAATTCAAATTCCCCAGTTCGCATCAGCGGTTGGACATTGCTGGATCCGGAGCACGGCGCACAGATTGAACAGTTCCGGTCGACGCTTTGGGAGGTTCACCCGGTCACGAAGATAGAAGTCTTCAAAGACGGGCAGTGGGTGAACGCTGATAACTTGCCCTAGTACCGTGACAACGTAACGAGTAATACATGTAGACACTTAGCAGGACACAGATTCAAAGCTTATATCTGGGACATGGGACGAAGAGGATTTCAGGTT
>Ga0187818_10000524_pt1 | contig 14001 bp, 11 predicted proteins | sample NC_wetland_sal_i_14_FD_130581 | JGI IMG/M metagenome (GOLD analysis project Ga0187818, IMG submission 130581) | Wetland sediment microbial communities from Neuse River Estuary, North Carolina, USA - SO4_3 | ecosystem: Environmental > Aquatic > Freshwater > Wetlands > Sediment | place: USA... | reverse complement strand
TTGTACTGGTCGTTCGTCTTAACGTCGAGGGACTGGTCGCGATACTTGGAAATCTTGCCTTGCAGATCTTTGATATTGGCTTCGAACTTCTTGCGGTTGGCCTCGTCGCTTTTGCCCGCAACCCGCACCTTTTCCAGGTGCGCCTTGGTCCCAGCCAGCTTTTGCTCGATCGCCGCCACGCGTTTCGGCAGCGCCGCCACTTCGTCCCGCAGTTGGCGGATCTCTTTATCCGCCGCCTGCAACTCCAGCAATTTATCTATGTCAGGAAGCATCGGTTCGGGACACCACAATAACGATTCTAGCATGCGAGAGAGGCGAGTCTGGGGTCGCGTCACACCCGGTAAATTCGCGACATAAAATTGAATTGTCATCCTGAGCGGAGCGAAGGACCTCTGCATTCTGCTGGCGCGGGCGGCATGTATAGGCCGGGTGCCCCTCGTCTCGCGCTTTTCGAGAGCCTGCCCTGAGCGCCAGCCGAAGGGTGGGTTCTTCCCCCGCGATCACCTCGGACTCTTCCATTCCCCTTCTCACCCCCCAACCCAACCAGCACCAAAGTGGCCTATGTATCTTTAGTCGAGACTGGTAGATAATGATCCCGACCAAGGGGTCATGGGGAAACCCATGGCCCTTTCTTGCGAGCGGGCAGCGGCAGTGACCTTAGGGTCACTGCGGCAGATTCGCCCGTGTCTTGTAGTCGATGACAAACTTTACACCAGGCGTCGCATTTACCCAACTCAGGACATCCGTATACTCGGCAATGCGCCCCGGCCAACCCCAGACCCCTTTTTCCACCTCCGGCAGGCAGATCTCGGCAGTTACAATCTTGTTCTGCGCATCGATTCGAAGGTCAGACAAAATTCCATGGGCAGGAAAGTCGGGCATCGAAATATCACGCCGATCATCTTGGAGCGAATCAACGTACATCAGAACGGCGGCGTAGGGAAGTTTCTGATATCCAAACGGTGGGACACCAGCCTTCTTTAGAGTTTCGCGGCATTTCATGTCGTGGAACATCATTGACAAAGCCGCTATTGTGCACGCCGTAAGGGCGTCATCCGGCACCCGACGACGTTGAGTAACGCGGTCTTGTCGGCAATCCTGGATGAGCTTAATCCCCGACACCAAGCTGTGGCTGACCTTGCGGCCATCAAAATAAGCCCGACCGAGGGCGGCATCAAAGTCATCTTTGGCCGGGGCACCCGGTGGTTTCCATTTTTTCAGCACACGGGAATACAAGCTGACCAATAGTTCACGCGCTTTAAGGAACTCAGTACCCCAAAGATCAACAATCTTTTCCTTCTGCGGTTCCGGGATCTCAGCACCAAATCCGCTGTCGTCATCGACGACGCCGAAGCTGAACCTGAAGGTTCCGGAGTGAAAGTTTTCTGCAATGTAGGCGGGATCATGAAACAGGCAGGTGAGAAGCCAGAGAGCTTCCCACTCAGCTAGCTTCTTCCGCTGGATCGCCCTGCGACTCTCAGGAGAGATGAATTCATCCACCTGCGAAATGGGATTCGCATCCGTCTTAAGCGACCCAAGAATGTAGTACCCCATCAGAAGATTGTTGAACGTGTGAAAAAAATGATCTCGTGCTCGTCTGCTGGCGCCCTGTCTCTCATACTCACGCAGCACCTGAATCTGGCCCGTAGGGATGAAAAGGCGCGGGTCGCCATTCTTAATTTCGTCGGCCAGCCACGTCAACCACTTCACTTCGAGATCGTAGTCGACGCTGTTTCCCCTCGTCTCGCGAGCGTATTTCCCGGCGAACTTCTTCATGACCTGCGACAAGTATGGACTGAGGGTTTGCAAGACCGCGACCCGCTCATAGAGCCACTTGGGGATATGGCCCGTCTCTCGCTGATTATCTGGGCATTTTACGGGAACCTGATAGCCCGGTGGAAAGACCAAAGTTGGGCCGTGGCCCTCGACAAACACAAGTCCTATTCCATTTTCAACACACTGGGCCGCGACACCGCTTGCGGCCCATGAGGGGCGCAGTATGTGCACTTCATCTTCGAGCTGTTCTTCAACCTCAGTCGCAACAACCAAAATTCGCACTGTCGGAAGCGCAGCCACAGGGAGCTGGTTTCTTGCCTCCACAACAATGCTCGGCAGCTCTCGCGTTTGAAGCAAATGCAGCAGCAGATACTGGTCGTCAACCCGATAGCAAGCTGTCGGCTCCCAGCCAAATTCAGCCGGTATCAGGCCGGATACGACCAGCGTGTCCAAGGTCGCCTTCTCGACCTCCCCGGGAAGGCCGAGGCTGATCGCGATATTTTGCACCGTGGGCTCAGTGAGAACTGCACTCATTACAATTTGTCTCGGAGTTCCTCTAGCGATTTTGCCAGGGTTGAGAGTGCCTTCAGGAAGTCTGCACGCAGAACCCTTTTCGCCGCGACCTTTTTGGGAATCTCAAGATATTCCTTGCGATATCCCCTAATAATCTCGGACAGGCTATTCATCATTGCGATAACACGTCTGGGCTTCGCGGGTTTTTCTGACGCCAAAGCCGGCAGATCGATCTGTATCTCAGCAACAACGTCATCGAACGAGAAGCTGTTATCTGAGCTAAGTCGCCGGAATATCTTTTTCGCAGCCATCCACTCTTTGTTAGATAGCTCCGATCCAAAAAGAACCGATGCTTGGCGTATTTGGTCACGCTTTCTGATTCCGCCCGTACCTACTCCCCTGAGAAGTTTCTCGAGCAAGCTCTTTCTTATTACGTTGATTTCGCTGTCGGAAAGCTGAGCGCCTGCCCGGTCTTTCATAGCCCGAACGTATGGCTCAACGAGACTTGCCTCAACAGCTAGGACATAAGAATAAATATCTACACTCGGATTCCCTTCTTGGAAGCCGCTTATTTCGCCCCGGAGCGGTTTCGGCCATGCGAGTATGCGGACCCGATCTGTAGCGGTCTGCGGGTCCATGTACGTGTTCTCGGCGATTTTCTTGGCCCACTCAGTCTTCTCCGCAAAAGGAATGCCTAAATCGACGCCGTTATACATTTCGGCCAAACTCTCGACCTGTGCGAGGGCTCCCCATTGCTCCCTTGTCATGTGCAGGTGAAACATAAACTTCCGGAGGTCAGCCTCTGGCACGTTTGACTCGACCACGTGGGCGGGTGCATCGGCCTTACGGAGGGCCAGAGCAGCTCGGTACCGCCGCTCTCCATCAATGAGTTCGTATTTAATGTCGCCTTCAGGAGTCTGCAGCTTCTGCACGACAATGGGAACCAGGATGTCGCCAATGCTCCTGATTGAGTCCACAAGTCGATTGAAACTCTGGCCCAGCTTCACCGGGCCCCGAGGGTTGTGGGCGCTCGCACGTATCTCCCTCAACGGCACTCGCGTCACATTGCTAGATGTAAGCATCAATTCATTCATGGCTGCTTCTTCCGCTTAAATACAAGTACCCATTCCCGCTTCGTCGCGCGACACGTGCGACGGCATCTTCTTACGTCGGGAACTAGATCCTTGATTGAATCAACCAACTGGAAGTTCCCCTTCGATGTAAAAACCTGCTCAACGATAGCAGCAGTATCAATGTTCCGTGTTTTGTGTTGCAGCTCGCCTATGACCAGAACGGCACGCCCAGAAGGCGACAAGCACTGATCGGCAACACGGACGACGTGCCCCATAAGCACAGCGAAATCCTCCGGAGTTCGACAATTCCTACCGTCTAACTCCCGGTAATTCTCCACGCCCAAAAACCAAAGTCGGAGGCGATTATCGCGACCATAGTCAAGTGCATTCATGTAAGGTGGGCTGGTTAGAAGCAGGTCCACTTGGCTAGCCATTTCCAGCGTACGAACATCCTCGCTCAAAAAGAGGCGCGTGAGCCCAATCTCCGGAAAAATTAGACGACGATATGCGCGATGAATTTTAGCTAACAGCCGAGGCTCTAAGTCACGGTACTTGTAGAGTTTGGGAAATTCGAGTTTCGGATATTTTTTCAGTCGGAGGTACGGAACAAGGTGGCTCGACGGATACGAAAGAAACCCCGGCCGCTGGTGGTGCAGTATTCCGAGGACGCAGGCAAGTAAGAACCATTCCTTGCGCCGTAATAGGATCTGAGTAAGAGCATGAGTTTCAGCGAACGTTTTTCGGTGAAAGAACTGCTTCACCCACCGTGGCGCCCTTACTCGATAGCCGCGAGCTTTAGCATCTTTCTTTGACTTGCGCACATATCGCAACGCTTTTTGAACGGCATCAGCTTCGGACACCGGCGGGAAGAGTTTAGCTCGCGTGAGGACGGCCGCGTAAGGACTGACGTCATTTGCAATTATGTTGCGGCCTTGGCAGAGGGCTTCCAGGGCGACAGCGCCTGACCCGGAAAAGGGCTCGAATACTGTAGATCCGGGGGCTGAGTATGCAGAGACTAGAGCACCGGCGATAGACGTCTTCAGTTTTCCTATGTACGGCGCCAACTGGTGGAGCGTAGACTCGCTCCCTATGCTACTCCCTGACCACTGCCGTCTCAGAGAGGCAAGAGACTTTCGCATTATGCCACGAAGTTTACGTTCGAGCATCCCTGCATGTCCACAGCTTTGTGCGCTTATTCCAAATTCCGGGTTGCGCGAGCGCAGCCGAGCTAGAGAATTCCACTCCCACCAGCTGGCCTTTTTCATCACACTCCATCTGTGACCGCCATCACAGACATCCAGCCCGACCGATGCAACAATATTCCCTGATTAGGGCAATGAATAAGTGTGCCTGTCTTCAAAGACGGCCCTCGAAGCTGCTCGAAAGTCATTTTCAGCGCTCTTTGACAACTTGAGGCGATTAGCGGGCGGGAGCCCGCTGCCGAAATCCTGACCCTGAGCGAAGTCGAAGGGGAAGGACCTAGAACTTGACGCGATTACCGGGTGTCAGACCCCTCCGAAGCCCCAAAAAAGCGGAGGGTTCGCCGCTAAGTCCTTATTCCGGAATATTTTACCTATAAGTCCTTTAAACTCAAAGATTTTGCGGGATTTTTTGCGTAACTCCATGATTCTAAAAGATCGAGGGAGCAGTTTTTTTCTAAGTTTTCTGCATATATACTATATGGTTAATATCCTATGAGTAAATAGATGGCTGCCCCGCCATCCCTTCGAGCCCAGCAAGCCGGTTTATGGTAGCCTGCGGAGTTTGCTCCGGGTTCGCATCCAATCCCAGGGAGGCCATTCTTGAAGCCGCTTAATTCCGCACTCTTCTTTTCGCGTTTGCTCTTGCTCATCCTGTTCGCCGTCGCCACCCCGGCGCTGAGCCAGCAGGACAAGGCCGCCGGCAACGTCCTCGTCGAGCGCGTCGGCGACACGGCATTCATTCAACTGCGCGCTCCCAGCTTCCAGGCGCTGACGCCCCGGCAGCAAGCCCTGGCGTACTGGCTGACGCAGGCTTCGATCGCCATTGACCCTATTATTTACGATCAGTTGTCCGCCTACGGTCTGCGCCAGAAACGTCTGCTCGAGGAAATCATGGCGTTTCCAAAGGGGATCGACCCGGCTGCCATGTCGAAGATCGCCGAATTTGCCAAGCTTTTCTGGGCCAACCGCGGCAATCACAATGAGATGACCTCTCAGAAATTTCTGCCCTCTTTTACCTTTGAGCAGCTGGAAAAGGCCGCCCTGATCGCGCAGCAAAACGGAGCATTTCGAACGGCGTACGCCGATCTTCCCCCGCTGAAGAAGCCAGCGGATGTGCTGCGGGAACTGGAGTCATTACGAGCTTCGTTTTTTGACCCCGCATTTGAGCCGATGATGACCGCCAAGAGTCCGTCTGGCGGAAAAGACACGATCCAGGCTAGTTCGAACACCTTTTACCCGGGCGTCAGTCTGGACGATCTGAAGGGATTCCAGGAAAAGTACTCGCTGAACTCGCGGGTGGTCAAGAGTTCGGACAGCAAGGGCGCGGGCGGCAAGCTTACCGAACTCGTCTACCGCGCCGGCACGCCCGACGGCAAGGTTCCTCCCGGACTGTATGCCACGTTTTTGAAGCGGGCTAACGAATGTTTCCAGAAAGCGCGCGGCTACGCCGAACCCGCGCAAGCCGAAGCGATTGACCATCTCATCCGCTACTACCAAACCGGAGAATATGCGGACTGGGTTCGGTTCGGCACCGCCTGGGTTCAGAACGATGCCACGGTGGACTTTGACAACGGCTTCATCGAGGTTTATCGCGACGCACGCGGGGCGAAGGGAAGCTCGCAGAGTTTTGTCACCATCACCGATGAGCCGGTCACCACCACCATGAAGAAACTGGCGGAAAATGCCGGCTATTTCGAAGCGAAGGCTCCCTGGGACGCAAAGTACAAGCGCGAGTCGTTCAAACTTCCGGTAGTGAAAGCGGTCGAAACCCTGATCGAAACTGGCGATTTCAGCGTAACTACGGTCGGCGACAATCTGCCGAACGAAAACGAGATCCACGAGAAATACGGCTCGAAGAATTTTCTGTTCACCGGGAGCAGCCGCGCCCTGGACGAAGCCACCGGCAAGGCGGCCATGGCAGAGTTCGCCGCCGGCCTCGCCGAGGTCGAACGCAACGCGAAGTACGGCACGGAAGCGAGCAGTCTCATGACCGCCTTGCACGAAGTCATCGGCCACGGCTCCGGCAAGCTGAGTGAGCGCGTCAGCGGCGGCGCCCAACCTTTTCTGAAGGAATATTTTTCCACGCTCGAGGAAGGGCGCGCCGACTTGATGGCGCTCTGGAACGTGTGGGATCCAAAGCTGAAAGAACTTGGCCTGATCTCAAACCAGGACGAAGTGGCCAAGGCCATGTACGACAACGCGGCGGCTGTCGCCTTGACCCAACTGCGGCGCATTCCACGCGGCGACACGATTGAAGAAGACCACGAGCGCGACCGGCAGTTGATCGCACACTACATCGCCGACAAGGTTCCCGGTTCGATCGAACAGTTCACGCGCGACGGCAAAACCTACGTTCACGTGGCCGATTATCAAAAGATGCGCCAGGGCGCTGGCATGTTGCTGGCGGAACTGATGCGTATCAAGGCGGAAGGCGACTACGAAGCCATCAAGGCGCTGGTTGACAAGTACGGCGTCCACTTCGATCCGGCGCTGCGCGATCAAGTGCTCGCGCGTTATCGGAAACTCAACCTGCCGACATATTTTGCCGGCGTGAACGCTCACTTGACCGCCAGCTTGGGCAAGAACGGGGAGGTCGAGAAAGTCGAGATCCGTTATTTGGACGACCCCGTCGCGCAGTATCTGGCCTACGGCGCGATGTACGACAAGAACCTCGCAAAGTGAAAGAGGCGCGAAGCCTGATTTTTGATGCCCAGCCCCTAAAGGGGGCTGATCTCCCGTAGAGACGCGGCTTGCCCCGTCTCTCCGGAAACACGGCCAAAGCCGAGGGCCTGACTTTCGTAATCTGCCCTGCCACCGCACCTGGTGCAATACTGACGGAGAATGTCCTCTACCGCCGCCATACAGAAAGGACAACGGGGCTCGCGCGTCAAGCTCGGCGGCTCCATCCTTGCGCTGGTGCTGCTCGAAAACGGGCGTCAGGTCCGCGGCCGTATGAATCAGCTCTCTGTCAACGGCGGGCTGGTCTCGCTCGAACAGCCGCTCGACGAAGGCATCCGGGTAACAATCCTGTTCCACATCGGCTGCACCAGCATCCGCTGCCGCGCGCGCATGATATTTCCCATGTGGGCCACTCAGGGATGCCTCCAGCCTTTCCGCTTTTTGGAGTTACCCGAGGCCAGCCGCGCCAGTCTGAACCGGGAATTGGAAACCCTGGTCCGGGCCGGCGCGTCTCAGGAAGAGGAAGAAGCCGAGTAGGACAGGGACCTGGTGCGAGCTACGCGGAAACGGATGTTGGGGTTTGCTCTTGGCTCGAAGCTCAACCCTCCGAAATTCTTAACCACAGGGGGCACAGGGGAGCACAGAGGGCTCCAAGAACTCACTTTCCTGCTGCTGCCAAAATCTGTTCCAACGAATATTTCCGCAACTCCCCAATCCGCTGCAGCGTGATATCAGGCTTCGGATACTGCGCCACCAGCGCCGCATCCAGCGCGTAGTGGCCCTGGCGCGGAAACACCGTCGTCACCCGCGCGCCCCAATGCTTCTTGATTGCCGCCAGGATACGCACTTTGTCGTCCATCATCACATAATGCGCCGCTGGATACTTCGACTCCACATCGTCCAGTTCCAGTTCCTTATGGATATAGATCAAGACGTGCCCTTCGAAGATCTCATACAGGCCCGACCGGTCCACCTTGCGCGGCTGGAAAACCACGTCGCCATCGCTCAAAATCGCAGCCCGCCCCAACCGCCGCGCGTACCCCACCGCATCCAGCGATTCAGGAAACAACCGGTTGGCAAAGGGATAATTGATCATGAAGTGCGAGACGGCCAGCAGCTTCGGATCGCGCGGCCGCTCGACCCGATAACGCTGCAGCGCGCCCAGATAGTCCGCGTATCCGAGCTCCGCGCGCAACTGCTCGAAGATTTCCCAATAGCGCTCGGCGCTGGCCTCGCCCACTTTATTCGTGAGGTACCGTTTCAGATCTTCCGCCACGCGATCGTTATCGAGCAGCGTATTGTCCACGTCGAAGAAAAACACAGTGCTCGGGTTGGCATCAGCGCGGTTCACAAGATCTCCAGAATTAAAGAGTGGCCTTATCATGCCAGAAATCAGGACCCAACGCCGCAGCCCGTCACAGTAGGAATTCCCGCGCTTTTTGCATTTGCAGCATCCCGAAGGCGCGAAACTTGCGCCCGCCACGAAGGGCTTGTACAGGTCCCGTCCCATGTAGTACAAAGGCGTCGGTCAGCAACCGACAAATCATTCGGAGGCAGAATAATGTGACTCTGCCTCACAAACCGGCGAGTCCGTTCTCGCCTCTCCTAGGAGTTCTCTTCGTGGAACACATTGACCCAGCCGTCATCTATCGCTTCGACACACGCTCCAGCCGGCCTTGTGAATTCTGCCGGGAACTCGACCCCCAATTCCCCCAACGCAGCCCGCTCGACCAGATGGTTGCCGGCAGCCGCAAGGCCATTGCTTCCGCTCATTTGACTGAGGACGGGTATGTCCGCCACCGCATGCTCGAACTGCGCCGGATCACTGCCCGCGCGCCGCTCACCGCAGCATAAACGGCGGGGGCATAACCATTGGACTTCTGCTCCCGGGGCAAATTTTTCGCGCAACTTTTGCTGAGGCGGAGAGTTCTATTAATGTAGGCCCCAAATTGCTGTACCCTGGGCGGGGGAGGCTTCCCATGCTGGCTAGTATGCGATCCTTTTTCCTGCTTTCCTTCTTGTTGGCGTTCTCCGTCGCTGCCTTCTTGCCCGTTCAGGCTCAGATTAACGGTGTCCCACCCTCAGTCACCTCCTTCGGTTTCGGCGGGAGTACCAACCCCACTCCCGGTGTCCGAGCCAGCGTAACGTCGCTTGGGCCAAACGGTTACGGCAATAACTGGCCTATTTTTGGAAACTGCTGTGCCAACTTCTTCTTGCCGGCGAACCCGAATCCACCGCTGTTCTCCGGACACCACCGCCGCCGCAAGGATAAGGATAAGGATCACGCCGATTTCCCTGGCGGCGTCAGCGAAGCGGTCTACATTCCCTACGCCGTTCCCTACGTCCAGGAAGCGGACGATGATTCACCCGACATCGACTACGTCCACGCTCCTGGCGCGCGGAACCCAGATCCTCCCACCAAACGCGCCGAAGACCTCGATTCGGCTCCGAAGGCTGACGCTTCCGACAAACCAACTCCCGGTGAACCTGAGGAACCCGTGGCCGTTCAGCCCTCGACCGTGCTCGTCTTCAAAGACGGCCACCGGTCCGACGTGGTCAACTACGCCATCGTGGGCGATACGCTCTTTGACTTCGGCGCAGGCCGCACCCATAAGATTCTCCTCGCCGACCTCGATCTCCCCGCCACCCAAAAAGCCAACGACGATCGTGGCGTGGACTTCCAGATTCCGGCGCGCATTACCCGGTAAGGCAATCACCGGGAGCACAGAGGGTAGAGGAGAAGTTCCCTCTGTTCCTCTGTGCCCTCTGTGGTTAGCCTCGGCATTTCCCGCTTGACACGTCTATCTCGCGCAATGGATACTTATGCATTACGGTGCATTTTTATTCATGTCGAAAACAGCGCGCCACCAAGCGATTCTCGATGTGATCGACGACGGCCCGGTCGAAAGCCAGGATTCGCTCCAGCACCGGCTCGAGCGCAAGGGCTTCGACGTGGGCCAGGCGACTCTCTCCCGCGACATCCACGAACTGAAACTCGTCAAAGGCCCCGAGGGCTATCGGCGCGCTGGCGAGAGCTTCGGCGCGGAAAGCGTTTTGCCCCCGGTCATGCATCTGGCGCGCCAGTTTGTGGTCGAAATCCGCCAGGCGCAAAACCTGCTCGTGGTGAAGACCACGGTCGGCAGCGCGCAGCCCGTGGCCGCCGCACTCGACGCCTCGCACTGGCCCGAGGTGATCGGCACACTCGCCGGAGACGATACCGTGCTGCTCATCGCCACCGACAAAAAGAACGCGCAGGCGCTCGCCCGACGGATTCGGGAGCTGTCGTAAAAATCAGGTGTCAGGTCTTAGGTCTCAGGAAAACCAAGTTCTGAGACCTAAGACCTGAGACCTGACACCTTAATGGAGTGTTACGAAATGCAAACGAAAACCGAGCCCATGGCACTGGTGAACCTACCGAAGACGAACCCGCCGAACCTGAGGGAGGAACCGGCCGCGCCGCGTGACCTCGTTTCGATCCACGACCTGGCGCCCGCCGAAATTTTCACCCTCTTTAACCTCACCTCCATGCTCAAACAGCGGCCCGCGGACTACCGCGGCGTTCTCGCCGGCAAGCAGATGGTGATGTTCTTCGAGAAGCCTTCCCTGCGCACCCGCCTCACGTTCGAAGCCGGCATGGACAGCCTGGGCGGCAGCACATTCTTCGTCGACCAGACGGCCAGCCGCCTCAATGCCCGCGAGTCTCTCTACGACATCGCCCACAACCTCGAACGCTGGATCGACATCATCGTGCTGCGCACCTTCAGCCACGCGGTCGTCGAAGAGATGGCAACCTACGCCGGCGTTCCGGTCATCAACGCGCTCAGCGAACTCGAACATCCCTGTCAGGCGCTCGCCGATTTTTTCACCCTGCGCGAGCATTTCGGCGATCTCTCGATAATTCATTTCGCTTACGTTGGCGACGGCAACAACATGGCGCACTCGCTCCTTCTGGCGGGCGCCTCGGTAGGCGCGAAAGTTTCCATTGCTACGCCGGAGCGCTATGGGCTCAATCCGGTCATCGTCACCATGGCCAAGGCCATTGCGGACGAGACCCGGGCTTCGCTGCGCATCCTGACCGACCCGCGTAAAGCCGTTGCCGGAGCCGATGCCGTTTACACCGATGCCTGGGCCAGCATGGGACACGAACAGGAAGCGGCAGAACGTGCCGCGATCTTCGCGCCCTTCCAGGTGAATGCCGCCCTCATGCAACTCGCCAAGCCCCATGCGCTATTCATGCACTGTCTGCCCGCGCATCGTGGCTGCGAGGTGACCGATCAGGTCATCGACTCGGTGAACTCCGTGGTGTTCGATCAGGCGGAAAATCGTCTGCACATTCAGAAAGCCATTCTCGTGTGGCTATTGGGCGGCGGCGTGGGCCGCTTCCCCTCAAGGAGCGCACATGCCTAAGCAGGAAACAATTGTTCTCGCCTACTCCGGTGGGCTCGATACCTCCATCATCATTCCATGGCTCAAGGAAAACTACGCCTACGAAGTAATCGCCATGGTCGCCGACGTAGGCCAGGGAGATGACGTCGAGGCCGTCGTGGAAAAGGCCTACAAAACCGGAGCCAGCAAGGTTGTGGTCGAAGATCTGCGCGAGGAGTTCCTTACCGGCTACGTCTGGCCTGCGCTGAAAGCGGGCGCGGTCTATGAAAACAAGTATCTGCTCGGCACCTCGCTCGCCCGCCCCGTGATCGCGAAACACCAGGTCGAAGTCGCGCTGCGCGAAGGCGCCTCGGCTGTCGGCCACGGGTGCACCGGCAAGGGCAACGACCAGGTTCGCTTCGAGATGGCCTACCAGGCGCTCGCTCCCGATCTGAAAGTCGTGGCGCCGTGGCGCGAGTGGGACCTCAAGTCGCGGGAAGATTGCCTCGACTACGCCGAGAAGCGCGGCATTCCCGTGACTGCGAGCCGCGAGAAAATCCACAGCCGCGATCGCAATCTCTGGCACCTCAGCCACGAAGGCGGAGAGCTCGAAGACGCCGCCACCGCGCCGTTCTCGAGCACTTGGCAAATGACGAAGTCGCCCCAGGAAGCGCCCGACAAGGACGAGCAAGTTGAAATTGGATTCGAAAAAGGCGTGCCCGTCTCGGTGGGCGGGCAAGCTCTCGATCCCGTTTCGCTGGTCGAACTGCTGAACGAAATCGGCGGACGCAACGCGGTTGGACGCGTCGATCTGGTCGAGAACCGCTTCGTCGGCATCAAGTCGCGCGGCTGCTACGAAACTCCCGGAGGCACGCTGCTCGTCGCCGCCCACGGCGAACTCGAAGCCCTCTGCCTCGACCGCGACCTGCTGCACTTCAAGCAGCACGTCGCGCTTAAGTATGCCGAGCTCGTTTACTTCGGTCTGTGGTTTACGCCGCTGCGCGAAGCACTGGACGCCTTCGTCGAAACCACGCAACAGAATCTGACCGGCGCGGTCGCGCTGTCGCTCTACAAAGGTAACGTCAGCATCGTCAGCCGTAAGTCCGATTATTCGCTCTACCGCACCGACCTCTCCTCATTCACCATGGGCGCAAGCTATGATCAGAAGGACGCCGAAGGCTTCATCCGCATCCTGGGATTGCCGTCGCGTTGCCGCGCCCAGACGCAGGCAAAAGTAAAGGTAGAGGTCGCACAATGAAGATGTGGTCCGGCCGCTTCCGGCAGCCGCTTGACCCCGAATTTGAAGAATGGCAGCGGTCGTTCCCCTACGATCAACGGCTGCTGCCGTTCGAACTCGCTGCCAGCCGAGCCCACGCGAACGCGCTCGAACACGCCGGAGTGCTTTCCTCCGAAGAGCTTTCCGAAATCGCGAAGGCACTGGGAGAAATTGGCCGCCGCGCCGAATCGTCGCCGGAATTTTTGACCGATCCGGAAGCCGAAGACGTCCACCACTTCGTGGAAAAGCAACTCGCCGCGCTGATCGGGCCCACCGGCTACAAGCTGCACACCGGTCGCAGCCGCAACGAACAGATTGCGACCGACCTCCGGCTCTTCGTCCGCCACAGCATCGACGCCCTGCAAAACCTGATCGCCGATTGGGTCGAGGCGATCCTGGCGCGCGCCGAGGCAGCGGGCAGCGCGTCTTTAGCTATGCCCGCATACACGCACCTGCAGCCGGCAGAGCCTGTTTTGGTCGCGCATTGGTTGCTGGCGTATGTGGAAATGTTTCTCCGCGACGCCGCTCGCCTCGCCGACTGCCGCAAGCGCGCGAACCTTTGTCCACTGGGATCGGGCGCTGTAGCTGGAGCGACACTCACGATCAATCGTCAAGCCATAGCCGCGGAGCTGGGGTTTGACGGCCCGACGGCGAACAGTATCGACGCGACCAGCGACCGCGACTTCGCCCTCGAATTCGTTGACGTGCTCTCTTTGCTTTCCCTCCACCTGAGCCGCTGGGCCGAAGAGATGATCCTGTTCTCAACTCCCGCTTACGGATTTGTCGAGTTGCCCGAACCTTACTCCACCGGCAGCAGCGCCATGCCGCAGAAAAAAAATCCCGACTTCCTGGAACTGGTGCGCGGCAAAGCGGCGTGCGTCATGGGATGCGCCACCACGCTGCAAACTCTGGTGAAGGGATTGCCGCTCGCCTACAACAAAGATCTGCAGGAAACGCAGGAGCCTTTATTCGACGCCTCGGACACGGTTATCGGCATGCTGCCGCTCGTGTCCGGATTTATGAATACCGTCGAATTCAACGACGCCAAAATGAATCAGGCCGCAAGTTTGGGTTTTATGAACGCGTGGGCCGCCGCTGCTTATCTCGTCGAGCGCGG
>Ga0187818_10000523_pt1 | contig 14006 bp, 11 predicted proteins | sample NC_wetland_sal_i_14_FD_130581 | JGI IMG/M metagenome (GOLD analysis project Ga0187818, IMG submission 130581) | Wetland sediment microbial communities from Neuse River Estuary, North Carolina, USA - SO4_3 | ecosystem: Environmental > Aquatic > Freshwater > Wetlands > Sediment | place: USA... | reverse complement strand
CGCCTCCGCCAAATAGGTGCAAGCGCACTTGGTTCGGGATTACCCACGGAACTGTAGTAAGAAAGGCGCAATACGTAGAATTCCCCCCCAGCCACACCTCCGATCCCTGTGCCAATCCAACGAGCGGGTTGACGGTTGTCGTCTCGGGGAAATTATCAATGATCTTGCAGGGGTTCGTTACGCAGGTCGCAACGGCAGAGGCGAGGGTTGTGAAATGAACGCCGTCCACGTAGATTATGTTGTTAAAAGTTGATGCCGTGGTCGCGCCCGTGAATGTCTCTGTTCCGCTGTGGGTGTTGTTTCCCGTGAATGTAACGCTCTGATCGAACTTTGCCGGGACGTTGAACTCTTTCAGCGATGCGCTCAACCTTTCCAGCCAATTTGCGTGTATGCCATCGCCGGTCTGGGCGATGTAATGTGTAATCGAAACCGGGGCTCCAAACGCCAGTTGCCCCGAACTCAGCCCCACTCCGCCGCTCGGCACATCCGTTCCGATCCAAGTATCATTCACACTTGCTGGCGGACGATACCCCCAGGTTGATTGAGTCAAAGTGTTCTGGGAGTCGATTAGGGTGATGAAGTGATGAGGGTTGATATTTATCGCGTTTAGCGGAAGAGAAAAATTCAACCGCCCTTTCGCCAAAAACGATCCGTTTCCGTTGGGGTTATTATCTTGTAATAGCGTGGCTGTGGCATTCGTGACACTGTTGTTCGTGGTGTTGAGACTGGACAAGCAAATGGTAAGCCCTCCCGGCGACGCTGTTCCGTAGTTCGAGCACTGATTCGCAATCTGAAGCGGATTTCCGTTCAGTCCCACTCCTACGATACCCAACTCCTCCACATCTACCGTAACGCTCTTGTTGACTGATACCACCGAACCGGGCCAGAAGTTCAGGTTTCCGCCGTAGTTGGCTTGTTTAATCGTGTATGCGGAAGTGGATGACGATCCGTTATCTGTGTAAGTGCACACCAAACTACCAGAACACGCAGCAGATTGGGGAAGTCCCTTTGCCACGTATCCGCACGGTCCACTCGATCCGCCGAGGCATCCGCCATTGTAGGGATAGACTGCCCCGACTCCAGCCGGAGTTGTTATGCGGATCACGTCATAGGTAATAACATCATTTCCGTTTGCCACCCTGGGCCAACGAACCGGAATGGAATCGTTTCCGGTAGAAAGCCAATTGAGAACTTGCATCGGAGAGGTTTGCGTACCGGCAGTCGTGTCATTAGCCACGATGAAGTAGGAGTAGGGTGTGGAACCCGTTCCACCTGTTGCAAACGTCCCCAAGGTGCCACTGCCGGAAATCTGGAACTTCGCGGCGCCGGTCGATATTCCGGCAATCAGACCCGCAATTCCAAGGCCCGGAAAGGGAGAGTGTGCCGGAGTTTGTGGATTGAGGCTAGTACTGCTCTCGGAATAAATGTTCTTCAGGTAGGCTCCCTGATAGTTCCCGGTGGAGTTCGATGAATACACCTGCCACGGACCAGTGGCTTGAAGTATGGTGTTTTCGATATAGAGTCCATTTGAGTTGTAGTCAGTCACCCCGTTCGAATAATTCGCTGTAATGCTCGAGTCGCGCAGCGTGATAACCGGAGCAATCTGCATGCTCTGGTTCCCTGCCGAAAACACAAACGATCCCGTCCAATTCGCATTGTTGTTCAGGGATATGCCCTGATTGTTGAAGTGATTGATGGTGACGTTCTCGTCGTCCCATAAATCAAAGAAGTTATTAAACTGTCCGTTTTCTCCCACCTTATCGTAGGAAATGTCGATCAGGTGGGTGTTCTCAGCGTTATCTAACACCGCCACGTACGCGAGGGCCACCACGCCGGGACTTGCCTGCGCGGCGATGTCAGCGCCAGAGTGCCCATACTGAAACGTTGTTAAGCTCGGCACTGCCGTGACTATCGCATCGCCCCAGTAGCTACTGCTGTCGGTAAACAGGATCGTTACCATATCTCCGACCCTAAAGCCGTGTGCACTGGCCGTCGTGATGGTCGCCACTTGGGAAGTCCTTTGCGTTTGTGTGATCGCGACTCCAGCAAATGCCGCGTTGCCCACAAGGCTCACCGGCGTGCGAAAGCTCAGCCCGGCGACGGTATTGTCCGTATAGTCGTTGGAATTCTGCAGATCGCCAACCTGTAAGCAGGCGCCGCGGCCAAGGCAGTTCAGCGATGTTCCGTAGCCGCTCAAAACAGATTGGTTGGAATGGAAATAGATCGTCCCGGAGACGTTGTAAATATTGACGGAGCTGTTAGGCCCATTTGCCGGAATGGTCACGTTGCACTGGCTGTTCTTGTAGGGGGTGGTATTAACTCCGCAGCCTGCATTCAACGTTTCCTGAATGCCAGAAGAGGCGGAACCAATTGCATACCCACCCGCATAGGAATAAAACGGGGTAAAAGTAATCGTTCCCGACGCCGCGCCCGAACTGCATCCACCGGAGGCAGTAACGATGCTGACAGCTTCACTGTTTCCTCCGCCAGAAAGAAAAACCTGATACCCGGCTCCGCTCGTGGTATCAATGCCGACCGGACAGGGAGTTAACGTAACTGTTGCCTGCGACCCGCCGGTTAGTGAGCTGGAAATGGTCTGTGTCCAATTGAGCGCCGTCGTGGCATAAGTAATGCCGGCTGGCGCGCCGCTGCCGCAAGATCCCCATGTGGAGTTGCCGTTTAAACAAGTAGCCGCGCTGGAGACTCCAGCTCCCAATTCGCTGGGCGGAACAGTCCCATTCACCAGGTCCGCTTTTACCGAAAGCCCGCTGTCCACATAGTGCCGGTCGGCAGCTTGGTTCGGTGCGGTCGGATCTGCGGGTAGGGTTAATGGGCCAGTCATAGTGTCGCCCGCCTTGGAGACATACGCTCCCGCGCCCACGTTCGCCACCGCCGCATCCACATAACCCTTGTTCGCAGCGTCATTGGCTCCGGCCGGCGCTGGAAGCGCCGGAGACACAGCAAACTGCTTGGTGCCGGTGATCGTCTCCGCTCCCGCCACGTGCACCACCGTGGCATCGAGGGCGCGATTCGCCACTGCCGTATTTACGTACTGCTGCGTTGCGGCGAGGTTGCCGAGTCCTATACCCGGTGTCGTCAGCACGGCGGCAATCGTCGTTGGCGATGTCGCCGGAACCGCCCAATATTCCGTGCGCACGGTTCCATCATCCAGTTGGAAAACCACGACGTAGTAAGTGCCCGCCGGGGACGCACCCACGTTGGGAACCAGTTGCGCGGTAAACGCGCCTAGTGGTCCTATCGTCACACTCAGATCACCCGCCGCCACCGCGTCTCCCTCTGCGGTCTGGAACGACGGCCATGAAATCAACACCGTACCCGATGCGGCGGTTCCGTCCGCTCGATATACCGTGTCACTGATTGTTGTAAGCGCTGGCCCTTGTGCCTGCAACCTGGGCGACAACGCCAACGCCATCAGCAGCACCAGCACCAGCGAAATCACCACCTCCGCTGCCATCGGGAAACACTTGTTATTCACCGCGAACGATCTGGGCATCTCTTGTTCTCTCCTCATGAGCGCACGCAACCCCAATTCGGGCCAATAAGAAAGCCGCTCTGCCGAGCGGCGCCCCTTTCGCATATTCCCTCCCAACGCAATTCCGATTGTTAGTCTGAACTCCGCGGCTCGCTCTCAACTCGTGACTCCAGAAATCGCCGCACGCTCTCTACATATACGTCCGCGAAGTCGACCACCGGCCTTCGCGTTTCGATCAGCACCATGGCCGCTTCCATTTCCCATTCCATTGCACATAATACCGCCAACGTCATCATCGGAGCCCGGTGTACCCCTGCGGCGCAATGAACATAAAGCCGCGCCTCCGGGTCGTCCAGCGCTTCCAGCGCAAAATCGACGCCGCGTTTCAGCAGTTCCAGGGGCTTCGGCAAAAAATCGTCGTCGGTCGGATTCCACAGCACGCGGATCCCGTGCGGCTCCGCGAGCGGCCGATCATCGAACTCGATCTGCATGTTGAGCACGTGGGTCACACCGGCGTGCGCCAGTTCTTCCATGTTCCGCGCATTCCAGATCCCACCGCCCAGCGCAACTCGTTCCGTGACCCAAATCATGTCCATGCTGCGTTCCGTTCGCCTTCCCGACCCAATCCTCAATCTACGCCTTACAATTATTCTGATTCTACGTCACCTTTCCCGTCGCCCTCGCTGCCATGGATGGCGGGGAACTCTTCCTACAACCCCAGTTTCTCTATGAGCCACTTTGCCACTGACTCCTGCTCTTCGACCCCGCCCGCCGCAGACGGCGGGAACATTCCGGCGATTTCCCAAAGAAAGCGCAACGCCAAGATACTGCCCCGTTCATTCACCGACCGCACCACCCGCTTGGTCATATCGACCGATGCATTCACGATCACGTTCGTCACCCGGTTCCGTGCGTCCTGAAGTTCCCCCGGATTCTTGGGGACCGCAGTCACTCCCTGCGGTTCCTTCGGCTTCCGCGACTTTGACCTACTCTTCTTTGCCTTCGCCGTCTGACCGCCATAAATAGAAAAAGGGCGCGATTTGCGTCGCGCCCTTCAGAGTTTTCATTTTTTTCGACTCTTAAATTCAGGATATCAAATCAGAGGGGGGTGTACCGCCAAATTTTCGATATTTATTTTTGCCTTCGTTTGAGTCACTTACGTCGAATTTGTAATTCTTACCCTCTTGACAAGTTTTTTGCCCTCTCGTGGCCGGGGGCAATTTCTCCATCAGACCACCAGCGAGTAGGATCCGCGAGAGCTGGTCAAGCGCATCCTGCAGGGATCGCTCGATCGTTCTCTGGGTACAACCGAGCAGCCGCCCGACCTCGGGTAGGGTGTATTCCTCCAGAATGTTCATGGCCAGCAGCTTTTTTTCGAGTGCGTTCAACTTCTCGATCGCCTGCTCCATGTCGGCCACAAAGATCACGACGTCCTCAAAGTTCCTCATCGTGTACGACGTGACCCGAGTCCGGAAGAACTCGCGCCCCAGCAGCGACGGCAGCCTCCCCACCTCGACCGAGGCCCGGGCATACCGCCGCAGCAGCGCCACCGTGCGCCTGCGGTAGGGCCACAGTTCCATCTCCGTTTCGCCAAACAGCAACGACGGCGGTGGTTCCGCCTGCCCCATCAGACTCCATGCTTGTGCGCTAATCGTTTGTGCGCTTGTCATGCCCACACCTCCATCGCGGCCACGCCCTGCAGATATTCAATCCGGGCCGGGCTCTGAAGGTCTTCTCTTTGAACCTCCGTTCCTTGCGCACGCGCTTTGCGGCGGCGCGCTTTGCGGGGCGCTGCCTCCTCAGGGTTTGGCATTGCTGCCAAACGCGCACGGCAACTGGCGCAATACACGCCGTCTGCTCCCTGCGGACGCAACCACAATCCGCCGCACCGCTCGCAATACTTCAGTTCGACTTGGATTTCTGAGCCTTCCGTCCTGCCTATGAAGTTCATGATTGCCTCTCTGTATGAAATGAAAAACACTCAACCCAACAAAAAAGCCCTGGCGCCGATTTCTCGGCCCAGGGCCCGTTTCTCTTACGATGACCTGTGGTGCTATTTACTTAGTAATAAAGAAGTTACTGTAGCCTGGCGGTCACCCCAGACTCCTGTTGTCGGAAGTAACCCTCCTCGTACCCGGACTTGAGCACCTGCCCGTTCTGTACAATGACGCTCAAACGTCCGTTGAAGTGAACGGCCTGCAACAACCTCTGCATGGCTGCCGAGAGTACTTCCGCCGACCGTACCTTCCGGCGGAACTCCCCGAAGCCTCTTTCTTCGTTTTCGTAAGACTGTACTTCGATCATGGCTGACAACCTTTCTTTCAGTATAAGTGCATTGTGAGACATATAATTAAAACATCGTATAGCTCACCAACGACTAAGTCAAGAACTTTATTCCCTTATGGCTGTTACACTTGTGTTAACAATAGCACCCGGCTATTGCAGCGTGTTATACTCCGACGATGAAATTCCGCATGCTTCAAGAAAATCTCCGCAAGACCCTGTGGGAACGCATTGACGCAGGGGAACTCACTGGCTTGCGTCTGGCGGAACAGACCGGATTCAAGCAAGCCCACATCTCCAACTTCCTCAACCGCAAGCGCGGACTCAGCCTGGAAGGCATGGACAAAGTTCTGAACGTGCAGCATCTTTCGGTGCTAAATCTCATCGATCCGGCCGAAGTCAACAAGCGCGCCTCGATCCTCCCGCCGAGCGAGGACGAGTTCGACAACGTGGTGGTCGCCGACTCACATATCGCAGCCTCCGAAGCGCTGATCATGAGCATGCATGTCAAGGAGATCCTCAAATTCAAGAAAAGCTTCCTGAAGCGCTTGAAGGAGGAGGCCGAGGGCGACCGCAGCAACTGGGAGCGCTTTGTTATCATCAAGATGGATACGCAGGAAGCAATGAGCATGTATCCCCGCACGATGCCCGGCGCCACCCTGTTGCTCGACCGCCACTATAATTCGCTGCGTCCCTACCGCAAGGGCGAAACTAACATGTACGCCGTGCGGAAGAATGAGACTTGCACCATCAAGTATGTCGAAACTGCGGATGGTCACTTGATCCTGCGTCCGCACAACCAGGCCTACCCGATTGAAGTAATAACCATGGAAGACGGCCAGAAGCCCGGGGACTACATCGTGGGCCGCGTGTGTTACGTGGGGATCGAAACTTAGGGTCTAATAGGTAGGGTGCAATAAGTAGGCTGGTAATAGCGGGGTGGGATACTGCCGCGGGGTGTACTAACGTAGAGCATACGTTGGCTCAGCATATGTCAGGGCGGACAGTCCTCTCCGTCCTGACATTATTTTGGCAGACGATCGCTCAGCGCGCGGAGGTCTTCCGGCGCCACGTCGCCGATCACGAAATGTTGCAGGCGGTTCTGGCGGCGGTGGCAATCACTGGGCATCTGGGAGGGTTTCTTAACGGCGTGAATCACCCGTAGCGCTATCCCTGCCGATTGTTCTGCAACTTCCCTAACCAAAGCTCCAAACTCACGTCTCACTATCTGGGTCGACTACCTGGACGTCTGCCTGCTAGCGACGGGTCGGTGGCGCTGGATAAGTTTTGAACGACGCGATAGTCTCAGAGAGCAATTTCGCGTGCTAGAATCCTATGAACTGGAAAATCTCCGCTCTCCTTTTGGCGGCGTTTTCGGCCGCTGTGCCCGCCTGTGCCTGTGCCCAACACTCCTCCTCTGAGCCGGTGCTCGATGTTTCCGCCATGGATAGAACTGTCGACCCGTGCGTGGACTTTTACACGTACTCCTGCGGCGGGTGGATCAAAAAGAATCCGATTCCCCCGGACTAGTCAAGCTGGAGCACGTACGGCAAGCTCGAGGACGAGAACCGTGCGCAGTTGAGGACAATTCTGGAAGAAGCCGCGAAAGCGGCCGTCACGCGGGATGCGGTGGCCCACGACGTGACACACGATGTGACACAGAAGATCGGCGATTACTACGCCTCGTGCATGGATGAGGCGGCCATCGAGAAGCTCGGAGCCAAGCCTCTGTTGCCGGAACTGGAGCACATCGCGGGTCTGAAGTCGAAGCAGGAAGTGGCGGAATATGCCGCGACCGCACAGTTTCCGCCTTCGCTTTACGGCGGGGGGACGCTGTTCACGTTCCGCTCGAATCAGGACTTCAAGGACTCGACGCAGGTGATCGCCGAGGCCGATCAGGGCGGCCTCGGCCTGCCGGATCGTGATTACTATTTGAAGGACGATCCCAAGTCCGAAGAACTGCGCAAGGCTTACCTGGCGCACGTCGCAAAGATGTTCGAGTTGCTGGGAGACAAGCCGGCCGACGCGGCGGCGGAAGCAGCGACGGTGATGCGCATCGAGACGGCGCTCGCCAAGGGCCAGATGACCCGCGTCGAACGGCGCGATCCGCCCAAGCTCTATCACAAGATGAGCGTCGAGGAACTGCAAAAGCTGGCGCCGGCTTTCGGCTGGAACACCTATTTCACAAAAACCGGCGTGGGATCGCTGGGGTCGCTGAACGTGGTGACGCCGGACTATTTCAAGATCATGAGTGAAGAAATCGACAAAGAAAGTCTGGCGGACTGGAAAACGTATCTGCGGTGGCACGCTACGCACAATGCGGCCAGCGACCTTTCCGCTGCGTTCGTGAAAGAGGATTTTAGTTTCTACGGCAAAACTCTGCGAGGGCGCGAGGAACTGCCGCCGCGCTGGAAGCGCTGCACGAATGACGTGGATAACGACCTGGGAGAAGCGTTGGGAGAGGCGTATGTGGCGAAATACTTCAGTCCGGAGGCGAAACAGGCAGCGCTGAAAATTGTGAAAGAAGTCGAAGCGGCCATGCAGAGCGAGATCCAGGCGTTGCCGTGGATGGGAGCGGCGACCAAGGAGCAGGCGCTCACCAAGCTGCACACGATCGCGAACAAGATCGGTTATCCCAACACGTGGCGCGACTACAGCGCACTGGAAATCGTACGCGGAGACGAAATTGGGAACTCGGAACGGGCGTCCTGGTTCGAATTTCGTCGCTGGCTCGCGAAAATCGGCAAGCCGGTGGACCGCAAGGAGTGGGGCATGACGCCGCCCACCGTCAATGCGTACTACGATCCGCAGAAGAACGACATCAATTTTCCGGCAGGAGTGCTGCAGCCGCCGTTGTTCAGCGCTCTGTCGGACGCTGCGCCCAATTATGGTGATACCGGCGCCACCATGGGCCACGAACTGACCCATGCGTTTGACGACGAGGGCAGCCAGTTCGACGCGCAGGGCAATTTGCGCAACTGGTGGACGGAGGCCGACCGCAAGGAATTTGAGCAGCGCGCCCAATGTGTGGTTGACCAATATTCCGGATACACAATCATCGACGACATCAAGATCAACGGCAAACTGACGAACGGCGAGGATCTAGCCGATCTGGGCGGGACGCTGCTGGCGTATCTGGCATGGAAGGAAGACACGAAGGATCAAAAGCTGGAGCCGCTCGATGGGCTGACTCCGGAGCAGCGCTTCTTCGTTGCCTATGGGCAGAGTTGGTGCACGAACGAGCGCGACGAGGACAAGCGGCTGCGGGCAACGGTGGATCCGCACTCGCCGGAGAAGTATCGGGCGAATGGGGTGGCCGCGAACCTGACGGAATTTCGCGCCGCGTTCCACTGCAACCCGGGTCAGCCGATGGTGCGGGAGAACGCTTGCCGCGTATGGTAGCTAGCCACCTTAGTATCTGCACGGAGCTCATTGGCCATTAGATTGCGATGTACTTCAGGCTATGACCGAGCCTGCTACTTACATCGTTGACCATGCCAACATGCCCGAACTGCGCGACGCCGTTTCGAAGCTCGCTGGTATCGGATACTCCGAGAGTTTCGTAAGAGAGCGTCTCGGTTTGGAGGATCTTGGCGACCTCCAGTGGCGTCCCGTGCCGATATACCGCTTGGAGCGTTTGGCCGGCCGCGATCCGCTCGCGCTGGCGATCGATCTGTTTCTGTTGCAAGCGGCTCTTCCGGCGGACGAACTCGACCGATTGTTCGCTCGGTCCGAACGCGATGTGCTTATCCGAGCCGGGCTGCTCGCAATCGATGAGATGGGCCTGGCTCGGGCTCGCGCGTCGCTGTTTCCCGTCGATGATCGCCTGATCTTTTCGGATCACGCCTGGCCCGAACTTCCGCATCCGGGGTACGCAACGGTTCCGTACGATCACGTCATGGCGATCGGCTCCGATAGCCGCCGTCTTGCGCGCTGTGCCACACGCCGGCCGTTTCGCGCCGCCCTCGACCTTTGTACAGGCTCGGGCATTCATGCGCTGCTCGCTTCCGCCCACACCGAGCATGTGCTCGCCGTCGATATCAATCCGCGTGCGGCCCGTTGCACACGCTTCAACGCCCAAGCCTCGGGCGCCACCAATCTGGAAGTTGTGGTTGGCGATCTCTTCGAAGCCGTGCGCGGCGAACGTTTCGACCTGATTACGGCGAATCCCCCGTTTGTGCCCTCGCCCCTGGATACCCTCCGATTTCGTGACGGCGGCCGGTCAGGAGAAGATATCCAGAAACGGCTTGTCGCCGGCTTGCCGCATCACCTCGCGCCGGGCGGCATCGCCCAGGTTGTCACTGAACTCGGCGAGCGTGACCAGGAGCCGCTCGTCTATCGATTGCGCGAATGGCTCAATGGCGCTCCGATGGACATCCATATCCTCCGCTTGGGCGAACACACCGCTATGAAGTACGCCATCGGGCATGCCAAAGGCGACAACTACCAGGCAGTTCTAGACTCGACCCACGAGTGGGCAAGCAATCTTCGAGCACAGGGCTATATCCGGGTCGTCTCCCTGGTCATTTCTTTTCAGTGGAGTGACGCGACATTCGGCCCACCTTGGGAGCGCGTCGACGAATCGCCATCACCACATCGCGCCGCAGGTGCGGAGATCGATGCAGCTTTCCTCGCGGAACGCATGACACGACACCTCGATTGGCAGCAGATCCTCAAGCGTAGTCGGCTGTGCCGCGCCGGACCCATAGCGCTTTTCGACGCGCGAGTGCTAGGCGCTGACATACCTGCAAAAGCCAAGGCAACTTTGCTGGGACAGGCCTTGAGGATTGAACATCAGATTGATCCGGTCGAGCGAAAGATTCTGGATCGCTTGGATGGCGAAGGACGCGTCCCTGTGCCGGATTTGATCGGGATCTTTCGCGATCTCGAGGTTGACGAGCCAACCGTCATCGCGGCGACACGCTCGCTGCTGCGATGCCAGTTGGTCCGTATTGAGGGGTAGTTTGGCGAGTCTGCCGCAGGCGGGATCGGGCCGCCGTCCCGAAATCGGAGGGTATAGAGGCTGCGGACAAAACTCGGATCTCGTATCTAGGATTCGTATCAGGGCATCGCTTTAGCGATGCCAATAGTTTTTCGAAATCAGACGCCCCTTTAGGGCCGAGCATCCCTAACCTTAACCTTACCCGCGCTCGAATGCGTGTTTTTCCTCCAACTGCTCAAGGGCTGCGGCCATCTCAGATTCGAAGCGATCCTTTTGATCCATCAGGGCGGGAAGCGCGGTGGCGTAGCGCCGGGCCATGGTGAAGAGTCCATGCCGCGCGAGTCCGGCGGCGATTTCGGCGATATGGTCGGTAGTGGTATCGAGGTAGAGGGCCTCGGTCGGGTCGCCCAGCCACACATCCCCGCCGACCAGACGCGTTTGCCAATACACCTTGCGCTCGATCATGCGGGCGATTCCTTCGTCGGTGGCCTTGCCGAAAACCCACTGCTTGAGTTTGAAGTTGTAGTGGCGGCTGGAAAGGGGCAGCGGCACCAGCTTGCCGGATTTCACGAACTCCGTCTGCTTGTGATCGACCTCCTTGCGCAGAGCATTGATCACGGGAGCTTCCGTGTCTTTCGGATCGAGCGACGGCAGCACTTCGCGCAGCGTGGCGGAAAGATTCACGGCCACAAGCGCGCGCAGGCCGTCGGAAGTTTCCAGCGTGATCGCCGTGTGCAGGACGTCAAAGTCCGCGCCCGACGTGGCATGGCGGAAAGGCCATTCGAGCTTGAAACTGAGCGGCAGGCCGGTGCGAGTTACGTAGATGGTCTTCGGTGTTGGAGTCTGGTTCGGGGCGCTCATAGTTGATCTTTGGCAATATTGTAAGCAGTTATTTTAACCTGCGTGATTCGTTGCAAAGACTACTGTCGCTACATCAGACGAGCCAACTGCCACAGGTTCCAGATCGCGGATGCGCTCAACCATCCGCCGAGGCCAGCCGCCACCAGCAGGCGGTGCTGAGTCTCCAGCAGATCGGCAAACACTCCGCTGACGAAAACGAAGAGAAACACGAGCCCGGTTAGATGGAATCCTTGCCCTGGAAAATTGGGAGCGCCCAGGGCCAGGATGAGTAACAGTGCCGCGATCAAGAGTGGCGCGGTGTTGCCGAAATAGCGCGTGCGCTTCCATCCGAGGTATGCCATCAACGCCACAGGCAGGGCGAGCATCAGCGGCGGGCAGTTGCGGAAGATCGTGTGCCAAGCGTTGCGGTAGGAGACGGACATGCCAAACGCCGAGGGTTCGAAGTTGATCCAGCGTGCGTGCAGCATTCCTTGCCAGAACAGTGCAGGCTCAAAAAAGTAGGAGGCAAACAACAGCACCACGGCGACTGCGATTGCAGTGGTCCAGATCGCGAGCACGGCGCGCGAACGGACTGGCGCCACCCAGAACATGAGTGGCAAAATCACCAGCGCCAGCACCGCCAGCGAAAACTGGTTGCCCGCTGCCAGCATCAGAGACAAACCCAGAAGCAGAATGCGTCGCCAGTTCCAGAGCACAACCTCGCGGGGAGCGTAAAGCGTATGCGCCACGGCGATCGCTGTGAAGATGGTTCCGAACGCTCCCCACACGGCGCCCATTTCACCCAGACTCTGCGCGCCGGCCGCGTTCACAACCATGGCCGGCGAAAAGCAGTAGAGTGCGAGCGCGATGTATCCGCCAGCGTTGCCGTAGAGACGGCGCGCGACATACCAGAGCGAGGCTCCGAGCATGACGCCGAAGAACAGGTACGGGGTCGCGGCCAGCAACGGCTGGAGTGACTCCGGCAGCCACGAACCGGGGCGCACCAGAAGCGGTGCAGCGGCGACGAGGTAGTAGAGAGGTGAGCGGTCCTGATCGTAACCGTCGTGCACGCGAAGATGTCCGGACCGCCCTGCGGAAGGCAGACCAGTGGCAGCCTCGGAACGCAACGATTCGGGAGTTCCCGCGATGGCGCCGCCCTTCCATTGTTCGAATCCCTGGTAGATGCGCAGAGCCTGATCGGAGGCCGGGAGCCAATCATGCTGCGTTCCCACGCGGACCAGCCAGACGCACTGCAGAAGATAGACGAGCAGCAGCCCGGCCGCGGCAAATTGCGGGGCGCGGAAAGCATCGGAATGAAGAAATCGGCGCAACATTTGCGTAACAGGGGAGACCGAGTGTTTTACCATGTCCGGGACGATGATGGATAACAAACGGTTGTCCCCTTCTTCCGCGGAGCCCGAGCCGCCAGTGGCAGCGCATGACGCAAAACCGGATGCGACTGCGTCTTCACCGTCGTCTTTGCTAACGAAGAGCGGTGCCCGCGAGTCTCCGCTGCGCGATGTTTTTCTCGGCCCGGAGAGAATTTACCCGGGCACGCGCTTGTTGATTTACCTGGCGATGGCATGGATTGTTTACCAGGTGGAAGGCTGGCTGGCAGTGTCGCTCCGCTCGCATCTGAGCGTCCTCTGGTGGCGCATGATGATCGAAGCCAGCATGATGCTGGCCGCGATCTTACCCGGCTTCGTGATGGCTCGCATTGAAGGTCGACCATTCGGCGACTTCGGCCTGCCCTTGCGGCGCGCCTTCGGACGAAATTTCTGGGTGGGGACGCTGTGGGGAATCGCGTCGCTGAGCGTCCTGATGCTGGCGTTGCGACTGACGGGCGCGTTTGAATTCGGGTCGCTTTCTCTGCACGGTGCGCGCATCTGGAAATTTGCCGCGTATTATGCCCTGCTTTTTCTGCTCACGGGATTCTTTGAAGATTTCCTGATGCGCGGCTACTCGCAGTGGGTGCTCTCGCGGGGTATGAATTTCTGGCCGGCGGCGGCGCTTCTGTCGGTTGCGTTCGGCTACATCCACGGTGCCAATCCGGGCGAAGCGATGACAGGCCTCGTGGCAACGGGATTCATTGGCTTCTTTTTATGTCTCACGCTGCGGCGGACGGGCAATTTGTGGTGGGCCGTCGGCTTTCACATGGCGTGGGATTGGGGCGAGAGCTATCTGTACTCCGTTCCCGACAGCGGGACGGTTCTGCCCGGGCACCTGCTCAATTCCAGTTTTCACGGTCCCATTTGGCTGACAGGCGGTTCGGTTGGGCCGGAGGGAAGCTACCTGGTATTCGCCGTGATCGGAGCGCTGTGGGTCTTGTTTGACCGGGCGTATCCGGAGGTGAAGTACGGTGCAAATCGTGCGACGCAGACACTTTCATCTTCGTGACGGAGACCGCAGGCGGAAGCCTTGTTCCCGTTTTGGCTCTTAGTAACTAGT
>Ga0187818_10000522_pt1 | contig 14010 bp, 16 predicted proteins | sample NC_wetland_sal_i_14_FD_130581 | JGI IMG/M metagenome (GOLD analysis project Ga0187818, IMG submission 130581) | Wetland sediment microbial communities from Neuse River Estuary, North Carolina, USA - SO4_3 | ecosystem: Environmental > Aquatic > Freshwater > Wetlands > Sediment | place: USA... | reverse complement strand
GGTGGTAGTCACAACCTATAATCATCATGTTCGGCTCCTTTCTCCCGAGCCTGTTGGTTGGTTCGCACCACCAAAGCTTACTCGGGCGTCGGAGCCGACATTGTTATGGAATCAATTACACTCGTTGACCTTGAGCAGGGGGTTCTGAGTGTAGATGATTCCATGACAATGTCGGCTCCGACGCCATCCACATGGATGAACCAGCCCGGCAACGCGCACGGGAGTTGGCGACGACGCCAGAGTTCCCCATCCCAGCGGCAAAGAAAGAAGGTGGAAGCCTTGTTCGCGGAACTGAAGAGTCAGGTCGGGTTGCGTCGCTTGCGCCCGCGCAGATTGACGTTTGTGCGGGAGCAGTTCTTCCTGGCAGCGGTGGCTCAGAACATTAAGCGACTGGTAAGGTTCCTCAGCCAACCGACAACACCGGTTCTGCCAGCCACCACGTAGCCGAACTGAGCGAAGAAAACCTCGGCAGACATATACTCTCGGTCGAAAGAGACCTTCTGTTGGCGGACTTTTTCAACACCCACGCCTGATTTCAACAACCAGCAACCATTAGAAGCGGAACACCAAGACTCGCTAGCGATTCGGTTCGTGCCGCATCGCCGGCTTGAAGATGGAAATCAAGGAAAAATAACTGGACTTCGGGACAAGCAAAAGTATATACATAGTCCCCTGCTGGGCCCTTGGGAGTGTCTAATCCCCCCGCCTATCGGGTCCCGGCAAAAATCCTGTGACTATAAGGAGTGTGCTATGCAAAGCTATCTGTCTGCTCTGCGCAGTCTGTTCAGCCGTGGCTCATGCAAAGGAGCCGCAGCGCTGAAAGCAGCCGCAGTCGCCGCGTTCACACTAATTGCCCTTGCGCCTGCGCTGGCCCAGGGTGTTATCGCCCATGAGCCGGTGTCCGGACCGGGACCGGCCGCGACCTCGAAAAAGCCGGCTCATCTCCCCGGAATTGTGGTCATCCCTGCCTCCAGCCAGGCTAAAGAAGCCGATAGGGGTCTGCGCGCACATACCAACGTTCGCTACATCCTGCCGGCAAGCGGAAACCCGCTCGAAGCTCCACCTTATGGCGGCTACGCCTATGAAACGCCTACTTCGATCGCATGCCTGTACGGCGTGGTAACCCCGGTAGCCAATTGCAATCCGAACACGGTAACCGCTGTCCCCAACGGCGGTGGTCAGAGCATCGCGATCGTCGATGCGTACGACGATCCGGAGGCGCCCGCGGACCTGGCCTATTTCTCCGCCCAGTTTGGCCTCCCTTTCAATCCCTCGAAGTTCCAGGTGATCTATCAGAGCGGAACCGAGCCGCCCTTCGACTATTCCGGCGGCTGGGAACTGGAGGAGTCGCTGGACATCGAATATGCTCACGCGATGGCGCCCGACGCAATGCTCTATCTCGTGGAGGCGAATTCCAACAGCTACTCTGATCTCTTTGCTTCTGTGCAGATCGCAAGCAACTTGGTAACGTGCGGCACTGTTGCCACCTGCACTACTCCCAAGGGCAAGGGCGAAGTCTCCATGAGCTGGGGCGGAGGGGAGTTCTCCGGTGAGACCTCTTACGACACATACTTCACCACCCCCAACGTGGTTTATTTTGCCTCTGCCGGAGACAGCCCGGGTGTGATTTATCCCAGTGCGTCGCCAAACGTGGTCTCCGTCGGTGGCACCACGGTCTCGCGTAGCCCTGTAACCGGCAACTTCATCAAGCAAATCACCTGGGACGACACTGGCAGCGGCCTCAGCTTCTATGAATCGATCCCCTCGTACCAGTCTGGCGTTTCCTCCATTGTGGGGTCCGCCCGTGGCACACCCGACATTTCCTCGGATGCCAACCCAATTACAGGCGTGTGGGTCTATGACACCTTCCCACAGGACGGTGTTTATTACTCCACATGGTGGATCGTGGGGGGAACCAGCGCCTCGGCGCCCACCCTCGCGGGCATTATCAATGCCGCCGCCGCCAAATCTGGAACATACGCCGCCTCGACAAAGGCAGAGCTGACCACAATTTACGCCAATCGTGCCAATGCCAGCGACTTCGGGGATATCACCTACGGCGCCTGCTACTACTACCAGGGCTACTTCGCCGCCACAGGCTACGACTTATGTAGCGGCGTGGGTTACCCAAAAGGTCTGGCCGGAAAGTAGTTCTCACGATCCTGGACGGATCGATCAAAAGGGGCGCCAGGGAGGGGGCTTACCTGGCGCCCTGGATCGGTCGCCCAGATCCAAACTGATCGTCAGTTTCTCTTACCGAGAGTATTGCTGGCCACGCTTGCGAGCTTAAGATTGGCGCGCAGGTGTCCCAGAGCGAGGTCCGCGAGGCGTTCGCAGCTCTCTTCACCGAGTGGCAGAGCGATTCTCGCGGCAATCATCGGCGCATCCTCGAGCACTTTCTGAATCCGGCTTGCGATACGAGAATGCTCCTGCGACAGGCTGGTTCGTGCCCTGGTGAGATCACAAATCGCGAATCACCAATGGGGGTATGAAGCTGCCCCGCAGCAGTCCGTGTTGCAAAAGCTCCGCGATCCACTGACAGTCCTTCGTGTCCGTCTTGCGGCCGGGAACTGCGATGATGTGTTGGGCATTTGCCAGAACGATCTGAAAATGATTTTCGAGAACGTTTTATACAGGCTTCCAATAAACGCCTGTGGATTCCATCGCCACGTGCTCGACATCAAACTCCTGCAACCACACGACCAACTCTCGAAGCTCCCTCCTCTCCGAAGAGAAGGCGACAGTCCGTTGTTTCTCAACGGCATCCAGGGTCAAACTCATCCGCGGGCTCTCAGGCTCCACTAAGGCTGACGACGCATACGTCGACGGCGCTGACAGCCTAACTCGTTTTCATAGGCCGTTGTGCCCCAAAATGGACATGTAGAACTCATCCCATCTGATAGCGGCAGTTGAGAAGATGCCTCCAGGGAATTGACCCGGATTGCTACTTTACAACCTTCAGGTAAACGGGCTGCGAGTCGACATTTTCGAGCAGGACTGGGAACTTCAGGGCGGAAGCCAATTGACCCCGTAGTTCACCCGTAAGATGAGGTGGGCACCGACGCCCAACCACCTTGTAGGTTCCGGGCGAGACTGGCGCGGTGTGTAGCCGCATCGTACCGCCGTAAAAATCACCCGGCATCAGCAGTATCCACGACTCCTGAATTTCCTTGAGAACATCGGGTTGGTAGTCAGGGCCATAATCTGCCGCCTCGTTGCTACGCAAGGCGCCTTTCGCATCAAATGGGCCGCTCACGATGTCCTCGAATCCGCCGTGCCACTCAACATTTCTGATGGTCTTAGGAATATAAAACGGAAAGGAACCGCAGTTGGTGATACGGAACGTAGCAGTTTCCCATTCGCATTCGCGGGGTTTTGTTTTGTCACATTCGTGAATTGTCTTCTTGGTTAGCGAAATCTCGACTGCGGCTTTCGGACGGAGCCTCTTTCCAGGGTCCGGTTGTTGTGCAGGGCTGTAATTGGGCTGTGGCACAGGTCGAGAGTCCGCAAGACAAGAGCAGGGAGAGCGAAAATCGCATGGACAAAGGCTCGGACGAAGACTATAGAGCAGTGATTCTACACCTCAATTGTTGATCGGAGTAGGGATCGCAATTTGCTCACGACCCCCTCCTCGGACCCGGACGAGCGCTCGTTAGCGCATCCGGTTCTTATCGCAGATGAATGGCGGCAAAGCGTGCATCTGGAAAAGGATGAAGCGTGCTCGGTTGTGGAAGCCAACGCTGAGCCAAGGTAAGAATGCGCGTCCATGAGAGCCGATGCTGCTGGCTCCGGCGGCGGAGAGTACGCCACCAGAGCGCAAGCACCCGGTCACGGAACGCCCCCAGGCTCGTGAGGTTTCCTGGTACCGCGTAGTAGTTGAAGTGGCCTTGGACGACCGACCGCTGCCATCTTCCGGTTTGGGGCAGCGAATCGTGCATACGCATCTGGAGCTGCTGCTGGACCTTTCGCAACTTGCCTCGCATGCGTTTGCGGATCGTTTTGCGCCGTACCATGAAGCGCCCGAGACTGTTCTTCCCGCTGATGTGCGTGAAACCCAGAAAGTCGAACGTCCCCGGCTTCCCTTCTCCTCTACGTTCCCGGTTCTCTTCGGCAAATCTGCCGAACTCGATCCGGCGCGTCTTGTCTGGGTGTAACTCCAGCCCAAACTTGGCCAGTCGCTCCCGTAAGTTCTCCAGAAAGCGATCCGCGTCCGTTTGATACTGGAATCCCAGGATCGTGTCATCGGCGTAGCGTCGGGATGATGCACAGAACGGGTCCGAAAATCTCCTCACGCGCGATCGTCATTTCGTTGCGCACGTCGGCGAATACGGTAGGCCTGGCGAAGTAGCCCCGGGTGATACCCTCCGGGCGACCGCTACCAGACGAGGCCCGACTTTTTCCAAGAAACGACGAGTTCCCAAGGCAAGGCCATTCCTTTAGCACGCGGCGGCCGCCGAAGACCGGTCGGCCGCCTCTGAGAATCCCGGCTCTATTCATCGTGTCTCTGGGGTGCCGCCACATAGCCGTGGTACGTTCCGGCCGTGTCGATGTAGAGGCCCACAATCTCCCCCCGGTGGTTGATGGCGAAGGCGTCGGTCAGTGTTGCGTTGAACGGCGGGCCGCTGGGGACGTCAATTGTGCGCGGCGCGTCTTCGCCCCAGCGCTGCAGGAACCCGTGCTCGTTGCCGTTGCTGTCGTCATACAGTCCTACGAAATCCGCCGCAGGATTAATGCCCCAAATCTGCGTCGCCACGCTGCCAGGGACGTCGTACGGGTGAAATCTGCCGTCGTGAACGATGTAGCCGCGGTATTGCCCGCTTGAATTCGGAGGATCGACGTAAAGACCGATGATGATGGACCCATCGGGAGTGGCGCCGTTGTTCATCGATCCCAGCACCTGTTGCTTGGGGTTTTTCAGTTCGCCGCCCCCGGCATTCAGAGTGATGTAGCTGTAATTGTCGGAGCCGCTGCGCGCAAAACCGACCATCGAAGCGTAATAGTCGTCGTTGTGATCGCAACTGTAGATGGTTCCGTCAGGCGAGATGGCGTTCGGGATAGAGCCAAACTTCCCGGGCACCAGTACGTCGGAGAACTGCCCGTCGTGGAGAAGAAATCCGCGGCGGCATTGTGGCGAAAAAGCCGGAGCCTGGGCTGTGCAGGCAGGTGCACCGGGCGCTCCCGGCGGAGCATAGTAGTCACCGACGATGTCTCCCGCATTGTTGATGCCGTTGGCTTCGGTCTGCAGGATGCCGGGGACGCCCACCAAGCTGCCCGGGACATCCACGGTGGAGAATTCGCCGTGCTTCAGCAGAAAGCCGTGCGAGTTGCCCTCGGCATCGTAGTAAATGCCGACGATGTGCCCGCGTCCGTTGATGCCAGTGGCTATCGTGCCCCCAGCTCCGCCCGGCACGTCAATGGTCACAAACATGAATGCCGATTCGGGTTCATCGCTCGCGGACTTGGGTGAGGTCTGCCGCGCCAGTGGATGGCTGTGGTGGTCCTGCATCCCACCCATCTCCCGCATGCGAGGCATGGTGATCGACTGCGCGCCGCTGAGCGCGCTCAGCAGCAACGACGACATCAGCGCGAAGATAAGCGCGAACTTGGCAAACTGCAAATTGTTTCCTGAGTTCTTCATAGAACATCCTCCAATGGCTTCTCTCGTCGTCTCGTTCCCTTGCTACTGAGAAGAAGCGCAAAAGAGGCCTCAACTCCCTCACGAAGAGAGAACTTAGTTTTTCGGGAATCTATCAAGTTTCCGAAAACTCCCCTGTTTTCATTAAGTTGACTTAGGAGTGGAATTGGGGTATGTTCTGCGACATTCTGCGTGGCCGGGTCCGCAGACTGGGGGCCGCATTTGCCGGGCGCCACATCCAACCAGGTTACCGAGCTGCTACGGAAGTGGAGGGAGGGCGATCAAGCGGCGCTTGACTCTCTGATGCCGCTGGTCTACGACGAGCTTCGCCGGGTAGCACACAATTACTTACAGAAGGAGCGCCTTGATCACACGCTGCAAAGCACCGCGGTCGTACATGAAGCCTATCTCCGGCTGGTCGAGGGTGCGGTTGAGTTTCAGAATCGGGAGCACTTTTTCGCGGTGTCAGCGCAGTTGATGCGGCAAATCCTGGTGGATTATGCCCGTAAACATCGTTCGCTCAAGCGCGATGGCGGCTACAAACTGGCGATCGAGGAAGCCCTGAAACTTCCGTCGAAGGACGTTGACCTCGTCGATCTTGATGAGGCCCTCCAGGAACTTGCCCGCATGGATGCCCGGCAGGGCCGCATTGTAGAACTGCGCTTCTTTGGCGGCTTGTCGATCGCTGAAACCGCTGCGGTGATGTCGATTTCCGCGGCAACAGTGGAACGCTCGTGGGCTTCGGCGCGGGCGTGGCTGTATCGTCAGTTGAACAGGAACACGGCATCATGACCGGGGAACGCTGGCAGGAAATCAAAAACGTTCTGGAAGCCGCGCTGCAAGTGGATTCTGAAAAGCGGCGCGCTTATCTGGATCAGGCCTGCTCCTCAGACCAGTCGTTGCGCGGCGAAGTGGAGTCGCTGCTGGCGGCGGACAAGGAGGCGCAGACCAACTTTCTGCAGTTCCCACCACGGGCAACGAAGCTGGAAAAAGGCACGCGGCTCGGCGACTACGAAATTCAATCGCTGCTCGGGGCGGGCGGCATGGGAGAAGTCTACCGAGCACGCGACCTACGCCTGCGGCGCGATGTCGCCGTCAAAGTACTGCCGGCCGTTGTTTCTACTGATCCGGAGCGCTTGCGGCGCTTCGAACAAGAGGCGACAGCAGCGGCGGCGCTGAATCACCCCAACATTTTGGCCGTGTATCAGATGGGAACGCACGGGGGCGCACCCTATCTCGTCTCAGAGTTATTGGAAGGGGAAACGCTGCGCGAGCAGATGTCGCACGGCCGCGTCGCGCCGCGGCGGGCGATCGATTATGGTGTGCAGACCGCGCACGGCTTGGCGGCGGCGCATCAAAAGGGGATCGTACATCGCGACTTGAAACCGGAGAACCTGTTTCTCACCAAGGATGGACACGTCAAGATTCTCGACTTCGGGCTGGCGAAGCTCACGCAACCCTTACCGGACTCCGCCCACAGCGCGCCGACCATTGGCAGCGAAACCGAACCGGGCCTGGTGATGGGGACGGTGGGATATATGTCGCCGGAGCAAGTGCGGGGACAGCCGGCTGATTCCCGGGCCGACATTTTCGCCCTCGGTGCAATTCTGTACGAAATGTTGACCGGCAAGCGTGCCTTCCAGAAGCCGACTTCGCCGGAGACCATGAGCGCCATCCTCAACGAAGACCCGCCGGAGATTTCGCAGATTGTGTCCAACGTTCCCCCTGCCCTGCAAAGGATCGTGCATCGCTGTTTGGAGAAGGCGCCGGAGCGGCGCTTTCAATCGACCACGGATCTTACGTTTGCCCTCGAGGCGCTTTCCGATTCAGGCGCGATCCGCGGTGAAGCACTCGGGAAAGGATCCGGCAACCGTTGGAGCTGGATTTCTGCTTTGACGATAGCCTTGGCACTGGTTGCGGTAGTTGGTGTAATCCTCGCTTTATCACCTGCAACCGTAAGCCGCTGGCGCGATCGGCTGCTGCGCGGGAGCAGCGCAGGGAGTACGACCGAAATTCATTCCCTCGCCGTGTTGCCGCTCCAGAACCTCTCGGGCGACCCAGGACAGGAGTACTTTGCCGATGGCATGACGGAACAACTCACAGCGGACCTCGGGCAAATCAGCGCCCTGCGAGTGATTTCGCGGACCTCGGCAATGCACTACAAGAACAGCCAAAAGACGCTGCCGGAGATTGCCCGCGAACTGCACGTGGATGCTGTCGTAGAGGGATCCGTGGAACGGGCAGGCGATCAGGTGCGGATTACCGCCCAGTTAATCGAGGCATCCACGGACCGGCACCTCTGGGCAAGGACCTACGACCGCGATTTGCGCAGCATTTTGCTCCTGCAGGACGATGTGGCCCAGGCCATCGCCAGTCAGGTCAGAATCAATTTAACCCCGCAAGAACAAATACACCTGGCAAGCGCGCGCCAGGTCAATCCTCAAGCCCACGAGCTCTACCTTCGCGGCCTTTTTGATTTGCGGAAGGGAACAGAGGAGGGCACGGACGAAGCCATCAGGGAATTTCAGCAGGCAATCGCCATAGATCCGAACGAAGCGCACGCGTATGCTGGGTTGGCCGATGCCTACTATGACCAAAGCACAATCCTAAGGGCTCCCATGGAGGTGATGCCCAAAGCGAAGGCGGCTGCCATGCGGGCCCTCGAACTTGACGATTCACTGGCCGAAGCTCATTCCTCGCTGGGCTTCGTAAAGCTTAATTTCGACTGGGACTGGCCGGGCGCGGAGCGTGAGTTCCGCCGCGCGCTTGAACTCAACCCCAATTTGCCTCGCGCGCACGTTGGCTACGGCCTATACTTCCTGACACTCCGTCGTACCCAAGAAGCCAGCGAGGAATTCAGTCGCGCCGACGCGATCGATCCGTTCTCGGGAAAATCCCACGTTAACAAGGCATTTTTGCTCTTTAACGCGCACCGCTATCAGGAAGCAATCCAGGCCGCAACCCTGCTAGGGGATGATCGTGTGCTGGCTATGTCGTTTGGCGAGTTGGGCCGCCACGGGGAAGCTATTGCGGCTGCGGACCGGGCGGTGAAGACCGCCCGGAATCCTTCGACCCTGGCTCAGATCGCCTCCGCGTATGCGTTAGCCGGCAACAAGAATCGGGCTGGGGCCATGCTCAGTGGAATCGAAGCACAAGCGCACGAGCGTTATATCTGTGGGTTCAGTGTGGCTTGCGTATATGTAACCCTCGGAGAGAGAGAAAAGGCGTTCACTTGGCTGGAGAAGGCCTATCGGGATCGGTCCGATTGAATGCCCTACGTCGGGGTGGATCCCCGACTCGACCCGCTGCGCGGGGATCCGCGTTTCGACGACCTCCTGCGTCGCATTGGTCTTCCGTTGTAATTGAACTTGCGAATCATTCGTATTCGCGGTCGGGCGAAAAGCCTAAGCTGGAGATCTTGCCGTCGGCATTGAGGCTGAACCCGATCAAGAGGGCTTCTGCCCCTTTGCTCAGACGGAAGGTTGAGTTGAACTGCCCGGGATCATCGGACAATGGCGTGCGCTTCACGAGCGTAAGCTTGCCGCCAGGCCAGAGCTTCGAAAGCCTCTGCCGTAAACCCTTCACCATGTCTGGAGTGATCAGCGCAGCGAGTTTCGCGGTAGTTTGTGGGCGAATATCCGCGCCCTCAACCAACTCATCCAATGTCTTTGCCAGTGAGGCCGCAATCGCGGGCTGACTATCGGGAACGGCGGCAAGCTTCTCCGGGAGCAGCGGCGATTCGACAAGGCCGGCAATGACGTGGGCAATCGTGCCTGGATTCGAATTGCCAACATCGAGGTTGGTCAGCACTGCTACCGTGAGGCTGTCGTCAGGATAGCGAGAGATGTTGCAAGTGAAGCCCTGATTTGCTCCGCTGTGTTGGATCCGCTTGTGGCCATTCTGTTGGTCGACAAACCAGGCAAATCCATATCCTCCGGGGTTTGGTTTCCCATCGCTCAGTGGGTAGACGGTCCAGATGCGGTCGAGGCTGGTCTGCTTCAGGAGTCGAGTGCCGTAAAGCGCCTCATCCCACTTGGCAATATCGATGACGTTGAAATACAGTGTGCCGTCGGCCGTGGAATTGAAAGTAGGCGAAATCCACTGTTGATTTTTGAGCTGCTCATCGTGGATCTCATATCCCGCTGCACGGTTGGGTATGATCTCGCTTTCGCTGATGAGGCGCGTGGATGTCATCCCAAGCGGTTTGAATATCCGCTCGGCCAGAAACTCGGCATATTGTTTGCCAGTAACTTTGTGAATAAGGATGCCGAGGATCACGTAGTTCGTATTTCGGTAGGCCCACTGGTCTCCCGGAGCCCACTCGATGGGAAGCGCTTCGATTTTCGCAGTGAGTTCGTCTTCCGTGAAGTCGAGTCGCAAATAGAAGGGTCCCTTGGGTCCGGTGCGATCGTCGCTTTCGTACTCAGATAGGCCTGAGGTATGGGAGAGCAGGTTCTTGATGAGGATCGGCTTCCAAGTCGCCGGGGCACCGGGGAAATACTTGGTTAGGCTGTCATCGAGCGAGAGCTTGCCCTCCTCGACCAGCATCATGATGGCGGCAGAGACGAACTGCTTGCCCACGGAGCCGGACTGAAAGATGGTCTCAGCCTTCACTGGGACGCCGAGCTCCACATTAGCTTGACCGTAGCCCTTTGCGAGTAAAATACGGCCTCGGCTGTAGATGCCAACTGCCAAGCCCGGAATCCGCTGTCGAGTCATTTCGTTCGCAACAAAAGAGTCGATGGACTGGATCCGCTGCGAATCAAGGGGTGCTACAGAGTTTGCGCTCGGACCTTGAGCGAGGGCTTGATGCCCCAAGACAAGAAAGACGGCTGCGACCAGGAAGATTCGAGCGATGCGCACGGTGCAAAACCTCCGGTGGATCACAGGAATAGTGGTGAGTGTAGCATCCGGATTACTCCCATTGTGGCTCAGATGGACGAATTGTTTGCCGTTGATGCAGAAGCTCGCCGCAAAGCACTGACTACTGCGGCGCGGCATATCCGGCGCCAGGAAACAGCCAGACCTCTTCTCGATGAGATCCGCGTCAAGACGCACCTTCCAGTTTGAGGATACGCGGAAGGCAGGCAGCCAGAGAAGGCCTTTGAAACGCATGCGTGCAAGCGCGAAGATCCCAAAAGCTCTCCTCCGCAAGAGCGATCTGTGGCAATATTCTGTTTATCAAGAGGTGCCCCTCCATGTACGCTGTGTACACTGTTCGCCTAATTCTCTGGACGGTAACTATGGCATATACCGGATTCCTTTTGACCGGCCAGGGACGAACTTTCAACAGCCTCTCAATCACGGAAGCATGCCTCGGAGCTTTAACCGGATTTCTCCTTGCTATCATGTTCATTCTCCGGGAGAAGCGGCGACGAAGACCTGCCTTAGTTATATATTCCGCCGCACAAATGTTCCCGAACTGGGCCGTTTCCGACGAAAACGGCGGCTCACCTCCGAAGCCGAAGCGTTGATTCTAAGGCAAGGCGGGCTGAGGCTCGGTCTGCTCGGTCCGCGTAAACAAATTTGCCAGTTGACGTAATATCCCCATTGCACTCAGAACGCGGATTCCGCGAAATGGCGAAGTCTCTTTTGGAGATTAGAGGTCGAGGCCCGGGATTTCGGACCGAGGTCTTCTGCTACTTTTGTGACCTTCCGGAAGTCCTTGCAGTTGAATAACACTATCCGTGGAAGTCCATCCGATGGCGATTCAAGTGGTTCTGCCCGAATCAGGACACGTAACGGAAAGACGCTGGCTACGCCATAAGCTCGACGTGCCCGTTCAAGTGGTCACGCACGGGCCCACGAATGTCGTTATCTTCCAAGGTCGCGGTTCGGCACTGAACTGCGGAGGGATGTCGGTGTTTGGCAGGGTTGAATTGGCAATTGGGGCGCAGATCGCTGTGGAATTCACACCGCCAGGCTCGGGACAATCGATCAGAGTTCGGTGCTTTGTTCGGAACCGTCAACGCTACAACTACGGTCTAGAATTCGTCACTGAGAATGATTCCGATTACGAAAGCGTCGCACAGATCGAGTCCACTCTACGAAACATGGGAATAGCTGGCTGCGAAGAGTCCTGATCGTCTGAGCCAACGGATTTCTTGCTTGCCCTAACCTTTGCCCATCGTGCCTTCTGTGCCGCCGCTATTCGCTTGCGTCCTGGCGAAATATCCCCATTTCACTCATCATCCGACCTGAGGCGAGTCCAAAGGGCCGAGGCAGGCCCATGAGTGAAATCGCCGGACTACAACCTTTAAGTGGCTTCCCTGCGATTCGTTCTGCGGCCAAAAAATCTTCCGAGTGTTTCGCTTCGCACTATAATCACGCCGATGGCCAGCGACTCCTTTCTCTCGTGGGCGAACCGGACCGTGCTTCGCCCGGACCGCGACGAGCCCTACCTGTGCATACAGGACATCGTCGTGTTCGTCCGCGATCTGGAAGTCAGTAAGCGGTTCTACGTCGACCAACTGGGCTTCGAACTGATCACAGAACAGTGCCTTCCCACGGGCGTCCGTTGGATTGAAGTGGCGCCTCCCGACGGCAGCGCCAATCTTGCGCTGGTTGAGCCCAAGCCCGATCGGCCCGAATACAAACTGATTGGCGGCTACCGCTGGGTTCTTTTCATGACGGAAGATGTTCAGGCCACATACAAAGAATGGAGTGAACGCGGGGTTCGGTTCTTATTTGCGCCGGAGACGCCGGGGTGGGGCGGGACCTATACACGCTTCGAGGATCCGGACGGGAATGCCTTTGGACTGGAAGGGTTCGACGAGGTGAGGCGAAGCCTGGAATTACGCCGGCAGGAGCACGCAGAGAAACTCGAATCCGAACGCCACGTCGCGCAGGAACTGGAAATAGCCAGGCAAGTGCAGGCACGGTTGTTTCCGCAGATTCAACCGGAGTTGAAAACCGTGGAGTACGCAGGTATTTGCCTGCAGGCGCGACAAGTAGGAGGGGACTACTTCGACTTTCTGAATCTCGGGCCGCAGCGGCTGGCGCTGATCATTGGCGATGTTTCTGGCAAGGGAATCGCCGCCGCTCTGCTGATGGCGAATTTGCAGGCCAGCCTGCGGAGCCAGTCGTCGTTGGCCTTCGATCAGCCTCAGGCATTGCTCAGATCAGTGAACCGCCTGTTCTATGACAACACCAGCGAAAGTGCCTACGCATCGCTTTTTTTTGCCGAGTACGACGGCGCGACGCGGCGAATGCGCTACGCCAATTGCGGACATTTGTCGGGCCTTTTGTTGAGAAGAGACGGCAATGTCGAGCAGCTTGAGTCGACTAGCACGCTGCTGGGGCTCTTCAAGGAATGGGATTGCTCCATGCGGGAGCAAGAGCTCTTTCCCGGCGACGTGCTCGCACTCTACACGGACGGCGTCACCGAAGCCTGTAACGATCAAGGAGAAGAACTTGGCCAGCGGTTTCTGATCGAGGCGCTGCGGCAACATCGCGAACTGTCGTGCCAGGCTTTGCTAGCTGCAATCGTGGATGGGGTTCGGCGCTTGGGCTCTCAGGAACAGCACGACGACATCACGGTAATCGTCGCGAAGTTCAAAGCCAGTGACTGACACAGCCGCACAGAATTCCTCCTTTTGTGCTGTCTCCAGACTATCGCGATAGATAGGATGAGAAGGTCGATCCCCGATCACGGATGGCGCTAAGCTACCGGTGATCAGCGCACTCCGCAGCCCGATCTGATTCTTGAGTTCCGCGAACAGCGGCGACCTCGGCTATTGTGCGGATACCTACCAGGCGACCAACGCCGGTGTGACTGTCGATGGACGCATTCTGATCGTGCTGAGGAAAGTGAACGGCAAGTGGCTGATGGCCGCGCATGAGACGGTAGTGCGCGACCAACCGCTATGAGTCGAGATCTCCGCGTCGGACGTTACCGTCATAGACGATGCGACGTGTTCTTGGCGAAGAGTGTATGGACGAATGGTGCTCAGCAGAAGGTTTGCCGTCTCCCTTAGGAGTGACCTGGATCGAGAAAGAGGAAGCGTTCAACTTTGCCCTTTATTCTAAGCACGCCACGGACGTTACACTCCTTCTGTACTCATGCAGCGAGAATTTGACTATCACCAGGCCCAGCAGCAGTGGCACGAAGTCTTTGCCCAGCCCGAATATGGAGTGCCCCTCCTTGGGCCATCAGAACGCGCAGTGCGTCAACCTGATGGCTCAGCGGATTGACTTACAGGATCTTGCCTGCGCTACTCGCGCTCTCCGCCTTCAAAGTGTGAACTGCTAAGACCGGACAAGGTCCTAACTGGATGACGCGATAAGTCGTCGAACCAAATACCGCAAGATCCAAGGCATTGCGACCACGTACGGCCATAACCAGTAAATCAGTTTGGGTCTCCAGGGCAAGTTCG
>Ga0187818_10000521_pt1 | contig 14026 bp, 10 predicted proteins | sample NC_wetland_sal_i_14_FD_130581 | JGI IMG/M metagenome (GOLD analysis project Ga0187818, IMG submission 130581) | Wetland sediment microbial communities from Neuse River Estuary, North Carolina, USA - SO4_3 | ecosystem: Environmental > Aquatic > Freshwater > Wetlands > Sediment | place: USA... | reverse complement strand
TCGATGGTGGATGCGACAGTGGCCGAGATTCAAGCCGTACAAGGCGGCGTTCAAAATGATGTCCTGCCCATCGAGGCCGACATCCGGTCCAGCGCCCAGGTGACGGCCATGTTCGAACGCGTGATCGCCGTTTTCGGGCGGCTCGATCTTCTGGTCAACAATGCCGGAGTCCAGACCTGGAAGCCGCTCCTCGAAGTGACCGAGGAGGAATGGGACCTGGTGATCGACACCAACCTTAAGGGCTGCTTCCTGTGCACACAACAAGCGGCGAGGTTTATGAAAGATCACGGAGGAGGTTCGATCGTGAATCTGGGCTCCGGTTGCAACAAACTCGCATTTCCTTCTTTGGTGGCCTACACAGCGAGCAAGGGTGGAATTGAGATGTTCACCAGAGAGGCTGCCGTCGAGTTGGGCCGTTATGGGATCCGCGTGAACTGCATCGCGCCCGGCTCGATCGAGTCTGAGCGCACCCGGGCGGAGGACCAGGACTACGCGGGCACATGGTCGAAACTGACTCCGTTGGGCCGCGTGGGAACGGCGGCCGACGTTGCGCCAACGGTCGTTTTTCTCGCCAGCCCGGGAGCATCCTTCATCAGCGGACAAACCATCTGGATCGATGGAGCCCTGTTCACGCAAGCGCCATGGCCGTATAAGAAGTAAAGTCGTTCTTAGCGCGACGGCACGAATCCTTTCTCCGTAGTACACTTTTCGCCATGACAAGCCGCCTTGTAATTCTCTCTATCGTCGTCCTCACCCTCGCGGCCGGAGGACTGCTTTTCGCGCAAGCCGCTTCCTCAACATCCGCTCATGGCGTTCAGCAACAGCCCTTCGGGACACGGGACGGGAGGCCCGTCAACTTGTACACGCTCACCAATTCTCACGGCATTGAAATTCGTGTCATGAATTATGGAGGCATCATTCTTTCCATCCGCGTTCCGGATCGCAAGGGCCAGCTCGCCGACATCGTTCTCGGCCACGAAACCATGGAAGGCTACATCCCCAACCCTCCATACCTCGGCGCGATCGTTGGGCGCTACGCCAACCGCATCGCCAACGGCTCGTTTACGCTCGACGGCAAGACCTACACGTTGCCCAAGAATGACGGCCCCAACACGCTGCACGGCGGCCTCGACAAGGCTTTCAACAAAGTTGTCTGGGACGGCGAGCCTCTCAAAGGCAAGACCGGCGTGGCTTTCAGCTATCTCAGCAAAGACGGCGAAGAAGGCTTTCCCGGCAATCTCAAAGTCAAAGTTACCTACACCTTGACCGACGCGAACGAGCTGGTCATGGACTATGAAGCGACCACCGACAAAGCCACGCCGATTAACGTGAGCCAGCACAGCTATTTCAACCTTGCCGGTGAAGGGAACGGCGACATTCTTAATCACGAAGTCATGCTCAACGCCGACCGCTTTACTCCGGTGGACAAGAACCTCATCCCGACCGGCGAACTCCGCCCCGTCAAGGGCACGCCGTTGGATTTCACCACGTCCACCAGAGTCGGCGCCCGCATCGACGACGCCTATGACCAGATGGTCCTCGGCCACGGCTACGACCACAACTTCATCATCAACCGCACGAGCCAGGACAAAGGCCTTGTGCTGGCTGCCCGCGTTTACGAGCCCACTACCGGACGCGTGCTCGAAGTCTCAACCGACCAGCCCGCGGTGCAGTTCTACACCGGAAATTTCCTCGACGGCACCGTCACCGGCAAGCAGGGCCACGTCTACAAGCGCCGCTTCGGCCTCTGCCTGGAAACGCAGCACTACCCCGATTCGCCGAATCATCCCGACTTCCCGACGACGATCCTGAAGCCGGGGGAAACGTTCCGCTCGAAGACGGTGTTCAAGTTTTCGGCGAAGTAAAACGGAATCGCTGAACTTTCTTTGATAAGCGTTTTTTTGGAAGGGCACGACTTCAGTCGTGCCGCAGCGTGTACGGAAAAGAGTGCGGCTTTAGCCGCTGAGGTAACCGCCGGGGAACGAACCTGAAGAGTGCGGTGTCCGATTAAATATGCGGGTCTTGCTGGGTTTCGCCGTTATCGCGGTTGCGTGGTTGCTTGCGCTCGTTGCATCCGCCCAAGACGCTTACTTCCCCGAGAAGGCTATTAGCGACGACCCTTGGAGCGACCAGTTCATGGCAGGTTGGTATTCTCGTGAACTAAGAATCCTGGAAGAACCATCCTTATTCAAACGAGCCGGCAACCCCTCTTCAGAGTCGTACAGGTTTCTTTGGCTTCGCTCCTTCCATCGCCCACTTGCGGTTCGTCTCGACCTGAGGCCAGATGGGAGCAGCATCCTTACGACGAAGGTGGCAAATGGGGAGGCTGGGTTTCCTCGCACGGTTGCGCATCTGGTCGAAAACATTTCGCGTCCACTGGCCCGAGAGCAGGTGCAGGCTTTGTTAGCTCAGCTTAGGAGGGTCGACTTCTGGTCGCTTCCAAGTCACACTGACGAAGAGAACGGGGCAGACGGCGCTGAGTGGATCATCGAAGGCGTCAAAGAAGGGAAATATCACGTCGTGCGTAGATGGTCGCCTGAGAAAGGACCGATTCGAGAACTAGGATTGGTGTTTGTTTTTGGCATGGCGCAGATGAACATTCCCAAGGATCAAGTCTACTGACGGTGCCTTTACTCTCCCCGCAACTCCTCCACCAGCGCTTTTTCCACCTGCCGGCAATGCTCCGCCTTCAGCTTCTTCCCGCCCGAGGTCAGATAGAACGTGTCAATCGCCATCTGGCCTTCGGTGTCAATCAGGGCGATTTCGATATTGCATGCCTGATCCGACAGGCACGACGCAACGCGGTGCAGCAGCCGTGGACGATCCTGCGCAATCACCTGCACCAGCGTCGTCGTCGCCGACGACGTGTCGTCAAACTCGATCTTCGTTTCCACCTTTACTTTCGCGATCGCGCCCTTCTCCGACCGCTGCCGGTCGCGCAGCATCTTATCCAGATCGGCCTCGCCCAGCAGCACGCTGGTTACGCTGTTCTTGAACCGCGCCCACTCCGAGAGATTCAGCTCCAGCGTGCGGAAGCGGTCGGTAAAGTGAATCGAATCCACCACCGTCCCCGCCGCGTTCGAGAACGCGTTCGCCTTCACGATATTCATGCCCCACGCTGCCAGCACGCCCGCCAGCGTGGCAAACAGAAACGGACGATCCGTCGTCACTAGGGTCAGATCGTACCAGTGCCGTCCCCGTTTCAACTCCACCTGCACCGGATCGAGCGCCAGATCATCCGCCATCTGCATGTGCCGCATCACTTCGTCGGCCGTATGCACCATCAGATACCGTTGCGGAAATCCCTCCAGAAATCCCTTGAACTTGCTTCCGGTCACCGGCGCCAGCGACCGCAGCCGCGCCAGCTTTTCGTCATTCACGTCGGCATGCACGCGCTGGTCGGCGCTGCGGTTGAGGTGATTCTCCGCCGCCATGTAAAGCTGCCAGACGTTCTCTGCTTTCCACGGAGTCAGCGCCTCGGGATTCACCGCCTTGATGTCGGCATAAGTCAGCAGGCACATCATCTTCAGCCGCTCCGGCGTTCCCATCTTGTCCGCGAACGCTGCCACAGTCGCCGGATCGAAAATATCCCGCCGCAGCGTCGCAGACAGCTCCAGGTGGTTCCCGATCAGAAACAGCACCTCCGCCCTTTCCTTCGGGTCGACATCCAGCCGGTCCATGGCGCGGTTCGCGATTTCCAGGCTTGCCTCCACGTGATTGCCATTGGCCACGCCTTTGCCCGTGTCGTGCAACAGTAGCGCCAGATATAACAACTCTGGATCTTCCAGTTCGCTGAGCAGTTCCCCGTAGCGCTTATCCCACTCCGACTGCGACTGCTTCAAGCGGTGCAGACTTTCGATCGCCAGAAAGGAATGCTCATCCACGGTGAAGCGATGATAAAAATCGCGCACCACCAGCGAGTCAATCAACTTCAGCTCCGGCAACAGCAGCGGGAGCAAGTGCAGCGACTGCATCGCGCGCAGCGCGTCGGCCGCATGCGGCTGCAACAGCGTTTCCTGCAGGTACAGCCACAATTCCGCCCCGCGCGGAGGCGTCGCTGCCAGCGCCGGAAGCGCCTGCTCGATGCGGTACTCCGTGGTCGCGCTCAGCATCAGCCCGTGATGCGCCATGAAGTGAAACAGCCGCAGGAGCACCTCGGGGTCTTGTAGGGATGAGGGCTGCTGCAGGAAAATCAGTCCGTCCACCACCGAGAAATCCGCTGTAGAAAGCCGCGCCCGCCAACTCTGCACTTGCCGGTACAGCGCCGACCACGCTTCCGGAATTTCCTCCAGCAGCTGAGTCACGGTCCGCCGCACCGCGCGGGCATGCCCGAAATAAATCCGCATCCAGTCGGCGGCCGATAGCTCCTCCGCGCCCGCCGCCCCAATCTTGCGCGCCGCCGCCGCATCCTGCGCCTCCCAACTCAGCGTATTGTCGTCGCGCCCGTGGCGGAAATGCAGAAAGCATCGCGCCGACATCAGAAAGTCCAGCGCTGCCTCCAACTGCCGTCGCACCGGAGCCCGCAGCGAGCTGGCGTGCGGCCAGTCGTGCAGCTTGTCCATCGCGGAAATCAGCGCCAGCCAGCAGGCCACGTTGTAGTCGCGCAGCCCTCCCGGCGCTTCCTTCAAATTTGGCTCCAGGTGATAAAGCGTCAGCCCGTGCTTTCCGTGCCGCTCGCGCGTAACCTCCGCCAGCCCTTGCAGCAGGGCCTTTGATTCCCTCATCACCAGCTTGGGGATGACCTTGTCATGAAGCCGCTGAAATAGGTCCTGGTCGCCCGCCAGGTAGCGGCAATCGAGAAGAGAAATCGTGAATTCGGTGTTGTTCGGATCGTAGCGGTCGCACTCGGACAGCGTGCGCGATGCCGGACTCAACCGCAGCCGCAGGTCCCACAATTCCTGCGAAAACCGCCGCACTGGGTCTTTGAACTTCTGCTCGGCGTCACGATCGGAGAAGAGAAACAGCAGGTCAATATCGGAGTAAGGGAATAACCATCCCCGCCCGAAGCCGCCCGTGGCCACGAGCGCAAAGTCGGCCGGCCCTTCCAGGGAAGACTCGTCAGCAGTAACGATCTCCCGCCACAGCCGCTTGAGGATGCCTTCGATCAGCCGTGTGCGTTCGCCTACGGCGGCGCGCCCGTCCCCGCTGGCCTCAAACTCCCGCTGGATGCGCGCCGACTCGTCGCTGAGGAAAGTGCGCAGTTCGCCGATCAAGGAGGACGCCGCCATCGTTATTACAACTTTCCCGTTGTCCTTTGGATAAAGGCGCCTTCACCGGCGGGAGAGAAAGTCGCTTTTGGGTGGCGCAGCGCTTCAGCGCTGCGATATGCGCGCACTCTTCCCCAACCAGCCACACATTCCAGGCCGTGCTCCGCCCTACAGCGCTCCTTCGCCCCGCTCGTCGTTCCGGATACGAATTGCCTCATCCACGCGCGACAGAAAAATCTTGCCGTCGCCGATCTTCCCCGTGCGCGCCGCTCCCAGGATGGCCTGCACCGCCTTATCCACCATGGCGTCCGCCAGCACCATTTCCACTTTGGTCTTGGGAATCAGATCCACGCTGTACTCGCGGCCGCGGTAGACCTCCGTGTGCCCCTTCTGCCGCCCGTGACCCCGGACTTCGATCACCGTCATGCCCTCCACGCCAATTTCGTGAAGAGCCGTTTTCACCGCATCCAGCTTGGAGTTTTGAATGACCGCCTCAAGCTTCGTCATGTTGTTCTCAAGTCCTGTTCTGCGTTCTTGTGTGACGCGGACCTGCCCTGAGCGTAGTCGACTCTGGTCCGCGCTCTTTTCACGCACTGCATGCAGTCGCGGGCATGAGTGCCCGCGCCACACCTGCTACGCCGACGCCTCCCAATAATATCCCTCTTCCCCATGCTGGGAGAGATCCAGGCCCTGCACTTCTTGCTCTTCCGGAACTCGTAACCCGATCGTCACGTCCACGATCTTCAAGATCACCAGCGTTCCCACGATGGCCAGGCCCCACGCGATCGCCACGCCCACCAATTGATTCAGCAGTTGGTGCGCGTTTCCTTCAATTAAACCCGACGCGAGAGTGTTCCCCTGCGCATCTTTGAAGATCGGATTAACCGCGCTCACCGCGAAAACCCCGGTCAGCAGTGCCCCCAGCGTTCCGCCCGCCCCATGCACTCCGAAAGCGTCCAGCGAATCGTCGTAGCCGAACCGGGCTTTCACCTTAGCCACCATCCAATAGCAGAAAACTCCGGCCACCAGCCCGATGATCAATGCCGGCATCGGCTTCACAAATCCCGACGCCGGAGTGATCGCCACCAGCCCCGCGACCGCCCCTGAGATTCCTCCCAACACGCTGGGTTTGCCGTTGCGAATCCACTCCGCGCCGGCCCACCCCACCGCTGCCGCGGCGGCGGCGAAATGCGTCGCCACAAAAGCGCTCGTTGCCAGACTCCCCGCCGCCAGCGCGCTCCCCGCGTTGAAGCCAAACCATCCCACCCACAGCAGGCACGCGCCAATGAAGCTCAGCACCACGCTGTGCGGCGGCATCGACTCCTTGGGATATCCCACGCGTTTACCCAGATACAGTGCGCACACCAGCGCCGACACTCCCGACGTGACGTGCACCACCGTCCCGCCGGCAAAATCCAGCGTGGGAAAGCGCCCGCCCAGCGAGGCATTCAGCAGCCCGCCCTTGCCCCATACCATGTGCGCCATCGGGTCGTACACAATCATCGACCACAGAATCATGAACACCAGCATGGCGCTGAACTTCATGCGCTCGGCAAAGGCGCCGGCAATCAGCGCCGGCGTAATAATCGCAAACATCAGCTGATAGACCATGAAGGTCTGCGCCGGAATCGTGCCCGCATAGTCGGCGTCCGGCGCCGCTCCCACGCCGCGCAGGAAGAGATTGTGCAACCCTCCCAGGAAACTGTTCCCCGCGCCAAACGCCAGGCTGTAGCTGACCAGCCCCCACAACACGGTGATGACCACCATCAGGGCGAAGCTCTGCATCATCGTGCCCAGGACGTTTTTCTTGCGCACCAGTCCGCCATAGAACAACGCCAGCCCGGGTCCGGTCATCATCAGGACCAAAGCCGCGCTGGTCAGCATCCACGCGTTGTCGGCGGAACTTTTCGCGTCGGCGGCCTGCTGCTCCAGCTTGGCCAGGCGCGCGTTGGTGTCCGCCGCCGCACCCGGTGCCGTCTGAGCGCTCACGACCTGCGCCCCAGAACCGAGTAAAGACACGAGCAACGCTAAAACCAACCAGGCCGTCACCCTCTTGCTGATCGGCCTTTTCGTGATAGACACTTCACCGTGACTCCCGTGCAGCGGATTGGCCTCCTGCGCCTTCCTGAATGCTCTTCTACACACCTGCAATTCAGGAATGCACGCAACTCGACGATGCCTCACTCTATCGTCCGCCGCCGCTTCCCGGAAATCGAAACTATTTATCGTGCCTATCAGGTTTTGTTATTGAAATGCAGTTGTCGAAAGCGCAGCCTCGCCCAGCCTCATTTCCCCGGCCCCTTCGACGGCTCCGGGTCCGTCGCTGGCTTCACAAACTTCCCGTCATCCACCGGAATATTCTGCTGCACTTCACTCAGCTGGATCGTGAACCGTCCGCTGGGTCGCGCCAGCGTCCATCGGTAAGGAATCTTCACCCCATCCGCGTCCCGGTAATCGGCATAATCAATCTGCGTCGGCATCTGTCCCAGCGCCGTCTCGCCAAACCGCAGCATGCGCACCAGCAGTCCGCTTTGCTCGTCAAAGTACAACTGGATCGGCGGTTTCCCCGCCCGCTGCCCCACTACCAGGTAAGCCTCGTGATCCCCAATCTTTTCCTTGCCATGCACCTGCATGCCGCTGAACATCTGCTTCAAGTGCGTCGCCAGATGCAAGTCCGCGTCAATCGCCGCCCCGTCCAGATCGCTTCCGTGCATCTCGCGCAGCGGACGCCCCGGCATCCCCAACCATCCTTCATGTCCGTTGAACGCCGTAACGTTGTCTCCCCCGGCCATGTGCGTGAATGAGATGCGCTTCTCCGGATCTTTCGTGTAAATATCGATCGGCATCGACATCCCGCCAAAATCGATCGTCCCCTTCATCACCCGGCTAGTAATCTTCTCGATCGCCGCCGCTCCCCCCGCCGCCTGCACATATTTGTCGAGGAGTTGCTCCGCCGTCGGCCCTGCATTCGGCTTCGTCTCCTCCGCTTTCTTGGGCGCGCTCACCGCCTGCATCTGTTCTTCGCTCATCACCGGCGGCATGCCCACGGGAGTGGCGCTCCCGCGATGGCACGAATAACAAGTCACCTTGCGGTCCCGGTCAAAATTGTCTGCGTTGATGGCAAACATCATCTCCATCATCTTGCGCGCGGTCTGCTTGGGTTTCTTGTCGTCTTTTTCAAACGCGCCGTGCACGTGGCAGAAGTCGCACTCCACTCCCAGCGAGGCCGTGATGAACTGCATGGTCGGGATCAGTTGATCGGCCGGAATTCCCTTGAGCACCTGGATATTCTTGAACTGCTCTTCGGCCTTCTTGTCGCCGGCTTGCCCTGCCGGCATCCCTGCCGCCGCATGCGCGTTTGCGTTCGACTGCGCTCTCCCCGCACTCACCACAAACCCGACTCCCGCACAAAGCACGGCCATCCCCAGAATCAACTTCGCGTTCCTGTTCATTGGTCACCCTCGGTTGGAATCCTAGAAGTCTACCAGAGCACGGCAGCCGCGGAGGGCCCTGCGCACGCCGAAGACGTCGCGTTTCACCCTCGCGGAACTCGGGCCAGCTGAACCAAAGTCCACACGTTGCAGATGGCCAGCACCGTCACGATGCAGGCGGTCACCAGGGTCCCGGCACGGGTTTCCATCAAGTCGGCCAGCACACCCGCGACGAAGATGAACAGGAACGGAATGGCAGCCAGCAAGAATCCCGCCCCGCCAAGATCCGGATGCGCCATCCCCAGACCCAAGAAAAGCACAGTCACCAGCAGTGGCGCCGTTGTGCCGAAGTAACGCGTTCGTGGCCACGCTGCATAGGTGACGACCGCGACCGGAATCAACACAAACAGTGCCGGACACGCGAGCAAAATCTGCACCCCAACCTGCTTGTAGACTCCCAGAACCGTAAATCCCCGCCACGTCGCCCCCCAAAAAACGGCGTTCCGCATGCTTTCGGCGAACACATGCGGATGGAAAAAGTAAAAGGCGAACAGCGCAACCATCCCCACTCCACACGCCGCGAGCCAGATCACCAACCCGGCCTTCTGCCGAACCGGCGCGACATAGAGCAGAAACCCCAGCGCCATCGGCACCAGCACGACCATCGCGAACTGCGATCCTACGGCGATGGCCAGCGATACTCCCAGCAGCACGATGCGCCGCCAGTTCCACAGCACGACTTCGCGCGGCGCATAGAGCGTGTGCGCCACCGCGATGGCCGTGAAGACGGTCCCAAACGCTCCCCAGGCTGCAACAATCTCCGGTTCGGTGTGCCAGAGCGCACTCGCTTGCAGGAGCGAAGGCGAGAAACAATAGAACGTCAGCGCCACGAAGCCGCCTGGATTGCCGCAGAGACGCCGCGCCACGTACCACAGCGACGCGCCCAGAAAAACGCCGCACGCCAGAAAGGGAATTCGCGGCAGCCAGCGCCAGTAGGTCGCAGATTCTTGGTCAAGAGAATGCGGCCACGCCATCAAGGGCGCGGCGGAAACGAGGTAGAGCAGGGGAGAATGCTCGGTGTCGAAGCCCTTCTCCTCGGCGCGAAACGGGTCCCGGACGCCAGCCGCGAAATCCATCATAGGGGCTGCGGCAATCCCGTGGCCGTGCCACTGCTTCCATCCTTCGCCGATGCGCATGGCTTCAGGGGCCTCAAACTGGCCTCCTGCGGCAAGCTCGGCGTGTACCAGCCACACCGCCTGGCCAAGAAAGGCGAGCAGCAACGCTCCCGCTAAGAACTGCGGGCGGCCGAATCGTTCGCGCGTGAAATATGGTCGCATAAAGTCGAGCCGAGTGTTTTACCATGGCGGAGGCCGTTTGCCGACAAAGTTCTGGAATGAGTGAACTTGAAATCAAACCGGAGAGCGTTCCCCCGCCGGAGACGCCAGCGTCAAAGCCGGTGCCTGATTTCTCCGCCGCCACGCAACCATCGTACGCTCGCTCCCTGTTTCTGGGGCAGGAAGGCCTGCGCCCGGGCTGGGGAGTCGTCTTGTATTTCGCGATGTTCTTTCCCCTGCAATGGCTGGCTGTGGGATTGGCCTCGTCTCGAGATTTCGGCGCCAGAGGCTTGTGGTCCATGATGCTGGCGGAGCTCGGGATCCTGGTGGCAGCCGTGGTTCCGGCCCTGGTGCTGGCGCGAATCGAAGGTCGGCCATGGGGAATCTACGGGCTGCCGGGAAGGCTCGCGTTCGGGAAGCTTTTTTGGCTGGGCGCGCTCTGGGGATTCGCGGGAATCAGCCTGCTCATGTTCTCGCTGCATGAACTGAATGCGTTTGACTTTGGCCATCTTGCGCTGCACGGCGCGCGCATCGCAAAATTCACGGCGTTCTGGGCGTTGTTTTTTTTGCTTGTGGGATTATCCGAGGAATTCCGCTTCCGCGGCTATCCGCAGTTTACGCTGGCACGCGGCATCGGCTTCTGGCGTTCGGCAATTCTCTTTGCCGCATTCTTCGGAATGATCCACTTGGGCAACGAAGGAGAAGATTGGGTCGGCTTGCTGGGGGCTGCTTCCATCGGTCTCTTCTTCTGTCTTACACTCCGCCGCACCGGCAGCCTGTGGTTTGCCGTGGGATTTCACGCTGCCTGGGATTGGGGCGAAACATTTTTCTATTCCGTCCCTGACAGCGGGAACGTCTGGCCCGGCCACTTGCTCAGTTCGTCGCTGCACGGCAAGCTCTGGCTCACCGGAGGCACCGTTGGCCCCGAAGGCAGCGTGCTGTGCTTCGTGGTGATAGCGGTGATTTGGGTGGCGTTTGCGCGCGCGTATCCCGCGAATCTCAACAGAGCGTTGCCGCTGCAAACGACAGCAGGTTCCTCGTCGCTTCGCTCCTCGGAATGACAAGGGTAAACGATGAGGCGCGGACTTCCCGGATTGGGAGTTGATCGGCGCCCGAATTCCGACGGCCAGCGTTCCCATTCTTCGCTTCACTTTATACTGCCTCTATGACCTCAGAAGCGGACCTGCTGACCCCGTTAAAGCGCTACTGGGGATACAGTTCGTTCCGGCCTTTACAGGAACGGATTGTGCGCAGCCTGCTGGCGGGACACGATACCTGCGTGGTGATGCCGACCGGCGGCGGCAAGTCGCTTTGCTACCAGCTGCCGGCCGTCGTTTTGGGCCGGACCGCGGTCGTCATTTCTCCCCTGATCGCGCTGATGCAGGACCAGGCGGCGCAACTGGCGCAGATGGGGATTCCATCCGCCGTCCTCAACAGCTCGCTCAGCAACGACCAGCAATCGCAGGTCATGCGGCAAGCCCGAGACGGCGCTTACCGGCTGCTGTATCTCTCGCCCGAGAGGCTGTCTCGCGGCGACACCCTGGGATGGCTGCAGCAGGTGCCCGTCGCTTTTTTTGCCATCGACGAGGCTCACTGCATCTCCGAGTGGGGGCACGAATTCCGTCCCGAGTACCGGCAGTTGAGCCGCCTGCGCACCAGCTTTGCCGACCGCCCCATCGCCGCCTTCACCGCCAGCGCCACGCGCCAGGTGCGCCACGACATCCTGGGACAGCTGCAACTGCGCAATGCCGACAAGTACATTGCCAGCTTCCACCGCGACAACCTGCGTTATCTGGTGCGTCAGTGCGATTCGGTGGAGCAGCCCGCGCTGCTGCTGGCGGCTCTGGCTAACTACGCGGAGGGCAGTGTCATCGTGTACGCGCCTACCATCAACAAGGTCGAGGAAACGGTGGACTTTCTCGAGGGCCAAGGCATTGCCGCCGCGGCCTATCACGGGAAGATGGACACCGCGGACCGGCGGCGCAACCAGGAACGCTGGATGTCGGACGAAGTGCGGGTGCTGGTCGGCACGATCGCTTTCGGGTTGGGCATCAATAAGGCGACCGTGCGGGCGGTCATCCATCTCGCGCTTCCCAAGTCGATCGAACAGTACTACCAGGAGGCCGGGCGCGCCGGGCGCGACGGAGATCCCGCGGACTGCGTTCTGCTGTGGAAGAAGCAGGATGCGGGCCTGCTCGGCTATTTCGCGAACCAGATTACCGATCCCGCGGAACGGGAGCGGGCGTGGCAGCGCTATCGCATCATTCGTGCCTTCGTGGAATCGAATCAATGCCGTCACCGCCAGATTTGCGAACATTTCGGAGAACGGTTGAAATGGGCATCGTGCGGCGCGTGCGATGTATGTGGCGAGACGCCAGCTTGGCTGGCCACACTTGTGTTGCCCGCTCCGCGGAAACGCCGCAGCTTTGGCAGCGGAGTGGCTGCGCAGACTGAGTCTGGCCGCGTGCCGCCTCCGAGGGCGGTAAGTCCGGTCATGACTGGAGAAGAGGCCGAGCTTCGCGACTACCTGCGTGAGTGGCGGCGCGCCACCGCGAAAGAACAGGGCGTGCCGGCTTACGTCGTCATGCATGACACGCTGCTCGAGGAGCTTTGCCGAAAAAAGCCCAGGCTCTTTGCCGAACTGCGGCAGATTCCCGGGATTGGCGAGCGCAAAGCCGAGAGCTACGGACAACTCATATTGGACGCCTTCGAGCGCTTCCGTGCCGGGGCGCGGGCGGCGCAGCCCGCATTGAAAAAAGTTTCGCCGGAAGACGAGACCAAGCGCCTGCTCGCCGAGGGCCGAAGTTTCGAAGAGATTGCCGCCGCACGCAAGCGCCAGGTTTCGACGGTCGTAAACCTGGTCAGCACGCTGGTGGAGCGCGGCGACCTGGAGTTCCAGTCCGCTTGGGTGGATAAGAACCGGCGCTCGGTGATTGAGGCCGCCTGCGATCAGCTGGGCCTGGAGTGGCTGAAGCCGCTGAAAGACGCGCTTCCCCCGGAAATTACGTATGAAGAGATCCGGCTGGTAGTGGCGCAGCGCCGATGGGAACAGAATCGAAGCAAGAATTCGATCTCGGCATAACGATCCCCGCTAGGCGCAGCGGCCTCGAGAGGTCAGGACCCGCGGAGCTGATCCCCTTCGCGTCCTTCGCGGAAGTTCTTCGCGAACTTTGCGGTTCAGGCTTTGGCAGGACCGACACGGACCCTCAATTCATTCAGAGGTGCCCAGGATTTGCTTAGCCGCATCGCGTCCCGACCGCACGCAATCCGGCACGCCGATTCCGCGGTAGGCGTTGCCCGCGAGCGCCAGGTCGGGCAACTGTTGGCGCAGACGCTCGATGCGTTCCAGCCGCTCTAAGTGTCCCACGCCATACTGCGCCATCGCGGACTTCCACTTGTACACCCGGGCAAAAAGCGGCTCGGCCCGCAAGCCGATGATCTGCTGTAATTCGCTGCGCACGATTTCGACGATCTGGTCATCGCTCAGCGGCCAGACATTGTCCGCATTCACTCCGGCAAAAAAGCAGCGCAACAAAGCGCGATCCTCCGGCGCCCGGTGAGGAAACTTGTTGTGCACGAAGGTCGCCGCCAGCAGCCGCTTGCCTTCGCTGCGCGGGACAAGAAATCCGAAGCCGGGAGGCAGCGTCTGGCGCACATCAGCGCCATAGCCGAGACCAACCGTGATCGAAGAGCTGTAATCGATGGCTGCCAGCTCAGCCGCCAGCTCCGGACTCGCCATGCGCAGCACGTGCGCCGCCGCGGCTGCGGGCAGGGCGATGATGACAGCATCGAATTGATCCGACTGCAATCCCGCGGAGACGACCCAGCCTCCGGCTTCCCGCTGAATGGCCTGCACCGGCGCCTCGGTAAGCAGCGACGACGGCGTGAGGCGCGAGACCACGGTCTCAGCCAGATGTTGCATGCCGTTCTTGAGCGAAGTGAACAGTGGCGGTGCGACCCGCCGCAGTCCCGCCGACATTTTCTTGCGCGCCGCGAGCATGGCCCGGCCCAGGCTGCCGTACTTGCGTTCCATTTCCGCGAACCTCGGCAGCAC
>Ga0187818_10000519_pt1 | contig 14059 bp, 8 predicted proteins | sample NC_wetland_sal_i_14_FD_130581 | JGI IMG/M metagenome (GOLD analysis project Ga0187818, IMG submission 130581) | Wetland sediment microbial communities from Neuse River Estuary, North Carolina, USA - SO4_3 | ecosystem: Environmental > Aquatic > Freshwater > Wetlands > Sediment | place: USA: North... | reverse complement strand
GAGCGGTCTTGCTCGGCTCCAGAATAAAGTCCTGGACGACCAGCTGCCCTTTGGGAGCCAGTGCGCTGTAGGCGCGTTGCAATAGCTGCTGGTTCTCTTCGGGAGAAAACATGTGACAGATAGCAGAGACCAGAATCAGGTCGTAGTTCTCTCCCAGCGGATCATGCAACATGTCGCCCACGCGGGTGCTGATGCGGTCGGCGAGACCGGCTTGCCGGATGTATTCCTTAGTGAGCGGAACGACATCGCCGAGATCGAGGATTTCCGACTTTAGCTCTGGCACGGCGCGCGCAAACGCGATGGAATAGGCGCCCGATCCTCCACCCAGGTCCAACATGCGCTTGATTCCGCTGGGCGCGACTGCCTTCACCACCGAACCCGCCCGCTCTTTGGCATTGCGGTCCATGGCCGCAATAAAGGCTGTCACCCAGTTGTCATCGCGAACGCGGGTAGTAACCGACGTCCCGGCGCGCACACACTCCGTCAGAGTGGACCAGCGCTGCCACATGTGAGCGGTGTGCAATAGACTGCGGCGGGCACTGTCGCGCGAGCCCTCCGCCAGAAAACGGGCGCTGGCAGCCGTGTTGAAGAACGCTCCATCGCACTTGTCGAGCAGCTTCAGACTCGCCAGCGCATTGAGCAGCATCTCCGCGGCGCGTGGGTTACCGTGGATCTTCTGTGCCACCTGCTCGGCGGAGGCGCCTTTACCGACGGCCGTGAATACATCCAGTTCAAGCGCCGTGAGCAGCGCCCGGCTGGGCATGAAAGCTCGCGCCATTTCGTTCAAATCGTCCGGAAGAACGCCGGCCTCGTCTCTGGCCTTGAGCATGGCGCGATAGTGGTCGCGGTGCTCAGTCGCCATCGCTTTCATTGCCGGCGCATCGCTCCACTCAAGGCGCGAAACCACTTTGCCGGACCGCAAATGAGAGCTCACGATCTCCGAGACATCTTCCTCTTTGACTTTGCGATACCAGGCGCCTTCAGGGTAGGTGATCATGATCGGCCCGTCATCGCAGAGGCCGAGGCAACCGCAGGTGCTTACCTGCACTTCGCTATCCAATCCCTGAGCGCCCAATTCGCGCTGCAGGGCCTGCAAAACACGCCACGATCCGCCGCTCGGGCAGCAGGTGACGCCTTCCGGCTTTTCCTGGGTACAGACAAATATGTGGTGGCGAAACGGCTCCATGTTATGTGCTCCTGGTAACGGGATGAAAACGTGAGTTCAAGCGTCGCGAAAGCCGGGTCTATGGACAACCGGGAATCGCGACAACCAAGAATTGTGGTCCGCGAAGGCCCTTTCCGCCGTGATTCAGGTCACAGACTCGAGGTTCGGAGTGCACTAGGGTGGAGGCGCAGGTCCTTTGGGGTCTGTGTCCAGGAGCATGCGAGGGCTTGCCGTCTCGGCCAGACGGTGTTGTTCAGCACAAAGCGAGGAGCTCGGTAGTGCGAACGAAATGCATAGATCCTTCGCTTCGCTCAGGATGACTCGGCACAAAGAGTCACAGACTCTCAGGATGACTCGGGACTACAATTGGGTTAGAAATCAAAGCGCTGAGGTGGGCTTATGCAGGATACTCCAATCACCGCCCACGGCGATTGCAACTCCTTTCTCCGTTTTCATCAGCAGCGCGAGTTAAGCGGCCGCGATTCCGAAGTGGGTTTTTCGGTTCCGTCGCTTAATCTCGGTACGTCGGCTACGGATCGCAGGACATTCTTAAAGGCAGCGACAGTTCCGTGCCTGGCGGCTTGCGCTGCCGTTTGTCTCCGCGGCACGCCAGCGGCGGCGCTGGCGACATCCTCCACCAAGGAAGATGACTCGCGTTTCCGCATGGAGGCGCGATTCTATGAAAAGCTGCCGGGCAAGATTGTGAACTGCAAGCTGTGCCCGCGCGGCTGCGTGGTCGCAGACGGGGAGCGCGGCCATTGCCGCATCCGCGAAAACCGGGGAGGAACGTACTATACGCTGGTACACGGCCGGGTATGTGCCGCGCACGTTGACCCGATCGAGAAGAAGCCCTTTTTCCACTTTCATCCCGGCATTGTGGCATTTTCCCTGGCCACGGCGGGATGCAATGTCACCTGCAAGTTCTGCCAGAACTGGGAAATCTCGCAGGCCAAGCCGGAAGACTTGCCGGCTCGCTATATGCCACCCGCCGACGTAGCGTCGTTGGCCAAACAGAACGAATGTCCGGCGGTGGCTTTCACCTACAGCGAGCCGACGGTATGGAACGAGTTTGTCACCGACGCAGCCGACGCAGCCCGCGAGCATGGGCTGAAGGCTGTGGTGGTGTCGAACGGCTTTATTCAGCAGGAGCCGCTGAAGCGGCTGTGCCGCCACGTGGACGCCATCAAGATTGATATGAAGTCATTTTCAGCAAAGTATTACCGCGAGGTAGTGGATGCCGAGCTCCAACCCATTCTGGATACGCTGGTCACGACGCGGAAGGAAGCCAAGTGGATGGAGATCGTGCACCTGATCGTACCAACACTGAATGACAGCGACGCTGAATTTCGCGATCTGGCGAAGTGGGTCAAGGCGAATCTCGGCACCGACGTTCCCATCCATTTCACGCGCTTTCATCCTATGTTCTTGCTGAAAAACCTGCCACCCACGCCCGTCGAAACGCTGGAGCGTGGCAAGGCGATCGCCGACGCTGAAGGCTTGCAGTATGTGTACATCGGAAATGTGCCCGGACATCCCGCCGAGAACACGTATTGCCCAAAGTGCCGTCATCTGCTCATTGAGCGCGCCGGTTTCACGGTTACGCAGAACCATATTCGCAAAGGCAAGTGCGAGTATTGCCAGCGCGTGATTCCAGGCGTTTGGAGTTAGGGGACTGACCCGCTGAGACGCACGAGAATTGGGGTTCCTATGAAGGCGAGAATCAGACTTGCACTATTGATCGCAATTCCCTTGTTGGCTGGATGCTCGCTGGTGGCGGGAAGCCCGCCGACGGGATCGGAGCAGGTCAGGCAAGCGGCGGTTGCGGGGGCCTTCTATCCGGCCGATGCCAAGGAGTTGGCCGCGATGGTGGACGGCTTCGTGACACATGCCGTGGTTCCCGCACAGAAAGGCCAAATCATCGCGCTCGTCGCGCCCCATGCGGGATATCCGTTTTCCGGAGGGGTGGCGGGGCATAGCTATGCCCTATTAAAAGGACGGCCCACGCATCGAGTCGTCGTCATCGCGCCCTCGCACTTTGAGGCATTCTCGTTCACCTCGGTCTACGAGGGCGACGCCTACGTCACTCCCCTGGGAAGAGTCGCCGTGGACAAGGAATTCGCGCGGAAGCTCGCGAGCATGAACCCGGAGATCAAGCTTTCCAGCCATGGCCATGTTCCGACCGCCGAGGGGCCCGAGCATGCGCTTGAGGATCAGTTGCCGTTCCTGCAGCGGGTGCTTGGCGATTTTCAGCTTGTGCCCATTGTCATGGGCGAGCAAAGCTACCAGGCCAGCCGAGCTCTTGGGGTCGCACTGGCAGAACTGATCCGAGGGACGGACACGCTGATCGTTGCCAGCTCCGATCTTTCGCATTACCATCCCTACGACCAAGCCGTCACGATCGATGGCAAGACATTGAACGCGGTTGGCGAATACGACTACCTGACGCTTTCCGACAACTTTGCAAATCGCACCTGGGAGGCGTGCGGAGGAGCGCCCATCGTGGCGGCGATGATTGCGGCGGAGCGTTTGGGGGCAACACGCGCACAGGTGCTCAAGTACGCGAACTCCGGCGATGTGACTGGCGACCGCAGCCGGGTCGTTGGCTACAGCGCGGTTGCTTTGATCAAGGAGCAACAGGACCACGGCGCGCAGATGCCGAAGTTCTCGCTGACTTCATCGGAAAAGCGGCAGTTGCTGGAGATCGCCAGGAAATCCGTCGAATCGGCGGTGAGGGAACAAAAGTTGTATGAACTCCCGGCGAACTTGCCGGCCACCCTGATGCAGGATCGCGGCGCCTTCGTCACGCTCAAAGAAAATGGCGAGCTTCGCGGTTGCATTGGATATACAGTGGCCATGCAGCCTCTCGCGGAAACCGTGCGCGATGTCGCCGCCCACGCCGCCTTGCGCGACCCGCGTTTTCACCCCGTGACAACGGGCGAGTTATCGCAATTGACTTACGAAGTTTCCGTCCTTTCGCCGCTGCGGCGCGTTTCGGACATTGGTCAGATCAAGGTCGGCGAGCACGGTCTCATGATCGTGAAGGGGCACACACGCGGGTTGCTGCTTCCGCAGGTTGCGCCCGAACAACACTGGGATCGCAACACGCTGCTCGACGAAACGGCGATGAAGGCTGGATTGCCGTCGAAGGCCTGGCGCGACAAAGACGCAGATCTTTTCATGTTCACGGCGGTCGTGTTTGGGGAGACGGATGTCTCGCGCAACCTCACTCCTGATGAAACTCCGGCATGGCCCAAGCCACGCACGCGGCCAGGAGAGCCGGTACCAGGTTCACCACCGCGATGAAGGCAGCGGCTTTGAGAAAGCCGAACAGCGGAAGCAGGAAAGCACTGAGCAGCAGCGCGCCCAGGCACGCCCCGACCAGATCTATCCCGTAGAGCATTCCCATACTCGCCTGGGGCGCTTGTGCATCCGAAAAAAAGATTTCAGTGGCGAGCGCGAATTCATATCCTCCGAGCAGGCCCGCCAGCAAGGCCATTGCAGGAAAGAGGATCTGGCTGGCGAGAGCAAGTACGTTCGAGCTCCGCACGCCAGCCAGCGAACTTAGAAACAAGTACAGCAGGAGTGGAGATAAGGCGGCGAGAACTTGCAGACCTCCCAACTGCATCAAGGCTGAGCGCGGGGAAGTGGCAGGGGAAGAGCTGGCGATCCGCCTCAGACGCCACCAACTTCCCAGGGCCATGCCCGTCATAAAGAGAGCAATCAGGATGGCTAACTGGTGATAGACGTAGCCGTAGACGGCTTGAAAGCCCAACAAGAGCAGCACTTCCAGGCTGATCATCGTCAGGCCGGCAAGGGCGATCGAGAACCCGGCACTCCCGCGAACGCGGACAGCCGATCGCGGCCAACAGGCGATAACCGCAGCAATGACCACAAGCAGCGCCGCAGCCCACTCCACCAGCGGCCCGAATCGAACTCGCGCGATGGACTCGAAGACGTGCTGATATTCGCGATTGAACTGCGTACTCCAAAGCTCAACGTCAAAGTAGTAAGCGATGGGCGCCAAATCGCGGTCGATGGCGGTGTCAGAGCGGGGTTGAATGTTCTCGTCCAGATCGGCGATCCGGTCGGGCATCATGCGAAAGGGGATGTAATATTCGCGCACATAGCTGGTCTTCAGGCGCCGTGAGCGCAAGCGCGCCAGCAGTTCGGCCGAGTCAGCGGCCAGAATGCCATCCCGCTTCGCGGCGAAGAAATGCACGATATCACCGGGAATCGTCTGCACTACGGGAAACGCCTCGTGCAACGATTTGACGATGCAGCGCAGAAAGGCGCTCAGGTCGGGGCTCAGGTACTCTTCGGCAGCGTGCAGTTGAAAGGAGAAGACTCCTCCGTCGGCAAGTTTTTCCGCTGCTTCGCGAAAGAAGTCGGAGGTGTAGAAGCGGTTCAATTGCGCTGTCTGGGGCGTCGGCAGATTGACGATGATGACGTCAAAAACCTGATCCGTCGTTTTCAAGAACAACCGTCCATCTGCATGGTGAACATGCACGCGCGGGTCGGCGCGCGCGGCGGCCCACTGTTTCGGGAAATAGCGCTCGGCAAGTTCGAGCACAGCCGGATCGAGTTCGACGTAGTCTACCCGCTCGAGGCTGGGATGCTGCAGGGCTTGCAGCAGGCTTCCCCCAGCGCCGCCTCCAATGAGAAGCAGGCTTCGCGGGGCAGGGTGCTCGAGCAAGGCAAAGTGCACGGCCTCTTCGGCCGAAGCGGGGTCGGGCGCATTGAACATCAGGAGCCCGTTCTCAAACAGGCTGCGGATTCCGCCCGTCTCGACCACCGCCAGATTGCCATACACCGAGTTGCGCGCATCCACCAGGCGAAAGCCCGGCCAGAGGCGGGACAGAGAATAAGTCTCCAACTTGCGGCCTTCGCGCGGCCCGAGCAGCACCCAGGCGGCAAATAAGATCAGGACGACAGCAAAGCGATGCCATCGTTTGCGCAGAAATAAAACTGCGGCGGCCATCAAGTTCAGGGTGCTGACGAAGAACGCGATCTGAAGGGAATTCAAAGAGCGAAGCAACACCAGGCTGGCCAGAACTCCGCCCAGCGCCGATCCAGCCGCTTCGAGCAAATAAACGGAGTTGACTGCGATCGGGGCGGAAGAGCCGGACTCTTTGGCATGGAACCGGCTGCCGGCGACAAACACGTAGCCCGATACGGCGCAGAAACAACTCAACGTGAACAAGCAAGTTAGAAAAATCGGCGCCGGTCCGAGAAGTTCTCCGGGAAGCGCGTGGAAAAGGCCGCGGCTGGCGCGCACCGCCAAGATTGTTGCCGGGAAAAGGATCGCCAGCAGCATCTGCGACGCGGCCATAAGCCTCGCCGGATCGGCCGCTTTTGCGGCGAAGCGGCCAAGTACGCCGCTGCCCAGCCCCGTCCACAGAAGCCAACAGGCGAGCATGACTCCCATCGAGATCTCGTTGCCATAGAAGACGACCATGAGTTCGCGCAGCAACACAATCTGTGCGACGGTCGCGGTGAATCCGATCAGGGCAAGAATCGCCCAAAGTCGAAGGGGCGATCGGCCGGCTGCCGAGAGTGGTTGTCCCAAGCTCACGCAGGACCATTACAATGCAACGCCCGCCAAAAGCAAAGGGCCGGTGGTTTCTTCGCTGTCTTGGAGGAAGTCTTATAGGGCGGTGTGGGGACGGGGCTCTGCCCCGTTCAAGGCGGAGTGGAGCCCCGCCTCCACACCAGCGCTCTCGGGTGGCTTTTGTCTACGCATAGGGATGCTTCGACTGGGGTTGAGCTTCGCATCCGCGAAGCTCAATCCTCGCTCAGCATGACTCGGCTGAAGGATGTCAACAAAGCCAAATGGCGTCTTGAGTCGGAGCAGCACCGAGAAGACGCTTCCTGACGATCGACGACAAGCGGCGGACGACAAAGTTATTGCTGCGCTCTTTCGTTCCAGACAACCCGTTTGCTGCTATAGTCGTCCCAACGTGGGTTTCCATAGGTTGGGATAGGAGAGTCCATGCGCTTGCTAAGCGTCCGCCTGATTGTGTCTCTGATTCTTGGCGTGACGCTGGTCTCTCTCGGTTTCTCCTACTACCAGGTTGTGGAAGAGAAACAAGGCCTGCGCCGGGAACTGGAAAGGCGGGCGGAAATCCTGGCGGAGAGCCTGACGGGGAGCGTCGAGCGTTTATGGGGCAGGGATTCAGACAGAGACCTGCAGGCGTTCGTGCAGCGGTTCGGCAAGCGCGAGCACCTGGTGGGCATCGCTGCCTACGACCGTACCGGCAAGGTGGTCGCGGTTACGCCGGAACTCGGAACCGCGCTGACTTCGATTCCCGATTCGCTGCTTGAGCCCGTTGCCCAAGATAAGGGCGACAGCGCTTTCACGCGGCTGGCAAATAAACAGGTCCACATTTTTGTCGTGCCCGTCCATCAGAAGGGTGAAGTGGTGGGAGGGCTGGCTGTCGTGCACGATGCCGGTTATATCCGCGCCCAGGTTATGCAGGTTTGGCGCGAGACATTTTTTCACGTTCTGGCACAAGTCTTCTTGATCGTGCTGATCACACTGCTGATCGTGCGCTGGAGCATCGCAGGTCCTATCGCGCAGGCGGCTCAATGGATGAGGGCACTGCGCATGGGACGTGTTTCATCGCGGCACGAGATGCCCAATCTGGGGATGTTCCGCCCCTTGGCGCGTGAAGTCGCAACCATGTCAGAAAGCCTGAGCCAGGCGCGAAATGCGGCTGAGAATGAGGCTCGCTTGCGGGATGCGGCGGAATCACTGTGGACAGCAGAACGTCTTTCGGTGCAGGTGCGGGCACGGCTACAGGGGAGCCGCCTGCTTGTGGTTTCGAATCGTGAGCCTTATGCGCACCAGCGCAATGGCAAACAACTCGAGGTCATCGTGCCCCCAAGTGGGCTGGTGACCGCGCTGGAGCCGGTACTGAGAGCTTGCGACGGCACCTGGATCGCACATGGCGCGGGTGACGCCGACGCAGAAACGGTGGACCAACGCGACCGTCTGCGTGTTCCTCCCGACGAACCGCGTTACACGTTGCGGCGTGTGTGGCTAAGCAAGCAAGAGGAAGAAGGATACTACTACGGTTTTGCCAACGAAGGTCTTTGGCCGCTTTGCCACATTGCCCATACGCGTCCAATTTTTCGGGCCGACGATTGGCAGCTTTATCAGGAGGTCAACCGCAAGTTCACGGCTGCAACCGTGGAAGAGTTTGAAAGCGAGCCGAGTCCGGTGGTGCTGGCTCAGGACTATCACCTTGCGCTCTTGCCACGGATGATCAAGGAAAAGAAGCCGGACGCCCGAGTGGCGATTTTTTGGCACATTCCTTGGCCCAATCCGGAGGCGTTTGGCATTTGTCCGTGGCAGCGGCAGCTGGTGGATGGGCTGCTGGGCGCGGATCTAATCGGGTTTCACGTTCAGGCGCACTGCAACAATTTTCTGCAAACAGTTGATCGAGTGCTGGAGTCCCGCGTGGATTGGGAGCATTTTTCCGTGATGCGCCAGGACCATCGCAGTGTCGTTCGCCCTTTTCCCATCAGCGTGGACCTACCCAAGGGCGAATCCGATGGCGGGAACCGAGAATCCTCTTATATGGAACGTGCGGCTCTGCTCCGAAATCTGGGCGGCGACGAGGCCAGGTTCCTTGGCGTGGGAGTGGACCGGGTGGATTACACCAAAGGCATACTGGAGCGATTCCTGGCGATCGAACGCTTTCTGGAAAAGTACCCGGCCTACCAAAAAAGATTCACGTTCCTGCAAATCGCTGCGCCGAGCCGGACGCACATCAAACGCTATCACGACTTGCTGGCGGAAGTGGGAGCGGAGGCCGACCGGATTAACTGGCGTTTTCAGACAGGCAAATGGAAGCCCTTGGTGCTGCGGACTCGCCAGCATAGCCACAAAGAAATCAAACCGTTCTATCGCGCGGCCGACGTGTGCCTGGTTACTTCGCTGCATGACGGGATGAATCTGGTGGCCAAGGAATTTCTGGCGGAGCGCCAGGACGAAAGTGGTGTGCTGATTCTGAGTCAATTCACGGGGGCGGCGCGCGAGTTGCGAGATGCCCTGCTGGTCAACCCTTACGACATTGATCAGACCGCGGAGGCGATCCGGGTGGCGCTCGAAATGCAACCCGAAGAAAAGCAAATGCGCATGCAACGCATGCGCAAGACGATCCGGGAGCACAACATCTATCGCTGGGCGGGGAACCTGATCGCCGAGCTCTGCGAAGTCCGGCTCGATGAGACGGCGGAGACGTACGAGAAGCTCCGTGCGTGATTCACGACTCTGCTCAAGAGGAAGCGGATTGGGACCTGAAACACGGCTTCAGATCAATCAATTCCTGGAAGCGGTGGCCGCGGCGCCGGCCAGACTGCTGATGCTCGACTACGACGGGACCCTAGCTCCCCTCCGCAAAGAACGGGATCGCGTATATCCGTATCCTGGGATGGCAGCGGCTGTACGGAAGATTATGAACGGCGGACGGACGCGCGTCGTGATTGTCTCAGGACGAGAGCTTAGTGAATTGATCCTTAGGCTGGGAATTCAACCGCTGCCTGAACTGTGGGGATTGCACGGGATGCAGCGTCGCCGAACCAATGGGCGGGTGGAAACAGCGCGAGTGAAGCAGTGCTATCGCGATGCATTATCGGACGCGGGACGGTGGCTGGATTATCAGGAACTGCGGCACACCGCGGAATTCAAGACGGGCAGCATCGCCGCCCACTGGCGGGGACTGAGCGACAGCGCAGCGGAGGAAATTCGCGCGCGGGTGTTATTGGGATGGGAACCGATTGCGGACTGGAGCGGACTGCAAATGCTCGAATTCGATGGCGGAGTGGAAATCCGGGCGCCCGGGGTCGACAAGGGCGATGTGGTCCGCATTTTGCTCGGCGAGGAGGGGGCCGGCGTTGTGTCCGCCTATCTGGGAGACGATTCTACCGACGAATCCGCGTTTCGGGCGATCCGCGGCCGTGGGTTGAGCGTACTGGTGCGCCCGGAGTGGCGGGAGACCGCCGCTCAGTTACGGTTGAAGCCGCCGGAAGAAGTTCTCGACTTCCTGGCCCAGTGGCTGGCAGCGTGCCAAAGGAATGATGCCAAGGACGGTGCAACAGCCGTGGTCGTGAATGGGTAATGCTTCGCAGCCGCAGCTGCGGCCGGTCCAAACCATCCTACGGCATTCGCCTGTGGATCCACGATCAGGTGAAATCTGTAGCCCCGACAGGAGCATAACGTATAACGACGAGGCCGGGTGACGAACTTACTTGTATGGCGTGGGGGACAGGAGTGTCCGCTCACGCGCAAAACTACTTGTCACCTGAGACCGAGTGGACCATTGAACTGCTGCATCACGCCGTAGCACTCACACGCGGTTTCTTCGAGCCGCCTACGATTGACGATTCTGACCGAGCCCCGTGTGTATTCGATCGTGCCCTTCTTGTGGAGAATGCCGGCTGCCAGGCTGACGCTCGGGCGGTCCGTTCCGAGCATTGTGGCCAGGAAATCATGGGTCAGGTACAAAGAATCTTGGTCAACCCGGTCTTGCATGATCAACAGCCAGCGAGCCAGCCTTTGCTCCACTGGGTGAAGTCGGTTACAGGCTGCCGACTGAGCCGCCTGCATTCCCTGAATTATGGCGTGCAGACTTGAGATGTGTTGCAGGTATGGACTCGATTGCAGAGCGCTTTGAACGGCATTGACAGGTACGCGGAGCCCATCGCCTGCGATCTGCACAATCGCACGGTGGGGGCTTCTGTTCAAGCCTACGAGAGCAGGCGTACCCACCAATCCTTCGTTTCCTACCACGCCCACCTCCACGGTCTTGCCTTCTCTGGTGGCAACCATGATAGAAACCAGGCCGTGGTTAAGAAAATGGACAAACTCCAGTTTGTTTCCGGGTTCGTGGAGGCTGGTGCCGCGTGGAAGTTCCTCAAAACTCAAGAAGGGACGCAGCGCCTCGAACTCACCATCAGGAAGCGAAAGAAGAATGCGGTTTCTTGTTGGCGTTCCCTCCCAACTGGCGCGCTCGCCCGGCAGCGAGGCTGTCGGCTCCCCGATCGGCATCACCCAGCGCCCACTCATTACCGATTTCGTTTGCACAGCCCTGAGATGCAAAAAACCCTGGGGGAGGGGCTGTTGTAACTCCCTTTTTTCCCAACCGAGAATCAGTCTTGCCTTTGTGGCTCGCATACAGGAATCACTGTAAGGCGGATTAATCCCAAGGCCTCAGGGCGCTCTCCGGCTCCCGAACATACAACTTCGTTAGGGTGGTTTCCAATATTCTCCGGGGGGAAGTCGGGGGGGGACAAATTTACGCGGCTGCGCCTGTGGCGAGAGAAATCAACGACCGCTAACTGCCTTCTGCAACGGGGATTGCCGCAGCCCAACCGATTGGCCCCGCGATTGCTTGTATGTAGTATGTCCAACGCAATTGGCGAGAGCGTGCGGATGGGCGCACTCTCTTTGCGGACAGGAGGCATCGCGATGTCTGTCGAGAAACGAGAGTGGCGACAACTATGCGAAGCTGCAAGTCGGGAACATGACCCGGATCAGTTGTTAGCGCTGATCTCCGAACTGATGGAGGCTCTGGAGGAGCGAGAAACGTCAGCTAAGCGCGGCTTAGAATTCGCGGCTTAGAGATTTTGCAGGTTCACTCTGTTCGGCGCGGACCATTGCGTCCCGCCTGCGCAAGCCAACCCAGCCGAGCTTGAGTCTTGGGCAGCCTGATATTAGGACACTGCCGAGTCTTCGATTCTATGTCATATCCTTTTCGGCAGTGCTAGAATAGCCGCACTCTTTCCGGCGGCTTTAGGTCGAAGCCTATGCCTGATAACGGGGTGAGACGGCCACTTCACTTAAATACTGCCACCCGGTATGTGTTGGCGGTGGCGGCGGCATTCCTCGCCATTGTTTTGCGGGTCTGGCTGACCCCTTTCCTCGGCGACCGTAACCGCTTCCACACGGCCTGGGCTGCGGTGGCGTTTTGTGCCTGGTATTGCGGGCTCGGTCCATCCATCCTCGCGGCACTGATTTCGGCATTCGGGGTCTGGTTCTGGTTCCAGACCCCGGACCACTCGCAGGTCGCCCTGTATCGAATGGATTTGTGGGGCACGCTTGTGTTCTTGCTTTTTTCCGCAGCGATCATCGCATTCGGGGAAGCCACGCGCCGCGCCCGGGCTAGGACGGAGCGCGCGGAGCAGTCGCTTCGGGAAAGCGAGGCCCGGCTTCGGCTCGTCAATCAAGATATGCTGCACGAGATTCAACAACGCAATGCAGATCTCGAGCGGAAAACTGCTAAAACCATGGAGCAAGCCCGTTTCCTCGATTTGGCGAATGATGCGATTTTTGTTCGGGACGCCAACGACAGAATCTCTTACTGGAACGAGGGTGCGGGGCGCCTCTACGGCTGGACCCGGGAAGAGGCAGTTGGCAGGCTGGCTGATGAGCTGCTGCGCACGGTTCTTCTGGTTCCGCTCTCCGAGATCGCGCAGTCCGATCGTTGGGAGGGAGAGTTGCAGCAGGTACGGCGAGACGGTTCTCCGATTACGGTTGCCAGCCGTTGGGCAATCTTGCGCGATGACGAAGGAAAATTCAGCGGGTGGCTGGAAATCAACACGGACATCACCGCCCGCAAACAGCTCGAAGAAGCCGCTCGCCGCCTCACCGGACGGATCCTGGTCCTGCAGGATGGCGAACGACGACGAATTGCCAGGGAACTGCATGATAGCCTGGGCCAATATCTGGCGAGCATCAAGGTCAATCTCGATCTGTTGTCGAGGACGGTGAACGATCCCCAGCAGAATGCGCTGCTCTCGGACTGCTTGAACGCCACCCAACAGTGCCTGACGGAGACACGTACCATCTCGCACCTGCTCCATCCGCCTCTGCTGGATGAAGCGGGATTCGACTGCGCCGCTCGTTGGTACGTTGAGGGGTTTGCGCAGCGCAGCGGGTTCGAGGTCGAGCTCGATCTGCCGCCCCAGCTGAGCCGCCTGGACCGCGATGTGGAAACAGCCTTATTCCGCGTCCTCCAGGAAGCGCTCACCAATGTGCATCGCCATTCCGGCGGTTCGAGGGTGCGCATCTTGCTCCAGGGAGATGCAGAGCAGGTGCAGCTGGAGATCACAGACAATGGCCGCGGGATTCCGCAGGAACGCTTGTACCGTTTGCGAAATGACGGATCCGCCGCGGGCGTGGGATTGGCGGGCATGCGCGAGCGGGTGCGCGAACTCGGTGGATCCCTTAGAGTCGCGTCCGCATATCCGGGAACAACCGTAATCGCAACTATCCCGCTGCTCCAACCATCGCGGCAATCGGCCGAGGAATCAAACAAGGGCGCCTCCGCCGCCTGAGTCGTTCAGATTCTCTTCTCCTTGTGTTTGGCATAGGTAGGTAGGTGCGTTTTTGGCATAGGCAGGTGCGTAACGGCCTGCACTCGGGTAAAAACTGTATGGTCATCACCCCAAGCGTGTGGATACTATAGGTCGTTTGCGCTCGACTTGCTAAGAACACCGCAATCGAGAAACCAAAAGAGGTGTAGCCATCTGCGGATTCCCGGTCGAGGTTTGGCGAAGCGATGATGGAGAATCGGTTCTGAACAAAATAAATGGCTTCGATTCGGCTCGTAATCGTAGATGATCACGAAGTGGCGCGGCGCGGTATGCGATCAGTTGTTGGTGGCAATTCCAACCTCGAAGTCGTGGCCGAGACTGCGGACGGTGAACAAGCTGTCGAGATGGCGCGCGCACTCCGCCCCGATATAGTTCTGCTGGATATCAGCCTCCCCGGCATCAGCGGCATCGAAGCTGCTCGCAGGATCCGTGACGTTTCCCCAGAATCGCGGATTGTCTTCGTGAGCCAACACGACTCCCTGAGGATGGCCAAGGACGCCTTGAAAATCGGGGCAT
>Ga0187818_10000516_pt1 | contig 14122 bp, 11 predicted proteins | sample NC_wetland_sal_i_14_FD_130581 | JGI IMG/M metagenome (GOLD analysis project Ga0187818, IMG submission 130581) | Wetland sediment microbial communities from Neuse River Estuary, North Carolina, USA - SO4_3 | ecosystem: Environmental > Aquatic > Freshwater > Wetlands > Sediment | place: USA... | reverse complement strand
TGCCGATGTAATCCACCGCATCCTGCACGGTGCGGATCTTCTCGGCATCCTCGTCGGGAATCTCGATCTCAAAGGCTTCTTCAAAAGCCATCACCAGTTCCACTGTGTCCAATGAGTCGGCTCCTAGATCATCCACAAACGAGGCATTCTGGGTTACTTCGCCCTCATCAACTCCCAGTTGTTCCACAATAATCTGTTTCACCTTTTCGTCAACGGCTGCCATGAGTTCTCCTTGCGGTTTCGTATAAGGACGAAGCTGCCACGATCCACGATGGAGGACAGGCGTCTCGCCCGTCCGGCCGGCGACGCCAGGACTCCATCGAAGAGCTGCAACTTACTTGGCCACTTTGGCGTGCTTGTCGATGTAATCGATCGCATCTTGCACGGAGCGGATCTTCTCCGCATCCTCATCCGGAATCTCCAGATCGAATGCTTCTTCGAGCGCCATCACCAGTTCCACCTGATCCAGCGAATCGGCACCTAAGTCATCCACGAACGAAGCGCTGGGCGTCACCTCGGCTTCATCGACTCCCAGTTGCTCGCTGACAATCTGCTTTACTTTCTCAGTCGTCTCTTTCAATTTGTCTCCCGCGGCCATAGCAATCCACCTCCCGAAGAATGAAAAAAGGGAACGAGTAGTGTACTGGCCAGCACGAATCGCTGTAAAGGCGAGTCCTGCCGCAACCGAACTCGACTGCGGTCGACTCCAAAGAAGGCCCACAAGAATCCTAACCGCTCGCCGTTGCCGCGGTCAACGTGGCCGCGTGGCCTGTGAGGCGGGCGCTCTCGCCCGCGATGGCAGCAGTTAGTATTTCAGTGTAGCCAGAACGTGCTCAAGAGAAGCTTTTGAACAGGCAGAGAAAGCCATCACCCGTCAAGCGGTATGATCATCTCCGGTCAAGGACGAGAAAAAGGCAACACACCGTAGTAAGGCTTCGCTAAAATCCCATGCGCGCTGTCGTACAACGTGTCAGCCGAGCTCAAGTCACGGTAGCCCATGAGGTCGTGAGCGAGATCGGTCGCGGTCTGCTGGTGCTCCTCGGTGTAACCCATGCAGACACTGAGGCGGACGCCGACTATCTGGCCGCCAAAATCGCCGGTCTACGTATTTTCGAAGACCAGGACGCAAAGATGAACTTGGACACAGCGGTGGTTGGCGGGGGAATTCTAGTAGTCTCGCAGTTCACCCTCTACGGCGACGTTCGCCGCGGCAAACGACCATCGTTCGACGCCGCAGCCCCACCGGAGCGCGCCCGCCAGCTCTACGAATACTTCGTGGAACGCCTTCGAGCCGCCAATCTACCGTGCCACACTGGCCGCTTCCAGGAAATGATGCAAGTAGAACTGGTGAACGACGGTCCGGTAACAATTCTGCTGGATTCCACAAAAACCTTTTAGACCATGACATCCCTTTGTGTTTTCAGAGAGACACCGAAAAATCAAGAATAGCGCCCAGGTCCAGAGCCTCAAATTGGCAAGCCCCAAGAATTGTTTGCGACAGAGTCGCCGTGGTTTTCTCTGTGACTCTGTGTGAAAGAGAATCCGAGTCAGGACGGCAGCCGGTACAATTTCTCCAGCACCTTCCGCGTGTTTATCAAAATCTTTTCGACCTTCTCCGGAGAATAATCCCGGTCAAACATTTCCGGATCATGAATTGCCCGATTGCCCGCCTTCGCCACTTCGCGAGCGCAGCGCGGAAGGTCGTCGGTTAGAAAGCCTTTCTCCACGGCCATTGCAATCATGTCATGAATCGACTGACTGCTCTCGCTCTGCGGATCGGCGACTTCCTTGAGCGCCCCCTCCAGGATGGCGCGGCAGAACACCGAACAAGCTAAGTGAAAACCATAGAGATAACAGCGATGCGCCTCTTCAAAAAGAAACTGGACCCTGCGGTTGGGCACGATTTCCAGGCCCAGGCTGTCCAGCGCCGACGCCCGGGAAACTATGCCATACAGCTTTTCGAGAATCTCTGCTGAGTAGTACCGATCAAGCGCATCCAACTGCCCCGCGCGCTCAGCAGCAGCCTCCGATATCGGCGAATCCTGTCCGGCTGCGATCGGACCAAATGCTTGGCCCAACGCTTCCCGGGTTTGCGGCGTCAGTTCATCCATTAATTTCTTGAACTCGCTCGCCAGCAAATCGACCGTAGGAGGGGTTGACAGCGAAGTCCGCTGAATGGCGACAGTACGCGCAACATGGTCGTAAACCAGGTGGCGCATCTTTTCGAAAACGGCTTCGTCCCCGTTGGCATCGGCACGCGAGGCCCCCCGGCCGATCCCGAATGACCAGCCCTCCCCCGCTTGTTTATAGTCTCCGTCGTTGATGTATCGCAGAATTTCGCGGAGGAGCGGGGCCCGTTTCGAGAGACGTTCGCTCATCTCCAGCCTCCCTGCTTACCAGCGAGAATCACGTGGAGACGGCCGCCCCCGGCCGTCGGGCCGAGTGAAACTCGGCAGCGCATTGTGCACAACCGAAAGTCACGGGCGACAATGCTACGCGTGCACAGCCGGCTTGGCGGACAGCAATTGCCGCAGCACGAATTGCAGGATGCCGCCGTTGGCGTAGTACTGCGCTTCCTGCGGAGTGTCGATCCGCACCAGCGCCCTGAACTCCGTCGTCTTGCCGTTCGCGCTGGCGCGCACTTTCACCTGCCGCCCCGCCGCGAAGCTTCCGATCAGATCGCGAATGCCCGCGATCTCGAAGACTTCTTCGCCCGTCAAGCCCAGTGAGTGCGCCGTCTCTCCGTCATGGAATTGCAGCGGAAGAATGCCCATCCCCACCAGATTAGAGCGATGGATACGCTCATAACTTTCCGCGATGACGGCCCGTACTCCCAGCAAGAGCGGCCCCTTTGCGGCCCAATCGCGAGATGAACCCGAACCGTACTCTTTACCCGCAAGGATCACCAGCGGAACCTTCTCCGCAATGTACTTCTCCGACGCTTCGAAGATGCTCATCTCCGCGCCACTGGGCAGGTGACGCGTGAACCCGCCCTCAAGATTGGGGACCATCTTGTTGCGCAAGCGGACGTTGGCGAATGTTCCACGCACCATTACCTCGTGATTGCCCCGCCGTGACCCATAGGAGTTGAAATCGGCAGGCTTGATGCCGTGCTCGATCAAATACTTTCCCGCTGGGCTATCTTTTTTGATAGAACCGGCCGGCGAAATGTGATCGGTGGTGACACTGTCGCCGAGCACCGCCAACACGCGCGCATTTCTGATATCGTCCACCGCCCCTGGCTTCAGCGTCATGCCATCGAAGTAGGGCGCGCGGCGGATGTAAGTCGAATCTTTATCCCACGCATAGGTCTCACCCTTAGGCACGGGCAAGCCGCGCCAGCGCTCGTCGCCGTGATAAACCTCGCCGTAGCTGCGCCTGAACATGTCCGCCGAAATCGATTTCTTGATCGCCTCATCCACTTCACTGCGCGACGGCCAAATATCCGCCAAATAAACCGGCTGCCCCTGCTTGTCGTTCGCGATAGCATCCTTGCGCAAGTCGAGATCGATACGCCCGGCCAATGCGAACGCCACCACCAGCGGCGGTGACATCAAATAGTTAGCGCGCACGTCGGGATTGATCCGCCCCTCGAAGTTGCGATTGCCGGAGAGCACCGACGCAACCACCAGATTCTGTTCATCGATCGCCTTCGAAATCTCTTCCGCTAGCGGCCCCGAGTTTCCGATGCAGGTAGTGCAACCGTAGCCCACAATGTGAAACTTCAATTTCTCCAAATACGGAGTCAGCCCAGCCCGCTCCAGGTAATCGCGCACCACTTTGGATCCCGGAGCCAGCGAAGTCTTCACCCACGGTGGAACCTGCAATCCGCGCTCGACCGCCTTCTTCGCGAGCAAGCCAGCCGCCACCATCACCGAAGGATTGGAAGTGTTTGTGCAACTCGTGATGGCGGCAATCACCACGCTGCCGTGGTGAAGATGTCCATTGCCCGTACTTGTCCCAGTTGGTTGCGTGCCGCTCTTGCCTGGCCGAATCAATGAAGGCAATGCCTGCTCAAACGATTCGCGCGCCTTTTGCAATGGCACACGATCCTGCGGACGCTTCGGGCCGGCTAAGCTGGATTCTACGGTGCCCAAATCAAGAGCCAGCAACTCGGAATATTGCGCCTCCGGCGTTTTCTCGTCGTGGAACAACCCCTGCTCGCGGCAGTAAGCCTCAACCAACGCGATCTGTTCCTCGGCTCGCCCGGTCAGCCGCAAGTAGGCAAGAGTTTCTTTGTCCACCGGGAAAATGCCGCAAGTCGCGCCATATTCAGGAGACATATTCGCAATAGTGGCGCGGTCGGCCAACGGAAGTTCCAGCAAGCCGGGTCCAAAATACTCGACAAACTTCCCAACCACGCCATGCTTGCGCAGCATCTCGGTAACAGTCAGCACCAGATCAGTAGCGGTGGCGCCCTCCCGCAATTTGCCAGTCAACTTTACGCCCACCACTTGCGGAATCAGCATGGACACGGCCTGCCCCAGCATCGCCGCCTCAGCTTCAATTCCGCCCACGCCCCAGCCCAGCACGCCCAGACCGTTGATCATGGTAGTGTGCGAGTCAGTGCCCACGAGCGTATCCGGATAAGCCACGCGCTTTCCATTCAAATCCTGCACATAAACCACCCGCGCCAGAAACTCAAGGTTGACTTGATGCACGATACCGGTGTCCGGCGGAACGATCGCCAGATTGCGGAAAGCGGTCTGCCCCCAGCGCAGGAATCCATAACGTTCCTTGTTACGCAGGAACTCAAGCTCGGCATTCAATTGGAATGCCTGTGGCGTACCAAATTCATCCACTTGCACCGAGTGGTCGATGACCAACTCGGCAGGTTGCAAGGGATTAATCAACGCGGGATCGCCCGAAAGTTGCTTCATAGCATCGCGCATGGCAGCCAGATCGACCACCGCCGGCACGCCCGTGAAGTCCTGCATCAAGACGCGGCTCGGCGTAAAGGCGATTTCCTTGTCCGGCTTCGACTTGCTGTTCCATGCCGCCAGCGCCCGAATATCCTCCTTGGTCACACTGCGGCCGTCTTCGGTGCGCAGTAAATTCTCCAGAAGAATGCGCAGCGAAAACGGAAGATGCCTGGTCGAAATGCCCTGCTTATCCAGTGCGTCAATGCGATAGATTTCATAGTCGTGGCCAGCGACGCGAAGCGTGGAACGGCTGCCAAAGCTGTTCATGGAGGATTGCCTTCCTGAAAAAATAGATGCGCCCCCGGCAAGGCGAAAACAGACCGGAACGACCACACTCGTCTAACTGATTAGTTTAGTCGTTCTGCGGGGGATTGCGTAGTCCGTCGGCAGGCAAGAATCACGTAGCCCCGGACGCCTCGTCCGGGCCAGCAATCCAGCACATTTCGTAGTGAGCAATCCAAACGAGCAACTGGTTGTCAGCTCAAGGAGCAGCGGGCAGCGTGTACTCGAAGTCGTACGAATGCTTTCCATCAGCAATCGTGACCGTCATCGTTCCAGCAAGACCAACCAACTGACCACTACCCGAGTCTGGCACCACCGTGATGGACTGTTGCGGCGCGCCCCTAGTCAAGGTGCCACTATGCTGCAGGACGAAGCTGCCGCACCGTCCATGCAGCATTCCCGTGACCCGCTCCATCGCGACATAACCAGCCGAGCCCTTGACGTCCGTGCCGGCGGTCAGCATCTGCCCTTTGGCCGTCCCTTCGAGATCGCCGTGAAACTGTTTGTCAATCGCCATCCTGCCCAGGGTTGAGCCCTCGGCCTTGTCTTCGGGGGCCTGAGGATTCAGGTTCACTTCAAAAGTTCCATTCGCATGTGCCGCCACAGCCACGCCTTTCTGGACCGCATTTGGAGCCGAATTCGGATTCTGGATCTGTGCATGCGCCGCGGATGCCAGACACAACCACACCGTGACACTAATTCCCCTGCAAGCTCGCTTCCTCATCCTTGCTCCGTAATCCCTGCTGTGTACGACTCTGGCCAGTCCCGACCTCACTGACCGACGACAAATAGTTCGCCGTCATTCTGCGTGTAGATCTTGCCATCCGGTCCGAGCGACAGCGGAGTGTAAGCCGCACCCAGCGCTAACTGCAGAAAGAGCTTCGACTGCAGCTTCCCGCCCTGCTCAAGAACATACACATTCCCGTCTTCACTGTTGACGTAAACCACTCCGTTGGCGTCGATGGCAGGCGCGTTGATGCACCACTCGTAACCGTTGGGATGATTCTTGTCAATCGTCGTGTTCTTGAACTTCCATTCCGGCTTCAAATCAGCGCTAATCTGGGTCACGTCGTATGGCCCCGGCGGAAGCGGCTTGCAAATGGGATTGCCGGCGAAGTTGCAATAGAGCCCGCCCGGATAATGGTTGTCTTTAATCACAATCGAGTAGGTGCCGTCGTGCGGATAAACCGCCGGGGTGGAATCCCAGCCGAAATCGTAAGCGCCCACAAACTCGCCGGCATCGCTGAACTTCATCACGTGACCGCGTCCCGAGTTGTACTGCCCAATTATCCCCATGAGCACACTTCCGTCCGGTAAAACCGTGGGAGTCGACGAAGCTTGATCAGCAACCCAGCCCGAACCCCAGTCGTTAGTCGTCGGATCAACTCCGGGTGTCGTGCCCTCACGGCATGCATTGGGCTGGTTCTTGCGTTTCGCGATGGGTACCAGAAAACCGCAGCCATCATGCAAACGCCTTGCCAGCGAGGCGTGCCATTTCGGCGTCAAGTCTGGATTCGCAGCCACTAGGTACCCGACGGTGAGATCAATATGTGTCCGGCTGACGGTGTAAATCGTTCCGTCCGGCGCGATGGCTGGCGCCACGTTCACGCCCGGCCGTTGGGTCCCGCACGGTATGTCGACAGGCTTGGCATGCTTGCTTGGCGGCCACGGAAGTGTCTTCTCCTGATAAAAGAACAAAGGACAGTTATCCGTTCCCTTTGGCGCTCCCTTGGTCAACTTCTTGAACGTTACCGTTGAAGTGGTATCGTCGGCTGCTACCTTGACCAGCCACGATCCGAGGACATCTGCCGTCCACGGATTCACCGGGTCGAGCTTCATTACGTTGTAGTAAACGCTGCCGTGCAAATCCGCAGTGAGCGGACCGGCAACGTATTTATTTTTATCGATGGATGTCCCAAACGGATTGATCTGCGCAACCGCCTTGCCATCGCTCTTGCTCACCTTCCAGACAGTGCCGCCGAAGCCGGGCACATACATGAACTCCCCAGTCAGTACAGGATGGAAAACCGGCTCCCAGCCGGTGAGATTGGTAGTGGCCGCATTCGGCTCGGGCTTCCAGTCGCTCTGATAATTCCACTTCTCCACCAGCTTCCCTTGCTGCCAGTCCAGGCGCTTCTCATTCCAGATTTCTTTGTCCCAGGTATTGGGACCACAGGCGGTTCCCGTCTCCCAGGCGGTAGGAGGGTTGCATGGGGTCCACTTGCCCGTCTTGAATTCCATGTATACGCTGTTGCCCTCGGTCAACGGCACCTGGTAATGCACCAGCAATTCGCCTCCGGTGTCGTGTTTTTCCTGATCCACGAAAGGATCGTAGCGAATCTCAGCAAGCTTATTGCTCGCCGCCTGCCCGCTTACCTGAATGAACCCCGTATGCTGAGGGAAAGTCGCACCGAGCAGTGCGAACTCATTGCAAAACAAACAAGACTTCGGGTTTGCGCGTGAGAACTAAAATTTCGGCCACGCGGTGGAAAGAGCTCCGCGTTATTAGCCGCTAAGCGGCGTAAGAATGCAGCCCACGGCGCAGCGCTGGGAAAAGTTAGAGAAATGATTTAAGTCCCTGAGAGACGACCGAAATTCACGTAAACACGTCTGAACCCGATCGCCTCAACTCTTCCTTGCTGGGAACGAGGTCGGGCAGTACCACGCTGCACCAAGACACGTCAGATTGTGGTTAGAAACTGATCTTCAGGATCTTCCCTCCGTTGCCCACGAACCATCCTGCTTTCGGACTGGCAAAAGCCACCGCCCAGTAGCCGCTCACTACCTTGGGCAGTTTGAACCAGGTGCGTCCTTCGTCGGGAGTCCAGGCCCCCGCTCCTGAGGTAAAGTTTGGCTCGGTCTCGGCCGTGATTACAACCGCGTGGCCGCCGTGATCGTCTCCTTCTTTAACCCCGCCATGGCCGGTGCCATGCACATAGCTCAGGCAGAAAATGGCTCCCTTCACTGGAGGCTTGTTCGTCAACTGCCAGGTTTTACCGCCATCTTGCGACGTAGCCAGGTCGGCGCTTTTGTTTGAGGCCAAATCACCCCCACCCACGATGCCATTCCATGGGTCGCGGAACGCCACCGTGATCGCGCCTGCTGTGGACGAACTGACCAGCGGAGTGTCATACGCGTTCCAGGTGTCGCCCCCATCTCTCGTGGCTAGGATCCTCGCGACGGTTGCCCCGCCGGTAGCGATCCATGCATTCTGTCCACCCTGAGTTGCTACGCAGGTTCCACTGGCCGCGAACGAGGCTTCTCCCATCAATGCCGGCGGCATCTGGTTGGCGATGCTCTGCCACGTCTTTCCATCAGTCGTTCGAATATCCGGGAATACTCCATTCACCGAGTCGCTCTGCGCAATGCCCCGGTTCGGAGTCCAGAAGGCAAAACAATCATAGAATGCCTTCTTAAGCTCGTTCTTGAACTCTATCGTCCACGTCGCGCCGCCATCGATGGTTTTGTAGATACGAAAATCTTTAGTCCCGGTGGTGGATGGTACGGACAGTAAATACGCCACCTTATCGCTCACGCCGTACACATCGCGGAATTGCAATTTTTCCGCTCCCGGCACCACAGCGGCTTTCCAGTGTTCTCCACCGTCGGTGGTGACGACATACGTACCGCCAGTCCCGGCTGCCCAGACCACACGGGGATTCACCGGACTGACCGCAATGAGCAGTTGCGTAGTGCCGCTCTTTTGCGGAGTCAGCTTGGGTTGATGACCCTTCCACTGCTCTTGTGCAAAGCCGAAGGTTGCGGAGGCGGCAATCAGGAAAACAGCCAGCGAACGTTTCAACATGGGAGGCCCTTTCTGGACGGGGAACGCGGCGCCGAGCAAGTATAGGAGCCGTCGCAAACAGGTGTCAAACTGGCAAGGATGAACAGTGGGGCTGTTTCCTGCTATCGGCAGCTACCGCGACACATTGCACCAACAGCTGGAAACTGTGCCTCAGCAAGGCCGGAGAAGGTCAGGGAAGTTGCCATCAGCTGGTTTTGTAGTAGTGTGGCAAATGGCTGATTATGGGTAAGCAAAAGACAAGCAGGTCGGCACCGCCAAACGACGGGAGGTTTTCGCCTCCCGCATACTGGTACTACGGGCTACTTCTTCTAGTAATTCTCTTTTTCGCAGCGATCCGCTTTCGCCTGCGCGACATGCCCCTGGAACGCGATGAGGGAGAGTATGCCTACGCCGGACAGCTCATGCTACAGGGCATACCGCCTTACAAGCTTGCGTACACCATGAAGCTTCCTGGAACCTTCGCCGCCTATGCTTTGATTATGGCGGTCTTCGGCCAAACTCCAGCCGGGATCCATCTTGGCTTTCTTCTGGTCAATGCGGCCACAATCATCCTGATCTACTTCCTGGCAGTGCGGCTATCAGGCAGATTGGCTGGCTTGGTCGCGGCTGCTTCTTACGCTTTGCTTTCCACCAGTACTTCGGTCCTGGGTTTTGCCGGCCACGCTACGAACCTCGTTGTGCTCGGAGCGCTCGGAGGGATCCTGCTTTTGCTGAAGGCCCTTGAGACCAATCGGAGCTGGTTTTTTTTCGCCAGCGGCCTGTTGTTCGGGCTGGCCTATCTCATGAAACAGTCCGGACTCGCGTTCGCCGCCTTCGGCGTCTGTTTTCTCATCAAGAGCCAGTGGAAACGGCCGGTTGACTGGCGAACCCTGGCGGCCAGAGTCGGTGGCTTTGCGCTCGGCGGCATACTGCCTTTTGTCGTAACTTGTCTGATCCTAGCTGCCGCCGGTGTGTCCAGGACCTTCTGGTTCTGGACCCTTGATTACGCGCGACAATACGCTTCCGAGATCGGTGTTTCTCTTGGATTTCGAATTTTCAAATACAATTTCCTCAATGTAGTTAGCGCCGCCCTCTGGCTATGGATCATTGCAGCTGTGGGTGTCACGGCATTTCTATGGCACAGGGAGAACCGTCCTCGCGCCTTTTTTGTCGGCGGTCTTCTGCTCTTTTCCTTTCTGGCGGTCTGCCCCGGATTCTTCTTCCGGGAACACTACTTCATCCAGATGCTGCCCGTGGTCGCGCTTTTGGCTGGCATCGCGGTGAATTCTGCAACCCAGCGCTTGACCCGCGCTGGACATGGCTTGCTCCTGACTGCTATCCCAGTTCTCCTGTTTTTCACTGCTTGTGACTATTCCATCGATAAACAAAGGACATTCTTGTTCGACTTGGATCCGCTGACCGCATGCCGAAGCGTGTACTACCAAAATCCCTTTCCGGAAGCTGTGCAAATTGCGAATTACATTGACAGCCACGCACCCAAAGACGCGGGCATTGCGGTGCTGGGCTCGGAACCGGAAATTTTCTTTTATACGAAACGGCACTCGGTGACGGGCTACATTTATACCTACGGTCTCATGGAGCAACAGAAGTACGCCTTAGAAATGCAGAAGCAGATGATTGATGAGATAGAGTCGGCGCATCCCGAGTTCCTGGTGCGTGTTCGTGTTCCCTTCTCCTGGTTAGCCAAACCCAATTCACCCGGCTTACACGCCTTCTTCTCCTGGGTCGATTCCTACGTGTACACCCAGTACGAGCTGGTCGGTATTGCGGATATCCTTCGGCCCGACTACACCGAGTACCATTGGGATGATGAAGCGAAAACCTATCGGCCAGGTTCCCCATACGTGGTGGAAGTTTTCAAAAGAAAAGCGTAATTGCCTCCGAAAAACAACCTTCTCTGGAACGCTCGCACTAGTTGCCACCCCAAATAAAGTTGTACCCGAATAAAGTTGTCACCCCAAATAAATTGTCATCCCGAGTGAAGCGAGGGATCCAGGTTCTTGCCTGCGCCATCGATATCGCCGCCGCCAGCCAAAACCTAGATCCCTCAATTCGCTCGGGATGACAACTCGCAACCGAGTGATCCATCGGAAACCTGTCACGGCCCGAAGGGAAAACGCGAAGGCCGCAACTGCCGCTCTCTCTGCCGTCTTAAGAAGCGCGATCCCGTTTCTCGATGCTCCCCTGCCCCCGGTCGGCGCCAAAGGGGAGGATTCTAGCATTCTTGGTGAATGAGCGAAGCGGGGACGAAACGATGCCTAAAGCCAGTCCCGCCAGACCACCAATTGCGATACAAAAGCTACCCAGTACGACCGCGTAGACAAGCACAGCGACAACCGACGCCACCATGTCCAACGCATCGGTCCAGCCGAGACCGGGGCTCGTCGCTGTGATGTAGGCTGCGTAGAAAAACCCAACGATGCCACCGAGCAACGCGCCGATGCGCGTAGACTTTGTTATCCACTCACCATGAGTGGTCATAGTCGCCACCCCCGTTGTTTGCGCCTCCAGCGATCCTGGTCTCAAGCCGGGCCGCGACCAGGAGATTCAGAATGGCGGCGGAAGCTGCACCATTTTGGAGAGAAAAATTACGAGTGGGTTTGCGCCTCATAGCAGACCTCCTTCACGCTAGAGAAGAGGCACGGTCGAGGTCGATCATTCAGCTACGAGCCTTCCGGCCTCGATCTGCTAGGCTCCCAAAACGAATCGTGACTGACAATGCAATTACGAAAGGGGCCGAGGTTCAGAGCTCTCGCCGCGCGCGAGGTGCACACCCTGCTCGGGTCTCCTCTGCGATGAGGCAAGACGATCTAATGTCTAGACCCAATGAGCGCATCCTGTCAGTGACATGGGTCACACCTTTGACAATCGGTGTTGTAACAATGCCATTGCGCTCATTGAAGGGGGCATGACTGCAAAGGTAACGAGCTCTTTGCCGTGGCTAGCTGTTTTTGTGCGCATCCGCTATGATCTCAGCCTTGCTCATATGAAACCCTCAATTCTCTTGGTAATGCTGTCGTTGTTGCCTTCCGTTTTCGCTCCGTCGTTGTCGAGCGCATCGGACGGCGACACCGCCCCCATTGCTCAGGCTGAGTTCTCTGCCGACGACTTCGACTGGCGCGAGATGGTTCCCTATCTTTTCGCGGCGGCCGCTCTGTCCGGAGAGCAAGGCATCAAAGCAGTGCTGGAAAACTCTGACGTGCTTCGCGCCTATGTCGGAAACCAGGTTCGAGCCGAACGCAGGTCGGATAAGAGCACCGCCAAGGGCAACGGTTCCACGCTCGATGAGGAAGTGAGCAAAAGAATTGACGAGATCGTACAGGAAGAGATTCTCCATCAGCACAAGACGGCAGTCGTGGACTACCCACTGCCGCGCCGGCCTTTTCCATTCTCCGAAATTGCCGCTGCCAAAAGTGACAAGCACCCAGACGCCTACTTCATGCTTTCGTTTGCTGACCGCAGCTACACCGCTGCCCAGGTCCAGGCCAAGTACGGCGCCCCGTATGACACCAGCGTTTCTCAGTGGTATAGCGTTTTCAAATACCGGCTCGACAGCCCACGTTACACCAGCAAGGCGGTTTTCGAGATTGATCCTGTCGATGGCGCAGTGATAAAGGTAGCCATCAGCTTGAAACCCAAGAAACTCAAGAACCGTCACTAGCCTGAAGGACGACTAGGCAGGACGTACAGCGGTTTCCGGCTATTGCAACTTCGCGTACTCCGCCTTGGCTTCTTTCCGGATGGGAATATCCACGTCGGCGTCTTTCCAGAGGGTAAGGAAATCTTTGTAGGCGGCGAGGGCGCGGACCCGGGCAGCGTCCGCATCCGCTCCCTGCGAGGTTTTCGCCTGCAACGCGTTCGCACGAGCCACGCCCAGATGCGCCAATGCTCCTGTCCAGCAGTTCCACACAAGCCCGCTGTGATCGAGAATCTTCTGAAACTCGGCAGCGGCAGCACTGCCTTGTCCGGCTGACAGGTATGCCTCTCCTCGTACATACGCCGGATAAAGGCAGGAAATGTTGTTGAAGAACGGAATCAGCCCTAACTCGATCGCGGAAGCAGATTGCAGGGCATGGATGGCGACAGTCGGGCTCTTCCTATCCAGCGCCAGTCGCGCCTGAATCGCAGGCAGCCAGAGGGCTTGCATCTGGGTACCTATCGGGTAGCTTTTGTTTAAGTCCCTGGCCAGGGATTCGGATCGCGCCGTATCACCCACCACGGCAAAAGCAATCGCCGCCTCGATCGCAGCTCCGGGATTCGCGGGAGCCAGCTTCAATGCTTCCGCCGCTAACTGCCGGGCTTCGGCAGCATTGCCGTAAGCCGCTCGCTGGAAAGCCGCGTTGGCCAGATAGATGGCCCCGCTTTCTTTGTTGTCGGTCCGGACGGCGAAGTCCACTGCACGCCTGGTCAACTCCCGCGCCTTGCTCACATGACCAGCGTAAACCTCGCTGTCCGATGCGAGCGCCAGTCCGTCGCCCTCGTAATCGGGCTTGCCCGCAAACCACTCTTGCTGTTCCGCCATCGCCGCTGTGTCCGCCCCTAGAAAGGCAAGCGCGTAGAGCGTTTCGTGGAACGCTTCGATGTCGATTTTTCGCCCCTGCGCCTCGTGAATAATCTGCCGGGTTTCGTCGAAGCGTTGCAAAGCCATGGTGTAGTTGATGAGATTCTCGTAGTAAACCGCCACGTCCGGTCCCAGGCGCATGGCCTGTCTCGTCACATCTAAAGCCTTGTCATAATCCCCCTCTTCGCCGTAGATCAGGCCTCGATTGTTATACGGCCCAGATTCCCGCGGGTAGCTCTCCATCTGCTCCTGATAGGTCTGCGCCGCTTTATCCAGTTCTCCAGTTACATTGCGATAGTACGCAGCTGTAATCGACAGCTTCTCGCGTTCGCTGGCATGGTCCCGTAACTGGAACGCCCGGGTGTAGTACTCAATGGCCCGTCCCATCTGGCCGAGAGCGTTGTAGTCGCCGCCCACCACTCTGTAGCCCAGGGCAAAATTCGGATCGAGCTCGATAGCACGCTGATGGTATGTCAGGCCTGCACCCGCTCCTTTCTCATTCGAGGCCTTGTCGCCAAGGCTGAACGCCTTTAGCGCTTCGAGCGAAGACGT
>Ga0187818_10000515_pt1 | contig 14124 bp, 11 predicted proteins | sample NC_wetland_sal_i_14_FD_130581 | JGI IMG/M metagenome (GOLD analysis project Ga0187818, IMG submission 130581) | Wetland sediment microbial communities from Neuse River Estuary, North Carolina, USA - SO4_3 | ecosystem: Environmental > Aquatic > Freshwater > Wetlands > Sediment | place: USA... | reverse complement strand
CGGTAAAGCTGCTCCACCAGCACCACCCGCGCCAGTTCATGCGGCAACGTCATTTTTCCGAGCGATAAGATACAGCTGGACTGGCCCCGCGCTTCGTCGCTAAAGCCGTCACTCCCGCCAATCGCGAAAATCAGCGGAACCGCATTGACCTGCTCCCGCTCCAGCATCCGAGCCAGCTCTTCCGAGGAAAATTGTTTGCCGCGGGAATCGAGCAGAACAAGTTTGTAGCGCTCTTTTGCCCGCTCTCCGCGCCCTTCGCCCCGAACCAGCGCGAGCAGCGCTGCTTCGTCCTTTACCGCCAACCCTTCAATTTCGGCGTAGCGCGAAATCCGCTTCAGGTATTCATCGGTCAAAGTCTGGATTGCCGCTTCTTTCGTCTTCCCGATCCACACTACTTTGATCTTCACCGCTCCAGCGCTCACGCCCTTCCCGACGCCAGAACGATGTCGGCGCCAAACCGGATCTCGTTGCCCACACGATACTGCTCCATCGCCGCCTTAGCCTCAGCGCGGATGGCAGGCCAATTCTCTTCCGCAACCCGCTCCAGCATCGGCCGGAAGGGCGCGGAGACCGCGCAGGAGTACTCGAAGACCTCCTCCGCGTCGCCAGGCCAAGTCCACGGCAGGTTGCAAGTGCGCTCCTCCACGTCCCCAAATCCCGAAGCACGGAGAACTCCGGTAAGCGAGCCAGGCGTTGAGAAGCGGAAAGGATCGGCTCCTCCGGCGGCAAGCATCGCGCCGCCAGCATGGCGATGCACGATCTTCATCGTCGTCTGCCAGTAGGGTTGCTCGAATGAACCCCAGGCAGCGAAGCAGGCCCGCGCTCCCGGCCTTAGCACGCGGCGCAGCTCGGTCAGAGCGCGCGAGTGGTCGGAGAAGAACATCACTCCAAAGCGGCAAGCAGCCAGATCAAAGCTCCCGTTCGGAAACGGCAGTGCGTGCGCATCCGCCTGCCGAGTCGTGAAGTTCACAAGTTTCCGTTGGCGCGCCCTTTCGCCAGCAATTCCCAGAAGCTCCGCGCTCTGGTCCACCGCCGTCACCCATCCCTGCGGACCCACGCGCTGGGCAAGGCTAATACCAGGTTCGCCTGTGCCGCTGGCCAGATCGAGAACAGCCATCCCCGGCAGCGGCTGCGAGTACTCCACCAGCGCCTTGGTGACCGCCGTGCCCATGGCCGCCGATTTCGCCTTCCATTGTTCGGCCGCCACCAGTCGGTATTGCGAACCCCAGGCTGCATGGGATGGGGACACGTTAGGCCTTCTTCTTCCGCGCACTCTTGCGCACGGCCGGGAGCTTAGCTTTCACCGTCCGTTCCTTCTTGGGCTTGGCCGCCAGTTCCGCCGGCTCCACCCGCCGGGCCGACTTCCACAGACGTTCGAGATCGTAGAACTGTCGCGCCTTTTCCGAAAAAATGTGGACCACAAAATCCACATAGTCGAGCAGCACCCATTCCGCTTGCTTGTAGCCTTCCGTGTGGGTTGGGCGCAGGCCAAGCTGCTCCAGCCGCTCATCCACGGCGTCGGCGATTGCCTGAATCTGCCGTGGATTGGTTCCGCTGCACATCACAAAGTAGTCGGTAAATGCTCCGGAACCTTTTTCCAGTTCGAGGATCGTGATTTGTTCGGCATGTTTGTCTTGGCAGGCGAGGAGAGCTTCGTTGATCTGATGCTTGAGGCCGTTCTTCGTTTGCATAAGTGGCTTGTTCGATTGATTGTAACGCCGGGAACAGAGATTGCAGATTGCAGAGGTCAAAGATTGCAGATTGCAGAGGTCAGATTGCAGAGGTCAGATTGCAGAGGTCAAAACCTGTTCGCGCCAGCGGACCGGCAAGATCCCAGGTGACCTTACCTCTGCAATCTGACCTCTTACCTCTGACCTCTTACCCCTGACCTCGAATCTCTCACCGATACAGCCCCATCCTCTTGATGTAATCCGCCACCCGCGGATCGAGCCAGCGCGCCAGCGGTTTGCCCTGTGCTGCCGCGGTCCGAATCGCCGTCGCGGAAATGTTCTGATGAACGCCTTCGAGCAGGTGCAGCGTGACGCCGGGCAGAACCAGGTCCCCGGCAGCCGGCTGTTTGTGGAACGGCTGCGTCACGGCTGCGGGAGGCCGCAAATCCTCCGGCAGTGCCTCAGCCACGTCTCGCAGTGAATACCCCGGACGGCTGGCCACGACGAATTCACATTCCGCCAGCAGCGCGTGCGCTTCCCGCCACTTGGCAATGTCGCGGAAGGCGTCAATTCCGATCAGGAAAAAAAGGCAGTCCGATTTCCTGAGCGAAGCCTTCACTCGCCGCACGGTCTCAATCGAATAGTTGGCGGCACTCTTCGCGCCTTCCCGTTGCGACTCAGCCGGCGCTTCGAGCAACGAAGGCACAAATCGTTTCTCCCCCTGTGTCGCCAGCACGACCATCGCATACCGATGGACAAAGGGTGTAATCGGCTGTTTTTGTTTGTGTGGAGGGACACTGGCCGGCACAAACAGCACCTGCCGCAGAGCGTAGCGGCGCGTGGCCGCCTCCGCCAGCGAAATGTGTCCTCGATGAATGGGATCGAAGCTGCCGCCGAAAAGACCGATATTCATCCCGGTTATTCCTGCACTGCCCTGCTAGTTTCGCCGTTTGGCGGGTGCTGTTGCAAGGTTTTGTTCCCTAATTGCGCTTTTGCGCAGCAAAAACTTTGCCTAAAACGCCGAGTGAGATTAACCTGTGGGCAAAGCATTTCGCCCTCCCAACTTCGTCTCCGGAGCACTCTCCGGTGTACTTCTGGCCACTGTGCCGCCAGCAAAATGCGGTGAACAGGAGTAATTCGCCGTGCGCCCAACCCGCGCATAGCATGAAAGCATGCGAATGATGCTCCCCCTCATCCGCCCCACCGCGGTTACGCCCGCCCGCGCTCCTATTCTGCGCTACGGCGTCGCACTGCTCAGCACCGTGCTGGCTCTGATCCCAACCTTGTTTTTCTCCGATCTGGCGGAAAGCCGCTTGGTCGTCTTTGCCGTCGCTGTGATGGTAAGCGCCTGGTATGGCGGATGGAAGCCGGGGCTGGCCGCAACTTCATTTGCGCTTACCGTGAGCGCCTACTATTCGCTCGCGGGCGAACACACGCCCGTGGAATACCGCCGCTCCCTTGCTCACCTCGCCCTGTTTTTCGCCGTCGCTCTTCTCATCTGCTGGTTCAACGCCGCGCTCCGCGCCACCCAGGACAGTCTGCACCGCTCCGAAACCAATTTCCGCTCGTTGGTCATGAACGCTCCTTACGGCATCTGCCGCTGCGATGCGCTCGGATTTCTCCAGGAAGCAAATCCCGCGCTGGTCGCGATGTTTGGCTACAACAGCGATGCCGAACTTAGAGGTAAACACCTGGGCAGCCTCTACGCCGATGCCCAGCAGTGGTTCCACACCGCCGACTATTTCCACGCGCGCAAGGAATTCACCGACCTGACCGTCGAGTGTGTGCGCAAGAACGGTTCCGCTATTGTCGCCCGCATTTCCGGACGCATGATTCCGAACGGCAAAGCAGGCAACAGCTTCGAGATTTTCATGGAGAACATCACCGAGACGCGCACCCTCGAATTGCAATTGCGGCAGGCGCAGAAAATGGAAGCGATCGGCCGTCTCGCCGGAGGCATCGCCCACGACTTCAACAACCTGCTCATGGTGATCTCCGGATACTCCGAGCTTCTGCTGGACCGGCTCGGAGCCGATCCCCGGTTGCGCGGCCCGGCGCAGGAGATTTCCAGCGCCACCCAGCGCGCTACCTCCCTCACGCGCCAGTTACTTGCCTTCAGCCGCAAGCAAATGCTCGCCCCGAAGGTGCTCGATCTCAATGAAGTTGTCACCGAAAACCTGAAAATGCTCACTCGCATGATCGGCGAGGATATTGACCTGGTCATGGTGCCCGCCCCCGCTTTGGGCGCCGTGCGCGCCGATCCCGGGCAGATTGACCAGGTCATTATGAACCTGGCCGTCAACGCCCGCGACGCCATGCCGCAAGGCGGCAAGCTCACCATCGAGACCGCCAATGTCTCGCTCGACGAAGACTTCGCGCGCGCCCACGCTCCGCTGTCGCCTGGCGAGTACGTCATGTTGTCCATCAGCGATACTGGCGTCGGCATGGACAGCGAAACCCAGTCGCGCATCTTCGAGCCCTTTTTCACCACCAAAGGCGCCAAAGGAACGGGCCTCGGCCTTTCCACCGTTTATGGCATCGTGAAGCAGAGTGGCGGCTACATCTTTGTCGAAAGCCAGCCCGAACGCGGCACTGCCTTGCGCGTGTACTTCCCGCGCGTGGATGGCCAGGAAGACGCCGCCAATGCTCGGGACGCGCTCGGCCTTTCCCGCGCCGACCGCGGCCAGGAAACGATTCTCCTGGTGGAAGACGAGAACAATCTGCGCCGCCTCGCCCGCCAGTACCTGGAAACCCACGGCTACAGAATTCTCGAGGCCGCCGATGGCGCTGCGGCGCTGCAGATCGCCAACGGCCACAAGGGCGCAATTGATCTGCTGCTCACCGATGTCATCATGCCCGGAATGAATGGCCGCGAACTTGCCGACCGCATCACGGCGCAGCGCCCTGACATTCGTCTGCTTTACATGTCCGGCTATACCGAAGACGCCATCGGCCACAACGGCACGCTCGATACCGGCATCAACCTGCTCCAGAAACCGTTCAGCCTGCCCACGCTGAAGGACAAAGTGCGCGAAGTGCTGGATTCGGAACCGATTCCGCAGGATGCCGTCATGGCCCGGCACGCCGGCGAAAAGAGGAGGGTTGTGCCTCCGTTTCGTGCCCGCCGTTTCAATTTCCAGCTGCCGCTGCGCTATCGGCCTGTGGGAGAAAAAGACTGGCGCAACGGAACGACCGAGAACATCAGCCGTTCCGGCTTGTTGTTCCGGGCGCAGGAAGTGCTCGCGCCCAATGCACAGCTTGAGATCAACCTGGTCTTGCCCGTCGAGATTGCGGGACTTGCTGCCACCGAGGTCGTTTGCCGTGGAGAAGTCGTGCGCTCAGTAGCAGCGCCAACGCCCGAAGTGAGCCCAGCCCTGGCAGCCAAGATCCTGCAATACCACTTCCAGCGCGCAGCCCAAGTAGGCGAGGCGTAGTACGGTGGAGGACGGGCGTCTGCGCCCGTCCAGCCCCGCAGGGGCTTTCTAGCTTTCCCAGCTTAGTGCGTTTTCACTTTTGCTGTAGCGGGATTTTGGGTGGCGCAGCGCTTCAGCGCTGCGATCAGAGCAGCATTTTCATTAGGGCTTTAGCCGCTGAGGTCATCCACCTTGCCGTACAGTAACTCTGAAAATACCCTAGCCTTACGCTGCAGAAGCCGTGTTGGGGACGGAAAAGGTCCTCCTCGCCGGCACTCCTCTGTTACCTTCGGTATCCGTGAGTGCTGGAAAATGCCGTCTGACGCTGCTACATTGCGGCCAGCACGACTTACGAGGCTTGGGAATGTCGCTGGTGGTGAAACTCGAAGACGATCTGGGCGAGCACAGCGAATGGGTCATCTTGAGCGGAGTGCTTCCGGCTCCGGGCGAAAAGTCCTTCGTTCTGCTTAGCGGCGTCGATCCTTTCGGCAAGACTGTTTTCAATCACACTCAGATGGACGCGTTTCTCCAGGAATGGGAGCTGGCCAAAGACCGCGTCCGCGACGAATCCCAGATGGAAGCTTGGACAAAAGTGAAGCAGATGGCTGAAGCCTGCCGCCAGGACCGCGACCTCTACCTGCGCTTCGTGGGGCATTGACGGGCTTAGACCGGACTGGACTGCCTTCACCGCCGAGACGCAGAGCGCGCCGAGAACTTCTTGATTTTTCCTGTTGAGAGGGTTTTCTCGGCGTCCTCCGCGTCTCGGCGGTGAGCGGTTTTGAGAGGGCGCGGATTCACCCGTGCCGGAAGCCTAATCATTTCGACAGCGTTCCCAGCGCCGCGCGGAACATGGTTTCAAAACTCTGGGCACTTCCATCCTTGCGGCTGCGCACTGCCAGCATCGCCTTCTCGGCCGCGGCCCGCTGATAGCCGAGGTTGACGAGCGCCGAGATCACATCTTCCTCCGCCGGGCTGGTCTCGGCGGCGGTTACCGCAATTGCTCCGGACGGTGCGGGCAGTTTGTCGCGCAGTTCAAGCACCATGCGCTCGGCCGTTTTCTTCCCAATCCCCGGAATGCGCGTGAGCCGCCCCACGTCCCCGCCGCGAATCGACGCGATCATTTCTTCTGCCCGCATCCCGCTCAGAATGGTGATCGCCAGTTTCGGACCGATCCCGCTCACGGTCATCAGCTTTTCAAAAAGATGCTTCTCCTCCAGCCGCAAGAAGCCGTAGAGGCTCAACGCATCCTCGCGCACATGGGTGTGGATGTGGAGCGCGACTTCCGACCCGGCGGCCGGCATTTCGGAAAATGTCGGTACGGTGATGGCGACGTCATACCCGACCCCGTGCGTCTCCACGATGGCTTGATTGGGGTGTTTAGCTAGCAGCGTTCCTCGGAGATGGGCGATCATTTCGGAGGTAGTGTACAGCAGCGGGCGATTCACTCGTTCGCGATTCGCTGTTGGCTGTTCGCTATTCGCTTTTCGCCAATTCGGTTCCCTTGCGTGGGCGGAGATTGGTCTTGCGAGACACGACTGGCAGGGACAAAGCTTTCGCGAACCGCGAAAGGCGAACAGCGAAAAGCGGATAGCGAACGACGAACAGCGAACGACGGACCACTGAATCCCCACTTTTCCTCTCCCCTTCCACAAGAACCTTCCGGCCTGCACAGCTTATGCACAGTGCCAGCCCAGATTCCGGTTGCGCCCAGCTCTGCTCTCCGGCACATTGTTCGACAGTCAAGCGCGGGATGTTTCTAAAGCGCTGCCGACAAGATTCAGCGTTGTCGGCGACTCTCTCGAGGGTGAGTCGCCGGGGGAATTCCGGTTCGTGTCCAGCGGACTGGCGCCCGGGCAAAGCGGCCTCCTCCTAAACCCTCCTTCCGGTTCCCGACGGGCCGCTTGGCCGGTTGGGGCGTAAGGCAGAATGGAAGCGTTGAATCGGCAAGCTTGAGGCGCGAGTCTCAGGCAGGGCATTGCTGCAAGGGACTCTTCGGAGCGCCTCTGCGCGATGATCTTTCACCTTTGGGCGGAAGACGGCGACTAGAAGCATCCGCGACAAATGCGGCTCGGGTGGCTGGCCCGAGCCGCATTTGTGTTTGGGCTCACAGCCCCCGGGGAGCCCAGAATCAAGTGTGGCGCGGACCTGCCCTGAGCGACAGTCGAAGGGGCCCCCGCCCGCGACAACCTCCGCGTTGCGAAGAGCTTTGCTTTTTCTTCGCCGTATGCCATACTCCGCTCGTAAGAGTCGGAGAGCACGGTGCCCCAGGTTCGCGCCCGTCCTTTGGGCGCTAACCTGGGCGTGGGTCGGCCACCGCACCTTGCCCGCCGAAAAAATTTCTATTTCGGACGCGTTTTCCGACTCGACGCAGATACTTCCACAGCCCCAAACGGATTACGATGCATCGCACACAACTAAACATCGTGGCCACCATCGATACCAGCATCGGACGCATGCCGGCTAACGTCGAAGCCGAACGCTCCATCCTCGGCGCCATCCTGCTCGACAATCACGCCTTCAACGATGCCGCTGAGCACTTGCGGCCCGATGACTTCTCGCTCGACTCGCACCGCCGTATTTACTCGCGCATGATGGAGCTGGCCGAATCGTCGCGCCCCATCGACATCATCACCCTGGTCGAAGAGCTCGACCAGAAAAAAGACCTCCAGGCCATTGGCGACGTCGGCTACATTTCCAGCCTGCTCGACGGCGTGCCCGACCGCCCGTCCATTGACCATTACGTCCGCATCGTTCGCGACAAGGCCATCCTGCGCGGTCTCATCAGCGTCGCCAGCACGGCCATCGCCAAGGCCAGCGAGCAGGCTGAGCCTGCCGACGAAATCCTTAACGACGCCGAAGCCGCCGTCTTTGCGCTTTCGGAAAAACGCATTGGCAAGGGCTTCCAGGGCATTCAGGATATCGTCCGCAACTCGTTCGGTTCGATTGACGCGCTGCTCAAGCGCGGCCGGCGCATCACCGGGCTTGCCACTCACTACATCGAACTAGACGAGCTGACCAGCGGTTTGCAGAATTCCGAGCTGGTTGTCCTCGCCGCCAGGCCCTCCATGGGCAAAACCTCGCTCGCCATGAACATCACCGAAAACGCCGCCATTGACGACGGCAAAGTGGTCGGCATCTTCTCGCTCGAGATGTCGAGCGAAGCCCTGCTGCAGCGCCTGCTCTGCGCGCGCGCTCGCGTGGATTCCCAGAAGTTTCGCACCGGCACGTTCTTTTCCTCCGATATGCCGAAGATTCGGGAGGCGGCCGACGAACTCGCCAATGCCCACATCTTCATTGACGACACGCCCGGCATCTCGCTCAGCGAAATGCGCGCCAAAGCCCGCCGCCTCAAACAGGCGGAGGGCCGGCTGGACCTGCTCGTGGTGGACTACCTGCAGCTCATGTCCGGCGGCAGCAAGCGCTTTGAGAATCGCACCCAGGAGGTCTCGTCGATTTCGCGCGGCCTTAAAGCGATCGCCAAGGAACTAGGAATTCCCCTACTCGCCCTATCCCAGCTCAGCCGCGCTCCGGAGACCCGCGGCGGCGATCACCGGCCGCAGCTCTCCGATCTGCGCGAGTCCGGCTCGATTGAGCAGGATGCCGACGTCGTCATGTTCATCTTCCGCGAGGAGTTCTACAAACCCGACGTGGACGAGCTCAAGGGACGGGCTGAAATCATCGTCGCCAAGCAGCGCAACGGCCCGGTCGGCAAGTTCGAGCTCGCCTTCCGCCATAATTCGACGCGCTTTGAGAACCTCGCCGAGGGCAGCGACGAGCCCGGCGCGATGGTGCAATAACGTTTAGTAGCGCGGGGCAGCCCCTTGGATACCCGGCTTGGCCCACTCGCCTTGCCGCAGCCACCAAGAATGGCCTGGTGTTCCGCGCGCGCCAAGCAAGGCTGCCCCGCACTTTCCCAAAAGCGGCCCTGAGATATCTCCAGCCTGTGGAAAATATTGTGGATGAGAGGGGTCCTGTTTCGCATGGAGGCCCAACGGTCAGCTAAATAGGATGACTCGGGGCCGCTACAATCGGCGTAAGGCTATGTTTCTAAGTTGGTTAACACTGTTTCCCGGGCTGATCGGCAGACTCTTGCCGAATCAGTACTTTCGTCACAAAATGTGAGATTTGCACATCCCCTAAAGCCTGTAGGACACAGATCCCAGAGGGGTTTCCGGGTTCAAGGAAGGGTTCCTGTCTTCGAGCCGGCAGGCTCACACGTAGTCGAACAGCGCCATGAACCCGAAATCCATATGCAATTGCTGGTGGCAGTGGAAGAGCGTCAGCCCAGGATTGTCCGCCAGGAAGTCCACTTCGGCTTCCTGATAGCCTCCCAGCATGACCACGTCTTTCAGGATTCCGGACGTGGACTTGCCAGCGATGCGCGTCAGTTCAAAGCTGTGGCGGTGGAGATGGATGGGATGGATGTCATCGCTCGCATTGCGCATGCGGATGCGATAGCGCTTGCCCGCCTTCACATGAAACGATGCCGGGTGGATTATCTCAGGCACGCCGGCGGTGGCCATGCCAGTGTCGCTCATCGGAAACGAAGCGCCGTTGATCGTCCACCGGTTGAAACCTTCCTGGGCGGCGTTATCTTTCTCAAACGTCATATTGAAAGTTTCCTCCGGCGGCTCGGAGCCAGCCGCCTGCTCAGGAACCTTCATTGCAGGAACCTTCGTGGAGAACTGCCCAAAGCGCAGATAGTCCCAGCGGTGGGATAGCGGTTTCACCCACTCCCCTTTGCCTTTCTGGCCGGCGTATTCGACCACAATGCCCATGCCATGATGCCGGTCATCATCCGCCAGATCGCCCAGAATCCAGACGCCCGGATGGTTCATCTCGACCACAGCCGAGATTCGCTCCGCAGTCCCCAGCCACAGCACCGGAACTCGCGCCGGCGTCGGCACCGGGTTGCCATCGAGCGCGACCACACGAAACCAATGGCCGGGCAAGGCAAGGCTGCGAATCTCAGTCGCGCTTCCGTTCAAAATGTGAAACAGCACACGTTCGCCCGCTTTCACCCGGATCGGCTCACTGTGGCCTAGCATGCGTCCGTTGATCGTAAACGATCTATAGCCCACTTCGTATCCATGCGGCATCCCCTTTGCGAGAGAGGCTTTCATTGCCCGCTCGCCCTGCTCTTCAAGCTCCTTCACCTTCACCGGAGGAAGAAAATTCTGCGCCATATCCCCGCCGCGGCTCAAAGCCGGCTCGAATTCCTTGAGCACCAGAAATACTTCGCGATCGTAATTCCCGGCGTCATGCTTGGGCTCGATATAAACCGGACCAACCTGCCCGCTGTACTGCCCTGCGGCCAGATTTGCGCCGGCGCGATTGTGCGTGTGATAAAAGCGAAAACCTGCGGGACCGGACGTGAATGTGATCCGCCGCCTGCCGTGCGCGGGAATAAACGGAGTCCCCTCCTCGGCGGCGCCGTCCACATCCACGGGCACTCTCTGCCCGTGCCAGTGCAACTGCTCGGGCGAATCCGTGTCGTTGAAAATATCAACCGTGACCGCCTGGCCCTCCTTGAAGCGCAATAGCGGCCCCGGAAACTGTCCGTTGTAAGTGGTTGTCGAAAGAATCCGGTTAGGCGCGATTTCGACGGGAGATACCTTGATCCGCAGCGTGTAGTCCGCCGGAGCCGGTTCGCCCGCGTGCGATTCCCGCTCCTGTTGCCCCGCCGTTTGCGTCTGCCCAAAGCCGCCTGCGTTTGCAACCAGTAATGCTCCGGCGGTCGTCCCGGCCGTGCGCAGAAATCCCCGTCTTGACAAAGAGAACTCGTTTTTCATAGCTCCTTGGGATGCATTGAGATCGGGCGAGGGTGCGCGATCCTCCTAAAACATCGCAAATAGTTTCACCTTGACGCACCGCCTCCCCGGGGACAAAATACTCGTCCTAACGTGTCTGTCGCCCCGCCCGAGGCCCTTTCTCACGGGAACCTAAGACGGCCCGGCAGACCCGCCCAGAAGACCCACGTCCGCCAGTGGGCAACCTTCACACTGCATCGAAAAAGGGGGAAGACAAATGAATTTCCAGAAGTTCTGTTTTGCTCTTCTAGTGTTTGCCGTGATCGCGGTCGGTTCCGCGTCCGCCGCAAGCTGCTCCAACGCTACCGTGAACGGGGTGTGGGGATATCTCGTGGGCGCAGCCGTCGGCCAGTTCACGGCCGATGGTAAGGGCGGCATCACCAATGGATCACAGACAGTGAGTCAGAACGGAGTAATCGAGACGCAGACCTTCACCGGCACCTATTCAGTTTCGAAGAATTGTACCGGCAGCCTCACCGTCAACCTCACGGGCGGCGGGACCGCGACTGCCAACTTCGTGATTGACGACAGTAAGAAGGGCGCCCAGATCATCGACACCATTAGCGGCATCGTCGCCGGGGGCTTTGGCCTGGCGCAGGGGGCTGTCACCTGCGGCGCAACCGGAAAAAAAGCGACCTTCGCGGCGAATCTGTTGGGGAAAATCGCTAACACGGGTCCGGTTGCCTATGTCTCTCAAGTGATTCTCGACGGTAAGGGAAACATCTCCGGCTCCGGAACTTTCGATGTGAACGGAACGATTGTCACGGCCCCGTTTACGGGCACATATACGGAAAATGCGGACTGCACCGGAAGTGCACAGGTCACGCCTTCGGGATTCAGCACGTTGAATTTCAATCTGGTCGTCGTCAACGCCGGGAAGGAAATTCTGCTGATCGAAACCGATGCCAACACCATTGTCGTCGGAAACATGCAGCAGTAGAGCGGGCGTTTAGTTTGCCAGGAGCTGGCCGCTAGCAGCCCGTCGGCAAAACTTGAGATTCGTGTCCGGGCACGCCTCTAGGCAAGGCCAAATGCCGCTGCGCCTTGAAGGCGGCCTCTTTCCGTTCTCGGCGCGCGCGCAACAGCAACTCGAGTTGCGCGGCGCGCAGGCCGTGCGTCCAGTCTTTTTACAACATCGCAAATTGTTTCATCTTGACGCGCCGCCGCCCCGGGAACAGAATGCTCCAGGTAAGGTGTCTGTCGCCCCGCCCGCATCCCTTTCTCCTGGGAACCTAAGACGGCCTGACAGACCAGCCCGGAAGGCCCACGTCCGCCAGTGGGCAACCTTCACACTGCATCGAAAAAGGGGGAATACCAATGAATTTCCAGAAGTTCTGTTGTGCAGTCTTAGTGTTTGCGACTATGGTCGCGGTCGGTTCTGCGTCCGCCGCCAGTTGCTCCAACGCCACTCTCAAAGGGGTGGCCGGATCTCTTGACGCGGGGTTTAACGCTGGAGTACCCGAGGCCACCCTCAGTCAATTCACGGCCGATGGCAAGGGAAGCCTCAGTGGAACGGCCACGAACAGTAAGAACGGAACAATCACAACGGGTATCACTTTCACCGGCACCTATTCGATTTCGAAGAATTGTACCGGCAGCTACACAGAGACCTTCCCGAATGGCTACACCGCGAGCGGAAACTTTGTTCTCGACGACACTAAGAAAGGTGTGCAGATGATTCGCACCGATAGCGGCTTCGTCAAGGCCGGCTTTACCCTCGACCAGGGAGCTGTCACTTGCGGCGCAACCGGGAAGAAGGCGACCTTCGCGGCCAATCTGACCGGGACCATTAATGGCATCGGTCCGGCTGCGGTTGTCGGTCAAGCGATTCTGGACGGCAAGGGAAATATCTCCGGCACTGGAACTTTCAGTCTGAACGGCACGATTGTTACGGGTTCCATTACAGGCACGTACACGGAAAATGCCGACTGCACCGGAACCGCGCAGATCACGCCGCAGGGATTCAGCACGTTGAATTTCAATTTCGTCGTCGTCAACGTCGGGAAGGAGATCCTGCTGATCGAAACCGACAGCGGCACCACGGTCTCCGGGACCATGCAGCAGTAGAACGGACGATTGGACAAGGAGGAAAAAACATATGAATTTCCAGAAGCTTTGTTTTGCTACTCTAGTGTTTATGACCATGGTCGCCGTCGGCTCCGCGTCTGCCGGGACCTGCTCCAATGCCACGCTCAACGGAGTGTGGGGATATGTTTCCTCGGGGTTCGGTGGCGACGGTACGCCCAGGGCCCTGGTCGGCCAGGCCACGTCCGATGGCAAGGGAAACCTCAGCGGAACGGAAACAAAGAGTAAGGACGGAACAATCCTGACGGTCACTTTCACCGGCACCTATTCGGTTGCGAAGAATTGCACCGGCAGCCTGACGGTAATTCAGCAGGACGGCACAACCAAAAACGCCAACTTTGTATTTGACAATAGTAAAAAGGGCTTTCAGGTTATCCAAACCGATAGCGGTCATGTCGACGCCGGCTTTGGCCTCGCCCAGGGCGCTGCGGTGTGCGGAGCAACCGGGAAGAAGCTGACCTTCGCGGCCAATCTGGACGGGACCATCAATGGCGTTGGTCCAGCCGCGGTTGTCGGCCAAGCGATTCTGGACGGCAAAGGCAACATCTCCGGCACTGGAACCTTCAGCCTGAACGGTTCGATTGTCACCGGTTCAATTACGGGCACCTATACGGAAAATACTGACTGCACCGGAACCGCCCAGATCACGCCTTCGGGATTTAGCACGCTGAATTTCTATTTCGTCGTCGTCAACGCCGGGAAGGAAATCCTGATGATCGAGACCGACACTAACACCATCGTCTCCGGAAACATGCAGCAGTAAGACGAATGGCTTGGCGGAACTGGCTGGCAGATCGGGCAAAATTGCAGATTCGGATCAGGGCACACCATCTAGGCATGCCGAAGCCCTGACTGCCTCTTCGCAAGCGAAAAGAAAAAGCCGCAGCAACCTGCGGCTGTTTCTCACCCGTTATCCTTGCGCCGGCGGTACCCGGATTAGTGCTTGTCCTTATAAATGGACTTGCTGATGCGGTTCTGCTGCCGGTTGATGCCGCGCTGCTCGGCCTTGGTGAGATGGCCGTTGTGCGCCGCCATGTCTTTCTGTTCGCGGTTTTGCACGCTGGTCTCGCGTTTTTCGAGGTTGGTAGCCTGCCGTGCGTTGAGCTTCCCGCTCGAGATGCCGTTGGCAATGCGCTGTTGCGGGCG
>Ga0187818_10000512_pt1 | contig 14155 bp, 10 predicted proteins | sample NC_wetland_sal_i_14_FD_130581 | JGI IMG/M metagenome (GOLD analysis project Ga0187818, IMG submission 130581) | Wetland sediment microbial communities from Neuse River Estuary, North Carolina, USA - SO4_3 | ecosystem: Environmental > Aquatic > Freshwater > Wetlands > Sediment | place: USA... | reverse complement strand
TGGGACTATCCCTCTTACTTAAAATAATCGCAGTGATCGCGTCTTGCTGTGATCGGCGACACAGCGCTTGCCGATGGAGAGCCGGGCGTCCCCGCCCGGCGGACGGGCGAGACGCCCGTCGCTCCATTTCTCCCGGCTGAATCGGCCACGCAGGCCAAATCATCCGTTATTCTATAGAAGACCTTTTATGGCGACTTCAACTCGGCATACTAGCGGGGGCGCAGCTCCTGCAATCATTCAAAACTACGAACGGGAACGCGTGTTTGGGCTGTTCCGGCAATTTGGATATCTGGAAGCCGAACTGAACCCGCTCGGCCTGCTGCCTCCGCAACCGCATCCCGACCTCGAGATCGACAACGAGTGGGCGCGGGAAGCGCGCCGCATCTATTGCGGAAGCGTAGGCGTGGAGTTCATGCACATCGCCGACCCGGAGCGGCGGCGCTGGATTCAGAATCGCATCGAAGCCCGCATCGAAGGGGAACCGGCTGCCGTCGACATCGACATCAATCAAGCCCGCGCCCTCGATCTGCTCGTCCGCGCCGACCTGTTTGAGCAGACGCTGCAGCAGCGCTATCTGGGCAATAAACGATTCTCGCTCGAGGGCAACACGTCTTTGTTGCCGGCAGTGGATCAGGTTCTGGATGTAGCCGGCGAGCGCGGCGCCGTGGAACTGGTGATGGGCATGAGCCATCGCGGGCGGCTGAACGTCATTATTCATTTGGCAAACCGCCCGGCGGAGCAGGTGTTTGCGGAGTTTGAGGATGTGGATCCACGCAGCGTATTGGGGTCGGGCGACGTGAAGTACCACATGGGCGCGACCGGCGAGTACGTCACCCGGAGCGGGAAGAAAATTCATATCCACCTGGCGTCAAATCCCAGCCACCTCGAAGCCGTCGATCCGGTGACGGTGGGACGCACTCGCGCCAAGCAGGACCGCGCCGGTGAAGACGGCAAGGCAAAGTATCTGCCGCTGCTGGTGCATGGTGACGCCGCGTTCGCGGGACAAGGCATCACGGCGGAAACGCTGAATTACGCCGACTTGGCCGGTTACACGGTGGGCGGGACGATCCACATAATCGTCAACAATCTGATCGGGTTCACGACCAATGCCCGCGAAGAGTATTCCTCGCGCTTCTCGGCGCAACTCGCGCGGCGGCAGGCGATTCCGATCTTTCACGTGAATGGCGAAGACGTGGATGCCGTGATGCGAATTGCGCGCATCGCAACCGAGTACCGCTATCAATTCGGCACGGACGTGGTCGTGGACCTGATCGGCTACCGGCGCCATGGGCACAGCGAGGTGGACGATCCCACGGTGACGCAGCCGCTCATGTACAAGGCGATCAAAGAGCATCCGCCGCTGTATCGGATTTACGCCAAGCAAATCGGCATGGATGATGACAATATCGCCGCGCGAGCGGCGACGATCAGGAGCGAGTACGAAGCCGCACAGAGGAGCGCGACGCAAGTCACCAAGAAGCCGCTCATGCGCGATCTGCCCAAGTACTGGGACGACTATTTCGGCGGCCGCTATAAACCGGATTACGAGCAGCCCACCGGCGTTGCGCGCGAGGAGTTGATGGAACTCACCGAGCGTTTGACCGCGTATCCAGAGGGTTTCCACATCCATCCCAAGGTCAAGAAGTTGCTGGAACAGCGCCAGGAAATGGGGATGGGTAAGAAGCCGGTTGACTACGGCATGGCGGAGGCGCTGGCTTTTGCGAGCCTGGTGAAGCCGAACATGGGGAAGCAGGGGATTCCGGTGCGCCTCAGCGGACAGGACACGCGGCGCGCGACGTTCAATCAACGCCACTCGGTGCTGCTCGATATTCAGGATGAAACGGAATACGTTCCGCTGCGCCACATTGCGCCGGGCCAGGCCGCGTGCGACATCTACAACTCGACGCTTTCGGAAGCGGGTGTTATGGGATTTGAATACGGCTACAGCCGCGATTATCCCGAGGCGCTGGTTCTGTGGGAAGCGCAGTTTGGCGATTTTGCGAACGTGGCGCAGGCGGTGATCGATCAGTTTGTGTGTGCGGGCGAGGACAAGTGGAACCTCCTGTCTGGCCTGGTGCTGCTGCTGCCCCACGGCTACGAAGGACAGGGTCCGGAGCATTCGAGCGCGCGCATCGAGCGATTTCTGCAGTTGGCGGCGCGGGACAATATCCAGATTTGTCAGCCATCGAATGCCGGGCAGTATTTCCACCTGCTGCGGCGGCAGGCGCTGCGCAAGTGGAGGAAGCCCCTGGTGGTGTTCACGCCGAAGAGCATGCTGCGGCATCCGGATGCGCTGTCTCCTCTGGAGGACCTGACGCATCAACGGTTTCTGCCGGTGATTCCGGACACAGAAGCGCAGAATGCCAAGCGAATTCTGATCTGCACCGGAAAGATCGGACACGAACTTCGCACGGAGCGGCAGAAGCGCAAGGAATTCAGTACCGCCATTATTTTCCTCGAACAGATGTACCCGTTGCCTGAGGCGGAACTGGCCGCGGAACTGGAGCGTCACAGTGCGGCGCGAGATATTGTGTGGGTGCAGGAGGAGCCGGCCAACATGGGCGCGCTCTTCTACATGCTGCCGCGCTTAAGACACATCGCAAATGAGCGGCCGGTGCATTCGGTGAAACGTTCCGGAAGTGCGAGTCCGGCTACCGGTTCCGCCAAGGCTCACGAGGTAGAGCAGAAGACGCTGCTGGCACTGGCGTTCACGACGCTGGACTGAAAACCTGCGCAACGAGAGAAAAAAATAATAGCCCAGGGGCGGTCGTCCGTCCTGGGCTATTTCGGTCGTTATTTCTTCAATGCCGCCGAGACGAGGCAAGCCCCGTCTCTACAGCGACGAACGAATGAGCTTACGGCCAGCGCTTGGCCGCATCTTCCCAGCCGGCGACGCGTGCCTGGGAGGTTGCACCCTGGGCGGCAACCACCGGCGGAATCCGTACCGGTTGCGGCGGCGGGGCGGCAGTTAAGCTGGGCTTGGGCGCTTCAGCCAGCGTCTCTTTTTCGTCCGAAAGCAGCGGGGCGGCGACGCGCAAGGCCTCAACTTCTTTTTCCAGCCTGGTCAGTTCAAGTTCCTTTTGCCGTAAAACTTCGTACACATTTTTCATGCTTGGGCACCTGTGTGTTGGAACAAGAGATTAAGCGCAGAGTATGGGTTCGACCGGCAACTTGTCAAGGAAAACAGGCACCCGCAAGTACACGGGTAGTTATCGAAACACCACCACGGCGACCAGAATGCCCAGGATCAGGACGACGACCGCCAACAGATTGACGTGGCTCGCCAGCCACGATTCTGACCCGGGCGGTGCCTTTGTCAGGAAGGCCGGCACGAATTCCTCCGGCATCGCCGCCGCCGAGGCGCCCACTGGGTCAGCCGCTGCGTCCTCCTCCGGTTCGCGTTGCTCGATCTCTTGTTGTTCGATCTGGTGTTGCTCGATCTCGCCCTGCTCCTGCTCGCGCTGCTTCTTCTCGAAATCCTTCTTCTCGGTCTCCTTCTTCTCACAATCGAGGCAGAGCGTTCTCCCCTCGGAAACGGGGAACCCGCAGGAAGCACATTTTTGCACGCGGAGCATGGCCTCGGGAACTGAAACGGGCGCTGGCCCTGGCGCTGTTGCTGGCGGTACTACTGGCGAAGACGACGAAGCTGCGGGCGGCTCAGCGGGAAGAACTGCGGGCTCGGCGAACTCTGGGTTAGGAGGAATGTTAAGGGGAATGTTAAGGGGAATCGCGCGGGCCTGTGGCGCGCTGCTAAGTGTGGGAGACTCGGCCTGCGTTTCCGGTTCCCCCCTGGGCGCTGGCGCGGGTGCGGAGTTCCGGCGCTGCTCGGCCAGATCGAGGGCCGTCAGAGTGAGGTCGGCCATGCGTTCGAGTGCGATCAGGTCGCGCTCTTCGAAAGCGTAGGGATGATCGGAGAATAGTTCGAACAGGCCGCGAACCTCGCCGGTACGCCGCAGCAACGGCAAAACGACGATGGAGGCAATGCCCAGCGCCCGGCAAGCCTCCAGATTCACGCGCGGGTCGGTTTCCGCGTTGTCGCAGCGCAGCAACTGCCGGCGGCCAATGCTTTCGCCGGTCAATCCGGAACGAACCTGCAGGCGCGCCCCGACTGCCGGCGCGGAAGCGCCAGCGCTGGCGCGGCAAACCATCTCCTCACCCTGAGGCAAAGCGAGAGCGGTTCCAGTCGCGCCGGTGATGTACTGCGCGCGCTCCACTAACAACTGGAGTGCGGAGTCCAGTTCCGCTTCTTCCAGCGCGCGACTCCCATTAGAGTTATCGTGGACTGCGCCGCCTGAAGATTGACTTGGCCCGGCGATCGTGTCCTCGGCGCTCGCTGACGGGATTCGGTCTTCGGGTTGGGTGGAGCCGTGCATGGAATCGCTGTCAAAGGCCGCGTTTCAGCAATCGAGAACCACCAAAGATTACACCGAAAGGGCTGAACCGAGTCTCGCCTTGGAGACTCCGGCTGTCAAGGGCTGGGAGGCGATGAGTAGTGTCATAATTAACCACAACGGTGCACGAAGGAAACCTGCAAGGGTTTCCTACCTTCGTGTACCTTCGTGTCCTTGGTGGTAAATGAACTTAGGACACCGCGACGAGATGCGGGACCTACTGCGATTTTTCGTCCTTGTGCCGCAGCCAGTCGATAAACATCTGTTCCTTTGGTTTGTCGTAGGCCATGAGCAGGTGGCGGATGCTGCGTCCGCTGACAAAGTGGCAGACTTCTTCCGCCAGGTTCTTGGCATGGTCGCCGGCGCGTTCGAGAGACTGCGTCATGAAGATAACCTGCAGGCTGGCGTGGTGCGCGACGTTCTCCGGATTCTCGATGTGGCGCAGGAAGATGATATTGCGCAGGCGGTCTATTTCGGCATCGGCGCGGAGCACGTCGATGGCTTTCTGGACGTCGCGCTGGGAAAAAGACTGGCCCACATCGGCCAGCATTTTTTCCAGAACCGTGGCCATCTGGGTCAAGTCGCGAGCATCCTGCGAGTCGAGCCGGCCTCCCGCGGATTGCGCGCTGGTGGCAAAACTCAAGAGCAAGTCCCCGATGCGCTCGAGTCCGATCATGACTTTCATGCACGCCAGCAGTTGTCCGGTTTCGGCCTCCGGGACGCGGGTAATCGTCGAGGTCACACCGGAGTCCACTTCCAGGTCAATGGCATCGAGCTCTTTTTCGCACTCCCGGATGGCGTCCAGGCGCGACATGGATCCGGTGGCAATACCCTCGGCCGCAATGGCCGCGGCCTCGCGTGCCAGTTCGCAGGCCTCCACCGTCCGCTGCACCAGGCGTGAGTGCGAGGGTTCCGGAAGAGGTGTTTTTACGCTGGCCGTGCTCATAGGTAAAACCGCCTGCTTTATTGGATGCCGGATCCGCTCTGGTGGACGCGAGTGGTATCACCACGGAGCGTGACACACAAATCCCCACAAGAAGCATACGTCCCGGCCTCTCAAGGCAGGTTACAACCCGGTGAATTTCTTATTGTCTCCGAATGCAGACATCAGCTAATGGGTCATTTTCCGAGTAGCCAACCATCCGTCAGGAATATTTTTATCACGGAACTTTGGTCGGGGTCGGCCGCTGCACCGTGGGTTGAAACTAAAGTATGCAGTGTTTGGCCTGGACTCTGAACTAGCGGTCCTAAAGGGCCACCGAAAACACTGATTAGGCCGGCACCCACTCTGGAGCTTTGACCATCGCTACTGCTTCCATTTGTTCTCAATCCTCGGTGGATGCTGTAATGTTTGCATCACCACGCAATACTGTTCCGTTCTTGCCTGCAAAGCGCTTAACTGCTCCTCAGTTGTCCGCGGAACGCAGACGTCGAAAATGACTCTGATGCTCTGAAATCCGCCTGGCGCCTCTACGGGCGCCTCTTTCGATATTCCAGCGTTCCTTGCAGGTCCAGATCGCCCTCGACCGTGACATCTATGCCCTCGGTAGCCATTCCCATCGCAGCAGCAACCATTTGGCAAGCAATCTACGCGCCAGCGGCTAACGCTCCCAGCAGTAGGTCTCCGGAGCAAGCGCCGGTGCCTGCCCCGCCAACGCCTTTGTTCGCTTGCGCCTTGTAGATCTCTTGCCCCAAGTCCACAGAGCAGGCGATCGGCGCGTCGGTCTGCGTGCCGTGCGCTGTCAGCGTGATTCGCGACCTCGCCGGGTCTTGCCGGTACCGGTCCTTCAGCGGCCGCTGCACCAATCGAATATCCATGAATTGCTCCGAATCTGGAGTATTATAGACGCATCCAGGGGTGCTGCCGCGGATGCCCGTCGTGGCAGCGAGCTTAAGAATCCCACCGTAATTGCGCAGCAGCGAGCAGTCAACTTTGGCAGGCCGATAGCTGCGACAGCGAGGTCCATGAACCCTCCGCTCACGCCAGGATCAGTGCCATCCACCCTGTCGCCAGGTTTGCGCTTCGGGATTTACGAGATTCTCCAGCGCCTGGGCGCCGGCGGCATGGGCGAGGTTTATCGCGCCATGGACACTCGCCTCGAACGTGAGGTCGCGATCAAGACCCTTTCGCTGGAGCGCTGTTCTCAACCGGACGCTTTAGCGCGTTTCGAGCACGAGGCCCGTTCCGCCTGCGCGCTCAATCATCCAAACATCGTCACGATTTATGAACTCGGGCACGTGAACGGCACGCGCTACATCGCCATGGAACTGGTGAATGGGGAGACGGTGCGTGAGCTGCTCGCTTCTGGCCCTATTCCATTTCGCAAGGCTGTCGCCATCGCGGCGCAGATTGCCGACGCTCTCGCCAAAGCGCACGAGATTGGCATCGTTCATTGCGATTTGAAGCCGGAGAACCTGATGGTTTCTGGCGACGCTACCGCCAAGGTTCTGGATTTCGGTCTGGCGAAACTGCGTGTGCTCAACCACACCCGGGGTTCGGATGCTTCGACCACCACCATCACCGGGCAGGGAATGGTGATGGGCACCATCGGCTACATGTCGCCGGAGCAAGCCACCGGCGGCGAAGTCGATTTTCGCTCCGATCAGTTTTCTTTCGGGTCGGTGCTCTACGAAATGGTTACCGGGTTTCCTGCGTTCCGGAAAAAGACCCATGCGGAAACCACGGCCGCAATCCTTCGCGATGAACCGGAGCGCGCCAGAATGTTGCAAGCGCCGCCTCCCTTCCTTTGGATCGTGGAGCGCTGCCTTGCCAAGAACCCGAAGCAGCGCTACGCCTCCACCCGGGATTTGGCTCGCGATCTCGCCGCCGTGCGGGACCGGCTCGCCGATGCCCCTGCCCGCCATTCGGAGCCTCGCCCCAACAACCTGCCGGTGCAGCGCACCGCATTCATTGGACGCGAACACGAAGCGGCTGCTCTCCGTCAGCTCCTCAGCCGCGTGGACGTACGGCTCGTGACCCTCACCGGTCCGGGCGGCATCGGGAAGACCCGACTCGCCTTGCAGGTGGCGGCCGAAATCGCCAATGAGTTTCCAGGGGGTGTTTGCTTCGTCCCTCTGTCGGCGGTTGGCGAGCGTGGCTTGATCGCTTCCACCATCGCACAAGCAGTGGGAATGCGTGAAACCGGGAATCAGTCGCCGCAGGAAAGCTTGAAAGAGTTCGTGGGCGGGCTGGACCAGCCGATGCTTCTCTTGCTCGACAACTTCGAGCACCTCGTCTCCGCCGCGCCGGTGGTGGCGCAGTTGCTCACTACCGGCCCGAAACTCAAGGTGGTGGTCACGAGCCAAGCGCCGCTTCACGTCTACGGCGAACATGAATTTCCGGTGCCACCGCTTGCGCTGCCCGACTGCAAATCCATTCCGCCCCTGGAAGTGCTCTCACGTCTTCCAGCGATCGCGCTCTTTGTGGAACGGGCGCGGGCGGTGAAGCACGAATTCGCGCTGACGAAGGAAAACGCGCCCGCCGTGGCGGCCATCTGCGCCCGCCTTGACGGCCTGCCTCTCGCCATCGAACTGGCGGCGGCGCGCATCAAGCTGCTTTCGCCGTCCGCCATGCTGGCACGCCTCGAAAGCCGTCTGAACCTGTTGACCGGTGGCGCCCGCGACCTGCCGACTCGGCAACAAACTCTTCGCAGCACGGTGGACTGGAGTTACGGCCTCCTCAATGCGGCTGAACAAACTCTTTTCCGGAGGCTTTCCGTGTTTACCGGCGGCTGCACACTGGAAGGCGTGGAAGCGGTGTGCGACACCAAGGGCGATCTGGGCATTGAAGTGCTCGACGGCATGGCTTCTATGGTGGACAAAAGCTTGGCGCAGCATGTGGAGCAGGTCGATGCAGAAACGCGCTTCCTTATGCTCTCTACCATCCGCGAGTACGCCCTCGAACGCCTCGGCGAGAACTACGATGAAGGGGCGACTCGCCGAGCCCATGCCGCTTATTACCTCGTGCTCGCCGAAGAAGGTGCCGAGGAGGTGGTCGCTCACCCCGAATGGCTCGACCGTTTTGAGGTCGAGCACGACAACTTCCGCATGGCGCTTGATTATCTGATCGAAACTGGCGATGCCGACTGGGGCCTCCGCCTCGGCGCGGCCCTGTTTCGCTTCTGGGAAACGCGGGAATTTCTTACGGAAGGCCGTGACGCCATCGCCCGGCTCCTCGCGTTGGAAGGAGCCGCGGCGCGTCCGAAACTCCGCGCGCGCCTGCTGTTCGCTGCCGCGGTACTGGCGGGCGAGCAGGGTGATTACGGCTCTGCGCAGCAACTGTTTGAAGACAGTCTCGAGTCCTGTCTCGAGCTCAACGATAACCGCGGAGTTGCCGTCGCACTAAACGCGTTGGCCGTCAACGCTCGCGATCGTGGCGAACTCGCCCGTGCATCCTTACTCTTCGAGCGCTGTGTCGCGATATGGAAGGACCTCGGCGCTTCCGCGGACATCGCCCGCGCCCTCAGCAATCTCGCCAGCGTGATGAAGTTGCAGGGTGAATATGCGCGCGCATCGTCGCTTTTCGACGAGTGCCTGACGATGTTCCGGAAAGCCGGAGATGACGCCGGTGTTGCCTGGACGCTCAACTACCAGGGCGACGTGGCTCGGGAAAAAGCGGACTTCGTTGCCGCGCGCTCATTTTGCGAACAGAGTCTGGCGGCGTTTCGCCAACTGCGGGATGGTTGGGGAATTGCGAGCGCCCTCTCCGATTTAGCCAGTCTAAGTTGCGATCAGGGTAATAACGCCGAGGCGCGGCGTCTGTATGGCGAAAGCATCAGGATGTTCCAAGAGCTGGGTCACAAACGAGGCATCGCGAGGGTGCTCGAATGTCTCGCGGCAAGTGCCGCGGCGCAATCGAACGCCGAGCAAGCACTGCACCTGGCAGGAGCCGCCGCCGCACTTCGCCAACGATTGGGTGCGCCGCTCACGCCCGCCGAGCAACCCAGGCTGGAGAAGGCCCTGGATTTTGCGCGCCGAACGCTCGGCAACGCTGCGGGTCTGACGGCGTGGATGGAAGGCTGGGCGATGCCCGTCGAACAGGCCGTACAGGAGGCGCTGAGCTGCGGCGCGGAGCCAAGTCTTCGAACTCGAAACTCTGCTTAACTCAACCTGCGGTGCTGGGATCGATCAGGCGCCGCACTGCCGAGATGCGATTCGCCGGAAAACCGCCGCGGCGTGCATGTTCGCGAATCGTTTCCTCGTCTGGCGCCAAGTATACACAATAGAATTTATCGCCGGCGACGTAGGAGTGGAGCCATTTGATTTCCGGTCCCATATCCTTCAGCACGCCTACCGACTTTCTGGCAATTGCTTGCAGTTCCGCATCCGATAAATTACCTGCGCCCGGGATTTCCCGCTCGATCACGTATTGGGGCATGGCCACCTCACGGACGGTCATGGTAGCAGATTTTTCGCCTGATGAGTGCATCCCACCGTGCCCTGCACAGCGCCATAAGGGATCTACGCCGACTCGGCCGCGGCAGCGGTCAGGGTGAACAAAAAGGTCGAGCCGTGATTGAGCTCGCTCTCGGCCCGAATCGTTCCCCCGTGCGCCAGAACGATGTGCTTGGCGATGGCGAGTCCCAGCCCGGTGCCCCCGGACTCCCGCGAGCGCGCCTTATCGACGCGGTAGAAACGCTCGAACAGACGCGGCAGATGCTCGGAGGAAATGCCGGGTCCGAAGTCTCTGACATAAAATTCGATGCCGCTCGCAGCCGCGCGGGCTCCGAGAATAACTTTCTTTCCTGACGCCGCGTACTTCAGCGCATTCTCGATCAGGTTGGAGAAAATCTGGTGCATGGCTTCACGATCCGCATTCACATGGCCGGCGGGGACTGAGTTCTCAATGACCAGTTCGACTCCATACGACCGTGCCACCTCACGGAAACTTTCCAGAGCATCCTGCAGCAGTTCTTCGGCGCTAACCCGCTGGATGCCGAACCTGTGCTCGCCCGATTCGACGCGGGCCAAAGTGAGCAGGTCTTCCGTAAGGCGGGACATGCGGGCCGCGTTCTTGCGGATGATCTCCAGAAAGTCGCGCACGTGATTGTCTGCGAGAGGACTATCGAGCAGCGTCTCCGTGTATCCCTGGATGGAAGTCAGCGGAGTGCGCAACTCGTGGGAAACGTTGGCGATGAAATCGCGGCGGGTCTTTTCCATGCGCTCGGTCTCGGTGAGATCGCGGAGGACGGCGACGGCGCCGCCTCCGGGCATGGGCGCGGCGGTGACGTCGAAGGTACGGCCGGGAGCGATGGTGTTCGAGCGCGCCGAAGTGACGACCTGGTCGCGCGCCGCTTCCTGAATCGCGGCGAGAAAGTCCGGATCGCGGACGCTGTCGATCAACGGCGCATTCAGGCGGGGAGCACGCAGCAGCAGACGGTCCATACCGCGATTGGCCCACTGCACGCGTCCGTCGTCATCGACCGCAATCACAGCGTCCTGCATGCTGTTGAGAAGAGTTTCCAGCTCTCGCTGGCTGGTTTGAACGCGCGCGTAACTCTCTTCCACACGGTGCGTCGTCTTATCGAGTGCCGATGCCACCTGCCCGATTTCGTCCGTCGCAGTAGACGCGATTCTGGCGCTCAGATCACCGGCCGCCACGCGCTCGGCAAAATTCACGATCCGCTGGAGACGCCGGCCAACATATTGAGAAGCGACCGCCGCCACTACCACCGCGAAAACGAAAGCGGTGAGCGATCCCCAGAACAGGGCCATGTTCAGCGGGCGATCCGTAGTCTCGATCTCGGGCAATGGATACGCCAGGCGCACCGCTCCCCCGGAAACCGGCGCCGCCACGTACACAAAAGGAACGCCGAGACTCTGACTATTGCGTTCGTCCACGCCGACTTCACCGGCAAGGGCGGAAACGAACTCCCTGCGATGTGCGTGATTCTCCATCCGGCTGGGATCGGCTTCCGAATCGGCCAGCACTTTTCCGGTTGGATCGATGACGGTGGCGCGCGCGCCCGCCGCCTGCCCCTCCTGGGAGGTAATGTCGGCCAGGGAGTGCTGCCGGTCCGTCTCCACACGATGGGCAAACATCAAGGTTTTCTGTTTGAGATTGCGCTCGATCTGCTCGCGCAGGGTGCGTTCCCAGACCTTGTGCACGGTCACCTGCAACGTGATCGCAGTTACGCCAATCACCAGCAGAAACACAAACATCAATTTAACGAAGATGCGACTTCTCAACGCGCGACCTCAAAGCGGTAGCCGGCCCCCCGTACCGTCTTCAAGTAACGCGGGTTCTCCGGATCGGGCTCAATCTTTTCACGGATGCGTCGCACATAAACGTCCACCGAGCGCGGCGTGACATATGCCGTATCGCGCCACACCGAGTCGAGTAACTGGTCGCGAGTGAAAACGCGTCCGGCGTGCCGCATGAAGTGGTCGAGCAGCCGGAATTCGGTGGCCGTGGTCGGCACCTGTTTCCCGCGAACCGTCAACGTCATCGCGCTGGGATCAATTTGGACTTCGTCTATTTTCGTTGGCAGCGGCGGCAGCGGTCGCTCAAAGCGCCGCAGCACCGCCTTGACACGCGCCACCAGTTCGCGCGGGCTGAAAGGCTTGGGGATGTAGTCGTCCGCGCCCAACTCCAGCCCCAGAACGCGATCCGCCTCGCCGCTCTTGGCGGTCAGGAAAATCACCGGCACCGACGCCAGCGACACTGACTGCCGGATCTGGCGGCAAAGTTCCAGCCCGTCTTTTCCGGGCACCATGATGTCCAGCAGAAACAGCGCCGGACGCTGGCGCTCGGCATCGACCACAACCAGATTGCCCGTCGCGTACAGCCGCACATTAAAGCTGGCGCCTTCCAGATGATGGCGAACCAGCCGGGAAATATCCGGGTCGTCTTCCACTACATAGATCGTCGGCTTCACGGGTTCCATTGTAGCTGGGAAGTGTTGCAATTCGATAACGGAAGCGGGAAAAGCATTCTGCAGCGGCCAAATCAGGCGCTTCGCATTCAAGCTTCCCCTGTGTTCCCCTGTGCCCCCTGTGGTTCAAGCCTTTGTCCTTCTCAACGCAGGAACATTCCGGCATCCGCGCAAAAATCCATGCCCGCGAATTCCCTGCGCAGAAATTTCGGGAACGCCGCCGCCGCGATCATGGCCGCGTTGTCGGTGGAAAGAGCGCGCGACGGAAAGAAAACGGGAAGGCCCTGCATCCCCGCTTCGCGCTCAAACGTGGCCCGTAATTCCCGATTGGAGGCCACGCCGCCGCTAACGAAAAGAGTTTGAACGTCATACTCGCGCGCCGCCGCCAGCGTTTTCGCGACCAGATCGTTGACCATCGAGCGCTGGAAGGAAGCCACCAGGTTGAGGGTTTGCCGGTCGCAGAGCCTAAGAATGTCTTCGAGCTTCGGATTGCCGATGCCCGCGAGCGCCTGGCGGCGAGCGTCAATCGCAGGCTTCAAGTTCTCGGTCTCGACGTAGCGCAAGACCGCCGTCTTGATCCCGCTGTAGGAAAAATCGAAGTGTGGCCCGTCTTCTTTCGGTGCGCGTTGCTTGTGATCGCGCCGGTCGCGATGCTTGATCTGCGCAATCTGGAACTTGACCGCGTGCGGATCGCCATGCGGCGCCAGCCGGTCGATAATGGGTCCTCCGGGATAACCCAGTCCCAGCAGCTTCGCGACTTTATCGAACGCCTCGCCCGCGGCGTCGTCGCGCGTGTGGCCGATGTTCCGGTAGGTCCAGAGATTTTCCTGCACCTCGGCGAGATAAAGATGCGTGTGGCCGCCCGAGACAACCAGCGCGAGCACGGGGAAATGAAGCTCGGCATCTTCGCTTTGCCGCTGCTCGAGCAACACGGCATGGATGTGTCCCTCAAGATGGTTAACGGCAATCAGCGGTTTCTCCAGCGCGAAGGCGAGCGCCTTGGCGAAGCTGATGCCAACCAGCAGCGCGCCCGCCAGTCCCGGACCTTGCGTGACCGCGATGGCATCGACGGACTGATAAGTCTGTCCGGCTTCGGCCAATGCCTGGCGCACCACCGGAACCATGGCGCGCAAGTGCTCGCGAGACGCGAGTTCCGGAACCACTCCGCCATAAGGCTGGTGAGTGGCGATCTGCGAGGCAACCACGTTCGACAAAATCTTCTGCCCCGAGCGCACCACGGCCGCGCCTGTCTCATCACAGGAGCTCTCGATGCCGAGTATGTGCGCGTCAGGCATAATGAGGGCGGTATCTCTGGACTGGGCTCACAAACGATTCTGGGAAGGTTTTGGGAAGGGCACGGCTTTAGCCGTGCCGCTCAGAGCCACAACAAATGCGGGCTTTAGCCCCTGAGGGCCTGACACCACGCCCCAGAATCATTGATGAGACCACTTCCAGTCTAAACGAGGGGGCCGCGCCCTTGCCGGACGCCAAACAACTCGCGACGGAAATCGTCCGCACGCTGCGCGAACGCGGGCACCAGGCCTACTTCGCCGGTGGATGTGTCCGCGACCTGCTGCTTGGCCACGAGCCCGCCGACTACGACGTTTCGACCGACGCAACTCCCCGGCAGGTCATGCAAATCTTCCCGCAGACCTTCGCCGTCGGGGAGCAGTTCGGAGTAGTGCTCGTGCCAGAATCCGGTGGAGCGACGGGCGTCCCTTCGGCAAGCTCAGGGCAGGCTCTCGCCCGTCAAGATGCCAGTGGAGAGACGGGCGCCCTCGCCCGTCACGGTGCCGGTGGAGAGACGGGCGCCCTCGCCCGTCAAGATGCCGGTGGAGAGACGGGCGCCCTCGCCCGTCAAGATGCCGGTGGAGAGACGGGCGCCCTCGC
>Ga0187818_10000511_pt1 | contig 14181 bp, 18 predicted proteins | sample NC_wetland_sal_i_14_FD_130581 | JGI IMG/M metagenome (GOLD analysis project Ga0187818, IMG submission 130581) | Wetland sediment microbial communities from Neuse River Estuary, North Carolina, USA - SO4_3 | ecosystem: Environmental > Aquatic > Freshwater > Wetlands > Sediment | place: USA... | reverse complement strand
GAATCGCGGATGCACGCCGGCGACGTAGTCGACCGCCTGCGAAACCCGCATCCAGCGCGGCAGCACCGCGACATCGGCGATGAACGAGACATCGCGCATGAGCTGATCGCGCTCGGTCCAGGGGTCGCGCCCGAGCACCTTCAGTTCACCCTGATATGGGGTGAGGCCGAGAATCGCGTTGAGCGCGGTGGTCTTGCCTGCTCCGTTGGGACCGATGAGTCCGAGGATGCGACCCTCTTCGACGCGCAGATCGACGCCGTCGAGCGCGACGGTTGTGCCGAAGGCCTTGCGGAGACTGCGTGCTTCTATGCATGCCATGGTTTCAGCGCTCCTCCTCCGGGGGATCCGGCTTCGCGGGCTTCGACGGCGCGGCCCGCGACGACGGCCGCGAGCCATTCAGGAGCTCTTCCGCCTTGAGGCCAAGCCGCTGGATGGTGGCCTGGATCCTCGGCCACTCTTCGCCCAGGAACTTCCGCCGCTCGCCCTGCAGCAACAAACTGCGTGCACCAGCATTGATGAACATGCCGAGGCCTCGTTTGCTCTCGACCAGCCCCTCGTCCACCAGTTGTTGATAGCCCTTCAGAACCGTGAGCGGATTGACCCGATATTCGGCCGCGACATTGCGCACCGATGGCAGCGGATCGCCTTCCTTGAGCACGCCGTCGAGTATCATGGCGACGACGCGGTCGCGAAGCTGGCGGTAAATCGGCTGACTGTCGTTCCACTCACGATCCATCATGGGTTCCAAAATAGCCCGTACCAGACCTTACCAGAGATTCCGCACGCCTCAGTTCGTCCTGTGCAGGTCGAAGTGCGCGTGCATCGGCTTGTCCTTCATCATGAACGTCCAATCCTCGGTGTGATGGTTGGCGTCAATGATGGTGAACACCGAATGGTGCATGTGGTACTCCATGCTCCCGCTGATGTCCTTGAACTCGAACTCGACCGTTTTGCCGTCGGGCGACATCTTGCCGGTCATGCGCGGCCGGTTCCCCGCGTCGCAATAGTGAACCAGTGTGAACTGGTCTCCGTCCACGTAAAGCATCGTGACCGGATGGTCGTACTTAGTCGCATCCAACGGCGTTCCTGCTTCCTGCATCTCGTGCACGAGCGCGTTCCCCCTCGAGGTCACGCGCAGCGAGACGTGGAGCGGGTTCGGGGTGACGCCCATCTGGGCTTTCATGGCTTCCGGCAGGTCGGTGGTCACGGGCCCTTCCCACTCTCCCGCGAGGGTTTTGATGGTGTCGAAGGAAATCTGCGCGTCGGACTTCGGCGCGGCGGCCTTTGGCGCGTCCATCTTGTGCGCCTCGGACTGCGCGAAAGCCACGGTGCAGAGCGACATCAGAACAACGGACAGCATAAAACGAAGGGATTTCATGTTTTCATTCTCCTTAAGAGTTTCTCTCTAAAGTTTTCCGTCACTTTGTCCGCTGCAAATCGAAGTGCGCGTGCACCGGCTTGTCCCCAGGCTCCATGTAAGTCCAGTCCTCGGTGTGATGGTTCGCGTCGACGATGGTGAATACTGCATGCTGCATGTGTCCGTACTGCAGATTGCCGCTAACGTCGAGAAACTCGAATTCCACCGTCTTCCCGTCCGGCGACATCTTGCCTGCCATGCGAGGACGATTATCCGCGTCACAATAATGGGTCAGCAGCAAGCGATCTCCGTCCACAACGAACATGGTGATAGGATCGTCGGGTCTCCCAACTCCAGTCGCCTCATGCATGAGCGTGTGACCCATGGAAGTCACGCGAAGCGAGACCTGCATGAGCTTGCCTTCTATGTCGGCTTGCGGCGGGACGGTTGTCGTGTGGCCTTCCCATGTACCCGCCAGGGTTTTCATTTTGTCGAAGGCCTTTTGCGCGTCGGACTGGGCAAAAGCCACGGTGGAGAGCGACATCAGAACAACGGACAGCATAAAACAAAGGGATTTCATGTTTTTCTCCTTAACCTTCTTTAGCTTCGGGTCGGGGTTTCTCTCGCGTACTCATGTGCGAACGAAGATCCCTTATCGCCGCTAGTGTCATACTTAACTATAACACTATCTCACATTGCAAGCTTTTCTACTTTTTTCTTGCCCCACCGCGCGTTTCCCGCATTTTATCGAAGAAAACGTGTGTTATAACTACGTCATGCGTAGTACGCGTAACGTAGCTGGAACCGAGAATGACGCGGGAACGGGGCACTACTCTGACCCGCCGTTGCTTGTGCTTGCCAGCCTCGCCAGTGGACCCAAGCATGGACACGCCATGATCGAAGACATCGCGGGCCTTTGCGGAACTCGACTTGGTCCGGGAACGCTGTATGGGGCGATTGCCCGCCTGGAGCAGTTGGGCTGGATCGAGCCGCTCCCGCCCGAGGAGCGCCGCCGGCCCTATCGCATTACGGCTCAGGGCCTGCACGTTCTCCGCGCAAAGCTGAAAACCCTGGAGCTTTTCACCAGAGCCGGACTGGGGAGGCTGGAGGCTTTATGAATCGCGTAGTCGCTCACCTGCTTACGCGTCTGTATCCGCGTGACTGGCGAGAGCGCTATGGCGAGGAGTTTGAGGCGCTTCTTCAAAACGGCCATGGCGACCTGCGCACGTCGGCAAACGTGATTTGGTCGGCGCTTGGTGAGCACATCTTTCCAACTCGAGGAGGCAACATGGATCAACATATCAATTCTTTTGGCGCTATCATCAAGCGGCCGAGTGCCTTTCTTCCACTGGCAATGTCGCTCACCGCCCTGACGCTCGTGCTTGGTCACGTTGCAATGTTCGGCGCTGTCCGCGAGGCCGATGAGGGGACCACTGCCCATCTCTGGCAGCTGCTCATGGCTGGACAGATGCCGGTATTGGCGTTCTTCGCGATCAAGTGGCTGCCACGAGCTCCAAGACAGACGCTGTATGTACTTGCACTGCAAACCGGAGCTGTGCTCGCATCCATGGCCCCCGTCTTTCTTCTCAATCTGTGAATGGGGATTCCTAAATCTATGCGCGTGATCAGGACTACGGTCGTGGTGGGACTCTTCGCTGCGGGCGGGATCGCAGTCTTACTGGGATTGCTGTGGCTGGACCACAACCAGGAGACGACGCTACCCACACCTACTGGCCCGTTCGCGGTCGGCCGCACGCAGTACGTTTGGAGTGACCCTGCCCATTCGGACCCACTGGCGCCGCCGCCAAATCGCTGTGACGGCGCACTACCTCAGCACTTTCTTTGATGTATACCTGCAAGGAGCACCCACTTCGAAGCTCCAGAGCCAACCGGAGTATCCGGAGATCGAATACGTCCATTGAGCGCGTCATGCCGGTGGCTCAAGAAGAAAGGCGGAGCGACATGACCGAGTATTTCATTAGCAGTCGAAAGAAAGGGCAGGCCGGATGGAGACGATTGTTTCCGTGTTGTCGGCGAACCGGAAGCTGGCCCACTCTTTGGATCAGATCGACTTCACCGGAATCGCCAGCACATCATCCACCAAGCCGACTTCTTTTTGCACAAACGGCTCAGCGTAGGTGACGCCGCCGAGCATGCCGTGATAGCGGGCCATGGATTCAATCCGCGCCCGAATTTCCTTTTGCGCGGGAAAGATTCCGCTGCCGGCCTGCTGGTCGGTGAACTGAGACTTGTACGCCATCAGCGCTGCGAATCGCGTCTCGAACTGGCCGGTGATGTCCACAACAAACGTAGGCCGCACATCGCGGTACAGGCTGGCGTAAATAATTTTGAAAGGACGATGACGGGAACCCTCCAGCGGCAACTTGGCCAGTCCCGATATAAACGCCGCCTCGTAGCCGAGAATCGAGGCCGCGTAGTGATCTGGATGGCGGCCCTCCCAGTAGGGAAGGATCAGCACTCGCGGACGCTGCTCGCGGAGTACGCGCACGACCTTCAGGCGATTCTCCCAGGTATTTTCGACGCGACCGTCGGGAATATCGAGCGCGTGGCGCCAGGAAACTTTCAGGATGCGAGCCGCCTCCACCGCCTCGAGCGCGCGGTCTTCGGCGGTGCCGCGCGTCCCCATTTCGCCTTGGGTGAGGTCGAGGATGCCGGTGCGGTATCCGCGCTCGGCCATCTTGAGCAAAGTTCCGCCGCAGGTTTGTTCTACATCGTCGCGGTGCGCGGCTAGGGCGAGAATGTCGAGGGGCATGATTCTGTGGTAGTCGGCTGTTTTGAAAAATCTCTAAGTAGCATCCGGCATCGGCGGTTGTCTCTTGGGCTCTGGCGGATCGCCCGACATTCCAATAAACCCCCTACAAGCCGGACACCACAGCCATCGTTCGTTCGTGTACTCGCTTACCCAAACACAATCCTCCATCACAACTTCTGTTTTGCAATGCCGACATGTGAGCGGAGTTCTTGACCGCCCATCTGGAAGGGTCTTGTGTAAAAACGGGAATCCAGGGATTTCGTTCACGCTGCCGCCTGATATGCTTGCAGTCCCAATAATCCCACCAATTTTCCCAAATTCAAAACTTGTTCGTCTAAGCTGCCGGTTTCGTCGTGCGCCGATTCGCCAGCACGAAGGCCAGTCCGAACATGAAGAGCGCAAACAACACCAAGGTCAAAATCGACGCGGTCAGCGAAAATGCGCTGGGCGCTTCGGGATACATCAGTGTGCGCAGCGCCTCGACTCCATAGGTCAGCGGATTGGCGTACATGAGCCAGCGAATCCATCCAGAGGCGCCGGAAAGAGGGAAAAGCGCGCCCGAAAGCAGCCACAGGGGAATCAGAAATAAATTGATGATGGCGTGAAAGGCTTGCGTCGAATCCATGGGCCAGGCGATGGCGAAGCCGAGCGCGGTCAGGGCGAACGACACCAGGAACACGGTGAGGACGATGAGTCCGAACGAGGCGAGCGTCATGTGCACGCCGACGAGCGGCGCGAAGACCAGAAAAATCAGTCCCTGGGCGGTGGCTAGCGTGGTGCCGCCCAAGACTTTTCCAAGAACTATGGCCGCGCGCGGCACCGGCGCCACCAGCACCGAAAGCAGGAAGCCTTCGTTGCGGTCTTCGATCACCGACATCATGGTGAAAATGGCGGTGAAGAGCACGATCATCACCAGTGTGCCGGGATAGAAATAATTCAGATAGTGCTGTTGTCCAGCAGCCTGTCCGGAACGAAATGAGGTTCCGAAACCGCTTCCGATGACGATCCAGAACAGGAGTGGAGATGCGATGACGCCGACCACGCGCGCGCGCTGACGATAGAAGCGCACGACCTCGCGCCACCAGAGCGTGAAGGCGGGCAGCAAGACTCCGGCGGATGCGGGAGCGGTTGCCGTTGCGGAGAAGGTCGCGGCTTGGGTTGCCATTCGTCCTAGTTTAGCAGCGTTGCAGGTTCGGGTCGCAGGGATCGGCTCTCAGCTGTCAGTTCTCAGCCGTCAGTAGTTCTCGCGAAATGTGGCGGCCCGTTGAGTCGCTTCTTATGCAGGCTACGGGGTGGTCGAGTAGAAGCCGGTGATGCTTGAGCTTGCCAAAATGTGGCCGGCCGTTCCCGCCTTAATCAACGCCTGATATAGAGTCTCGCCGGTTGCCGGAAAATTCGCTGACGAGGGCAGGCGCAGGACTATATCGAGCGCATACACGGTAAAAACGTAGTGATGGACAAAAGGCTGAACGTTCGCCGGAGGGCATGGACCGTCATATTCCGCGCCGACGAAAAAGTCATTGAAGACCTGGCTGCCGTAAATGCTTCCGGCAACGCCGGCGTTCTCGGGAAGCCCGGTCGCGGTGGGAGAGATGTTGTACATTCCCCAGTGCGTAAAGGCGGCGGTGGTGTCGTAAGTGGTCACAACGAAACTAGCCGTACGCCACGGGGCGTTGGTCCAGGATAGCTCGGGAGATTGATTTCCGCCGGGGCTTCCATTGAGCGAGCAGGTGTTGGAGCCGTTCACGGTAATGTTGTTGATCATGCTGAGGGGCAGGGTTGTGTCGTTCGCAAAGGTCGTGCTGCTCAGTTGGAATGGTTGCCGCCAGTCCGCGGGGGCGGTATGTTTGCCACTGCCTTGCGCTGCGGCGGACAGTGAAAGTGACAACAGCAAGAGCGTCAAACAGCCAATTTGAATTTTCACTGACGTCTCCTCCTTGGCTTCGAAAGCCGGAGGCATTTTACTCCGGTTCCGGCCTCCGGTGCGCGGTTTGAAGCCGGGGCATTATCCCCGATGGCTTCATCGCTGGAGCGGGTCGAACTGCGCTCGGCTTGGACGGGCGAGGTCGCCCGTCCCCACGCGAGCTCTTTAGGAGGGTTTCTTCCTGGCTTTCTTCTTGCCGGTTTCTGGGGCTGGTTCGGCGTCTTCGTTCCAGAAGCGGTGGCCGGTGCGATGGATGAAGACGTCTTCCAATGTGGGCTTGCTTACGCTTAGCGACTGGATTTCTCCGGGAAAGGCTTCTACAACGTCGGGGACGAAGCGATGTCCATTTTCAATCTCCAGGCGGACCTGGTTGTCCATGACGGTGGCATCGACGTGAAACTTGCTGCGGATGCGGTCGGCCAGGGTCTGCGGGTCGCGCGCTTCGAGCAGAATGACGTCGCCGCCGATCTCGCGGGTCAGGGCTTCGGGCGTGCCTAGCGCTACGAGATTGCCTTCATTCAGGATGGCGAGGCGGTCGCAGCGTTCGGCTTCTTCCATCAGGTGGGTGGTGACGATGACGGAAACGCGCTCCTGATCGCGGAGGATCTGGAGGTATTGCCAAAGGTCGCGCCGGGCGCCGGGATCGAGGCCGGTGGTGGGCTCGTCGAGAAGCAAGACCTCGGGATGGTGGAGCAGTCCTTTGGCGAGCTCGATGCGGCGCTGCATGCCTCCGGAAAAAGTTTCTACGCGATCGCCGCGGCGGTCGAGCAATCCGACGCGGGTGAGGATCTCGGTGATTCGGGTTTTGAGGTCGGGGCCGCGCAGGCCGTAGAGGTGTCCCTGATGCCAGAGGTTTTCGTAGGCGGTGAGCTTGGGGTCAACGCTTTGGGCCTGGAAGACGACGCCAATGTGGCGGCGCAGCGCTCCGGGCTGGCGAACGGCGTCGAGGCCGGCGATGGTGGCGCTGCCAGATGTGGGAACCATGAGGGTGGAAAGAATTCGGAACAGAGTCGTCTTGCCGCTGCCGTTCGGGCCGAGGAGGCCGAAGAGTTCGGCGGGGCGAACGTCGAAGGAGACGCCATTGAGCGCGGTGCGGTCCTGGTAGCGATGGACGAGATCGCGAACAGCAATGATGGGCCGTGCCGCGTGTTCGGCAGGCTGGGCTGGGGCAGGGAAGTCGATGGCAGTGGAGTTCGGGGTCACAAGGTATTCTACGACGGGAACGAGGGGATTATCATCCGATGACCCGATCCAAAGCAGAACCCTATGCGGCGACTGGGTTCTGTCCCGGGACGCGCTCTTCGAAAGCCACCGGCACATGGCGCCACACCTGGATGGCCAGAACCACGGTAGTGGCGAGCAGCAGCGCTCCAACGGCGACGTGGACGACGGTCGCGATCACCATGGGCAGTTCGGGCTGCGCGGCGTCTCGTCCCCACGTGACGCGGGTGACGAAGGCGAGGAAGCCGAGGCAGAGTTGCGCGACCATCAGGCCGAGCATGGCGATTGCCGGACGGCGGACGGCGTCCACTTGCGGGTAGACGGAGATGGCGCGAACCGCAGTCCAGGAGAGGACGATGGCCACGACGGCTGCGTTAATGACGTGCGGCCACCAGCTCAAGCCGTGGTGGCGGAACATGGCTCCGAGGATCAGTTGCACATAGAGCACAAAAATCGAGAGCACGGTCAGGGTGAAGAGAGCGGGGCGGCGCTGGTCGAGTTCGGTGCGCGGCTGCTCTTCGACCCAGCGCCGGCCCGTGAAAACGGCGATCGCGACGGCGATGCAGAAAAAGGTCTGGGCCACGGCGGCGTGCGCGGTGGAGATGGGTGCGGGCAGGAAGAACAAGACGGTCAGCCCGCCGAGGATGCCCTGCGCGATCACGGTCGCTAGCGCCGCCAGGCCGAGAAGGCGCAGCCAGCGGCGCTTTTCAACTTGCCAGGTCCAGACGGCCAGGATGATGGTGAGCAGTCCGATGAATTCCGCCACCATACGATGGCCATGTTCATATTTAATGCCGCCGACCATTTGCGGCATTTTGTAGAAGGAGCCGAAGGTGGTCGGCCAGTCGGGAACGGATAATCCGGCGTCATTGCTGGTGACGAGTGCTCCGGCAACGATGAGGACGAGGGTGGAGCAGGCGGTGAAGACGGCAAAGCAGTGCAGTCCGCGATGGTACGGAATTTCGATGCCTTTCAGGATAGCCCCCATGGAAAACCGGCGATATAGCGTCGCCCGGTACGTTTCCCGAAACACGATAGTTTAGCAGACGAACCGGCCGCTCCGGGGTTGGATTAACGGCGCCTATGAATCTGGTTTCGGTCGAAGCGCCAACCGTCCGAGTGGCCGCTGCCCGAGAGGCGCTCGAATTCGGCGATCCGTTGCTCCGCATCGCCGCCGCTGAGCTTTCGCAAGGGAATGCGGATCGGATGATTGATACTCTTGCCGAAAGCGGCGACCTTCTTGCGGGCGCGCGCAAAAAGATTGTCGATGAGCATGCTGGTATTCATCGGCTTATCATACGTGAACTTGAACACGGGGAACTCCGCCCGAGACGCGGCCAGCCGCGTCTCTACGGGAGCGGTTGTGCACACTCTGCGGTGGCACTCTGCGATTCCATTGCCTGGATGATGGCGTCGGCGAATTCCGAGGTGCCGGCGTTGCCGCCCACATCGCGCGTAAGTTTGCTGCGGTCGCGGTAGACCTCGTCGATGGCGTTGCGGATCTTCAAGGCGGCGTCGTGCTCGCCGAGATGGCGCAGCATGAGCAGGGCGGATCGCAACACGGCCGTGGGATTGGCGATGTTTTTTCCGGCGATGTCGGGTGCGGAGCCGTGTACGGCTTCAAAGATGGCGCACTCGTGGCCGAAATTCGCGCCCGGGACGAGGCCCAGGCCGCCGACCAACCCCGCGCACAGATCGGAAATAATGTCGCCGTGGAGATTTTCCAGCAGCAGCATGTCGTACTGGTACGGGTTCATCACCAGTTGCATGCAGGTGTTGTCGACGATGTGCTCGCCGTAAGTGATCTCGGGATACTCTTTGGAAACGGTGCGCGAACAGCGCAGAAAGAGTCCATCGGACAACTTCATGATGTTGGCTTTGTGGATGCAATGAATTTTCTTGCGCTTGTTCTTGCGGGCATACTCAAACGCGAAACGCGAGACGCGGGTGGAAGCCTTCTCGGTGATGATCTTCAGGCTCTCGACCACTCCGGGGATAACTTCGTGTTCGATGCCGGAGTAAAGTCCTTCGGTATTTTCGCGAACGACGATCAGGTCCACGCCGGGGTAGCGGGTGGGAATATGCGGCAGGTTGCGGATGGGCCGGAAGTTGGCGAAGAGTTCGAAGCGCTTGCGGAGTTCGACGTTGATGCTGGCAAAGCCGCCGCCGATGGGCGTGGTTACGGGGCCCTTCAGTCCGACGCGCGTGCGCTCGATAGATTCGGCGAGTTCTTTAGGGATGTATTCCTTGTATTTCTCAAAGGCTTCGGCGCCGGCGGCGAAGCTTTCCCATTCGAATTTGACGCCGGTGGCTTCGAGCATGCGCACCGTGGCCTGGATGACTTCGGGGCCGATTCCGTCGCCGGGAATGAGCGTTACTTTGTGTGCCATAAATTATCAAACCTTGGATCGGGTCATTGGATGATCGGGCCATCGGGTCATCGAAAAACCTCTTAACAGATATAGCCACAGCAACCCGGTTTTCGATGGCCCGATCACCCGATGGCCCGATCACCCGATTTAACTTTGCCCTTTGGTTCGGGCGCGTCTTTCGCTTTCAGCAGGTCTTTCAGTTCGGCCATGAATTCCTGCACGTCTTTGAAGTCGAGATAGACGGAGGCGAACCGTACATAGGCGACTTTATCGTAGCGGCGCAGGCGGTTCATGATCAGCTCGCCGATTTCGCTGGTTTTGCGCTCGCGCTCGGCGGATTCGATGACGAAGGTCTCGGCTTCATTGACGATCTGCTCGAGCTTGCTGATCGGCACCGGGCGCTTCTCGCAGGCGCGCATCAGGCCGTTGAGGACTTTTTGGCGGTCAAAACGCTCGCGGCGTCCGTCTTTTTTTACCACCATGTAGGGGATTTCGTCGATGCGCTCGTAGGTGGTGAAACGCTTTTCGCACTTGAGGCACTCGCGGCGGCGGCGGATGGAATCCGCTTCCTTGCTTTCGCGCGAATCCACGACTTTGTCGTTTTCAAACCCGCAGAAGGGGCATTTCATGAGTTTGGTTTGGCACAGGAGTGCCAGTAAATTGTAGCAGGGAGGTCTCAGGTGTCGGGTCTCAGGAAAGCCAAGCCAAGCAGGGAGTGATTTCCTGACACCTAAGATCTGACACCTGAGACCTGCTCAACCTCTTCGGCCTGCGCCGTCTCTTCGGAAAGCTTGCGCAGCGACAAACGTTCGTGATGGGAGAGCAACAGTCCGACGGGAACGACGGCGACAAACGTTACCAGCCAGAGCATAATGCCGCAGCTGACCGTGAGCTCCTTGGGGACAATATCAAAGATGTGGTCGAGCGCGCTGATGGTCGCTAGTTGGGAGCCGCCGCCGACACCCGGCAACTGGACCATGGAGCCAATCATGCTGGCGCCCATGAGAAGAAGAACCTTGGTGGTGCTCATGGTATTCATGGGTGCGCCGTAGGCATGGGTCACTTCTTTGTAAGCCAAGGCGATGACCCACCACATCGCCACCGACACGGCGGACAATTGGAGGAATGCGAATGGACCGTGAATGGTATTGAGCCCGACGGTGAACTCGCGAATTTTTTGAGCGATGCGGTGGCCCAAATTTTCGGCAAGATGGGAAAAACGGCCTTCGACCCACTGGGCGATTCCCGTCCCGCGGTAGGCCATTAGCACAGCTCCCGAAAGCAATCCCAGTACGAGCGCGATCAGGGCGTATCCCGTGAGATGAATCCAGTGCCTGACTTCGGGCGGGGCGGCGAGCGTGAACGCACGCAGTTTTGAGGGAAGAAAAATAGCGGCCACCAGCAGGACCGTGAAACCGCCGACGTCAAAAATGCGCTCCACGGCCCAGACCGCCACTTGCGAGGCGAAAGGCAGGTTCTGACGGCGCGCAATCAGATAGGGACGAATCAATTCGCCAGGACGACCGAGCAAGGCCAGTCCGGTGAATCCGATCAAGGTAGGTGGGACTAATCCCAGGATGGACGTTTGTTTTCGCACGGGTCGAAGAAAGATTTTCCATCGAACCGCGCGCAAGAAATAGGCGAGGTAGATGAGCGCGACTCCGTGGAAAACGTGGCGCCAAGTCAGTTCGTACTGAAAGAGCCGAGCCCAGTCGAAGTTCCGCCAAGTGCGGAACTGCAGATAAACCAGCACGGCCAGCACGACGAAAACCACTGCGTACGCTGCGTATTTTTTGTTGTTCATGCGGTGCGAAAGTCGCAGAGAGGCACACCCATGGTGAGCGCGGCCCTACTTGAAGGTAAATGAGGAATAAGGCAGGGTCAACGTCGGGACGATCAACGCGGAGACTCGGCGGCGACGGTGGTAGCTGCGGGTTTGGAAGAACGGTAGGTGTTGAATCATTGAGACATTGAAACATTGAATTCAATCGCTCAATGCTTCAATGACTCAATGATTCAATTCCTGTTTTTGTTTCGCTTCTTTTTCCTGGGCGATCTTCTTCGTGTTGTATTCGTGCACGATGCGGGCCACGTAGGCGCGGGTTTCGCGAAATGGGGGCACTCCCTGGTACTGCTCGACGCGCTGCGGACCCGCGTTGTAAGCGGCCAGCGCCTTGACGAGATCGAAGTTGTAGCGCTCCAGCAGTTCGCGCAGATAGCGGCTTCCGCCCTCGACATTGGTTTGCGGATCGAAGGCATCGCTCACGCCCAGTTGGTTGGCGGTGCCGGGCATAAGCTGCATGAGCCCGCGGGCGCCTTTCGGGGAAACGGCGCGCACGTTGAATCCGCTTTCGGCGTGAATGACGCTGTTCACGAGATCGGGATCGAGATGATAGACGGCGCTGGCGGAGTTCACGATTTGATTCAGAGCGGGCGCGGGTGCAGATTTCGCGGGCGGGGCGGCGATGGAGGCGTGCGCATCCGCGGGCGCCGGCAACGCTAGCGACAGATCTTTTTCGTAGCCGGTGATTTCGTTGCTGGGCACGTCAGTGAAGCTGGAATCGTCGGCAGCAAGATAGAGGCGAGTGATTGTCCCCATCACCAGGCGATGCTCGTGGCGGATGCTGAAGCCGTTGCGGAGGATCGCCAACTCGGCGGCAGATGCGGGATGAGCGAGAAGGGCTAAGGCGACTGCAAAGAAAACTGCAGTGGCTTTCCATACCGCGGAACGCGCAGCCCCTAAAGGGGCGTCTGCTTTCGAAGAGCTTGCGGCATCGCTAAAGCGATGTCCTGATACGAGGCTCGATTTTTCCGCAGCCTGCTTCGCCGCGATTCTCGGAGCCCGATCTGTCGCCGATGGTCTTCTTCGAATCATCTTCTTCAAATGATCACAAGCTGCCCACGATCGGTGGTTCCCCAGTCGTTCGTTCGCCAGTCAGTGGTCCGCGAATCTGGTCAACGACCACCGGTTCGAGCTCTTTTCCATGGAGCACATGCTGGATGGCGGCGGATACCCCGCTTTCGGCGTTCGAGCGGGTAAGCTTCCAGCCGCGGCTGCGCAGCTCTTCCGATGCATTTCCCATGATAAAGGGGTGCCCGGCAAAGGCAAGCATTTCAATATCGTTATAGTTATCACCGATGGCCATGACCTGCTCGCGCGTAATCTGCCGGTGATTGACCCAGCGCTCGAGCGCGTGTCCCTTGGAGCAGCCGGCATTGAGCACATCGACAATCGAAAGATCGCGGCCCGGGTACTCGGTGCGCAAAACGGTGATGGGCAGGCCGCAGCTTGCGAGGACGTGCAATACCCGCTGCATGTCCCCGACCGGACCGCAAAACATGGCCTGCACCGGATCGGTGGTGAGCGCGTCCTCGATCGGAACCACGAACTGGATGTACTGAATATTTTTCTCCAGCCAGCGCCGGATGCTCGCTTCCAGCTTGTCCAGGCGCTCGATCACGATGGTGCCCGAAGCATCGCCGTGAAGATCATTGCTGTCAAAGGTTAGAACGGTCTGACCGCGAAATTCTTGCATCACGCGGACCAGTTCGCGGCAGGTTGGTTCGGGGAGCAGGTCGCGGTGGAAAGTTTCTCCGGCAAGCGATCGGGTGATGGCGCCATTCGAACTGATCAGCCAGAGATCGAATCCCAGTTGCTGCGCGATGGGCAGGGCAAAGGTGTGGCGGCGTCCGGTGACCAGAATGATCTCGATGCCCTGGTCGTGCACGCGCCGGAGGGTTGCGAGATCGGTTTCAGAAATCTGAAATTCCGGGTTGAGCAGGGTGCCGTCAATATCGATGGCGATGAGGCGGAGCGAAGCGGCGGCCACAGATAATTTTAACATTGGAGCGGGCCGGTGGAGCGCCGGGCGTCCCCGCCCGGCCACCATGCTGCTGGACGGGCGAGGACGCCCGTCCCTCCACTTTCTTTTGAAGGTTTGTTGTCCCTATGCGACAATCATTCCCCACGGAGACCATCGATGAAATTGAGATTTCTTCTGTTGTTTTTGACGCTGTTCCCAGTATCTCTCCCGGCCCAGTCGGCCCCCGAAACAGGCAAGCCTTTCGTGGTCGAATACTATTACAAGGCCAAATGGGGACATGCAGATGAGTTTTTCCAGCTGTTCAAGAAGAACCACTACCCGCTATTGAAGAAGCAGGTGGAGATGGGACGCATGCTCAAGGTCTGGATGGACCAGCCGCGCTACCACACGACCGAAGACGGGCGCTGGGACTATCGCGTGACCATCGTGTTCAAAAACTCGACCGCCGCGAATGAGCCGTTCGACGAAGACACGCTGAAGAAGCAGCTTTGGCCCGACCAGGCCACGTACGCGAAGGAAGAGCAGCGGCGGTTTGAAATCCTCGACGGACATTGGGACCTGCCCATCAAGAACGTGGAGCTGGATGGGAAGTAAGTGGGTACGGATTGCGGACTGAAATCCGCGCTGGTGATAATCGATGTTCAGGTTGGTCTGGTGAGGCTTATGCCGCCCGAACTGCGGGATCGTGTTTTGTCGAATGTCACGGTTCT
>Ga0187818_10000510_pt1 | contig 14181 bp, 17 predicted proteins | sample NC_wetland_sal_i_14_FD_130581 | JGI IMG/M metagenome (GOLD analysis project Ga0187818, IMG submission 130581) | Wetland sediment microbial communities from Neuse River Estuary, North Carolina, USA - SO4_3 | ecosystem: Environmental > Aquatic > Freshwater > Wetlands > Sediment | place: USA... | reverse complement strand
GTCGAAGGGGAAGGACCTGCTACTTCTTTTTCTTCGACTTCGCCGCTGCTTTCTTCGCCGCCGGCTTCTTCGCCACGGCCTTCTTCGCAGTCTTCCCAGGCCGCGCCGAAGTCTGCACTTCTGCGCCGCCCTCGTGCGCCTTCACCTTCTTCTCTTTTTTCGGAAGCTCGGACGCTTTGAACGACTGCCCATCAAAAGCAATCTCGGTGATACGGACCGCGGTGTAGTCCTGCCGGTGTCCTCGCAGCTTCTTGTATTGCTTCTTGCGCTTGTAGTGGAACACCAGGATCTTGTTGCCGCGTCCCTGCTCGACGACTTCGCCAGTCACGCTCGCCCCCGACCCCGGAGGCACAACGCTACCTGCCTCGGCCGAAACCGCCAGCACGTCGCCGAACTCGACCTTGCCGTCCTTGTCTTCTTGTGTTTCCACCCGGATCACGTCGCCCGGGGCTACCCGATACTGCTTTCCACCTGCGCGGATCACCGCGTACATAGACTCTCCTTGAGTAACTCGCGTAGGGGCAGGTGCCCTTACCTGCCCCGCCGAGCGAAGCTCGGCAGAACCTTAAAGTATGCTTGCTGTTTTCCCGCCACGGCTTCTGACCGGAAACGCGGCGCGGCCCCAGAACGGGTCCGCCAGTACAGGCAAACTCATTTAGTTTATCGTGCGCTGTGGAAATCGGTCAAACGGAAGACGCACACGTGGCCGGTAGTGTGTCCGTTTCCGTGCAAGGGACGATTCGCCCGGCATCTAATTCCAGTGGTGCGAATGCCACCAGATTTTCTGGATGTCGAAGAGGACACCGCGACAGAGATAGATCGGTGTGTTTTCCTCGCCCATGCCAAATCTCTGGTAGTGATCGAAGGCCTGAAATGAAGTGCAGTTGTCGCGCACATCGTCGAGACTCCACTCAATCACGATGAGGTTCTTGTAAACCTGTGGCGGCGGACCCCAGTACCAATGGTTTTGATTGCGAGAGTAGGCGCGCGGCAAGCCGAGCTTGGGTCCAAACAAATTGATAGCGCCGGCTTCGCCGTAGTTGCCGGCCCAGATGCCGGTCTGGGCGCGCTCCTCGGGTGGCAACGAGTTGTAGATGGCGGCGACCTCACGCACTATCTCGGGCCATCCGAACTGGTCGGCAATCGGTTGCGGCAACAACGACTCGTGGTGCACCTCGGCCTTCGAGGGTTTGAAGCCTATAGCGCTTTGATAGGCGAGGAGACGCTCCGGCGGCAGGAACCACGTCACCAGCGGGACGGCGGGAAGTGTCCCGAGCACGATGATGGCGACGACGGCCGCGCGTGTCCAGGCAGCGCGGTTGGCCAGCCATCGCTCGATTACGACCGCGCCGCCGGCGAAGAGCATCGGATAGATCGGAAACACATAGTAGTTCTTGGCGTGCGCGACTTCCATCAATACGAAGAAAACTGCAAAGGTCAGGCCGAGCACGCGCCAGCGGCGGTCGCGGAGAAACCAGGCCAGCCCCGAGAGCCAGACCGGCAACAGGATCGGGTGCATGTCGATGATCTGCTCCCTAACGAACGCGAGCGGGCCGAGCACGACGTTCTTGCCTTCGCGGCGGACGTTAGCCAGGTCTTCGATCGTCGGGAAGTGATGGCGGATTTGCCAGACGATGTTCGGGAGGAAGAGCGCAAGAGCGATGACACCGGCGATCCAGATCCACGGCCGCGCGAACTCGCGGCGATGATCCGTCAGAAGCAGGGCGACGGTGACCGCGAATCCGAAAGACAGCGTGGAGTGCTTGTTCTCGAGCCCAAGGCCGGAGAGCACGCCGAACCATAGCCAAAGCCGCGAGTCTCCGGTGCGCAAGATGCGAGCGACGACCCAAATGCAGCCCATCCAGAAGAGCGGCTCGAAGGCATTCATGGTGAGGAGGCTGTCCGCAATCAGAACGGCGGGGCAGAGCAGAATGGCGACTCCGGTGAGAAGCTGGGCATAACGCCCGCCGCCGAGTTCGCGCGCAATGAGAATGGTGAGCGCGACCAGTGCCGTGCCGGCGATCGCGGGAAGGATGCGCAGCGCAGCCAACGAACCGCCCATCCAGAGCGCGCTCTTGGCGTACACGGCGATGAGCGGCGCGCTATCCACGTAGCCCCAGTCGAGGTGCCGGGCCATATCCAGGTAATAAAGCTCGTCGCGAAAGTAGCCGTAGTGGCGGACGCTGGTGAAGAGGTGCAGCAGCAGCTTGGCTGCACAGACGCCAATCGTAATGCCAACTGCGAGAGGGGGAAGCGCCGGACTGCTGCGCTCCTCGTGATCGGAGCCGGACTGAGCGGTGCTGGCGACAGCCATAACCAGAATTGGGCTCCTCACCCGAAGCGCTTCTATCGTGGCTTCTTCCGGAATATTTTTTCAGAACCCTTTGGCCGAATCCAGCAAAATTGTGACCGGCCCTTCGTTCACCAGTTCCACCTGCATCGTTTCCTGGAAGCGTCCGGTTTCGCAGCGCAGCCCCGCCGCGCGGACTTTGTCCACAAAATATTCGTAGAGTTCGCGCGCCTGCCCGGGCGGAGCGGCCGCGTCGAACGATGGACGCTTGCCGCGGCGCGCGTCTCCGTGGAGGGTGAACTGCGAGACCACCAGCAGCGCGCCGCCAACCTCCGCGACCGGCAAATTCATCTTGCCGCCCGCATCTTCAAAAATGCGCAGGCCAATCGTCTTCTCGGCAAGGTAGTCGGCGTCAGCGCGCGTATCTCCCACGCCCACCCCGACGAGCACCAGCAGGCCGAGGCCGATCTCGCCCGTAACTTCGCCGTTAACCGTAACTTTGGCGCGGCTCACGCGCTGCACCACGGCGCGCATTTAGCGGCTGGCCTCAACGAGAAGCGTCTCGTGTCCGGCGAGCGCCTGCCAGCGGCCGTCGCGGTAGGTGAAAACGTCAGTGAAGCGAACGCGGGCCACGACCTTGCCCGAAGCGTCCACCAGCGTGGCAAGTCCGCGCGTAAATCCGGCGTTGCCGTCGACGTGCGCGCCCATTTCCGAGAGGTGGTTCACGCCGGGCTTGCGGTGCGGAATGTGCTCCAGCATCTGGCTGCGGGTATGCAGCGAGCCATCGACATCGGCGTCTTCGAATTCGTCGGCCACCATGCAGGCGATGGTGTCAGCGTCCTTGCGGCTGAGCGCCGCGGCCCAGTTCTGTTCGAGTTCGATGAGCGCGGCCTCGGTCTTCGGCTGATTCTTGGGGCAATCGGCGGCGAATGCGGACAACGCGAACGCCAGCAGAACTGCAAGCATGGTCAGGATTTTCACGTCCAGATCGTGACATGATTCCCGTGAAATGAGCAAGAGTGCGAGTGTCCTGATTAAACACAAAGGTACGAATAGGTTTCCTTCGTGCTCCTTCGTGTCCTTTGTAGTTGATGAATTTAGGACTCTCCCAAGCCACGCCCAGGTTTGACCGCTCTCCCCGCCGCCAGTTAGGATTCCGTAGTGATCTCCACACATACGAATTTTCTTTCGTTACTTCCTTTGCATACTTTTCCGATCCCTTTTAGACTACTGGTTTCGACTTCATTCGATCGCTTGAGCAACATGCAGTCGTAAATCAGCAAACGCCGGTCCGGAACCCGGACCCGCGATTCCCAGACTTGGAAACGAGGAGAAACATGGCAGCCGTTGATGAAAAAGTGAAACAGATCATTGTCGAGCAGTTGGGTGTGGACGAGGGCGAGGTCACGCCCAGCGCTTCGTTCGTGGACGACCTGGGCGCCGATTCGCTCGATACCGTCGAGCTCGTGATGGCCTTTGAAGAAGCCTTCGATATCGAAATCCCCGACGAGGATGCGGAGAAGATCCGCACCGTGTCCGATGCCGTCGACTACATCGGCAAGCACGCCAAGGCAGGCAAGTAGTTTGGCAAGTAATTCGACAAGACGGGTCGTCATTACCGGCATCGGCCTGATCTGCTCGGTGGGCAATACCACCGGCGCGGTGTGGCAGGCCCTGCTCGCGGGCAAGAGCGGCGTCAACCGCATTACCCGGTTCGACGCCTCCGCATTTGCCTGCCAGATCGCAGCCGAGGTCCGCAACTTCGACCCTTTTCAATTCATCGAGAAAAAAGAAGTGAAGAAGATGGGCCGCTTCATCCACTTCGCCATCGCCGCCGCTGATGAAGCGATGGAGATGTCGCAGCTCAAGGTCACGCCCGATATCGCCGAGAACGTCGGCGTGCACATTGGCTCCGGCATCGGCGGTTTCGACGTGATCGAACGCGAGCACAACGCGCTCCTCGAGGGCGGACCGCGCAAGATCTCGCCTTTCTTCATTCCCGCCGCCATCGTCAACCTCGCCGCCGGACACGTTTCCATGCGGTTCGGCGCCAAGGGCCCGAATGAGGCAACGGCCACGGCCTGCACCACCAGCGCCCACTCCATCGGCGATTCTTTCCGCATCATCCAGCATAGTGACGCCGATGTAATGATTGCCGGAGGCGCCGAGGCTGCCATCACTCCCATGGGCGTCGGCGGATTCGCCGCCATGCGCGCGCTTTCCACTCGAAACGACGACCCCGCCCGCGCCAGCCGTCCCTGGGACAAGGACCGCGACGGCTTCGTCATGGGCGAAGGCGCCGGCATCCTGGTTCTCGAAGAACTAGAGCATGCCCGCCGCCGGGGCGCTCCCATTCTGGCGGAAATCGTCGGCTACGGTATGTCCGCCGACGCGTATCACATGACGCAACCCGCTCCCGAGCACGAAGGCGGTTTCCGCGTCATGCGCAACGCCCTGCGCGATGCGAAACTCGACGCCGGCGTCGTCGGCTACCTCAACGCCCACGGCACCTCGACGCCCATCGGTGACACCCTCGAAGCGCACGCCATTCGAAATTTATTTGGAAAGAAGGTCCCGGTAAGTTCCACCAAGTCCATGACCGGCCATCTGCTCGGCGGAGCGGGTGGATTAGAGGCAGGAGTGACGGTGCTGGCGCTGCGCGATCAGATTCTGCCGCCGACCATTAACCTCGAGAATCAGGACCCGGAGACCGATAACATGGATTTCGTTCCCAACCACGCCCGCAAAACGGAATTCGAATACGCCATGTCAAATTCTTTCGGCTTCGGAGGCACCAACGGCGCGCTGCTATTCCGCCGCTGGACCGAGTAAGGTCAGAGGTTAGAGGTCAGATTGCAGAGGTAAAAGCCCTAAACCTCTGCCCTAAGGGTTTCCAACCTCTGCAATCAGACCTCTGACCTTAACGGTCAGATTGCAGAGGTATTTCTCGCGGTGCGCACGGAACTGACAAAAATTGAGACGAGTTCGTTCGCCTCTTGCACGAGATCGTGCAATTTTTCCGCCGGGAAAATATTTCCTTCCTGAAAGAGTTCTAGCCAGAAGACTGTCTCGTCTGCCTCTTCCAAGACGATTCCCAGTTTGGCTACGAATTCAGCCCGAGATCTTCCGCGGCACGCCGCTCGGTAGTTTGCGCCGATCGATGTGCTGGAGCGAAGAAGCTGGGTACCCAGGATTCGCGCTTCTTCAGTGCGAGGCAGGGAGCGATACAGTCGTAGGACTCGCAGCGCAAAATCCTTGGTGTGGAGCTTGAGAGCCTCAGAGTCCCGCTTCATGCCAAGCCTCGTGAGGCGATTCTAGTGTTTGGTTTTCAATCTTGACCGTGATGATCCTCACACCAAAAATGTGAGGTTTTCACCTCTGCAATCTAACCTCTAACCTCTGCAATGGCTTCTCACCTCTGCAATCTGACCTCTGACCTCTAACCTCTTCAATCTTTCTTCATGGCGTCGATCAACACATAGAGCTGACTAGTGTCCGTCACTTCCACGTAGGGCTTGCCGGTACGTTTGTTGCTGACCACCCAGATCGTCGGCGTGTGCTCGAGGTGCAGACTCATGGCCAACTCTTTGTCCGCCCTTACCAGCCCCGCCAGCTTGCCCTCCGGATCCACAACGAACGGCAAACCAATCTTGTGATCGGCGGCAAACTTCTCCGCAAATCCCCGCAAATTCTGCGGGTTGATCTCCAGTTGGTGCGCGAATACACTGTCCCGGAAGGCGTTCCCCACCTCCTTGGAATGCGTGTCGAAGTAGCGCGCCAGCACCGCGGCATCGAACGACCAGTTGTGCATGGGCAACGGAAAATCGTGCTGCACCAGGGGAATCTTGTAGGTCCGCGAGGCCTGCGCCAGCAGCGGCGCGACGCGGCCGCATTGCGGGCATTGAAAGTCTTCGAAAACGACGAGCGCAACTTGCGCACCCTTCGGCGGACGCAGAGCCTCCGGCACATTCTGCGCGAAAACCGGCAGGCAGAGCAGAACCAGGGCCAACAGCACTACACGCGGCAACAGTTGTTGAATCTTCATAGTTTTATTTGGATGCGCATCGAACCGAGAATATCCCTATGGTAGCGAATTCACCCCATTCGCGCACCTGAGCAGCCTCTCCGGAGTAATGTGAAGTAGAGACGGGGGCTTGCCCCGTCTCCTTCGGGAATTCAGATTCCGCAAGCTTACTTCTTAAAATCCTCGCCGGGGTTGAGGTTATAAAAATAATAGAAGCGCAGGCCGAGGATTTGCCCGGGAAATTCTTTTGGCAGCGGTGGAAACGGGGTGGATGCGGTGATGCTCGCCCACGCGGCCCGGTCGAGCGGCACGTCGCCGGACGAGGTGCGAATCGCCATGCCGCTCACTTTGCCGTCCTTCAAAATGACGAATTCAAGCGCGAGCTTGCCCTGCTTCAAGATCGGCGGATACACCGACTCCGGCATCAGGTTATACCAGTTGCGTTTCACAATTAGGACGATCTGCGTCAGATAAGGCCCAAAATCCACGCCCATCGTGTCGGTCAGGATTTCCGCCTGATCCAGCGCCTTCGCCCCGCTCCTGCCCGGGCTCCCGTAATCGCCCGCTTGTCCAGCGCCACCGTAGCGTCCATGGTTGGCGGCGGCAGCCTGGGCCGCTTGGTCGATCATCGAGCCCGCCGTCATGCGAGCATTAAAATCCGGCATCGGCCGGTTCTGCGGAGGCACCCGCAACCGCGCCGTCTGATCGCTCGGCTGCGGCTGCGCGAATCCCGAATTCTGCTGCGGATTCTCCTGCGGCGCTTGCTGGTTCTGAGGAGGCTGGTTCTGCGCCGGTGTCTGCTGCCCGTTTTCGCCCGGCCGCCCCGCACGCGCGCTTTGCAGTATCTTCTTCAACTCTTCGCGATTGATCTGCGGCGCTTTGCTGGTCGCGATGCGGTCCTTATCCGAAATCACCTTCGCATCGGGACGCCGCATCAGCTTCTGCGCGTCGGGCGGCAGCTCCAAAAACGTCGCGTCTTTCGACCGGTCCGCATCCGTCCGAATCGCCAGATCCACCGTCCGGTGCGGTAGCAGCATCATCAACTTCTCACTGTTCCACAACAGAATGATCACAAACAAGTGCAGGATGACCGACAGCCACAGCGCTTCGCGCTTGCGCGCCCGCGAGAGGTCGTCCTGCAACTGGATGAGAAGATGCGGAACATCGTCCGGATTGAAGCCGCGGTAAGCCGTCTCCCAGTGCTGCGCTTCGAACAAATCGCGCTGCTCCGGCTGCTCGGCAGGAGTCAGCGGATCGCGAGGCGGAATTTGGGTGACCGGCATCGGGCAGAGGCTATAAAACTTAGAGCCACGGGCAGCCTCCTGGGTTGCGTAAGATTACGCCTAAAGTTCCTGCGTAAAGTTACGTAAATTATGGAGTTGCGACCGTCGAATCTATTGTCGCATTTTTTGCGCAAGCAGAGTGAGTACCTGAGTAATGGCCGCGCTACGAGAGAACCGAGAAAGCTCGAGTAGGGACGGCCGCCCCTGCCGGGGTCCCCAGACCGCGCGGTTTTCGCGGGCTGGGGTGGTCGGCCGTCCAAGCCGAGCGCAGCTCGTCCTCGCCTTCACCACCAGGCAGCGAGACCAGATCACCAATTTCAATTCGTCAGCATCAAAACTTTCTGTTACACCGTCTAGTCCTGTAGTCTCGTTCCAACCGGAAAATGTTCTTGGAGATCTAGCAAATGTTCCACCAGGGAACTCCCCGTCCCGGCGTAGCTGTACTCATTGTCGGAATCGCTCTGCTCACCAGTCCCCGCACAATGCTCGCCCAGCACGGCGGGGGTGGCGGACACGGCATGCCGACCGGCGCCGGCGGCGGCGCTGGCCGTCCCGCAGGGGTAAGCGAAAAGGACGATCTCAAGGACTTTCATCGCGCCATGGCCCTCCAAGCAACCGCTGAGCAGCGCGCCGCGTTCGCCAAAGTCGCACTATACGCCCAGGCCGCGAGCGATCGGCTGCAAGCTTTTCGCGAATCTCTGCCGAAAGTCCCTGCTTCTTCACCGCTGGCCGATCGCGAAACCGCCTTGGATCAGGCCATTGAAAAAGCTCGCGCCGGCAACCAGAATTTTCTCACCTCGTTTTCTTCCGCTCAAAAATCCGGTTTGAAGGACTTCACCAAGAAACTGGCAAAAGCGGATTCCGACCTCGACAAACAAGTAAAGACGCTCGATCAAATCGTCCAGACCACCAAACCAGCCGGCGAACAGATCGCCAACACCGCCGCCAGTCTCGACAAGGCGCTCGCCAGTTTCCAAAACGAGCAGCTCGCGCTCGCCAGAGAAATGGGCATTCTTCTCCCCACTGCCGGCTCGGACCTCACCTTCAACCTTCCCAAGGTAACAAACTCGATCAACGTCGCCGGCCAGCCCATCTCCATCCCGGCTTCGGGCGCGGTCTCCAGGACTTCCGCCGAAAACGGCCACAACCTCTTCAGTCTCAAGCTCGTCGCCGATCTCTCTGACCTGCAGCAAAATATCACCGGCATTCTGCGCTCCCAACTCACCCGTTCTCCCCGCTGCGGCGAGCGCATTGAGATTCAACAAGCCACACTCACCCCTCTGGTTCCCGCCAGCCTCGTGGTGGCGAACTTGCACTTCGAGCGCTGGGTCTGCCCGCCGGGCCAGGGAAGCCCCATGGAAGTGGCCGCCGGCGACGGCGCCATCGAAGTCCAGCTCACTCCGTCGCTCGAACCAAACGCAGGCTTGGGCCTCGTCTCCGAAATCACCCGCGTCAACGCCGAGGGCCTCCTCCGCGACTTGCTCCGCTCCGGTGACCTTGGCGGCACGCTGCGCGACCAAATCGCCGCCTCGCTCCTCTCCGTCCTGCAGAAGTCCGCGGACCTCAAGGTCACGCTCCCGCCCGCCGCGCAGGACTCCGCTACCATCCAGAAGGCGCAATTCCAGGACGCCGGCGCCGACCAGTTGAGCTTGGTCCTCGACGGTCAGCTGCAATTTTCCGACGAGCAGACCCAACAATTTGCCACCCAACTTAAGCAACGCCTCTCCGTGCAAGGCGCGTCACCGCCATAAATCCCAAATCACTCGTGTGGGGACGGGGCTCCGCCCCGTCCAGGTTTGCGTGGGGACGGCCGCCCCCGCCGGGGTCCCCAGACCGTGCGGTTTTCGCGGGCTGGGGTGGTCGGCCGTCCAAGCCGAGCGCAGCTCGGTCCCGCCTCAAGCATCAGCACCGGCACAACTTGAAATCGGAGCTGCGCTTCGTAAAGTTATGCAAAGATTTGTCCGAATCCTGTTCCCCGCGCAACTTCCGCCTCATAATTCCATTCATAGATGTAGACACCTCGTCTGGAAAATGGAGATACCTATGCTCAAGCACTGCCTTCTCGTTCTTCTCGCGGTCGGCCTCATCTCGATCGCCGCGCCTTTCGTGGCGGCCCAATCGTCCGCGCCTCAATCGCCCAACGATAGCCCGTCCAACAATCAGCAATCCCCGCCGGACAAAGGTAGCTGGCGCCACGGACCACCCGATCCCGCCCAGCGTACCCAGGAACTGACTAAGAAACTCAACCTCACTTCCGATCAGCAAACCAAAGTGCAGGACATCCTTCAGTCCCAACACTCGCAGATGGAGAGCCTGCGCCAGGACAATTCTCTTTCCCCGCAGGATCGCCACACGAAAATGATGGACATCCACAAGAGCAGCGACGCGCAGATCCGCGCGCTCCTCGACTCTACTCAGCAGAAGAAGTGGGACGATATGCAGGCCAAGCGTGAGCAATGGGGACAAAACCGTCGCCACGGCCCGCCCGACGCCGGCGACCGGCAGGGCCCACCACCTCAGCCCTAAAGCGAGGTTAGAGGCCAGAGGTTAGATTGCTGAAGTTTAACCTCTGCAATCTGACCTCTGACCTCTGCAATCACCTTACCCCGATCCGCCCCGCGTGCCGTCCAATCTCCCCGAGGATCGCCAGCCCAAGCTCCAGCGCTCTCCGCCCATCCTCCAGCGAAACCGCCGGACGCGACCGGTCCCGCACCGACTCTAGAAATGCCTTGATCTCCGCCAGCAGTGGCTCCTCCGCCGTGATCGGCGGCTTCGCCATCTGGATCTGCGGATTCACGCTCGGTTGGGTGCCCCATCCTAACGTCGCGTCTTTTGCGACGTTAGGGTGGGAACCTTCCGCTGCACTTCCGACCGAGAACACCAGCACGTCCTGCCGTCCATAATCGATCGAAATATACTGCCCCGCCTGGAAGAAACGCAGCTTGCGCACGCGCTCCGTCGAAACCCGGCTGGCCGTAAAATTTGCCACGCAGCCCGATTCGAACTCGATGCGCACATTCGCAATATCTACCTTGTCCGACAGAATCGGCAGCCCCACCGCCCGGATTTCCTTCACCTCCGACTTCACGAACGTCAGCACCACGTCGAGGTCGTGGATCATCAGGTCCAGCACCACGTCCACATCCAGCGCCCGCGGAGAGAACACGCTCAGCCGGTGCACCTCAAAAAACATCGGCCGCTTGATCAACGGCAGCGTAGCCCGCACCGCCGGATTGAAGCGCTCCAGATGCCCCACCTGCGCCACCCGCTTGTGCTCGACCGCCAGGCGAAGCAGTTCGTCGGCCTCGCCCAGCGTCGCCGCCACCGGCTTTTCGATCAGCACGTCAACCCCAGCTTCCATCAGAGCGCGCGCCACCTCCAGATGCAGAACGGTAGGCACCGCGACCGACGCCGCCTGCACCTCGCTGTGCGTCACCAGCATCTGCTCGACCGAGCCAAACGCTTTGCAGCTGAACTCGCGAGCAATCGCATCGGCCCGCGTCGTATCCGGATCGACCACCCCCACCAGTCGCACGCTGCCTGCCTGCTGCAGTTGCCGATAGACCCGCGCATGATTGCGCCCAAAGGCGCCCACCCCAATCACCGCAACATTGATCGGAAATTCCGTGCTCAGATGAGTGCTCCGGAACGAAGAAATAACGCGCTATTGTCGCAGTTCCAGCCCCAGATAGGAAAGCGCATACGTAGGGACGGCCGCCCTCGGCCGTCCAGCGGGGCGAAGCCCCGCACCGGCTGCGGCAGAAGCCTGGCTTCGTGTCAGACCATCATCTTAGCGTAGAGACAGGGCTTGCCCCGTCTCCGGAGCGACACGCTGCGACTTCACTTCTTCTTCAGCAGCGCGATCTGCCCGGCATGATACAGCTCGTGCTGCACCACGCCATGAAGCATGTAGTAGAAAGTATAGTGGACTTCTTCTTTACCCGGAACGATCTCGTCAAGCCGCGAATCCGGGAGAACACCAACGGCCGCAACCAGTTTCTCGTGCACCCGTCTCACCTCGGCCAGCGCCTTGTGCCATGCCGCCGCGCTCGCGTCCGTGACCGCCGGAAAATTCTCCCCATCGGAGAGATCCACCGCGACCCCGCCCAGCCGCCGCAGCACTGCACCGTCCCACGCCGCAATGTGCAGCACCAGTTCCCAAATCGTGTGGGCACGCGCAATCGGACGCGCCGCCGCCTGCGCCGCCGTGACTCCGTCCAAAATTTCAAACAAAGAATCGCCATGCCAAGCCTCGCCACCAAACGCCCGGCGAAGCTGGTCCGCAATGCGAGCCGCTTCAGACATTTCTAGGTTTCCTTCGTGATCCTTCGTCCCCTTGGTGGTGATCGCTTTGCCATCGAACGCGTCCCCTATCACTCCGCGCACACCGCAATCCCTGCCTCATCCGCCGCCCGCGTCATCGCCTCGCCATCCAGCAACAGACATCGCCCTGCGTCCACCGCCAGACAACTGGCCCCGGCGCGCGCCATCGTCTCAATCGTCTTCACGCCAATCACCGGAACGTCAAAGCGCAGATCCTGCCCCGGCTTCGCAACCTTCACCACCGTCAGCGCGCGGCTCAGCGTCGAAGCCTCTCCCTCCGATTCCAAATCCAAATCCAAGTCCAAAGACCGCATCAGTTCGCCCGCCCGTTCGATCGTCGCATCCGTGCCTTCCATCGCCTCCACCGCCACGCACGCCCCTTCCGCGATCACCACCGTTTGTCCAATGTCGTACTCCGCCAGCCGCCGCCCCACCGCGCGTCCATATTCGATGTTCTTGCGTTCCTGCCCGCTCGGAGCCCGCTTCGTGAGCACGCCCGTTTTCGCCAGCAGCGGTTCCAGCAGTGCCGTCGAGTTCTCCAGCATGATGCCCTCATCCGCCAGAACCTTCGCGACCGCGCCCAGCAACGAGTCCGTATTGCGCGTGCCCAGCGAGAGCAGCAGCTTTGCCAAGCGCCAATCCGGCTTGATGGCGGAAAAAATCTGCTTGTGCTTAACCTGGCCGGCCATCACCGCGCGGCTGACGCCCTCGGCCTTAAACGTGTCGATGAGCTTTGAGAGCTCGCCCAGAGAAAGCCAGTGCACGGAAGCAGCGCCTTTCGACTCGATCTCGGGAAAAGTCTCTTCCTTGATGGCGGCGACAACAACGTCGTACCCCTGAGCCCGCGCCGCATCCAGTACCAGAAAGGGAAACTTGCCATTGCCGGCGATAAGACCGATCTTCTCGGTGAAAGACATGTAGGGAACAGTGTAAACGAGAACTTTTCGGGGCTGTGCAACGACATCGAGGTAAAGTATTAAAGTTAATTATCATATTGACTTTAATGATTGTCATACGTATTATACTTACGTTAAGTGAATCCACAATGGATATATCGAAGGCAACTTGCTCGGATTGCAATCGCCCCTTGAAGGTGGCGCGCATGGCGTGCCCGTCGTGCACGCTCGTGCTTGAGGGCAGCTTTGAGGTCTCGCCGCTCGCCAAGCTCGGCGTTGACGATCAGGCCTTTGTGATCGCCTTCGTCCGCCACCATGGTTCGCTCAAGAAGATGGAGAGCCTGTTCAACATCAGCTATCCGACCGTCAAGAATCGTTTGAACGCAATCGGGGCGGCGCTCGACCAGAATTTTTCGGCGCCTTCGCCCAACCTTTATGTCCTGGAACAGCTATCTCGCGGGGAGCTCACTGTCGAGGAAGCCCTGGAAAAACTGAGCTGAAAACAAGCACCACGACAAGGAGGAAGTCATGTCTGAGGAACGAAAGAAAGTGCTGGAAATGCTGGCGAAGGGCACCGTCTCCGTTGCCGACGCCGAAAAGCTGCTTGAGAAACTCGCGGAGCCAGCTTCTCCTGAAGGACGGGCGGAGGGGCATTCGCCGTCCGAACCCAGCAAGCCCCGCTTCATGCGAATTGTGATTGACAAGCCGGGCCAGGAGCAAGTCAACATTCGCATGCCGCTGTCGTTCATGCGCACCGGAACCGGTCTGCTGGCAGTGCTTCCGACGAAAATCAATGAAAAATTAGCCGAACTGGGGGTGGACTTCTCAGCGGGCGGCGCGATGAATGAAAAGGAGTGGGCGGCGGCGGTCGAGAACATGAACGTCGATATCGAAAAAGGAAACGGGAAAAAGGTAAGAATCTTCTGTGAGTAGCGCCTATTGCTACTTGATGATCCCCCGTTCCGAGGCCTCGATGAATCGAATAAGCATGTCGATGTCGTCCCCGCGATCCGGCTCGGCGCGCAGCTTCTCTAGCGCCTGCGACGTGTTCAGCTTTGACGTCAGCAGCACCCGATAGGCATGATGAATCTTCCCGATCCGTTCTTTCGTGAATCCCCGCCGCTCCAAACCCACGGCATTTAATCCATAAGCGCGCGTTCCGCGCTCGGCGGACGTCTTCGAGAACGGCAGCACATCCCGCGTGATGGTGGTGCCCCCGCCGATAAAAGCATGCGTCCCAATCCGCACAAAGTGATGCACCGGGCACAGCGCCCCGACCGTCGCCCAGTCCTCCACGGTTACGTGCCCGCCCAGCGTAGCCGCATTCGCCATGATGATGTGACTCCCAATCTGGCAATCGTGCGC
>Ga0187818_10000507_pt1 | contig 14197 bp, 6 predicted proteins | sample NC_wetland_sal_i_14_FD_130581 | JGI IMG/M metagenome (GOLD analysis project Ga0187818, IMG submission 130581) | Wetland sediment microbial communities from Neuse River Estuary, North Carolina, USA - SO4_3 | ecosystem: Environmental > Aquatic > Freshwater > Wetlands > Sediment | place: USA: North... | reverse complement strand
GCGTCCGGCAGTGCAAGACTGAGCTTCATCTGCGCCACACTCTCGCCCGGGGCAGTCCGAAGCTGTTCACCTGCGGCGAGTTCAGTGGTCAGCATTTCCGAAAGAGCAGTCGAAAGCCACGCCAGGTCCGCTCTGCCCGACAAGTTCTTGAAGCCCAACACGGCTACCGACGGCCGCTGCTTCGCCGGAATGTTTTCCACCGATCTCGTCGGCTTGCCGCGATGGACGAAGAAATATCCCCCCAGCACAGCACCCAACAACACAAGGGCAACCCCGGCCGCGATCCTAGGCAACATCAGCCGCGTCCGTGGTTTCGCCACGGGGGACACTCCCGCGGTGAGCCGCTGCAGGTCAATCCCGAGTTCCCGCACGCTCTGGTAGCGATGAGCCGGATCCTTCTCCAGCGTCTTGAGGATGACATTCTCCAGTCCGCGTGAGACCTGCCGGCTTACGCTGCTGGGCGGCTCCGGGTCGCGGCTGAGAATGGCGTGGATCAGCAACGGACTATTGGTTTCTGGGAACGGGCGCCTTCCGGTTGCCATTTCGTAAAGCACCGCACCTGCGGCCCAAATATCGGTGCGCGCTTCACTCATCTCTCCCCGCAGCTGCTCCGGCGCCATGTAGGGCAGGGTCCCGGCCATGGTTTGCGTTTCGCTAACGCTCACCGTTGTGGCAGTCGGCGTCGTTGGCAGCCGCAACTTCGCCAGCCCGAAGTCCAGAATCTTCAATCTCTCGTCGCTGGTCAGACGCAGGTTGCCCGGTTTCAGGTCGCAGTGAACGACTCCATGTTCATGAGCTGCGGACAAACCCTCGGCAAGCTGTATTCCCAGGGCAATGACCTTTTTTTCCGGCAGCGGGCCGACGGCCAGTTTCTCGCTGAGTGTGATCCCGGGGATGTATTCCATCACCAGAAAGTCCACGCCCTGCTGCGAGTCGAAATCATGAATCGTGGCGATGTTGGGATGGTTAAGCTTGGAAAGCGCCAAAGCTTCCTTGCGAAAAAGCTTGCGGGCGGATTCGTTCCCCAGGATTCCGGGCGGGAGCACTTTGATGGCTACGTCGCGGTCGAGGTGCTGGTCGTGGGCGCGGAAAACTTCTCCCATGCCACCCGCGCCGATTTTCTCGAAGATTTGATAACGCCCGAGCGTGGCTCCTGGACGGCACTCGCCGGTTATGTCCGAGGAGTTCATGACAGGATGCCTTTCGTAGTCGGGGGAATCAAGCTGCCTACTCAGGCACTAGGAGTCTACTTGCCAACGATGCCACGCACAAGCGAGGGCAGGGAACTGAGCTCTCTCATGGCAGTCCCAGCCCATACTCGCTGAGGGGAGCCAGGTTCTGCACCTTGCTTTCTGGGCTATACTTCCAACCGAGTCAGCGGGCCGCGCCGGCGCGCCGAACTTGGGGTGATCCCAAGTCGCCTCTACTCCGACAAACGGATGTGGCAGTTTCAGTGGTACATCGAGATCGCTTGGACGACGTTGGCAAAAAAGTCGAGGCGGAAAGTCCTGAGCACTGCCCCAAAGAAGTAGTGACAAGGTCCCTGGTGCGATTCTCCAGAGGGGCGCGCATCGCAGACCATCACATCAATATGTGATCAGAATCACAGAGTAAGCCGCATCCGCCGCGTTAAATGCTACAAGGACGCAGCCTACGCGGGCGGGTGCGGCTGAAGGCGTCAACCCGTTCACTTTACAAACCTCCACAATGCTCTCTCCGCAGACTGGGTAAGAGGGAGATACTCAACCCATGGGATGCACCGTAAACTCCCCCGACTCCACGATTCCTTCGCTGGTTGACGAGGAGATCGCCCGCTCGGTGACCGCAGAAAAGTTGCGCCTGTTACAAGCCGCGGGGCTTCTCGAAACACCCATCCAGCATTTTCGACGGCCCGTCGAGCGCCCCTTCACCGCGGAAGAGCGCGACCGCGTGACTATTCTCTTTGGAGGCTTTACCTGGAAACACGAGCGCTTCATCCAAGCCGTGTTCCGGGGCAGCGGCTATCGCTGCCAGATGTTGCCTAACCCTGACATAGCCGCCTTCCAGACCGGCAAGGAGTACGGCAATAACGGCCAGTGCAATCCGACTTACTTTACCGTCGGCAATCTCATCCAGTTCCTGCGGTCGCTCGAGGCTGGTGGCATGTCGCGGCAGGAAATTATCGACAACTACATCTTTTTCACCGCCGGCTCCTGTGGACCTTGCCGCTTCGGCACGTACGAATCCGAGTACCGCATGGCGCTCGAGAACGCGGGCTTCGGCGGCTTCCGGGTTCTGCTCTTCCAGCAGGACCACGGGGTCAAGGCTGGAACCGGCAACACCGGCCTGAAGTTCTCCATAGATCTGGGCGTAGGTGCCGCCCTCAATGGGGTCAACCTGGGCGATGTGATCAACGATCTGGTTTACCAGATCCGTCCCTACGAGGTTGTGCCGGGGGCAACCGATCAGGCCGTCAAAGAGGTGGTGGATCAACTCAGCGACTTCCTGCAGAACCGCAAACGCTACGAAATCCTTGAGCAGACGCCGGCGTGGATTTCCGAGCGCCTGGCCCGGAACCAGAAGCTCAAGAATTTCCTCAACACGCTGGGCAAGGTTCTCCAACATCTTTACGGGGAAGATTTCCTCACAGCAATGCACCTCGCCCGTGAGCGTCTGAACCAGGTCGAAGTGGACCACATGCGCGTAAAGCCCGTGGTCAAGATCACAGGTGAGTTCTGGGCGCAAATCACCGAGGGCGACGGCAACTTCAACATGTTCACTTTTCTGGAGCGGGAAGGAGCGCAGGTATACGTCGACCCAATCGGTTGCTGGATCATGTATCTCCTGTATGAGGCTCGCGTCAATGCTGAAGACAGGAAAGGCCTGGATGCTCCTTATCCCAATGCCCGGTGGTGGGAAGGGAAAAAGCAACTGGCCAACCAATGGAAGTTCCACAAGAAGGAACTGCTCTTATGGGTGAGCGAAGTTTTCTGGAACCGGCAGTATGCGCGTACCGCCCGGCACATGGGCGGACTGGCTCACCTCCTTCCTCCACAGAGAGAACTGGCCCGGTTAGCGCATCCCTTCTACCACCAGCTTGCCCGTGGCGGCGAGGGGCATCTCGAGGTCGGCAAGAATGTCTACTACACCACAAATAATCTGTGTCACATGGTCCTGGCTCTGAAGCCGTTTGGCTGCATGCCGTCTTGCCAGTCGGATGGCGTGCAGTCTGCCGTCGTGAACCGTTTCCGGGATATGACCTTTCTGCCGATCGAAACTTCGGGTGAGGGAGAGATCAACGCTCACAGCCGCGTGCAGATGGCTCTGGGCGAAGCCAAGAGCAAGGCCAAGGCGGAGTTCGCGCAGGCGCTCGCTTCCACTGGGGAAAGCCTTGCTGATATCCAGGCCTATGTCGCCGGACATCGGAGCCTGCGCTGCCCCTTCTATCCTGTCCCGCGTCGGCGTGGTATCGCCGGAGTGGCCGCCAACTTCGTTTTGCACGTCAGCAACTTGATGGATGGCAAGGCACGCCTTGCCAAGGTGCCCGGCGAGGTCCGGGACCACTAGGAGTATCCGTGGGTACGCCCGCACAACGCGCATGCGTCGCTGACCGTCAGCCCGAACCACCGGAACCGGTGCAGGAGACCGGCATCCGCTATCGGGTGGGCCTGGACGTCGGCTCGACCACGGTGAAGGCGGTCGTGGTCGAGGCGGGAACCGATCGCATTCTTTGGCAGGACTACCAGCGGCACGATACGCGCCAGCCCGAGAAACTCTGGGAATTCCTCTGTCGCATCGAAGCCGAAGCCGGCATTGCTCCCGAGAATTGCCGCATGTTCATTACCGGCTCGGGTGGCAATTCCCTTGCTAATTTGATTGGCGCCAAGTTCGTGCAGGAAGTAAATGCTGTCGCGCTCGCGGTGGAGAAGTTCCATCCGGAAGTGAACTCGGTGGTTGAACTCGGCGGCCAGGATGCCAAGATCATCATTTTCAAAGAAGATGGCGAGAACGGGCGCAAGAAAAAAATTCCATCGATGAACGACAAGTGCGCCGGCGGCACTGGCGCGGTGATCGACAAGATCAACGCCAAGCTGAAGATTCCGCCCGATGAACTCCGCAACCAGGGCTACAACGGGATTACGATCCATCCGGTTGCCGGCAAATGCGGCGTATTCGCCGAGACCGATATCAACGGCCTGCAAAAGCAGGGGATTCCGGCCGACGAACTGATGGCTTCGCTGTTCGACGCCATTGTTCTGCAAAACCTCACCGTACTCACTCGCGGCCACACGCTGCGCCCACACGTGCTGCTGCTGGGCGGGCCGAACAGTTTTATTCGCGGTATGCGCGAGGCCTGGCAACACAACATTCCCCTGATCTGGAAAGAGCGCGAGATCCCGCTGCCACCCGGCGTTGCTCCCGAAGACTTGATCAAGACTCCGGAGAACGCTCTGTATTTTGCGGCCCTGGGCGCGGTGGAATTCGGCAAAGGAGAGGACGCGGAGACCGGCCGATACCTGGGGACGGAGTGCTTGGAGCATTACATCCGCGAAGGACGCCAGCAGGAAAAAGCGGCAGCCAGTGGCCGCGGCTGGGCTGCCTCGCAGGCGGAGTTGGAAGAGTTCAAAGCCAGGTACCAGCGGGCGGATTTTATCGCGCCAACTTTCCAGCGCGGTGAGCGCGTGCAGGCGTTCATCGGTCTTGATGGCGGCTCAACTTCCACCAAAGCCGTGCTTTTGTCAGAGCAGGGCGACGTGCTCGGCAAAGCCTACCAACTCTCCCAGGGCAACCCGATCCAGGACACGATCGGCCTGCTCGAAAATCTGCGCCAGCAGGTGGAAACGCAAGGCGCAATCCTGGAAGTGCTCGGCGTGGGCACGACGGGCTACGCCAAGGACGTCCTGCAACGCGTGCTGCACGCTGACGTGGCATTGGTCGAGACCGTGGCTCACACTGAGTCGGCGCTGCGTTTCTTCGAGGATCCCCAGGTCATCGTGGATGTCGGCGGGCAGGATATCAAGCTGATCGTCCTCAGAGATGGGCGCGTGAAAGATTTCAAGCTCAACACGCAGTGCTCCGCGGGCAACGGCTATTTTCTGCAATCCACGGCCGAAGGATTTGGCATTCCAGTCGAGAAATACGCCGACGTGGCCTTCGCCGCAACCGCCATGCCGGTCTTCGGGTACGGCTGCGCGGTGTTTTTGCAGTCGGACATCGTCAACTTTCAGCGCCAGGGCTGGCGGGCAGAAGAGATTCTGGCTGGACTGGCTACAGTGCTGCCCAAGAATGTGTTCCTCTATGTCGCCAAGGTTCCGAACCTGGCTGCGCTGGGCACGCGCTTTGTTCTGCAGGGTGGCACGCAGAACAATCTCGCAGTAGTGAAGGCGGAGATTGATTTTCTCCGCGCCAATTTTCGCTCGGCAGGGAAGGAACCGGAGATTGTAGTTCACCCGCATTGTGGCGAGTCGGGAGCCATCGGGGCGGCGATCGAAGCCATCCGTCTCCGGCGGGACGGTCGCGTGACCACTTTCATCGGCATCGAGGCAGTCAGCAAGATCAGCTATCGCACGACCCACAGCGAGGAGACGCGCTGCCATTTCTGCAAGAATGCCTGCCTGCGCACCTTCCTTGACGTGCAAACCGGAGACACGACTGGCTGGGAGCCACCGCCTTTCCCCACTCCAGTGCTCCTCCAGCCCGGTGAGCAGCGCATGATCATCGCCAGCTGCGAGAAGGGCGCGGTGCAAGACGTCGAGACCATGCGCGACATCAAGGCGAATCTCGACGCCGCCAAGGCCGCCAACCCAAATCTGGTGGAAATCGCGGCACGCGAAGTATGGCGTTCTCACAACCCGGAATGCGTCGCGGATCCAATCCCGGCTCGTGCCTGGACGGCTGCCGCCCACCGCCGCGTTGCGCTCATGAAACAGCGCCGCCAGTTGCGCGTCGGAATCCCTCGCGTGTTGAACATGTATGCCTATGCGCCGCTGTTCAGTTCCTATCTGGAAAGCTTGGGCGTGCCCGCGGAAAACATCGTTTACTCGGATTTCACGAGCGGGGAACTTTACCGCGCCGGTTCAAGCCGCGGTGCGATCGATCCCTGTTACCCGTCAAAAATCGCCATCGCGCACGTCCACAACCTGGTTTTCCACAAGCACAGGCGCAAGCCGCTGCAGGTGATTTTCTTTCCTATGTTCGACGTGTTGGCGTCGCCGCTGGTCAATGCCATGGGGCACAACGCCTGTCCCACGGCCTCGGTGACGCCGGAGACCGTGGAAGCCGCTTACACAAAGGAGACGAATCTCTTTAGCGAACGCGGCATCCGCTACGTGCATCCGCTGGTGAATCTTTCCGACCGCAGACTGCTTGCTCGGCAGATGTTCCAGGCGTGGGCGCCGATCCTTGGCCTTTCACGGGAAGAAAATGAACGTGCCCTCGAGATCGGTTACCGCGAGCAGGCAAGGTTTGAATCGAGCATTCGCAGCCGCGCTCGCGAAGTTCTCGACCAGTTGGAGTCGCAGCACAAGTTAGGCATCGTCATGCTGGGGCGCCCCTACCACCACGATCCCGGCGTAAACCACGAGATCATGGAGCAGTTCCAGAAGCTCGGCTACCCCATCTTTTCGCAGAGCACTTTACCGCTCGATGAAGACCTTCTGGGCCGCCTTTTTGGCGAAGAAGTTCGCTCTGGCGCAATCAGCCACGCGCTGGACATCCGTGATGTGTGGAAGACCGCCAACTCGGCCAGCTCCAACCACAAGATCTGGGCCGCCAAGTTCACGGCTCGCCATCCCAACCTGGTGGCCGTCGAGATTTCCAGCTTCAAGTGTGGCCACGACGCACCCATTTACCACGTGATCGAGCAGATCCTGGAGCGGTCGCGCACGCCCTATTTCTGCTTCAAAGACCTGGACGAGAACCGCCCCGCCAATACCATTAAGCTTCGCGTCGAGACCATTGACTATTTTTTGAAACGCTATCGGGAAGACCTGTTACACCGCCAGAAAAAGAAAGCAGAAATCGCACGGCAGCTTGTGGAATACGAGCACACTCTGCGCGAGCACTACACCTTGGCCGCCGCCTGCCTTGCAAATGCTCCCGAGGGTTCGGCGGCCTAGAGCAATCCGAGTCAACGAGAGGCGGAGCGAAGGGAAGCGCTACTGCTTCGAGCCTGGCTCATTGTTTGACCAGCTCAACGCGGCGATTTTTTGCCTTGCCGTCATCGCTATCGTTCGAAGCCACGGGAGCCGTGGGCCCGTCGCCTTGCGCGCTGAGGCGCGCCGCTGCGACCCCGTATTTCGTGGACAGCGCCGCGACGACCGCATCCCCGCGCCGTTTTGAGAGGTCCATGTTGCTCGCCAGGGTTCCGACGTTGTCGGTGTGGCCCACCACGTAGAGCTTGAGTTTCGGGTCCTGCTGCAGCAGCTTGGCGATTTCCTTCAGGGTCGCGTCAGACTCCGGCTTGACGTCGGCTTTTCCCGTATCGAAATAAATGCCGTAGACGGAAGCGTGGCCGGTCCGGGTAATGTCATTGGCTAAAGATGCGGCATCCACGGTGACTAATCCCGATTCCATGGGCTTGACTTCAACGACAGCAAGAAACGTCTTGATGTCAAAGCTGCTGTCATAGACCCAGAGCGCGACGTAGACGTCGCCGGCATCGCGGGAGAGCTTTGCGGCAAGGTAGCGCGCCACCGAGAAGTTTCCGAAGGCATCGTCCAAAGGGAATGCCCCCGCGGGGGGCCCGTCGCCGCAGGTCTTGTCGCAGGCGAACAGCGTCTGAAAGCCACCGTTCTTGAGGGCGGAAGCGTAGTTGCGGTAGATCTCAAGCGCGCTGCGGCCCTCCGGTGTCGTGTAGTAGATCGCGGTGATTTTTCCTTCCAGGTGCTGCGTTTTCTCGTACTTGCCCTCGACCACGCTGCTCAACGGGAGTTCGTACTCGTCGAACGCCTTCTGGCGATACTCGTTGATGGTGGAACCGGGATAACGTGAGATCAGGGGATGGTCCTTGCTGCCCTCGGCATCTTGTGCCGCGACAACACCGGCACCCAACAGCAACAACGATCCAAGGACGACCATTTTCGTGCCGACGGTTTTCATTCAGATTTCCCTTCTTACCAACTTGCTGCAGCGACTTGCTGCAGCGATGAGAGCTTCTTGCTGCTTGATCAATTTGACACTGTGATACGTGGCCTTCCTTCAATGCGCTATCAGGATTTCAACGCGCCGGTTAATGGCGCGTCCTTCGTCGGTGCCATTGTCAACCAGCGGTTGATCGGCGCCCCATCCCTTGGTGGTAATTCGGGCCCCATCCGCCCCGTATTTCGCAATGAGCGTCTTCTTCACGGTTTCGGCTCGGCGCAAGGACAGATCCTGATTGTGGGCGGCATCTCCGGTAGAGTCGGTGTGCCAGGCGACCTTGATCTTCAACACCTGCTCCTTCTTCAACAGATCGGAAAGCTTGGCCAACACGGGCCAGTCGGTACCTTTCAACTGGTCCGAGTCGGATTCAAAGGCGAGTTCCCAGGTAAACAGGTCGCCGCATCGCTTCAATTCCTGGTCGTAGGGATAGGCGAAGTCCGCTCCGGGATCGGGCGTGTTGCGCGCCAGATATTTAGTCTGCGTGTTGCCGGACTGGAGGTCGAATCCAGTTCCTTCCAGCCGCGTGGCCGTCCCCTTGGTCCTAAGAACGAGCACGGTTCGCGGCCCGCATCCCGGGTTGTTCTGGTCAACGACGCTGTCGGTGTAGACCAGCATCAGACGCCCCTCGGACCACAATCCGCGAACTCCGCCTTCATTGAGATGGTCTTCACCCCAGACAAGGTCTCCTTCCTGGAACAGTTTGAGGTCCGGACTTCCGGGCAGATTCGACGACCATGTCCCAGTCACATTGACCCGAGCTGCGGCCGGCTTCAGCGGAGGTTTTTGACTCGCTTGCCCCGCAGCCACAGTTGCCCAAAGGGATGAAATCGCAAACACGACGGCCAATCGCCCTATCATGTTTCCTCCGAACCAAGAAGTTTGTTTGTAGCGGGCCGGATTTCCGTTCCTGCCAAGAACGGCGGCTACTGTTTTCCAAAGCACGATTCACTTCGCGGCCTGGTATTTCTTTTCTGCGGCATCGATCTGGTCTTTGTATTTCTTGATCAATTCCATGTCCGCCGCATTCACAGCCGAGGTCTTGGTGTTCATGTCGTTGAGGCTTTTCTGCGCCGATGCGATTTGCTCCTCGTAGACCTTGCGCATCTCCGGGGCCAGGTCCGGCTTCTTCAGTTCTTTCTGCGCGCCGCTGATCATCTCCTCGAAAGTCTTCGCGCCCCAAATCTGCATCTCGCCTACCTGAACGCGGCCCCAAACGCCGGTGTAGTCCTGATAATCCTGAAAGCCGTATTTGCGGGCGAAGGAATTGAATTCATCAAGGTGATCGCCCAAGGAAGCCGGGTTCTGCATCCCGCCCCCTTGCTTGAAAATGATCTCAAGTGGGTTGTGCTCCTCTTTCATGGAAGCGAGGAACTGCTGCATTTTGTCGTCCGTGAGATAGGGCTTGCTGTAGTCGTTGGCGACGTTCTGGGACACGCGAGTCGCCGGCGACGAGAACATGCCCGCGGACGTGGCCGATTTGCTGCTCTGGCATGACGTTACCAAAACGGACGCGATGAGCAGCAGACTCACTTTGATGGCGAGCATTCGCAGCTTCATACTCTTCTCCCTTCCGTGAACCGCCTTCCCAACCTGATCCTGCGAACCTGTGACTTCAGAAACCGCTTCCGCGTTCCGGGCGAACCTTGGATACTCGGGACTTGATAGCGTTTCCGGTTTGAGTCACGGTGCGGACATCCGGGCCAGTCCCGCCGCGTGTCTGGAGCGAGGTTCGAATCGCTCTAACTTGCGCAGCCAGCCGGAGCAATTCCTTCTGCTGCGCCTCGATCTGCGCCCGTTGCATTTGGATAAGCACTTGTTGTTCTTTTGTCGCCTCGATCAGCAGAGCCGTGAGTCGGGTGTAGTCCACACCACGCGCGTCTTTGCCGTTGTCTTCGTAGGTGACCACTTCGGGCACGATGGAGCCTACTTCTTCGGCGATTACCCCGATCTCGTGCTTGCCCGAGTTCTTCAGGTCATAGGAGACACCGCGCAATTGTTCTACCTTGGCCAGTGCGCCGTGCAGAGTCTGGATGTTGGTTTTCCAGCGGCGGGAACTGTAGGTAGCCCAACCGTCGGCAAGAGCAGGGCCAGCGCCCTGGGCCACGGTGAAACGGTTGGTGGGACTATTGGTTCCGACGCCCACATTCCCACCATCCTGGACAAAAAGCGCATTGGGATTGCAGCAGGAAAGGATGTAGGTTCCCTGGCCGTTGACTGCTTGCATCCCATGGACGTTGTCGCCCACGTACAGATTCGCGACTTGACCGCTGGTGTTGAAGGCTGTCAGTCCCCGCAGAATCATGTCGCCATAGCTGACGTCCAGCCGATAGGCTGGGGCGGACGTGCCGATACCTACATTGACCTGGCCCACTGCACTGCTTACGGAGCCGGGCGCGCCAAGGACCATGGCGTTGCTGGCGCTGACGCTGGAGTTCGCTCCGATGGCGGCGGAATACGAAAGACTGGTGAGCGGGCCGGACACCGACCCGGCATAACTTCCTATGTATGTGTTGTACTGACCGGTCTGGTTAATCTTGCCCGCGTCAATGCCGACGGCCGTGTTGTTTGAGCTGGATGTGTTGCCGAGCGCCGCGACACCAACAGCCGTGTTGTTGCTACCCGCGTTAACGCCAACCAGGGCGGCATCGCCGAAAGCGGAGTTGGAGCCGCCGGTCGAGAGACCGTACATCACGTCACTACCGACGGCCGTGTTAAAGGTACCCGCCGTCGGGTTCCCCGCGTTCCCAAATCCCAGGAACACGTTCGCATCGTTGTTGGATCCATAAAGTACGGGAGCACCTGCCAGGTCGAAGCTGGCGGAGGCATTGACGACCCCGCCCGTGAGTGTTCCGTTCGTAGTCAGGTTGCCGAGTACGGTTTGGTTTCCAGTGACACTCAGGTTGCCGTTCACGCCCATGGGGCCGGAAGAATAGACACCGTAGCCGCCAGCGCCTGCAGCGCCATACACACCGAATCCATTGGGACTGTAGGTCACGCCCTCAACGCCGTAATTGATTCCGCTGCTGCCGGTAACGCCCAAAACTCCAACCCCGGTGGAGCTCGTAGTGGCCCCTTCGACGCCAGTGGTGCCGCTGCCATACATTCCAGTTCCGCTTGGGCTTTGTGTCGATCCGATGACTCCGAAAGTGGTTCCGCTGGTGGCCGAATTGGCGCCAAGGACTCCAGTCCCGTTTGTAGCCAGACTCGCGCCATACACACCGATGGCGTTTCCGCTGGAAGAGGGAGCATAACCGTAAACCCCGTATCCCGCGCTGCTATTGGTAATGCCCTCGACGCCGATGACCGTTCCGGTGGTGGCAGTATTTTGGCCGAGGACAGGCGCAGAAGCGCCCGACTCGATGACTTCGAGCGGAGAGCTAAAAAGGTTCGGGGACGAGAGCCGGGGAATCATGCCGAAGTCCACACCCAGCGCCGTGCTTCCACCAAGGGACACAGCCCCGCCGCCCGTAAGCCCGTTCCCGGCGGTCACGGTGAGTGACGGATTCGCCAGCATGGTATTCGTGACACCGCCCGTGGCAATGCTCAGCGTGCCACTTCCGGTGATGGGACCGCCGGTCAAGCCCGAGCCACTGGCAACGCTGGTTACGGTGCCGGTTCCGGGAAAGACTTGCCCAGAAGCGAACGTCACCGGCCCAGTGAAATTGCCGGTGCCATGCACGTCGAGCGCATAGGCGGGCGCGGTTGTGCCGATGCCTACGTTGGTGCTGGCAGTGGCGCCGTTCACGCCATTGATGCTGCCCAGCACTAGCGCGTTGCTGGCGGTGACCTCTGCGTTGGCACCGATCGCGCTGGCGTTGCTCAACGTCGTCTGTGTCCCAGGGCCGGAATTAGCGCCCACGAACGTGTTATTCGAACCAGTCGTCGGCGTAGCGTTAGAAGTATTCCCGGCGCCTGTACCAATGGCACTATTGTTGCTGCCCGTAGTGTTGTAATAGAGCGCCTGGTACCCGCTCGCAGCGTTGTTGTTGCCCGTGGTATTGGAATTGAGCGCCTGAACGCCAGTGGCGGTGTTGTCAATCCCTGTGGTGTTGAGCCAGAGTGCTATTACGCCAGTTGCGGTGTTCCAACCGCCCGTGGTGTTGGAATTGAGAGCCTGAAAGCCAGCAGCAGTATTGTCAACGCCCATGGTGTTAGCCTGGAGCGCTGAGCCCCCGCTGGCGGTGTTGTTGATGCCGGTCGTGGTGGAGTTCCCGGCGAACCCGAGGAAGGAGTTTCCATTTGCCAATGATCCAAAGGCAAAAAGGGTGCTTCCAATCTGGAAGCTGCTGCCCGTCACGACCCCCGTCGCGCTGAGGTTCCCGTTCACGGTCTGATTGCCTGTGAAAGTGTTAGCTGTGCCCAGTAGCGGGACCTTGGTTGTATCCAAGTTCAGGGTTACCGTGCCGGTCGCTCCTCCGCCGGTGAGATCTGTGCCCGCCGTCACCCCGGTGATGGTTCCCAGGCCGGGCGTAGCGCAAGCCCACGCCGTGCCGGTCCAATGCAAGACTTGATTGGTGGCGCAGGCGTTGGTCAGACCCAGGTTGAGAGTGCCGGCGGTGCCTCCACCCATGAGACCGCTGCCCGCGGCTGTGGTCACGCCCGTGAGCGTGCCGGTCCCAGGAAAAGCCTGTCCCGCTGCGAAGGTGATCTGGCCATTGCTGCCGATCTTCAACCCCGTCTCGGCGGGCTTGGTGGTGCCCGAGCCATACAGCAGATTCAGGGTTCCAGACGGGGTGGCCGTGTCGTTTGCCACAGGTTCGGTCTGCAGTTCGAAAGTTTGTGTTGCAGCCGCATTCGTCCCGCTGTTGAATGCCGAAGCCGACAGCGCCAGCGGCTGTGAGTTCTTGCCGGTCGAAGCTGTCGCTGTCCCGGTAGCCTGCAAGGTCAGCGTCCCCTGCACCCACGTTCCGCCCCGGAGAGTGGTGTTGCCTTTGACATCGAGCGTGGATGCTGGTGTGCTGGTTCCGATTCCAATCCTCGCCGTCGCGCCGCTGCCCGACTGGAACAGCACCGAACTGATGATGTCGGACGTGGTGTCCCACAGCGGCAGATAGCCGACCGTGCCCGTGCCGGTGACCGGGCCGGAGGCGAGCGGAGTAGCGGCGTCGGGACTGGCGACCTGACTGGCCGCAGCCCCATTGGCGTTGCCCGGCGTGGCCAACAAAAAAGCCGAGGGCGGCAATCCCCCCAAGGTCGCCGCATCCCCGGCCTTCAGTGCGTACGGCACACTCACCAACAGAATTCGCGGTTGTTCCTCCTCCCCCGCGATGCGTACGCCCAACCAGCGCGGCTCGCCAGTGCTAAACAGAGCCGCGGGAACTCCATAAGGTTTGGTGATGCCAAGCTGCACGGAGTAATGCCCGGTGGCATCGACCTGCAAATTCTGCGTCTCGGTCCAGAGCGGTTCCCCGTCCTGCCGAGTGGGGTAAAGGGCAAAGGTCATCCTTACGGTCCCGCTGAAGGGAGTGCCCCCTTCGTCGGTTGCGAGGCCGGAAAACTGGATCAGGGGCGGGGGGGCGATCTGGGCCGTCCCAGCTGCGGGACTGCTGCCAGCCTGCTGGGCGAGAGCGCTCAGCATGAACAGGAAGACGACCACAATCGCGAACCAGAAGTGTGTTTTCATATTTCCCCCTGATATTTCCCCTTGAAAGATACGTGGGGTCTGCAAGCTATGGGATTCTCACTCCCCGTGTAACCCGCTCCCCGATTGCTTTCTAGGCCTTCTGTGAGAGGTAGCGAGAAAGCGAGTCAAAAAGGGTAAGCACCCGAAAGAAATTCCTAACAAGCCACAGCGGCAGCCTGTTCTGCCTGGCAAGTCTGGAAAGAATGTGATAATCTCCGCCGCACCGGGCCCCTCCCGCCCTGACGAGGCATCGCATGTCATCACCGTCGTCTCAGGACGTGACGCAGTTATTGCGGGCCTGGAGCGCCGGCGACCAGCAGGCCTTGGAGAAACTCACACCGCTGGTATACGAGGAATTACACCGCCGGGCGCGGCACTATGTAGCTCGGGAGCGCCCCGGGCATACCATTCAAACCACGGCACTTATCAACGAGGTCTACCTGCGCCTGGTGG
>Ga0187818_10000506_pt1 | contig 14210 bp, 11 predicted proteins | sample NC_wetland_sal_i_14_FD_130581 | JGI IMG/M metagenome (GOLD analysis project Ga0187818, IMG submission 130581) | Wetland sediment microbial communities from Neuse River Estuary, North Carolina, USA - SO4_3 | ecosystem: Environmental > Aquatic > Freshwater > Wetlands > Sediment | place: USA... | reverse complement strand
CCGAGAGCGATGGTGGCTGAACCGGGGACAGCCGAGGGTGATTTGCAGGCGCTGGATAAGAATAGCGAATTGTATTCTGATTTCGAAATCCTCGACGATTTGCAAGCGCAGCAGGATGTAAACGCAAATCCGTGATCGGCGGGTGTCCGGGGATTCGGGCATGTAGTGATTCAGGAAAAACGGGGGGGAAGTGCGGGTGAAATTCATAACCGGAGGGGTCGCGATCGCGGCGCTGGCGCTGACTGGCGCTGCTCCATGCCTGGCGCAAGGCCGTCATCCGGAGGAACACGCCTCGCACCCGGTACCCCGCCCGCCAAAAGGTCAGCAGAACGGTCACTCCGGACAATGGTTGCGCCAGCACAAGGATCTGCCGCCTGAACAACAAAAAAAGGCGTTGCAAAATGATCCCCAGTTCCGCAGCCTTCCACCGCAGCAGAAGCAGCGTTTGCAGAATCAGCTGGATCGGTTCAACAGCCTGCCGCCGGAGAAGCGGCAGCAAATGCTGAATCGCATGGATACGTTCGGACATCTGACCCCGGAGCAGAAAGACAGCGCGCGGCAGTTGCATACGCAAATGCAACAACTACCGCCGGAACGCCGCCAGGCAGTGCGGAATGGCATCCAAGCCTTGCGGGCGATGCCTCCGGAAGCGCGCCAGCGTCAGATCGAAAGCGACGCCTACAAGCGCCAGTTCTCACCGGAGGAACGTGGCATTCTCGGAGGGGCCTCCAAGTTGCCCTTGGCGCCCGCCGCCCCCAGCGGGCCCGAGCCGCCGGAAGAATGATTGATTTCCCGATCAAGAAGCAGTGACTCGAGCGGCAGCGCCGGACGCGAGAGTGTGCGCGAGAACTGCTCTTCGCCCCGCTGCGGCTTACTTGATTTCCCACTTTTCCCCGCGGCTTGCGCCCTGGGCTGCATTCTTACGCCGCTTCGCGGCTAATAGCATGGAGCTTCGTTTCACCGCGCCGCTGACATTCCCAATTCTCACGCACACACTGGAAGCGTTGCTCCATCAAAATCAGGGACGAGTTTTTCCCTTAGCCTGTTCGCCGCCTGCAATTGAGTTGTTCGCTGAAAGAAAATCGCCGCCGGACTGTGAACTCCGGCGGCGAGAAAGTACAGCAAGCAGAACCGCAGTGCGCGTTTAACAGCTCACTGCCCGGTTCCGGTCATAGGCAGCTTTTGCGGGCTGCCCAAACTGTTGTCAAACAATTCGTAAGTAGCCGACTCCTTCTTGGTCAGGGTGGGACAGAATTGAACCAGAATGTTGCAGTTTGCTCCCGAAGCCAGGCTCGCGCCGCAGGTGGAGTTGCTCTCCCGGAAATCCGGGCTGTTGGGTCCTACTATGTCGGACCCGGTGAAGGTCACTGTCGCCGGGCCGCTGTTGGCGATGGTGACGGTGTCCTGTGATGAGCATTGTCCATGGGTCACCGTACCAAAGTTCACCGATGCAGGCGTGAATCCGATGGAGATGCCGATCCCGCTCAGAGCTGCGGTTTGTGGGCTGGTCGAGTCACTATCAGCCACGCTCACAGTGCCAGTCCGATAACCGATCTTCGTGGGTTTGAATTGGACACCGATGGCGCAGGTGCCATTGTTGGCGACCTTCAGATTATTGGTACAAGTGGTTTTTCCCTTGTTGATCGCGAAGTCTACGCTGACTGTCAAGGCGGGATTGCCCAGGGTCAGCGTGTTCCCCGTGTCATTGATCAGAGTGATGGTCGTGACGGCGCTAAGCACCCCCACCGGGTCGGTGCCAAAATTGACCGAGTTGGGGCTCAGGACCACGTTGCTGGTACCGACCCCGCTCACCCCCGCGATCTGCGGACTGGTGGGATCGGCATCATTGATGATGACCGCGCCCTTCTTCGCGCCCGTCGATTTGGGTGTGAAGGTCAGGCCGATCTGGCAACTCGCTCCACCCGCCAAAATGCTGCCCGATGCCGGACAGTTGTTGGACTTGATGGCGAAGTCAGTAGTTTCGTTCAGAGTAATGGCGCCCATCTTGATACCGGTGGTGCCAGTGTTGGTCACCGTCACGGTTTTCGTTCCGCTGGTGGTGTTAACCAACTGGCTGCCAAAGTTGACGGGAACGCCGGCAAGCGTAATTGCGGTGCCGATTCCGGTCAGACTGACGGTGGAAACGGGGTTAAAGAAACCGTTGTCGTTAATGGTGACGGTGCCGAGGCGAGTGCCCCCGGCGGTCGGCGAGAAGTAGACATAGATGGTGCAAGTCTGCCCATTGGGCAGGCTCGCCGGACAGTCGTCGGACTCGCTGAAATCACCGCTGGTCTGAATGTTCTGGATGGTCAGCGGACCTAAGGCGCTCAGCGTAACTACCTGCGGGTTGCTGGTTGTGCCCACCGCAGTGAGCGGGAAGGTCAGGCTGGTTGGGTTGACGCTCAAGGCTGCAAAAGCGGAAACGCCACGGATGCGGAAGTTGTATTGATCCGCGATCAGGTAGTTTCCTGAAGGATCCTCGAAGACCCCCGCGGGAGAGTAGAGCTGGGCGTTGGTGGCGGGTATGTTATCCCCGTTAAAGCCGGCACTCTGGGGAATGCCCGCGATAGTGGTCATGAGTCCGCCCGCACTCACCCAGCGGACCAACTGGTTGTTGGTATCGCCGATGAAAAAGTTATCATTGGCATCGACGGCAATGCCCTGTGGGGCATTGAGCTCCTCTTGTGTGGCTGGACCATCGCCGGTGTAGCCGCAACCGCCATTGCCCGCCACCGTGTTGATGATTCCAGTGGCAGCGACAACCTCGCGAATCCGACAATTGTTATAGTCGGCGATGAAGACATTCCCGGCAGGGTCAGTCGCCACGCCGCTTGGGTTGTAGAGGAAGGCGTCGACCGCCAGCCCACCGTCGCCACCGTAGCCGGCTTTTCCGCCTACGCCGGCAATGGTGTTGATGATCCCGTTAGTGACTTCACGGATCACTTGATTGGCGCGATCAGCGATATACACGTTATTGTTCGTATCCACGAAGACGCTGTATGGGTAGAACAAATGGGCGCTGGTTGCCGGGCCACCATCGCCGTTATACCCGCACTGCGGGCTGCCATTGGCGACAAATCCGGCGAAGGTGGTGATATTGCCCTTGGTGTCCACCTTGCGAACCAGGCAGTTGTTCGTGTCGGCGATGTACACATTACCGGATGAATCTTCGGCCGAGCCGAGGGGGTGGTTCAAGTCCGCCTCTGTCGCAGGCTGATTGTCGCCGTTGTATCCACATACCGGGTTGCTGGAGGTGGTAGCGACGCCGGCGAAGAAGTCCACGAGATCGGTGGAATGCAGAAGTTCGCGAACCAGGCAATTGTTGTTGTCAGCGACAAAAACATTCTGTGACTTGTCTTCGAAGACACCGAAGGGGTAGTTAAATACGACGCCCGACGGGACGACGCCGTTAGTCAGGGTCGGCATATTGTAACTGCCGTTTCCGGCGACGGTGTTGATGTCGGCCCCCACGGTGAATTCTCGAATTCGATAGTTGTTATTATCCGCAATGAGGAACTGTCCCGTCGTATTGGTTGCGCTGATACCTTGCGGATTCTCAAACTCCGCACTCGTAGCCGCGCCACCATCCCCGCTGAAGCCATACGTGCCGTTGCCGGCTACGGTGTTGATGTTGCCCTTCACGGTAAACTGGCGGACTTTTTCGCAACTCTGGTCGGGGTAGGTGACGGTCTTACCGTCGCTGCTGACCGATAGCTCAACCACAGTATTCATCGAAGCGCTGGTGGCAGGGCCGCCGTCGCCACTGCAACCTTGGCTACCGTCTCCGGCCACGGTGTTTATGTTCCCGTTGGATTTGCTGACTTCGCGAATCCTGAAATTGCTGGCATCGCCAATGAAAACGTCGCCCGCGGTGTCAAGCGCGACGCCGTCAGGTTGGTTCAGGTCGGCGCTGGTGGCGGCCCCGCCGTCTCCACTGAAGCCGCAGGTTCCGGTACCCGCAAAGGTGCTGATGGTATCGGACTTGAGAACCAGCTTGCGAACGCGACAGTTGCTCATGTCGCCGATATACAGATCGGCGCCGGTGCTGTCCAGTGCGACGCCGACCGGGCGGCACAAATTGAACTTGGTGGCCGGACTACCGTCCCCGTTGTAGTTGCACTGGCCTGCCTCGCCGGCAATGGTGGTGATGGTATTGGTTGTGTCCACTTTGCGGATGACAAAATTGTTGTAGTCGGAAATGTAGACGTTTCCGGCGCTGTCCACTGCAACATCCTGGGGGCCGTTCAGGAATGCTTCGGGCGCACCACCTTTGACGCCGTCACCTGCGTAGCCTGGGAAGCCTATTCCGGCGAAAACAGTGAGCTTCCCCGTGGTGTCCACCTTGAATACGCGTTCCGCGTTGTAGACGGCTATGTAGTAATTGCCTGCGCTGTCCACAGCAACTCCGGTGGGTGTGTACAAGTTGGCATCCAACGCAGACAGGTCATTCGGCCCGCCGCCGATAGAGGTACTAATTATGTCCTGAGTCTGCTGGGCCAGCGCGGACGTACTCAGCAGCTGGGCGGTCAGCAGCAATACAAAAATTCCGACGAAGCGACGCATAAAAATTCCTCCTGAGAGATGGTTCGATTGAGACGTGCTACGGGCATGCAACATGAGGGCCTCCATGCCTAAAAATCCTTGGGCGACACCTGGATCGACCGCTCCCACGTTTTTCCATTCGCGCGATAAATGATCGACAGCTCGGGAGGAATCCCCTCTCGCCAGTTCTCGTACTCGTGACGCGAGATCGTGAATTCTTGGCTTACGTTGACATGGTCATGGAGGCGCAAGAGCGTAATGGGCTTGGTCGTGCCGACCAGGTCGAACCCGGTGCGCTGGCGCAGAGAGACGACTGCGTTCTTCACATCCGCATCGCCGTTGTTATGCACTTGCAAGCGCAAGGTGATCCGCACATGATCGCCCTCCATTTTGGGTTGGCTCAGACTGTAGAAGCCGGCGAAGTCACGCCCGTCTTTGGCAAAGGCGGTGATCGTGGTTAGCAATAAAGTCGCGAACAGGGCAGCAACGCACGCCCGCGAAAAACGCATGGACCGCATAATTCCTCCTTGAAGGTTCTACGAATTCTTCCCCTAGATGATTAGTCAGGACGCAAGTTCAGCTTGCGCCTTCAGCGAACAAATTCCTTCCCTGGACCTTTATCCAGGCTTTCCACCGACTCACTCTGTACGATTAGTTAATCCGACTCTTGGTCCAGCTGAGCCATTCTCAACACTACGCATCCGCGCTGGAAACGCCCTTGCCGGGGGGACGGCGAAAAGGGGAGATGGGCTTTCCAAAACAAGTAACCGAATGCCAAAAAAATGTCGCGCCATTGTGGGGCAGCAGGCAGGCGCTGTCAAGATGAAAGATTTTGCAGTTCGCTCGTCACCTCGCGGAAGTGTGGAAATCAGGGGCGGAAATGCTTGGCGTCTGATTCATCAGGGCATGCATTCCTCGGATGCAGAGGGCGGTTGGGGGTGGAAGAAACGAAATTCATGTACTGCGACAAATAACCCCGCCCAAGCGGAGAGCTTGAGCGGGGCGCCTCGACGCGAATAAATTGCATCCAGAGTTATGGGGTGGCAATACCGCCGCCAACCCTCGATAACGGAGTTATGGTGTGACCTCGAATGCAACGCCTGCACCATGAGTACCGCCGGCATACGCCGTGCCGTATAGGTTGCCTTTGAAGAGAGTTACTCCGGCTAACGGATAATACCCATCATTGCTGGCGGTATCCGCGAAAACGTGCAGAATAATCTCCTTATATTTGCCGGCCGTGAGCTTCAGTTCGTAAACTGTGCCTTCGTTATACTGGCCTCCGTAGTGAGTCGTGCCAAAGATATCACCCGTCGCGTCCAGGATGACGCCCGCTTCATAGGGATACTCGCCGTCGTTGGTTCCACCCTTGAAGCTGTACAGAACACTCTCGGTGTACTTATCGTTACTGCCCCGCTTCAACTTAAAGACGGTCCCGAGGTTGTTAGCACCGCCGTCGTAGGTTGCGCCATACAAGTTGCCAGCGGGATCTATGGCCAAGGTGGAATTGGGGTTAGCTCCCACCGAGCTGTTGAACAGGAAGACGGTCTGTGACACCCAGACGCCCCTCGCTTGAAACAGTCTGTATACGACGCCCTCGTTATAGGTGGTTCCGCCGTAGTAAGTGGTCCCATAGTAGTAGCCGTCCGGGCCGGGCGTGATTCCGCCCACGGGATAGTCGCCGTTGTTGCCTCCGCTAAAGCCATGGATCACTTTGTACGTCCACTTACCTTTTGACTGTGTCATCTGGAAAACGGTCCCCTCATCATTCTTGCCGCCATACTCGGTGGTGCCGTAGAGATTGCCGGCCGAGTCAAAAGACAGTCCGGCTTGCGGATACGCTCCATCCTTTCCTGCAGTGCCAAGGAAGCTATGAAGTATTTTTTCCGTCCATGTGCTGCCGGAGTGGACCAACTCGAACACGGTGCCAACGTTGGCGGTGCCACCCTCATAGGTCGTTCCATAAAGGTTGCCGGCCTTGTCGAAGACCATGGCGGAGTACTCGGGATAGGCCCCGTCGTTTACGCCAGCGATAAAGACATGGAGCTGAACTTCGGTGTAGGTCTTACCGGAGAGTTTCAACTCAAAGGCTGTGCCATATCCCGCGCCACCGCTCTGCGTCGTACCGTAGAGGTTTCCGTTCGCGTCGGCAACCAGCGCAGAGTAGGGATAATATCCGTCGCCGCTGAAGGCGTTGAAATTGTAGAGAATCTTTTCAGAAGCGGCCCAGGCAGTGGTGGCCAAGATGAGAGTCATTGCAAGCAATACGAGCGCTTTGTGGCGCATAAATTTTCCTCCTGAATTTTAATCGTCCGACATCCGAAACGGAAACACCCTGCCGGGCAGATCGCGAAAGGAGAATTAGGAATGGGGCTTTCCTCAACCAACTAATCGGATGTCCGGAGAAATGTCGGGACATTTTGGGCCGGAAGGTAAGAGCTGTCAAGATGAAAGATTTTGCATGTCAAAGCCCCTTAGGGCCCGCGGCCGACTGTGATGGAGGCGGGGCGTCCGCCCGGCTGGACCCTTCGACTTCGCTCAGGTCAGGCGGGCGAGACTCCCCGTTCTCCACCGGATAATTGGGAACTGTTATCATCCTTCGGCACATGCATCCCATCGTTCTTAGTCTTCTTCTAGGACTAACCGCCGCCGCGGCCAACGTGTTCGGCGGCGCCATCATCGTCCAGAAACACTGGGATCGCTCCTACCTCAGGTACTTTGTCGCTCTGGGCGCGGGATTCATGCTGGCGACGGCCATCGTCGAAGTTTTTCCCGCCGCCCTGGAATTGCGCGGCCGGAGCGCCGCATTCCTGGTTCTGGTCGGATACCTGATCATTCATTTCTTCGAGCACACCGTAACCACTCACTTCCATTTCGGAGAGGAAACCCACAAAGACCAATTCGTTCACACCCACAAGGGCTACTCGATTCTGATCGGCCTGATTATTCACACGTTCTTCGATGGCATCGCCATCGCTTCCGGCTTTCTGGTTTCCAACTGGCTGGGATGGATCATTTTTCTGGCCATCTTCTTGCACAAGATTCCCGAGGGGTTCACCATCACCTCGGTCATGCTGGCCAGCGGTCAAAGCCGCCGCGTGGCCTGGGGCGCGTCGGTCGTGCTGGGCGCCGCAACTTTTGCAGGAGTGGCAACCATGGCGGTCTTCCAGCATGAAGTCAGTTTTGGACTGCCGCTGTCGGCAGGAGTGACGATTTACGTCGCGGCCTCAGACCTTATACCGGAAGTAAACCGCGAGCCGGGAGCAAAAATGGCTCTGGTAGTTTTTCTCGGAGTTGGATTGCTGTTTCTGTTGGATCGCTTCGCCCACGTCCACTAATCTGTTCCGGGGATTATTGCTGAGGTTCGCTTTATCGACGGGAGGCAAATGAGGCCGCCGTTTCGCTCCAAGCAGGAAGTAATTATTAACGCGCCCTTGGAAGCAGTTTGGGCATTCAACATGGATCTTACCAAAATCCCGAATTTCCATCCCCGCGTCTTTAAAGTGGATTTGCTATCGGGAAAAGCTTTTCGCGAAGCAGGGGCTTCATATCAATGTCACCTTTCGGGCGGGAAGCACACCTGCATTGAAAAAGACATCGAAATCATCCCGATGGAGAGGATCGTCACTCTATTGCCCGAGGACACTTTCGGCATAACCAAAATTATTACTGATTACCTCGTGGAAACGAACTTCTGCAGAATCGGGGCTCTTTCGACAAAAATGGAAATCAGCCACTATTATTCGACGAGAAGTCTGAAAGCGAAACTCTTCAACTTGTTCGCAAAAGGAAAAATCGCCCGCGAGACTCAGGCGACCTTAGATGCCATCAAAGCTGCAGTAGAAGTTCATGGCCCTGCCGCGTAGGTGTTATTTATCTGATTAGCCTTTATTCCACTGAGTGTTTCGCGGTGTAACCTTCGCGCGCGATCACCAGGTACTTTACGTCTTTCCCCTTCTGATCTTTTATCTTGAGCGGACCTCCATCCGGCGCGGTCACTTCGACTTTCAGTTTGCGGTAGCTGCCATCGAGTTTGGGGTTGGTGGGATGATAAGCAATGCTGTACTGATTGCGGATATCGCCGCCGATCTGGTGAAAAATCTCCGGAAACTCCGCCTGAAATCGCGGAAAGTAGGCGCGTCCGCCGGTCAAGCGCGCAAAAGTATTCATCTCGTTATCAGCCTGCAGGTAATCCATCTGGCCAACCGGGATGCCCATGCCATGCGGCGCTGCCATGCCCCGCGCTTCGAAATATTCTCTGATCGCCCAGCCCACGCTGATGGGAAAAATGGTCACGTCCTTAGTCGTCTTAATCTTCTTCGTAATCTGGTCGAGATTAAGTTTGCTGAATGTATCCACCCCGGTGGTAATCAAAATGATGTACTTATGCCCTTCGATCCGGTCCACACGGTCCAGCGTGTCATAAAGAGCGTCGAACAGATTGGTCTCCGAGAAACCTGGAATGCGCAACTGGTTCAGCGCTCCGTACGCCTCTTGCTTGTTCTGGGTAAAGTCCGCCAGGATGTAGTCCTTCATGTCGTAGGAAATCACCGCCAGCCAGTCGTCCTTTTTCAAGGTGCTCACGAATGAGTAGGAAGCGTGCAGGATGTCGCTCATGAAGAAATAATCTCCAGCCGCGAACTCGACCAACAACACAGCGGTGATGGGCGCTTCCGAGACGGTGAAGTTGCTGATGGTCTGCGCTGTGCCATCTTCAGAAACACGAAAATTCTCCTTCTTCAGGTTGGAAATGAACTGCCCGTCTTTCGTGGTCACCATTACCGGCACTTCCACCACCGGCACGTCCACATGAATGGAATAGTCCGGCATGCCCTCAATTTTCTTGGGCTTCTCCGGTGGCGCAGGCGGTGGGGGCTCATCCTTTTTCTTAGGAATAGCATACGGCCCGACATCGGAATTCGGCCCGCCCGCCGCGGCCGGCGGCTCCTGCCCTTTCGAGGGCGCGGAAGACCCCTGATCCTGGGGCACGGCCAACGCTGTGAAGGTCCCCAGAACCAGAATCAGTAATAATGAGATGAGGCACAGGTATCTTCGGAGCACCGCGCCAAAGCCCCTTGCACAGCGCCCGGACGCCTGCCGAAATCGCCCAGAAAACATTTGATCTCCTCGGAAAACCTTATGCTAGTATAGACGCAGAGTTTCGCGATTGGGATGTTTTGCTCGACTTTCACTAAACCTCTCCTTCCCGTCAGTCGCGAACAAAGCGCGAAGTGTAATTTCGTTCTTAGAGGACCAGTTGGCGGCGGTTCTCGGGGAAAAGTGTGGGTGAATCCGTAATGAGACGAGCAATCCTCGCCCTTGTTGTTCTCTACTTTCCGCTGTCTTTCGCAACTCAAGCACAGACACCCAAGCCAGTCGAAACCATTCCGATCTCGCAAATCCATGCCGGAATGCGAGGCGTCGCCTACACCGTCTTTCAGGGCACGAAACCGGAGTCTATGGACGTCGAAGTGCTTGGCGTGCTCACCAATGCCAATGGTCCCAAAGGGGATGTAATCCTGGTTCGCTTGGGCGGAGCTAAAGCGGAATACACCGGCGTGGTCGCCGGCATGAGTGGCAGCCCGGTGTACTTGAATGGCAAGCTGGCCGGCGCGCTCGCCTTCCGTATCGGCGAATTCTCAAAAGAACCGATCGCCGGCGTAACCCCAATCGCCGAGATGCTTGAGATCAGCGCCCTCGATCGCAACCCAACCTCCGCGCCCATCGAAGCCACATCCGCCGCCCGTTCCCCGAGCAAAACTGCGAGCCCAGGCGTTGCCAACGCGCCTTTGTCAGACTCCGCAAATAACGGTTTCACCAACTACCTTAAGCCCATCGAAACCCCGCTGGTCTTCAACGGATTTTCCGAAGACACCGTGCAACGCTTCGCTGCACAATTCAGCGCCGCCGGAATCGTCCCGGTAATGGGCGCAGGCTCGGTCAGCGATGCCAAACAACCTGACCCCATGGAGCCCGGTTCCGCCGTAAGCGCCATTCTGGTTCAAGGCGACATGAACATCGCCGCCACCTGCACCGTAACTTACATGGACGCGCAACACCTCCTGGCTTGCGGCCACCCGCTCATGCAGTTCGGCATGGTTGATCTGCCCATGACCAAGGCAACCGTGCTCGCCACTCTGCCCTCGCCGCTCAACGCCTTCAAAATCGTGAATGCCACCGAGACCGTAGGCACCTTCGTGCAAGACCGCCACAACGGCATTCTGGGCGAGTTCGGCAAGAAGCCGGAAATGATTCCGGTCACGCTCACCATTCACGGCGAATCCGCCGACAAGCAGTTTCACTACGAAATCCTGAACAACGCCCGCTTGAGCCCAGTGGCAATGATGGCCACTGTGTTCAACGCATTGCACGGCGTGAATGAGTACGGCGAAGAAACCACTTACCGCATGAACGGAAGCATCAGCGTTGACGGCTACCCCGCCGTCACCATGCAAGACATGTTCGCCGCCGTCGATGGCGGACAACCTGGAGCCATGCTGGCCGCCATCTCGCTCGGCGAGCGCTTCAGCCGCATCTTCGATAATCCCTACAGCGTGCCCGCCATTCACGGCGTGCAACTGGATTACAACATCGTCCGCGAACGCCGCTGGGCCCGCCTCGAAAGCGCCCGCACCGACATCACCGAAGCCCGTCCCGGCGACGATATTACGATCGAAGCCATGCTCCGCCCCTACCGCGGCGAAGGCGTAGTGCAACAAATTCCCATCCACGTCCCAACTTCCACGTCCAAGGGATCGCTGCGTATTCTGGTTAGCGACGGCGATACCCTCGACCATTTCCGCCGCGGCTCATTGCTTCTCGGACGCAGGCTGGATCTAGCCGCAACCATCGCCGCCCTCAATAAGGAACACGTCAACAACCGCGTCTACGTTTCGCTGCTCGAAGCCGATCCTGAAGCCATGATCGCCGACAAGGTCATGCCCACGCTCCCGCTCTCCATCATGAACGTGATGGACGGAATGCGCGGCACCCAGGACATGGTGGTCTCCAACGAGTCCTCGGTGAACGAAGCCGCCACGGTGCCACTTGATTACGTGGTTGCAGGCGCGCAGGTCTTGACTATCAACATTAAGTAGCCTCATTGCCTCGGCAGGCGAGACGTAGGCCACCCGTTGTTTCTTGACGCAGAATTTACGTCCCGGTGACAAGATTTGCGAGGAGACTCGCTAAAATCACGGCCCTGTACTCGAGGGCTCATGCCAATCAATAAAATCGTCTGGGCTAGTCTGGCTTTCTTGCTCTTATCGGTGGTGGCCCGTGCGCAGGACACTCCCCCGGCTGATGTCGCGGTGAGATACTCTCCTCTTTACATCCTTAAGGGCTATACCATTTGGATGAACGGAGTCAGCGGTTCGGTCGCTTTCAACGCCAACCATTGGTTCGGCGTGGCCAGCGATTTCGGCGTTTACCACGGTTATCCCGCGGAAAGTTTGACCGGCGAAACCTATATGGCCGGGCCGCGATTTTCCTACCGCAAGTTAGATAGGGTAGTGCCGTTCGCCCAAGCGCTGTTCGGCGGATCGCATTTTAATGCGTCCTCCGGCGGCATCACCGGCGGGGGAACGCAGTTTTCGTTTGCCCTCGGCGGCGGCGCGGACCTTGTGGGTCGAAGCGGAAGATTCGCTTTGCGTCTGCAGGGAGATTACTTCGGTATCCGCTCGGACGGTTCCACGACGCCTGCAGTTCGCCTCTCAACCGGTATCGTCTACCGCATCGGCAACAAGTAGCCCTCTAAAATGATGGAGGATGGGCGTCTCGCCCGTCCTGCCTCGCTTGCTGCTAAAACTCGCCCTCCGATCGCTTTAGTGTCGCAGGACTCCAAAAGGCGGTTTTCCAAACACTAGCCCTAAGCCGCCCACCGTGCTTTCGGCGGGGCGGAATTAAAATCCGCGGTGGCTGAAACGGGATGTTTCCCAAGTTCACTATCCTCACAAGGGGTACCAATCACGAAGAAGAATTGACCAAAGAAGTCCGACGCTTAGACAGGTCGGAAGATTTCTTGGAATCGCTAAGCCGGTAGTACAAGTTTTGCCGCCTGAAAAGCGGCGACTACCCTCTCCCCAACGCGGCGAATCCACCCCTTTTGCGAAGAGAACGTTTGTGTAAGCCCCAGCTTACCTCAGGAGAATGTCATGAAACTGCTTAGCATCATTGTGTCCGCGGCGCTGCTGCTGGCGGCGGCCAACTCAGTTGCCCAAACCAAAGCGGGGGACTTGGTGGCAGATATTCCGTTTGCCTTTGTCGTGGCCGACCGCACACTGCCACCTGGGCACTACATCGTTAACCGTCTCAACGACAACCTGGGTATTCACGCCGGCCAGAATCCGAACCTGTTCGTACCTACCCACAGCGCGCAACGCCCGGCGGGCGAGAACACCAGCAAGATGGTCTTCCACCGCTACGGGGATACCTATTTCCTTGAAGAAGTGTGGGTCGGCAGCAGTTCCATCGGAAGGGCGCTGTTTCCCTCGCGAGCCGAGCACAAACTGAAAGAGAGCGGCGTGGAGAGAGAAATCGCAGCCGTGCGTCTTGGGAAGTAGCGGTCTGTCTCCCACAAAGCTGTGGGGCGAGGGCGTCGCTTAATTATTTGCAGTGAAGCCAACAGCAGCGGTTGTACGAATTGCCGATTTCGTACCCGCATTGAAAGGAAAAATTTATGGCGGCCAATCCAAACATCACTCCCATCGCGGAGGTCGCGCTCGAGAAGAAAGCTTTGGAGCTTTGCCAGCCGAAGCCGGTAAGCCGGAAAAACTGGCTCCGAGATCTGCTGCTCAAGATCTTCAAGGGACACGAAGAATTTGCCGGCTGGACCCCAGATTGACGATGCCTAGGTTGTGGGGCCGGTGGAGACCAAGGAATACTCGCGACGGCAGGCATTGGAAAAGAGTAGTTTTTCCGGACCTGAACTAGGCTCGCTAATTTTTAGGCGCAGCGACCGATCAAGTAGTTTTGCAGGGGCGCGGCTGGAAGCCAGACCCCTCCAAAACCTAAACGTCCATTCAAAGCCTCCCTGGATAGGCCCTCGTGACCCCACTTCCTTTCTCATTGACCGCGCGCGTCAACTCAGATAACCTGTTGTGACAGAGATTATCTGTAGGATAATAGTTGCTCTTTGACAATCTGACGCGCGCGAGTCCGGCCCCGCGCAGGGGGCCCGCTATGCACGTCGATGCGAGCTAAGGCACTGGCGTGTCGATCTCCCAAAACGGGACCGCCCCACAAGCATAACTCCCATGTTCTCTAGATTTTGCGTGTAACTCCTTTAAACTCAAAGATCTAGCACATAGTCGTAAAATAAATCCCGTGTTTTCAAGATTTTGCAAAACCAGAGGGGGAGGGGGGATACCCTACTACTAAACAGAACCTGCATCCCATTGTGGGAAACCCGGCCGATCGCGCTGCGAGAGGCCGTTTTAAGGTGCCGAATCGATTTCGGTCAGGACTGCAGGGCTTCGCACATAACCAAGCCGGTGTCGGAAGTCTTGAGCGGCGGAGCCGTGGTTTTTCTATCCCGCATTCGCAGTACAGGTTGTTCGATAAGGTAGTAGGAAAGACAAGCCAACGCTATACCAAGGAGCAGTCTGTAAGCCGGTTGCCGAGCCGGATTGAAGAAAAACGGCTCTTGCCACAGGTAGAGGCTGTAGCTG
>Ga0187818_10000505_pt1 | contig 14213 bp, 10 predicted proteins | sample NC_wetland_sal_i_14_FD_130581 | JGI IMG/M metagenome (GOLD analysis project Ga0187818, IMG submission 130581) | Wetland sediment microbial communities from Neuse River Estuary, North Carolina, USA - SO4_3 | ecosystem: Environmental > Aquatic > Freshwater > Wetlands > Sediment | place: USA... | reverse complement strand
AAGAAGTCAACGCCGCCCTCCTCGACTTCCTCCACCACCTGTAAGGGCAAGGCCTTGCCCCTCCCGGCGTCAACCCCGACACACTACTTTCCGCCCTGCCGATGAGCCGCTTGTCCCTTGCTATCGATTCCTATGAGCCTGCAAGATCCTAGACTCTCGATACCGGCGCAACCATGAAACTCTCTTTCTCCATCGCCGTTCAAGCCGACGCACCCGCGCTGGCCGCGCTGCATACCGCTGTGGCTGAAGACCTCACCCGCCGCTACGGACTCGGACCCTGGTCTTCGAGGACATCGGAAAAAGGCGCCCTGTTCGGCATGCGGCACTCGCGCGTCGTTGTCGCCCGGAAAGGCAAAAGCATCGTCGGAACGCTGCACCTGCCTACCAAAAAGCCCTGGGCGATTGATGTCTCCTATTTCACGCCCGTGAAGAAAGCGCTCTATCTGACCAACATGGCCGTGATTCCCGCCATGCAACGCCAAGGAATTGGCCGCAAGCTGCTCGAAGAAGCCGTGAAGCAGGTTCGAGCCTGGCCGGCCGATGCCATCCGCCTCGACGCCTTTGACGCAGACGCCGGCGCCGGCGCGTTCTACGCCAAGTGTGGCTTCCGCGAGGTCGGCCGCGTAACCTACCGCAAAGCCCCGCTCATCTACTTTGAGCTGGTCCTGTGACACCGGAAGCCCGCAAAAGTGTCAGCCAGAGTGGGACGAATCCTCACCGCGCCAACTCCTCCAGCGCAATCCGGTTCGTCCGCGGGCCAAAGACGCCGATGACCAGCGCCACCCCGCACATCGCCGTCGCCAGCAGCGCGAACACTGCGCCGACTCCGGCGTGCAGCAGTACCGCTCCGATCAACAACGAAGAAAATGCCGCGCTTAGTCTGCTCCAGCTATACGTAAATCCCACTCCGGTCGCCCGCATCCGCGTCGGAAACAATTCGGACTGATACGCGTGCAACAACGCCGAAAACCAATTGCTGCACAAGGTGACCAGCGCCCCGCTCAGCACGATCAGCACCGGCAGCGACCAAAATGCAAAGCCCAGCCCCAGCGCCGCGATCAGCAGCGCCATGGCAACGATCGTCCACTTCCGCTCCAGCCGGTCCGAAGTGAGCACCGCCAGCGCAGGCCCCAGCGGAGACACCAGCGCGATCAGCAGCGTGTACTCCAGCGAATGCAGCAACGAAACGCCGCGCCGCAGCAGAAACGTCGGCGCCCAATTCGCGAATCCGTAATACCCGATGGTCTGCAGCGCGTGGAAAATCACCAGCATCACCGTGCGGCCGAGGTACGGCGGCCGCCAAAGTTCCGCGAACGAAGCGCGCTCCGCCACAGCAACATTTTGAGTCTCGACCTCGGCCGCCGTCGCGTTCGCAATCGCGCCCTCACGCACGCCTCTCGGTTTTTCCCGCTCGCCACTCGTCACTCGCGACTCGCCACTTCGTTCCAGAGCCGCAACAACCCATTCCGCCTCCCTATGGCTCCCCCGGCTCTCCAGCCACCGCGGCGATTCCGGCAGCCGCCGCCGGAAATACCAGGCCAACACCGCGCCCAGCGCACCGATGACCATCACCCAGCGCCAGCCGCTGATCAGAAAATGCGTCGGCGCCAAAAGACGAACCAGGATTGCCGCCACCGGCACCGCGGTGAAACCCGACATCTGCGAAATGGCCACGTAGCGCCCGCGCGCGCCGCTCGGCACCATTTCCGAGACATACGTGTCGATCACTACCAACTCCGCCCCGATGCCGATCCCCGCAAGAAATCGCAGCGCGATCAGCCACGTCGCCGAAGGTGCAAACGCGCCCGCCAGCGTAAACGCGGAATAAATCAGCAGCATCGCCACAAACGCGCTGCGGCGTCCCATGCGATCGCTGCCCATGCCAAAAAAGATCGTGCCGGCAAACATCCCCAGAAATCCCGCCGCGATCACTTGGCTGAACTGGTGCAAGGAAAGAAATCCGGACTGCTGCAGAGTCGCCCCGATATACGCCATCATGTAGATGTCGTAAAAATCGAACCACCCGCCCAGCGAAACCAAAGCAATAAACCGCCGGTGAAAACTCCCAAGCGGTAGTCGCTCAAGCCGGGCAGCGATCGAAGAGCTAGCGTTGTGCGCCGAGGAATCCATGAATATTTCAGGCCAGAATTGTAGGGGCGCAGCATGCTGCGCCCCAGCTCGCGCTCACTTCACTCGCTCCACGACGCCAATTCTCTCCAGCGTCGACAAATATTCCGCGACCATGTCCAACGGCACCGGCCCATACTCCGCCGAAACGCGGTCTCGAATCTGTTGGGCGTCCAGCACGCCATCGGCAAAGTTCAACACTTCGTACGCGTACTCTTCGCCGCCGCCCCACAGTCCTTCGTAGCTAAAGATTCTTGGCGTGGCGATGCCCGACGCGGCGGTGCGATCGTTCACGTAGTCCGAGCCGAACACAGCGACCGGCCCACGCGGTTCGGCCTTCCGCCGGAATCGCCAATCGCCGCCGTTCGCTTGCTCACGATCCGCCGCGCAACCCGCATGATTTGCAGTGTTCGCGCTGCCGTCCTTAAGCGGCATATGTAGAAACTGAGCGAGGCGTCCCTTGAGTCCCCATTCGTATTGCGCGTGGAAATCCTCGATGCAAACCGCATCCTCAGCGGACAAACTGTTCAGTCGTGGGAACACGGATGCCTTATAGAGGTCGGAGCCCTGCCGCACCAGCAATTCCACCTCCGGCAGACTTTGCGGAGCCATGCTCGCGAGGAAATAGCCGGAGGAGGCGCCGATGAAGGCAGCGCGCTTGAGTTTGGTCGGATCGATATTCGCCGCCGTGTCGAAATTGGTGTGGATGTAGCGGTCAGGCCAGTCGTTCAAGTAGATGGCAGGTATCCCGAAGGACGAATCCTGATAGACATCATGGTCGCTGCCCATCGTGTAGGCGCTGTCTTGCGCTTGCAGCGGCTCCTTGCCGCCCTCCGGTGCGACGAAGGGATACTCGGCGCTGCCGGTTGCAGCAAATTTGTAGGATTGTTCGTTGACGAATTCGGCGAACGCCCAGGCCACGTCGTGCACGAACGACGGCAGGCTCAGCGGCCCGCGGGTCACGTGAAACACCGCTTTCGTGACCTGTCCGCCGCCGACCATGTCCATGTGTACGACCGCTTTGATTCGCGCCGCGAATTCCGGTTTTCCGTTGAGCAGCGCGAGAGTGCCCTCAATTTCTGGCGGCCAGATGAAACGAATCGTCCGCGCGGGACGCGCAAGTTTTCCTTCGCTGATGAGTTTTTGCAGCGTGCGCGCCACTTCAAGAATCGTCACGCAGCCGCTGGCGTTGTCGTTCGCGCCGGGCCGCTGATGATCCAGGTGACAGCTAAACGCGATCTCTTCCTCTTTCAGTTTTGGATCGGCGCCGGGAATGGTCGCGGTCACGACTTCGTAGTTGCTGGCATGCTGACCCGCCTTCACGATGGCTCGGAGCTGAATCTTCTCGCCGTTGCTGAGCTGTTCGCGCAACGCGCGCGCCGTCTTGAGCGACACCATGAGGCCGAACGTCTTGTTCGCTGAAAATGTTTTCAGGTGCCCCCAGCGGATCAGATTCTCGTCTTCGCCCCACCACGCCGTTTTCTGGTTCTGCGCATAGCTCACGATCCCCATCGCGCCGAATTTTCCTACCGCGAGGTCTTGCACCGCGCCTGGCTGCGCACCCGCCAGTACGATTTCTCCCTTCACGTCCTTGCCGGCATAGTCGCTCTCCTTCGTTCCCTCGCCGACGTCTACCAAATCCGCCGTCACGTCCGCGCTCTCGCTGTCCTCGGCCAGCACCACCGGCTCGGCCTCGTAGCTGGCCATTTTTATCGCCGCACCGCCGTCCTTCATCTCCCAGAGCTCCGCGAATTCCGCATCCCAGGCAGGACGCGAGCGTTGCGTGCCGTAGAAAATCTTGCCGTCGGCAGGGAACTGCAGGATGGCGACATCGCTCAAGCCGTAGGCGCGTGCGCGCTCCGCAACCAGCTCCGCGGCGGAATGAAAACCCTGCGAGCCGCGCTGCCGGTGAAAGCGCGCGATGCCTTCCAAATTGCGCTTGGCGGTCTCGCCGGAAAGTTCCTGGGCCAACGCCGCAACGCCCTTCTCCGGAAGCAGCGGCGGTTTTTGCGCCGAAGCGACTCCGTCGGCCAGCAAAAACAGAACGACGAACGGTAAGGCGTGTCGCACGAGAGCCTCCAGAGCTACGCGGATGCCTGCGGCGCGCATTCTAGCGAATCGCGCACGGCATGTCGCGCTTTCGCTCGCATACGTCGCACGCAAATATTGGTGCCTGAGCGGCTTGATAGGCGTTAGGCTGTTGTGCTTAGGTTGAGCTTATGAAGATTTTGGTTACCGGCAGCAGCGGACTGATCGGGTCGGAGGCGGTGGCGCACTTTGACCGGCAGGGGCATGACGTTGTCGGCGTGGACAACAATATGCGCCGCGTATTTTTTGGCGCGGCGGGGGACACGCTGTGGAACCTGGAACGCCTGAAGAGCGCGACGAAACGATTCACGCACGCGGCGCTGGACATTCGCGATCGCGCTGCGATCGAGGAGTTGTTCAGCGCGCATCGGTTCGGGCTGATCGTGCATTGCGCGGCGCAGCCTTCTCACGACAAGGCGCGCGACATCCCGCTGCTGGATTTCGAGGTTAACGCGCTGGGCACTATCCAGCTGCTGGAGGCTACGCGGCAGCATTGCCCGGATGCCGTCTTTGTGTTCCTGAGCACAAACAAGGTGTACGGCGATGCGCCGAATGAGATTCCACTGAAGGAACTCGAGACGCGGTACGACTACGCGCGGGCCGAGGACTTCGACGGTGTCGCCGAAACGTGCCGGATCGACCGCACGCTGCACTCGCTGTTCGGAGCGTCAAAAACCGCAGCGGATCTCGTGGCACAGGAGTACGGGCGCTATTTCGGGATGAAGGTCGGCGTATTTCGCGGCGGGTGTTTGACGGGACCGTCGCATTCCGGCGTGGAGCTGCACGGATTTCTGTCGTACCTGGTGAAGGTAACCCTGGGCGGCGGCAGCTATTCGGTTTTCGGCTACAAAGGGAAGCAGGTTCGAGACAACATCCACAGTCACGATGTGGTGCGCGCGATCGAGGAATTTGCAGGCAACCCGCGGCCCGGCGAGGTTTACAACCTCGGAGGCGGGCGCGAAAACAGCGTTTCGATGCTGGAAGCGATTGCGCAGATCGAGCAATTGACCGGGCGAAAGCTGGACTGGCGCTACGTGGACGAGGCGCGCAAGGGCGACCACATCTGCTACATCTCGAACCTGGGCAAGTTCAAGAGCCACTACCCGAACTGGAAGATTACGCGCAGCCTTGCAGCCATCCTGGAAGAGATGGTGGCGACGCAGCGGGCGCAGCAACGGTCAAGTTCCGTCACACGCTAGACAGCCCCCACCTCCTCCTTTCCCGCCTTTAGTAGATATATCTATACGGTAAGATAATCTCCTAGCTACCCACGCAGAAGAGCACCGTTCCGAGGAGGCCGAGTCCTCCCAGCAACGTGAACGCGAGCCGATCGATCGGGGAGAAGCTTTGCGGAAACAAGCGGCGCAACAAGCCACCGAAACTCAGTGCGGAGGCGAACAGAACGACGTTCGCAAAGATCGCGGGGAATACTCTCATGGAAGATGCGAGTGGAAGAATCGGCTAAGGATGCGCTGGGCAGTTTGCGATCCCAGGATGCGGATGAAGAAGAAAACGGCGAGGACGGCGGAGATCCACAGCTCGATTAGCCGCGGCCAGAGCGTTTGCAGAAGGGCACCGGGCCGCTGTGAATCCGGCTTGCGATCAGGAATGGAATCTTCCGAAGAAGTACTCATCGATCTAACGAATTGCCGGAGACACGATAGCACACCCGCGGCGGTGATTCGCCTTGCGGCCCGTGGCCACGGTTTCTCGCTGCGCAACGAACTTGCAGTCAAGGTTCGAGCAGATGTTCTGACATAATATCGTGCGGAGTAGTTCGTCAATCACCGCGGCAATCCATCGAGGAACGTGAAGCGTGCTCACGCTTGGGATTAATTATTCGCAGATGCATGATTCGTCCGCATGCATTGTGCGAGACGGGGAATTGCTGTTCGCGGTGGCGGAGGAACGCCTCAGCCGCGTAAAGCACGATGCCCGTTTCCCGCAACTGGCGATCGCAGCTTGTCTGGACTTTGCCGGCGTTCGCGCGGAGCAACTCGACGAAGTGTGTTTTGGCTGGCAGACGGCGGGGCCTGTTTACCGCCACGACTTGAAGCTGTACGCGCTCGGCAGTTGGCCGATCAGCTACCTGAATGTGCTGAATTCGACGCGGCATTTTCTGAGCATGTGGCATCAGGAATCCGGCGCGAAAGCATTCGAGCGGAGATTCGGGCCGACCAAGGCGCGCATGCGCTTCGTGGATCACCACCTGGCGCACGCGATCAGCGCGTACGGATGCTCGGGGTTCGCGGATGCCGCCATCGTGGTCATGGACGGCCGCGGAGCGTGGGAGGCGACGTCGATCTGGCGCGGACAAAATGGCACGATCGAGCACGGACTAACGATTCCGTTTCCTGACTCGGTGGGACTCTTCTACAGCGCATTCACCGATTACCTGGGCTTCGTGCCGAACAGCGATGAATGGAAAGTGATGGGCCTTGCGCCGTACGGACAGCCCGGCGTGAAGCTCGATGCGTTTATCGATCCGGACGCCGCGCCGTACCGGGTGCACGCAAAACGCTTGAGCAGGAACGGCGCGGGCGCATTCCCGGGCATGACGCCGCTGCTCGGCGAGGCTCGCGCGGCGGAAGGCGAGATCGACGACCGGCACAAGAACATCGCGTATGCGGTGCAGGACTCCTGCGAACTGGCGATGATGAGCGTGGTGCGGATGGCGGTGGAAAAGACGCGATGCCGAAACCTGTGCCTCGCCGGCGGGGTGGCGCTGAACTCCAAAGCAAACGGAAAGATCTTAGCCTCGGGGCTGGTCGATAAGATTTTCGTCCAGCCGGCCGCTGCCGACGACGGCGTTGCCGTAGGCGCGGCGCTCGCGCCGTATCTGGATGGCGGCGGGCGGCTGCAGAACAAAGCGATGCGTCACGCATATCTTGGCCCGGGGTTTGACGACGCGGCCGTCGAGACCACGCTGCGGACGTACAAGCTAGCCTACACGCGGCTGGCCGATCCGGCGGCGACCGCGGCGGAACTGCTCTCGCAAGGAAAGATTCTTGGCTGGTTTCAAGGGCGGATGGAGTTCGGACCGCGCGCGCTGGGGAGCCGCTCGATTCTGGCTGATCCGCGCGATCCAGAGATAGCCGCGAAGGTCAACAACGCGGTGAAATTTCGCGAATGGTGGAGGCCGTTTGCGCCTTCGCTAAAGAAAGAAGCGGCGAGTGAGTTTCTGGAGTGCGCGACGGACTCGCCATTCATGGTCCTTACGGCGCAGGTGCGGCCCGAAAAGCGCAGCGTGATCCCGGCGGTCACGCATGTGGACGGCAGCGCGCGGCCGCAAACCGTCGAGAAGGAGGTCAGCCCGTTGTATTGGCGGCTGATCGACCAGTTCGGCAAACGCACCGGCGTGCCGGTCGTCCTGAACACATCGTTCAATTTGCGCGGCGAAGCGATCGTACACACGCCGACGGATGCGGTGCGAACATTTTTCAGCTCCGGCATGGATGCATTGGTGATTGGCAGCTTTCTGGTGGAGAAATAGCGTGAAGAGCGAGAGTGGCCGCCTCGCGCAACTGTTTCTGCGGTATTCATCGCCGCTAGCGAGATTGCGGCGGCTTCCCATTGTTGGCCCGTGTTTGAGTTGGGCCGGTGCGCGGATGGTCCCGCGCGACTCGCTGGTGTGGATGCGGGTGCAGCGTGGTCCGGCTGCGGGTGTTTGGTTGAGACTGAATCCGCGGACCGGCGGCGACACGCTCGAAGGCGCGGGCGAAATCGAAGTGCAGCACGCTTTGCAAAAACATGTCGTTCCGGGAATGACGTTTTACGATGTCGGGGCAAATATCGGATTTTTTTCCATGCTGGCCGCGCAACTGGTGGGACCCAACGGCCGCGTTACTGCCTTTGAAGCTGATCCGGAAATCGTGGCGCGGCTGCGCGAGCATGCCGCTCGCAACCAGTTTTCCTGGGTACGCGTGGAGGGGAAAGCCGTTTGGTCAGAGCCAGCTACGGTGCTGTTCGCGCGTGCCGATCCAAGAGTTTCCCCCGATCGTGGGCTCGGACACATTGTCGACTCCGCGGGAAAAGATACGATCGAAATTGAGGCTGTGTCTTTGGACGACTATACGCGGACTTCTCCCATGCCGGATTTCATCAAGTGCGACGTGGAAGGCTCGGAAGTAGAGGTTTTTCGTGGGGCGCAACGCGTGCTTGCTGAGAAGCGGCCCTTGATCCTGTGCGAAATGCACAGCGAAGAAAATCGACGCATCCTGCTCGATGAATTTTCGCGCTTTGGCTACGCCTGCAAGGATTGCGGCGACCGTCACGTTCTGGCACTGCCGCAATGAGTGCCGGCGCGATCGCGCTGCTGGGGCGGCGGGATGAGCCGACCGACGCGGTCGAGGAGTATTGCCTGTTCCTTGGCAGGGCCTTGCGCGACCGGGGCATCGAGACAGAACTGGTGCGAGTGCCGTGGGCCGAACGCGGATGGCCCAACGCTTTGCGTGAGCTTCGGCAAAAGGCCACAAGCTGGCGCGGTAAATGGGTGCTGGTGCAGTACACGGCGCTGGCGTGGTCCGCTCGCGGATTTCCATTGCGGTTTATCCGCGTCATGAAGACGCTCCGAGAGGCCGGTGTGCGTGTGGCGGTGGTCTTCCACGATGCCGAGCCGTACGCGGGCGGGCGCATGGTGGACGAGATGCGCCGCCGCGCGCAATTGCACGCCATGCAGCGGGCGCTGCACTATGCCGATCTCGGCGTTTTCACCGTGGCGCTCGGCGCTATTTCGTGGCTTGGCGATCCGCCGCCCAAAGCTGTATTCATTCCGGTTGGAGCAAACTTGCCCGCAGCTTCGCCTGGTTCACGGAAAGCTGCCGAGCGCGAAGAGGGGGGCCCGTTGCGTGTTGCCGTCTTCGGAATCACGGGAGGCCCGGCTGGCCGGGAGGAGTCCGCTCGAATCGTGGAGGCCATGCGATTTGCCGCAAAAAGGACCGGCAAGTTGCGGCTGCACGCGTTCGGGAGGATTGCGAGCGATTTTGAATCGCAGCTCCGTGAAGGCTTGCGAGACGTGTCCGTGGACGTCCAGGTTGACGGTGTGCTGCCGCCGGAACGCGTGGTTGAGGCGTTATCTGCGGCAGACGTGATGCTCTTTGTGCGCGGGGCGATTTCGAGCCGTCGGGGCAGCGCGATCGCGGGTATAGCGTGCGGATTGCCGGTGATCGCCTATGGGGGCCGGGAAACGGCGGCGCCGGTAACGGACGCGGGCGTCGTACTGGTGGCGCGGGACAAGAACGCCGAGCTGGGAGAGGCGCTCGTGCGCGTGTTGGCGGATCGGGATTATCGCGCCTCGCTGGCCGAGCGCAGCTGGGTGGCGCACACGCAGTATTTCGCGTGGGAGGCGATTGCGGCGCGCTACGTTGAGGCGCTTGGCAAGTAGCTACCGGCTCCCGTGAACATCGACGCTGCGGAAACTGAGTTGGCTGTGTTTGTGTGGCAGAGTTGAACGCGAAAAGGCGCCGGCTAGCCGGCGCACTCCATATCAGCGGCAGAGCGCTTCGATCAGGACTTCTTTCTTTTTCTCGGCGAGGTGTGTCAGCGCGTCCAGGGACGCGAAGTAGCCGGCCAGCGACGCCGCAGCAAGCCCGGCGAAGGCGCCTGCGGGAAGCCAGGGATTGCCGGTCAAGCGGCCCCAGAAAAGAACGAACGAGCAGATGCCCGCAAGGAGAATCTGCACGCCAAAACCGACCCAAACGGCGACTCCGGAATTGCGCTGGCCGCGCATGGACCCAAATTCGAGCTTTCGCGGAAAGCTGAGAGAAGTCCAGTTGGCGATCGCGAATTGTCCGGTGACGGAAAAGACGGCCCCGGCAAGCGTGGCCACCAGCACGGGAAGGGACGGGAGACCGATTCGCCACGCCAAGACGCTCACCGAGATCGCTGTCTCGAAGACCAGCACGCCGGCGTGCATCAAATTTTTCCCGAGAAAGACGTCGCCGAAGCGCAATGGCGCGGTGAAATACGTCTGAATGCCCTTGCCTTCGTACGCGAAGCAGTTGTAGGCGGGCATCATCAACATCAGCAGCAGGTAGCCCATCATTCCAGGAAAGAACAGGTCCGGTGAAACCCCGCGTTGCAGCACGGAGGGATGCCGGCCAGCAAACTGCGAGCTGAACAGCACCACCAGAAGAGGCGGAATCAGCAGACCGACGGCGACAAACCCGTTTCTGGTCAGATAGCGGAAATCCTTGCGCAAAACGGCGGCGACTTGCGGACGCAGCAGGTCGAGCACGCCGGGTTTTGCATCTCGCGTGGAAAGCGACTGCTCTGTGGCACGGGCCGGGGCGGCGGCTTCGCTGAGCTCCTCGCCGCGATATTGCGCCGCGAATCTTTGCCACAAGAATCCGCTGAAGACCACGATGTAAAGAACGAGACCTGCGGCGCCGGATAAGACGCCGGGCCACCGGTCCTGAGCGGCCGCGGCGACGGCGTGGCCGGCCAGCGCCGGGGGAAAAAGCGAGAGGTACGGCAATAGGCGTAAGGCCCAGGCGGGCGCCCCGTGTTCATAGCGTTCCAGAAGAGGCCTGATGAACTGAGCGGAAACAGAGAGCAGAATGATGAGCCCGAAAATGACTTCCCGCGTGCGGCGCCGGGCAAGCAGCCGCTCGAACCAGGAACCCAGCAGGCGCTCCAGGGTTACGTTCATCAGCAAGAACAGAACAACGATCGCGAGCAGCGCCGGCAATATCGCAGGATTTGCGGCTCCGGCCCCGGCGGTCATCGCCAGCAACCAACAGACGCAAGCGAGGGCGGCAAAGTCCGCCAGGCCGTACGCGAGACCCACCAAATAAAACGCGCTCATGCTGAGCGGAAAACGCAGAAGGTTGCGAAACTCGAAGGTCGCGCCGAATCCTGCCAAGAAAATAGGGAAGACCTGCCAGAAAAGAAAGATGCCCCAAAAGAGCAGGACCATCCATCCGAAGTGCCCGGTGGAAAGAGAGGTGTACGCGCCCCAATAGAATGCGAAGCTCAGGCCGACGACCATCAGCCCGGCGAAAATTGCGGCCCAGATCATGCCGATAAGATCGAGACGGCTGCCTTTTTTGCGCAATTGGTTGCGCAGGATTCGCCAGCGCAGCCCGGCAACCACGCGGATTTGCTCGGCGACTCCCAACTTGCCGGCTACATCAGCCACGAGAGCTCCTCCATTTGCGGGCGGTCCGCTCCGCCCTGACCGACGATCGACAGGAAGATTTGCTCCAAGGTGGTCTGGCGCCCTTCTTCGCCGGCAACGCCCGCGCGCAGTTCCTCGAGCGAGCCCTGTGCGACGAGGCGGCCTTTGTGAATGATGGCGACGTGGCTGCACAGGCGCTCGACGATCTCGAGCACGTGCGAGGTCAGAAAAATGGTGACGCCGCGCTCGGTCATGCGGCCCAGCAGCGCCTTCAGCGTGCCGGCCGCCAGCGCGTCAACGCCTTCAAAGGGCTCGTCGAGAAACAGAATGCGCGGGCCGTGAATTACCGCTGCGGCCAGCGCCAGTTTTTTCTGCATGCCGTGGGAGTAGTCGGCGATCACCGATTTGGGCCGGTCGGCGAGCTGCATGAACTCGAGCAGCTCGGCGGAGCGCTGCTGGGCGGTGGCACGGTCGAGTCCATACATCCGGCCGACGAAATTCAAATACTCGGAGCCGGTCAATCGCTCGAAGAGGCCCATGCCCTCCGGCACAACGCCGATCTGGCGTTTCACCTCGACGGCGTTGGAAGCAAAGTCCAAGCCGAGAAGCTGCATGCGGCCGGACGTCGGCGCCAGCAATCCCGTGAGCATTTTGATGGTGGTCGATTTTCCGGCGCCGTTGGGCCCCAGGAAACCGAAGAATTGCCCCGCCGCGACGGTCAGGTCCATGCCGTCCACCGCCGTGAGGCCGCCGAAGCGTCGGGTGAGTTTCTCGGTGACGATAGCCGGGCCGGTCATCGCGTTTCCTTTTTTTCAGGGCGTGCGTCGCAGCAAGACTCTAGCATGACTCCGCTGGCCGTTCGGCGCGACGCGGGTCAAAGATGATACGGATGCGATTCGAGTGGAATTTCAGACCACAGACTTGGGTGGTGACGGCAGCGGTGTGGCGCCGGCAAGGTGGGGTTCTCGCGCAGGCAGTGCCGCGAGTACCGCAGGGAGTTCCACGCGGAAGACGGCGCCGCCTTTTTGCCCGTTGTAACACAGGATCTTGCCGGCGTGTTCCTGCACGATACCGAAGCAGATGCTCAAGCCCAGGCCGGTGCCCTTGCCCACGGGCTTGGTGGTGTAAAAGGGATCGAACACGCGATGAGGCTCCTTGATGCCGGGTCCGGTATCGGAAAAAAGCACGACGACGTTGCCGCGATCGCGAATCGTTTTGATGGTGAGGACGCCGCCCTCGTGCGCTTCCATCGCGTCCACGGCGTTATTGATGATGTTGAAGAACACCTGCATCAGTTGATTTCCGTCGCCGCGCACCCCGGGAAGAACGGACTCCAATTGCAGTTCAACGCGGGTCTTGGCGGAACGCAGGTCCAAAGAGCGCAGCTGCATGGCATTGGTGACGACGGTATTGATGTCCAGGAGAGTGCGCTCCGGCGGGACCTGGCGGGCGAAACTGAGCAGATTGCCGACCAGAGTCTTGGTGCGGCGGGCTTGATCGCGAATTTTTGCCGCGGTCGCGCGGGCTTTCTCGGGCAGCGTCGCGTCATCGGCCAGGAGATCGGAGTACCCAAGGATGGCAGCCAAGGGATTATTGATTTCGTGGGCCGCGCCCGCCGCGAGCTGTCCCAGAGAAACCAGCTTTTCCGTTTGCACCAACTGCGCCTGCAAGCGTTGCAGGTTCTCGATGGACTGTTCGGATTTTTCGAGTAATCGCGCCCGGTCCTTGTCGGCGAGGTGGTTTCGCAGAAAGACAATCAGCACCAGCGGCAGGGAAGCGATCAAAATCGTCATCAGGCGGTAGTCACGCACATCGCGTGAATCGTGGGAATACCGCAGCGTGTAGAGCGCGAAGGCCGGCAGCGAGATGACCGCCGCCATCGCCAGACGCGAAGCCAAGGTGCGTTCTCCACTGGCTTTGCCCGCATCGCCCGCGTCTTCGCTTTCAGACGGCGCATCCAAGGCCGCCTGATTCCGGTAGGCGACCAGCCCCGCGAATCCGAACCACAAGAACGAGGAAATCAGCGGCAGATCGTACAGCGTTCCCGTGGAATATTTGTTCAGGCTGATGGCCACATTGATAGTGAGCGAGGAAAGCATATACATCGTGGCGCCGCCGAAGAGATGGGCGTACACGGTGCGCCACGCGCCTTTCGAGCGCAACCACAAGAACCCCAATCCACCGACAATGACCAAGTTCTGAATGTGGGTCACCACGTCGTAGTTGAAGTTGTACTGCGCTTCGGCCGGCACCGCGTACATCCATGGAAAAACCACGAAGGCGTAGAGGAACGTCCACCACGTCAGCAGCAGAACGAAATCGAGATAGCCGAAACGCAGCTGCAGCTCGCCGCGCTGGCGATGCGGCTGCAGCGCCAGCGCCGCCATAATGGGGATGCCCTTGAGGAAGAAAACGATATCGCCCCCATAGATATTGGGCACGGCCCGATGCGCGTAGACCTCGTGATAGGTCCAGTCCAGTTGACCGAGCAGCCAGAGAGTGCAACTCAGCGCCAGCAGCATCCAGAAGATGTTGCGCCGCCAGTGCGGGGTGCCCGCGTTGAGCAGCAGACCGGCGTTGGCTATCAGCGGGACCACGCACTGCACCAGGTCCGCAAAGGTGACTAGAGATGAGCTCTCGCGCGGCAGCGCTAGGGACGCCGCCGCATACGTGGCGATGATCAAAAGCCACAGAGACAGAAATATCCACAGTGAGCGGGAGGAGGACATGCTCGTGCTTGTTTCCAGTCTAGGTGGGAAGCGCGCCATTCGGGTTTCGGATTGGTCGTCGGATGGCTTAAGAATAAACGAAGCCACGGCCCAGCTTCGCTGGCGGAGGAGGAGGGATTCGAACCCCCGAGACCCTTTCGAGCCTAACGGTT
>Ga0187818_10000503_pt1 | contig 14232 bp, 15 predicted proteins | sample NC_wetland_sal_i_14_FD_130581 | JGI IMG/M metagenome (GOLD analysis project Ga0187818, IMG submission 130581) | Wetland sediment microbial communities from Neuse River Estuary, North Carolina, USA - SO4_3 | ecosystem: Environmental > Aquatic > Freshwater > Wetlands > Sediment | place: USA... | reverse complement strand
CGATTACCTGGTCCGCTGGATTCACAATGCGCGCGAGCGCACGCGCCCGTATTGCCCATACGAGAAAAAAGACATTGGCCCCGAGGACTACGCCAAGAAAGGGCTCCCCTACCAGTTCGATCTCGGGCACAGCCGCTGCCCCAACGACGGCCACGAACTGCAAGTGCAGAACATGACCGTGATGCCCAGCCTGCGCCTGAGTCCGGAGGATGCGGAAGACATCGCGACGTATCTGATGACGCAGAAGAAGCAGGAGCCCTCGTCATACGCGAATGCTGCGTTCATGGATGATCCCGCCCTGAAGGAGGAGGGCAAGAAATGGGTGCGGCAATTCGGCTGCTCCGGATGCCACGAGATCGCCGGCTTCGAAGACGAAGGCCGCATTGGCACCGAACTGACATTCGAAGGCAGCAAGCCGATCGAGCGTCTCGATTTTGCCCTGTCCACCGAGCCCGCGCAGCGTGGGGGAAGAGACTCCGAGCCGATCAAAGACAAAGATGATCTGGCGCGCCTGCCCGATGGCCCGGCCTCGAAGCCCTGGTACAACCACAAGGGATTTTTCGAGCACAAACTCGCCGAGCCCAACGTTTATGACCAAGGCATGGCTCAATATAAGAGCGAAACGGAACGACTCCGCATGCCGAACCTGCACCTGACCAAAGAGCAGGTGCTCGACCTCACCACGTTCCTCATGGGCAGCCAGGAGACTTCCCTGCCCTCGAGCTATCAATACAAGCCGGGCGATGCGCGGCACGATATTCAGGAAGGCTGGTGGATTGTCAAGAAGTACAACTGCATGGGCTGCCACCAGTTCATTCCCGGCCAGCAAACGATTCTGATGGGATTGAAGCAGTACCAGGACGTGCAGGAACAACTGCCCCCGAAGTTGCTTACCGAAGGCGCACGCGTCGATCCCGAGTGGCTGCGAAAGTTCCTGTCGAATCCGGCGCTGAACATGACCGATACGAACCGTAACGGTGTGCGGCCATATTTGAAGGTCCGCATGCCGACCTTCTCCTTTTCGGATAACGAGCTGCGCAAACTGGTGCGCTTCTTCCAGGCCTTGTCGCAGCAGCCGCTGCCGTACATTCTGGAGCAGGTGCCGACACTTACGGCGAAGGAAACCGACATGGCGCGCAGCCTGTTTTCGAGCTCGGCGGCGCCCTGCCTGAAATGCCACGCCACGGGCGATCCGGGGCACGACAGGATCGCAACCGCGCCGAACTTTCTGCTGGCCAGGGAACGCCTGAAGCCGGACTGGGTGGAGCGCTGGATCACCGATCCGCAGGCGGTGAGCCCCGGCACGTCCATGCCCTCGGGATTGTTCCGACAGCAGAATAACCAGTGGGTATTTGCCGGGCCGACGCCGCCTTCATTCAACGGCTACCAAGGCGATCACCGGAAGCTGCTTACCGATTACATCTTCCAATTGACTCCGGAGGAACAGCGGCGGGTGGCGGCGTCGATGCCGCACGCGCGGGCCGCGCTGCAACCGTCTGGTAGTCACAGGCAGGCGGCGGAGGAATCGCATCATGCGGCGAGCGGAGGTTCGCGGTAGAATGGCCGGTTTGAGAAGAGGTCTTGCATTTGGTTAGCTATCCGCGGCGCGGGCGGGGACGCCCTCGCGACAGCCGGCGGGACGCCGGCGCTACACTCAAAGAAAGGGCGACATCATGAATAAGAAAACAGGTTGGACACAGATAACGATCAGCATGCTGGCCGTGTGCGCGCTGCTCGTGCTGGCAGCTTGCAGCGGCAAGAAGGAGGAAGCGCCGGCTTCCAGTCCGATGGCCGAACAACCGGCCGCAACTCCCATTGATCCCGCAACCGTAGCCACCATCACCGGCACCGTCAAGTTCGATGGCACGGCGCCGAAAGCGGCGAAGATTGACATGAGCCAGGACCCGGGCTGCAAGGGCATGAACGAGGCCGAGAACATCGTGGTCACGGGCGGCGATCTGGCCAACGTTTTCGTTTACGTGAAGGACGGGCTGGGCAACCGGACTTTCGACGTTCCCAAAGACCCGGTCGTGCTTGACCAGCAGGGCTGCCGTTATCATCCGCACGTGCTGGGAGTGATGGCGGGGCAGACCGTCCAAATCAAGAACGATGATCCCACCACTCACAATATCCATCCCACGCCGAAAGACAACCGGGAATGGAACGAGTCGCAGCCGCCTTCGTCCCCGGCGATTGAAAAGACCTTCACCCGCGAAGAGACCATGCTGCCGGTAAAGTGCAACCAGCATCCGTGGATGAAGATGTACATCAACGTCGTGAAGAACCCGTTCTATGCCGTTACCGGCAAAGACGGGAAGTATGAGATCAAGGGCCTGCCGCCCGGTGACTACACGCTCGCCTTCTTGCAGGAAAAGCTGGGAGAGCAGGACCAGAAAATCACGGTCGCGGCTAAAGAAACCAAGACCGTGGACCAGAGCTTCAAACCGGCGGCTGACTAGCCGCTTTGGTAGAATATCCGGTTGGACGGGGCAGGCCGCGCCCTGTGTGCAGCCTGCTCTGCCCTTTCGCATCGGTGGCGGCTGGTCTAGCCGCTCATGATCTAGCCGCCCAGGAACATCCTCACCCGACCGACATGACTCTGAAAGCCATCGAGACGCCCTACCACAGAGGCCATCATATCTTCGCCGTGTTTACGGCCTGCGCCACCCTGGTGGTCATCGCCGCCGGAGCGCTTGTGACCAGCAATGACGCCGGTTTGTCGGTGCCTGACTGGCCCACATCGTTCGGTTATCTGGTTAAAGTGCCGAATTTTGTCGGCGGGATTCGTTACGAGTGGACCCACCGGATGCTGGCCGGTTCCCTGGTCACACTCACTCTGGCCATCGCGGTCTGGACTCTGCTCGTCGAGCGCCGGCGCTGGATGCGCTGGCTGGCGATCGGCGCCTTCTGCACTGTCATCGTGCAGGCCATCCTCGGAGGGCTCACCGTTCTGCTCTTTCAGCCGCCCGCCGTTTCTACGGCGCATGCTGTCGTGGCCCAGACCTTCTTCTGCATCGCGGTGATCATTGCCGTCTTCACCGCGCGCCGCCGGATCGAAGAGCATCCGCGCGTGGAACTCGATACCCGCCGCCCCAGTCTGTTCACCCTGACCCTGCTCTCTCTCTTAGTGCTGTACGTTCAGCTGATCCTGGGCGGAATGTTCCGTCATCACGGCCTGAGCTGGTGGCCGCACGTCGCCAATGCCTCCGTTGTCTGCTTTGTGCTGGGGTGGACGGCGGTCCGGGCGCTCACTGTCTATCCGCATATCGAAGAAGTCCGCCGGCCCACGGTTCTCATGCTGGCTCTGGTCATCACGCAGCTGTGCCTGGGCTTCGCAGCTTTCGTGACGCGCGTCGACTGGGGCCGGAACGCAGCCCAACCCGAGTTTCCCATGGTCGTTTCTACCGTTGCTCACGTTGCTGTAGGGGCGCTGCTGCTGGCCACCGCGGCGATCCTGGCGATCCAGGTCTGGAGACACGTCCCGGTGGCCTTCGAAGAAACACTGCCGCACGCGCAACGGGATGCTTCCGTCGCGTGAGTCTCGCGAACGGCTTTGGCTCTCGATCTTGGCCTGCTCCTTGATTTCCGTATGCAACTTGTTGCCAGACTCAGAGCTACCCGGCCTACTCTGCTGCGCGTCATGAAACGGGCCGCCATGTCGTACACTGGTTAGAGTTTGTTTCCCCGGGGATAACTTTGGCTCCAAAAGTCTCAGTCATTGCAGATGCCGGTCCGGAAGTGAGCAGCGCTCCCGTAGCACCGGTCATTTCGGTTCAGAACCTGGTCCATCGTTACGAGGTTCATCGTTACGAAAGCCGAACGGCGCTCAACGGAGTGTCTTTCGACGTCCGTCCAGCCGAACTTTTTGGCTTGCTCGGTCCGAACGGAAGCGGGAAGACGACGCTATTCCGCATTCTCTCCACGCTGATGATTCCAACCGCCGGGAAAGCTGTGATCCTGGGATACGACGCGGCTCGGGATCCCTCCGGTTTGCGGCGGCAGATCGGCGTGGTGTTTCAGGCGCAGAGCGTTGACCGGAAGCTGACGGCCTATGAGAACCTTTGGCACCAGGGCCATCTCTACGGCCTCCGCGGTGCATCCCTGAAAAAACGCATTGCAGAGATTCTGGCGCGAGTGGGATTAGCCGATCGCGCAAAGGAAAGGGTCGAGACTTTCTCCGGCGGGATGCAGCGCCGCATCGAGTTGGCCAAAGGGCTGTTGCATCATCCCGGAGTCCTGCTCCTCGATGAGCCTACAACCGGGCTTGATCCCGGAGCGCGCCGCGACCTGTGGCAATACGTGCAGATTCTGCGCGATGAAGAACATGTCTCCGTGCTGGTCACGACCCACCTGATGGAAGAGGCCGAGCGCTGCGACCGTCTGGCCATCATGAATGAAGGGAACCTGGTGGCGCTGGGCACGCCGGCGGAACTCAAGAGCGAGATCGGCGGCGACGTGATCCTGCTCGATGCCGCGCAGGACGCCGCTTTGCTGGCCGAGCACATCCGGGCGCGCTTCCGCGTCGAGGCCACGGTGCTCGGGAATCAGGTGCGCATCGAGCGCGAAGGGGGACACCGCTTCGTTCCCGACGTGGTCGAAGCCTTCCCGGGAGAGATTCAGGCGATTTCCGTCAGCAAGCCCGCGCTCGAGGACGTGTTCATCCACCGCACGGGACACAAGTTCTGGAGTGAAGGCGGCGAACAGAATTCTAATTCCGAAGATAACAGGAGGTAGCTTGCGTTCGATGATCCTTGTTCTTTCTCTCGTGCTCGGCCTTGTTCCTTTGCTGGGCGTTGCCTGGATTTTCGTGAGCGGAATGATCACTCTGGCCCCGCCCTCGGCCACGGTGGACGGGCTCTTCATGACCCTCATTCTGCTGGCGCTTTCGGCCTGTTTCTTGCTCAACGCGTACTGGGAGATGCGTGATCAGGGCATGCTGAAGTTCCTACACAAGAAGGAAGCGGCTCCGGCAAAAACTCCGCCGGCAAAAGCGAGTTGAAGGGGACGAGTTAAGGATAACCATGGCGACTTCGGCAACAACCCTGGCGCGTCCCATGCGGTCCGCATCGACGGGCGTAGTGCTGCCCGCGTTTACTCTCTGGTGGCGCGAGATCGTGCGCTTCTACCGCCAGACCACCCGCGTCGTTGGCGTGCTGGCGTCGCCCCTGGTGTTTTGGCTTGTGATCGGCTCCGGATTCGGCACTTCGTTTCGTTCCGGCGGCGGCTCCGGCCAGCAGCATTATCTGGATTACTTTTATCCCGGCGCCCTCATCATGATTGTGCTCTTCACTTCGATTTTCACCATGATGTCGGTGATCGAAGACCGCAAAGAAGGCTTCCTGCTTTCGGTGCTGGTGGCTCCCGTGCCGCGTTCCGCCATTGTGCTCGGAAAAGTCCTGGGCGGGACGACGCTGGCCGCCGTTCAGGGCATGATTTTTCTGATCTTCGCGCCCTTCGCCGGTGTGCATCTGGATCCGGTGCAGGTGCTGCTGGTCGGCGTGGTCGTGTTCCTGGTTTCGTTTGCCCTGACCGCGCTCGGCTTCGCCATCGCCTGGCCCATGGATTCCTCGCAGGCCTTTCATGGCATCGTCAATCTGTTTCTGATTCCGCTCTGGCTGTTGTCGGGCGCGCTGTTCCCGCTGAGCGGGGCCTCGAGATGGATTCAGGTCGTCATGCGCCTCAATCCCCTCACTTACGGAGTGGACGCACTACGCGGGCTCCTGTATCCGGGTGTGCAGACCACTTTTCAGCCGTCAAAGGCCATGGCGACACTGCTTCTGTTTTCGCTGGTCATGTTCGGACTGGCCTTTCTGATGGCCAACCGCCGTACCAGATCTTCCACAACATGAGGCCCGCCGCGTGATTGTCGGAAATTCGATCCCCGAACAATACGCCTTCTTCCCTGCCCTGAACGCGACTCTCAACGGGACCAGCGCCGTACTACTGCTCACCGGACGCGTGCTAATTGCGCGCGGCCGCATCGCCGCGCACCGTACCTGCATGATCGCTGCCGTAATAGCCTCTGCGCTGTTCCTGAGTTGCTACCTGTTCTTCCATTTCAAGGTGGGGAATATTCTCTTTCTAGGTCAGGGATGGTCGCGGCCGGTTTATTTTACGATTCTGATCTCGCACGTGACCCTGGCCATCGTGATTGTTCCGCTGGCTATCGTAACCCTGAATCGCGGATTGAAGGCGCATTACGACAGGCATCGCGCCATTGCCCGCTGGACCTGGCCGCTCTGGATGTATGTCTCGGTCACCGGCGTCATCGTGTACTTCATGCTTTATCAGTGGTTTCCGCACAGTTAGTTTTCTGTATGAATTGGTTTGAAAGGGCGCGGCTTCCAGCCGCGCCGTCGGAAGAAGAAAAAAGACTGGGCTTCAGCCCCTGAGGGCCCGACGCCAACAACTATCGTTTCATGCCTCTCTTGAAGCTCAAGATCGACGTTTCCGGCACGGTGGGCGATGCCGCCTGGCGCGAGATCCATCCGTTTGATCAGATTCAGAGTGCCGACTTCGGCCCGCAGTTCGGCAGCGGCGGCCGCTGCAATCATCCGCCGGACGCGCCACGCCAAGGGCGAATGGATTGGCGCCGAAATCCGGTTCCAGACGCCCCTTCTCGCCCAGTACGCCATGTCCCACTACCTGGAGCAGGAACGGGTACTCGACGCCGACGTGGAGTAGGCTCGCCTGCATCAGGCACAAAACTCCGGAACCTCTCAAATTGTTTTCCCGTACTGTTAACCAAGTCTTCGGCTCAACGTTATACCTAGCGAGGGCGGAGGAATCTGCATGCTGATGAATCGGGACCGCCCCAAAGGGAGACTTCTGTGAACGAGACCTTCGTAGTGGTTCCTGTTGTTTTCGGTTTCTTTTCGTGGCTGGTCTGGATGGTGTTCAGCACCATCCGGCGATACAAGATCGCAAAGCTGCAAGCTGAGGTGCAGACCAAATTGCTCGAGAAGGTCGGCTCAGGCCAGGAACTGCTGGCCTATGCGCAGACCGAGACTGGAAAAACCCTGCTCGAATCGTTGCGGGTCGAAGCTCCCGCTCCATATACGCGCATCATTGGGGCGCTGCAGACCGCCATCGTCATGATCTCGCTGGGGGTAGCCTTCTTGGTGCTGCGCGGGCGGGTATCCGGCGCCAATGAGGGATTCCTGGTCTTCGGCACGTTGCTTACGGTCATGGGGATGGGGTTCGCCATGTCGTCCGCCGCGTCCTACTATCTCTCGAAGTCGTTTGGACTGCTCAATGGCCGCCGCGCGTGAGCGGTGAAGGACCGCAATGCGGGATAAATATCAGACTCGCGTCATGAACCTGCGCCTCGCCGCGCCTGCCTCAAGAACCGTCGCTGACTGCGGAATGTTCATGGACGAGTCTGCCTTCCATGCGTTTTATGAGCAGACGTCAAAACCCTTGCTGCGATATTTATTGGGCGTGACCCGGAGGCGGGATTTGGCCGAGGATCTGCTGCAGGAATCCTACTGCCGATTCCTGACTGCCAGCGTGCCCGAGATGGACCAGCGCCAGGCGTCGAGCTATTTGTTTCGCATCGCCACCAACCTGATGTGCGACCGCTGGCGCCAGGTGCGGGAAGACTCGCTGCCGGAGAGCGCCGTCGAAGCCGCGTCTCCTGCTCCGCCGCTCGAGCGGAGGCTGGGGGTGCGGCAGGCCTTCGGGCGATTAAAACCCCGCGAACGGCAACTCCTGTGGCTGGCCTACGTGCAAGGGTGTAATCATCAGGAAATCGCGCATTGCACCGGGCTGCGGGCCGGGAGTATCCGTCTGCTTCTGTTTCGGGCGCGGCACAAATTGGCGGAGCTGATTGGCGGGAGTCTGCGTCGCGACGATCCCGAGGTCGCAAATGAGGTGGGCAAATGAAGACACGATATTGCGAGCATGAGCAGGCCGTGATCGCCGCACTGCGGGCCGGGTCACTTCCCCACGATCTAATGGTTCATGTCGGCGGTTGCCCGGTTTGCTCGGAAATCCTGCTGGTAACGGAAGGCTTGCTCGAAGACGCAGCGCTCGCGAACGATGATTTGCACATGCCGGATGCGGGCGTGATTTGGCAGAAGGCGCAGGCCAGGGCGAGGGAGCAGGCTCTGGCCAGGGCGACGTTGCCCATACGGATCGTCCGGACCTGCGCTTACGCACTCGCGATTCTGGCTTCGCCCTGGCTGGTAGTCCAAATCTCCCACCCACCGGCGTGGATGCCGAGCCTTGGCCTCAGGCATTTCTCCTGGATGCAGATGGATGGCAACTGGCTGGCCGCCTTGTCTGGAACGACCCTCCTCGGACTGACGGCGACTCTGGTCTGCATCGGGCTGAGTTCGTGGTACATGCTGCGGGAAAAGTAGGCTCCGCCTGCAACGCACAGGCCTCACATCCCATCTGTTATAGTTTCTTGCCGGAACCATGTCCCCGCCCTCCGAGACTCCCACTCCCAATACGCAAGCCGCTTCTGACGGCAGTGCCGTGCCTGGCAAGTCGAAGCGCAGCATGTCGCGCACGCAGAAAATCCTTTTCTTCGCCACCGGCTGGCTGATCGTGCTCATGCCGTTCCTGTTCTGGTGGAATACCTGGTTTGGCCGCCATCTTTCTGACCAGCAGTTAAGCGCGTATCTGCACGACCACAAGAAACCGCGGCACATTCAGCATGCGCTGGTGCAGATGGGCGAGCGCATGTCGCGGAGTGACGCGGCCGTAAAGCAGTGGTATCCCGAGCTGGTGCGGCTGGCGGGCGATCCGGTGGAAGAAGTGCGCAACACCGACGCCTGGGTCATGGGGCAGGACACATCGGGCGCAGGCTTTCACGAGACGCTGCTCAAGATGCTGAGTGATTCGTCGCCAATGGTGCGGGGAAACGCCGCGCTGTCGCTGGTGCGGTTCGGCGATGCGACCGGGCGTCCGCAGATTGTTGCGTTGCTGCAACCGGCCGAGATCACAGCGCCTGAGACTGGGCAGATCGTAGATGCCGACCGTCCCGGAACCGCCATTCATCAGGGAGGTTTGCTCGCCAAGCTGCAATTCGATCGCGAGCAGATCGCCGAGATTCGTTCCCCCATCCCCGGTCGCATTCGCTCCGTGGCGCAGACTGGCGCGCGCGTCGCCGCCGGGGCTGAAGTCGCTGTGGTTGATCCGGGGACCGAGCAGGTGTGGGAGGCGCTGCGCGCGCTTTATCTGGTGGGGCAGATGGACGATCTCGCCGCCATTCGTCCGTATGAGCGCGATCTGCCGGATATCTCGAACGACGTGCGCCAGCAGGCCGTCGCGACGGAAAAGGCGATTCAGGCTCGCGCAGGAATGAAATAGGCCCTGTTGTCATTCCGAATAGGCCCTGTTGTCTGTTGTCATTCCGAGCGCAGCGAGGAACCTGCTTTTTATCTGCTTGGGAAAAAAGCAGGTTCCTCGTCGCGTTCGCTCCTCGGAATGACAACCAAGAGCGTACAAAGCAGCCATGCCCCAGACCATCGGCTACGTAGCCCTCGTCGTCCGTGACTACGACGAGGCCATCACCTTCTTCACGCAGTCGCTTGGCTTCCGCGTGGTCGAGGATTCCTCCGCGAAAGACCGGCTGGGACAAGATAAACGGTGGGTACTCGTGGCTCCTCCGGGCTCCCGCGGCACCAGCCTGCTTCTGGCCCGAGCGTCCACGCCGGAGGAAGCGAGCCGCATCGGCAATCAGACCGGAGGGCGCGTCTTCCTGTTCCTCCACACCGACGATTTCTGGCGGGATTACCGGGCAATGACCGCGCGCGGCGTGAAGTTCCGCGAAGCGCCCCGCGAAGAGCCCTACGGAACTGTCGCGGTGTTTGAGGATCTCTACGGCAACCAGTGGGATCTGCTGCAACTGAAAGCTGACGGCTGAAGGCTGACGGCTAGATCGCCATCGCCCCGACTTCTTTTTCCACCTCAGCCGTGTCCACCATGACGATGGCGTCCCAGGGGCAGCCGTCAAGGAAGCAGCCGTCCGGGCCTTTGCTGATGCACTTCTTGCAGCCGATGCAGAGAATGGGGTCAATCTGGATGCGGCCAAACGGCGGATTGTCCTCGTCGGGCACCCAGAACATGCAGTCTTCAACCGGACAGTATTCGACGCAGGCTGGTGAGCCGGCGCATCCCGTGCAACACTCGGTGATGACGGCCAGTTCTTTGGGTTTCTTCTTGCGCGGGGTGGCGAGGCCCTTGGACTTCGGTTCAAACTTGAGCTCGTCGGGCACCATCCCCACGGCCTTGGTGGCTCCGGGTGCGGCAGGCATGGAAGGCATTATACCGTAAGAACGGCGGACCGCAGACCTTGGACCTCAGACCTCGAACCTCGGCCCAACCCGGAGGCAGACGCCTGAGTCCACGCCCAAAATGATACTCCCCAGCACCGTTTTACTCTCCCGTACGATTTCCGCCGGCAGAGTTCTGCTATAGTGTTCCCCTGCCCACAGTGCGGTGAGATGCGATTTAGCAGGCAGGCTTGCCCTTCGGCCCGGCTCAGGGCAGGCTCTGAGCGAAGTCGAAAGAAGCGGCTGGTCCATACCAGCGAAGGAGCACTACCATGGCGGGAAAAAGCGTCAACAAAGTTATTCTTCTCGGAAACCTGGGCAAGGATCCCGAAGTGAAATATACGCCGCAAGGCACGCCTGTGGCCAAGTTCAGCCTGGCCACCAATGAGCGCTTCAAAGACAAGGACGGAAACTGGCAGGACCGCACCGAGTGGCACAATATCACCGCGTGGGCCCGGACCGCCGAGATTGCCGGCGAGTATTTGAAAAAAGGCAGCAAAGTCTACATCGAAGGCAGTCTGCGAACCCACTCCTGGGACGACAAGCAGACCGGCCAGAAGAAATACATGACCGAGATTATCGTCAACGATCTGGTATTGCTCGGCGGACGCGGCGAGGGGGCTGGAGCCGGCGATTTCGCCGGAGGTTCGCGCGCAGCTTCATCCTCTGCCGGGGGCGGAGCCAACAACTTCGATCAGCGCCCCCCCGAACCGGAGCACGCGGCCACGGCCTCCGGGCCGATTACAGACGAGGATATTCCCTTCTAGGATGTGCGTAATCCAGCTAGGCGCCATTTCTGCTTACAGGCTGGAATCGCCATCAAACAGCGAAGGCTCCCAAACTTCGGGGCTGGTCAACCTTTCGCCCAGCACTCGATCCCTGGCCTTGTAGAAGTACATCCAGCTTGCCAGTTGCCGGCGATGTGGCGAAGCTCGCCCCGCGATTTCCTCCAGTGAGGGTGTGAGGCCAATGAGTTCCAGCATATGAATGGACTCCTGGCGGCAGCGCTCGAATGCCGTTTCCAGCATCGCCATGAAGAAGGCTGGGGCTCTTTCCTGCTCCAGACATTGGAAGTCCGCCAGGCATACGCGTCTGAGCCCCACCTGCCGGCGGTCTTGACGCAGGAACACCGCGTAAGCAGCCAGACCGGCATCCCCTTCAATGGTATAGATCCACGCGGAATTGTCCCGCAGGGGAAATTTGAAGTGCCACTCCAGCGTTTCGCGGCTGCGAACGCCCAGCAGGATCCTGGATTTCTTCTTCTTCAGGGCAGTCCAGAACGCCTCGAAACGCTCATCGAAGCTGGCACATGGGAGTACTCTCACCTCACTTTCGGCACTGCGAAAGCGGCTCCCTCTGAACTGGTCACGGACCGATATGGCGGCTGCAACCGGATAGCTCAACGGTCTTGCCAGCCTCCAGCCTCTTTTTCTGAACAAGCTCTCGCTGAATCCCTGCGGGTGCGTGATCCAAAACAGCGTTCGATCCCATGCCCCCACTGGAACCTGCACGTTCTGAAAAACGTCAGAGGCGACCGCGGACTGAGAATTAACGCTTGTGGCCAGGAAAAGATCCACGTTGGTTTGTTGGTAATACGTGGCCAACAGCAACAACGAGTAAGCTCGATAAGCGCTTTCGACTACCCACGACCGAGTCGCCGCCGCCAGCAGTTCCTTATCGCCAAATTCATAACTTAGAGGAATGTTGCCGAGATAGCCTGCGATGTTTCCATCGGCGGTTTCCAGCACCCACCCCATCGGGAACTTGTCCTTGATCTCACGCAGCGTCGGATTTTCCGTCCAAAGATGCATCCATGCCGCACACTCCTCACCCTCCAGTTCATACTTCAACGCCAGAGCGGCTATCTGCGAATAATCCTCAAAGCGAACTTCGCGTAACTTCGGCGGTTTCGAGGACCGGGCCAAAAAGACTCCTCTCGCAGCGGAATTGGCACTCATGATAGCGGGCGGCCTTCGCGTTATTCAAATTCCTCGACATATCCGCACCACGCGATCCGTTCTCAGCGATTCCAAGACAGCAAACGTTACCCGCGACGTTGCCGCCAGCGATTCCAGGCTGATCGGCGAGCCCGTGCCGGATTCGAACCCATCCAGCACGGCTTTCATCTCGGCCGCGTGCCCCTTATCCCCGGAGAAGGACTTCGTTGTTTTCTTCCTCCCACTCGCGCATTCCAGCTTCTTGAAGTTCCACATGCGAGCCGTCTTCGAATCGCCAAATACTTCCAGATATTCTTTTTCGACCGCGTTGGCGCCGTTGGCCAGATAGTGAATCGTGCCCGCAGAACCATCCGCGAAGCTGAGCGAAACCAGAAGGTTGTCGTTGTTATAGCGGCGCGCGCTGTCGGTGGGAGCGGCCGCATATACGCTGGCGGGAAGTGCGCCGCAAAGGAACTGCATCACGTCCACAAAGTGGCCGCCTTCGCCAATGAAGCGTCCACCCTGGTCCGGCTGTTGCACCCAGTTTGTGGAGGGCAAAAACCCGGCATTGACGCGATAGTGCATGACCAGCGGCTCCGTCCGTCCGGCAAACAGTTTCTGAATGGCCCGGACCGGCTCGGAGAACCGCCGGTTGTACCCCACCATCAGCAGGCGTACGGTCCCTGCCCGTTCGGCTTCGGCGTAGGCCTCGAGAATAGACTGGAGTTCCTCGTCATTCAGTGCCGGCGGCTTCTCGACGAACACGCTTTTGCCCGCGCGTAAGGCTTCGGCCACATAGCGCGCATGCGAGTCGTGCCGTGAAGTGACGAACACCAGGTTCACTTCCCTGTCATTGATCAGTTCGGTCGCATCGGTGGCGCAAAACTCAAAGCTATACTTTTTTGCGACGTTCTTGGCGTTCACCGGCTTGGCGGTGGCGAGACCGCGCAGGCGCGGAGCCAGTTTCACCAGCGGCGGCAACAACATGGATTGCGCGAAGTTTCCTGCTCCGATGAATCCCAGAACCGCGCGGCGCCCGGAAGCCGTCCGGTCAGCCGGACGCAGCTCGACACGCCGGGAGAGCGCCATTGCGGCGCTCACATCGGAGTACTGGATCAGGATGCCAAGATGACTCTCCTCGACTTTGCCGGTAATGATGTCATAGGCCCGGAGTCCCTGGTCGACCGGAATGCGGTGTGTAATCAACGCCCCTACGTTGAGCTTCCGCTCGGCCATCATGTCCAGGGCAGCTTCCATGTTGCGGTTTTCCGTCCAGCGGACGAACCCCAGCGGATAATCCTGCCCGCGCTCTTCGTAGCCCGGATCGTAGCGTCCAGGACCGTAGGAGCAGGACATGCGGAAGTTGATCTCCTTCTCGTAGAAGGGAGAACGCGGGATGTTCATCCCGACCGCACCCACAGCTACGACTGTACCCCGCTTGCGGGCGCACTGGATGGCCAATTCCACCGGCTGGTTCGAAGTGGTCGCCGCGGTGATGACCACGGCATCGGCGCCGTAACCGCGGGTGAAACTTTGCACTTCGAGGATGGCCCCATCGTTGCTGAGGGTGCAGCGATCGCATCCCAGCGTCAGGGCCAGATCGAAATTCCGTGGCGCGACGTCCATCCCAATCACACGGCACCCGCTGGCCTTCAGCAACTGCGTGCTGATCAGGCCAACCAGCCCTAAACCAATGACCACCACCTGCTCACCCACGCGCACGTCAGCCTGCCTCACGCCTTGCATGGCGATCGCGCAGACCGTGGTGAACGCAGCCTCATCAAGACCGACTTCGTCCGGCACCTTCACCACCAGATTGCGCGGGACCGAAACAATCTCGGCGTGCGACGCATAACCGACCCCCGCGCACGCGACGCGGTCGCCCGCCTTAATGTCGTCCACTCCCGATTCGACAACCACTCCGGCGCTGCTGTAGCCGAGGTCCTTGAAGTCATCCAGCCGGTCCCGGACCTTTTTGTAGGTAGCAACCAGGCCCTCGCGATGAAAGTTGT
>Ga0187818_10000502_pt1 | contig 14246 bp, 10 predicted proteins | sample NC_wetland_sal_i_14_FD_130581 | JGI IMG/M metagenome (GOLD analysis project Ga0187818, IMG submission 130581) | Wetland sediment microbial communities from Neuse River Estuary, North Carolina, USA - SO4_3 | ecosystem: Environmental > Aquatic > Freshwater > Wetlands > Sediment | place: USA... | reverse complement strand
CCTCCGAACGCGCGTAGGTCTGGCTCGCCGGCGGAAACGTCAGGTCCCAGTACTGGGTGAGTTTGAGTTCGCCCGAGCGCAGCGTCGCGTAGTGACCTGCCGGAAGCTTCACGATGCGACGGAACATCGTCTTGGGATCGGGAACCCACAGGAACGTCAGATACTGGTGCAGGGACGCCGGGTCGAGTTCGGCTTCGATCCCGGGAACTTGCAAAAGCGCTTTGACCTCCGAGGCGAACGCGAAGCGCGAACCATCGTAGAAATAATAGAAAGGCTTGACGCCGAAATGATCGCGGGCCATGAAGAGCGTCGGCGTGGTTGAGCGGAGATCGCAGATAGCGAAGGCGAACATCCCGTTCAGCCGCTTCACGCAGTCGGGACCTTCCTGCTCGTAGAGATGGAGAAGCACCTCGGTGTCGGTGTGCGAACTGAAGCGATGGCCCTTGAGCTCAAATTCGCGACGAAGCTCGGCGAAGTTGTAGATTTCGCCGTTGTAGGTGATCCAGACAGTGCGGTCCTGGTTGCACATCGGCATGTGGCCGACAGGCGACAAATCGAGGATGGCCAAGCGGCGGCTGCCCAGGCCGATGTAGGAACCATCCGGAAACTTCTTCTCCCACAGGCCGGAGTCATCGGGGCCACGATGCGCCTGGACGTGATTCATCCGCATCAGCGTTTCCCGATCTCCGCAATTCACCACACCGCTGATTCCACACATTCCCCAGTCAGTTCCTTTGCCCGTCGTCGTTGTGCATCCGCGCCTTCGTCTCGTAGATCTTGGCTTTGGTATGAAACATCTGCACCGCCTGAAAACCACAGTAGATGAGCCCCGGAATACCATCCAGGAAGCCCAGCCGCAAGAAATAGCGATAGAAAAAAAGCAGAACCGGAGACCCCGGCAACGCGTAGAGCCTCTTCTTGAGCCAACGGCGGCGCTGGGCTTGTGTGCCGAAAAACGCGGGCGGCAGGTCCGCGTTGCTCTGCTCGCCTTGCAGCAGAACGCGGGCTTCCCAGTTGGAATACTCGTCGTGCTTCTGGATGTAGCGGGAAAGTGATTCCACGTTGTGATGGATCAGAGGATTCTTTAGACGCGAAGTCGGACCCTCTACGACGACGTGCTCGTGCACCTCCATGTCGGCCATGGAAGAATCCTGATCTCGAAGGCGGCACTCGTAGTGGCCTTTGCCCCGGCGAAAAAGTGTCAGCTTCCAGAAGGTGGCATCGCCGTGGCGGAGCACCCTGCCCAGAAACCACATGCGCAGCGAGATGTAATAGCCGTTGTAGCCAGGTGTCTGGATGGCGTCCCGAATCTCTTCCGCGAGCTCGGGTGTAAGGGCTTCGTCGGCGTCAATCAAGAGAATCCAGTCGTATTGCAGTGGAAGGTTATCCATGGCCCACTGCCGCTTCTTGGGCCAGCCGCCCTGATAGTGAAACTGCACCACCTTGGCCCCGCGGGAGCGCGCGATCTCGGGCGTTGCATCGGTGCTTTGCGAATCGATGACATAGACCTCGCCAACGTCGCGCAGCGCTTCCAGACAACGAGGGAGATTCTTTTCCTCGCTGCGCGCCGCCACGATGACGCTGACCGGCAACTTGCCAGCCGGCGTCGCAGGCTGCGTCTTGGCGATCTCTTCCACCTTGTGCATGGGATGAGGTTACAAATGCAGTTCACACCAGCGCTGGAGCACGTACAAGGACCACGGCCGGGACCATGACATCTTCCCGCGCAGAAAGCATTGCCAGACTGCTTGCACCTGGTTTCCGTCCAGTAACCCGCCGAGCGGACCGCCGTTGATTCGTTTGGCGTCCAATCCGGGCTCGATCTCGGCTCGAAGCTCCTGACGCATCCAGTGTTCAAAAGGCAAGGTAAACCCGCGCTTCGGGCGATGAACAATTTCGTCCGGCAGAGACCCGGCCATGGCTCCGACCAGAAGCTTCTTCGGCGTATGATTCAGTTTCCACGCGCCCGGAAGCGCCAGCACCGCCTTGGCCAGAAGATGATCGATCAGAGGCACTCGGACTTCCAGGCCCTGGGACATGCTCATAAAATCGGCGTCCCGCAATAGTGTATTGAGCATATAACAGCGCGCCTCCAGATAGGAAACGCGATTGACGGGATCGAGAGGAAGAGCGCGCTGCAGACATAGCCGTTGCGAGTTCGCCGCCTCAGCCGCATCGGCCCCAGCTTGCGGGAACAAGAACCTGCGTTGCTCTGGTGTGAACAACATGCGGGCAAGGAAGTAAGGATGCAGGATCTCGCCGTTGTCGCGCGTCAGTGAAATCAGCTTGCGGCTCTGATCGTTCTCTGGAGAAAGAGCCGCCAGCGCCGAAGCCAACGGAGAGCGAACGGCACGCGGAACGTGATTCCAGAACTGGGCGAAGCGCTCCATCCGCGGGACAGTACGGAAACTGGAGTATCCGGCGAAGATTTCGTCCCCACCCAGGCCGGAGAGGGCAACTTTTACCCCGGCGCGCCGTGCTTCCCGCGAAACGAAATATGTATTGACGCCATCCATGGTAGGCAGGTCCATGGCGCGCAGCGCGTCGGGGATAGCGGTCAAAACGTCGGCCTGGGAAACGCTGATCTCGTGATGATCGGTGTGAAACTTCGCGGCCACGGCGCGGGAGTGTTGCGCTTCGGAGAATTCAGCTTCGCGAAAAACAACGGAAAACGTGCTCGGGGTCACTCCACCGCGGCTGAGAATGCTGACCAGGGCGCTCGAATCGATGCCGCCGGAGAGGAAAACACCCACAGGGACGTCACTTACCAACTGCAGGCGGACGGCTTCTTCGAGAATTGGCTGCAGTTGCTCCGCAGCGCGGATCTCACCGTGAGGAGAGACAGCTTCCCGCGTTTTTGGCGCCCCTTCAACCAGGTCCCAGTATTGTGATTGTCGCAGAGCTCCATTCTCCCAAGTCAGCGTGCAGCCGGCGGGAAGCGCGCGCACGCCCTTCACTAACGTGAGCGGATCGTACGCCGAGCCGAATGTCAGGTAATTGATGAGCCCGGCGTGGTCGATGTGGCGCGGCACAAGCCCGGTGCCCAACAAGGTGCGAACTTCTGACGCAAAAAGGAAGTAGGAGCCGGACTGAAAGTAATAGAGCGGTTTGATGCCCATGGGATCGCGGGCCACGAATAAACGGCGCTGACGCGCGTCCCAGATGGCAAAGGCGAACATTCCACGTAATTTTGCCAGACACTGTTGACCCCAGTGGGCGTAAGCCTTCAGCAGAACTTCCGTATCGGAATGACTGGCGAAAACCGTTCCGGCTAGCTCGAGTTCCCGGCGGACATCGCGAAAGTTGTAGATTTCACCGTTGTAGACGATCCAGTTGCCGGTTTCGACATCGCGTATGGGCTGATGCGCGAGGGGCGAGAGGTCTAGAATCGCCAAGCGTCGGTTACCTAGGCCGATTTCTACGGGGCTGGGAACCGAATCATGCAGGACGACGGTGCCTGAGTCATCGGGTCCGCGATGGGCAAGCGAATCCGTCCCGCGCTCCAGGATGCCGGCTGGGATCCGCCCGTTTTGCGCAATGACGCCAAAGATTCCGCACATTTGGAAAGGCGCTCGACGCTGAGCCCGAGCGTCTCGCAAGCAGGCCTCTCATGTTGGGCCTCAGGTAAAGCATAACGCACAGCTAAACTGCTGTCTGTCTAACTGGCTCGCCGGCTGATCGAATGAAAGCGAAATTCCGCCCCGCGCTCTAGCGCAGGCCCGGCAGCACATTGCGAATGCCGATGGCCGAGCACGCTGCTAACACCGAACCAATCACACAGGCTGAGTAAAGGACGATGCGCGATTTTGGCACCCAGGGCTCCAGGGCAACGAGGGCGAAAGGCACGAGAGGAATCGCGAAACGCGGAAATTCCGCCCGGGCCCATCCGGAATTGTAGGTGAAGAGAAATACCAAGTAAGAGAACGCAAACAGAAACTCCGGGCGGTGTTGGTTCAGGTACGGGCGAAAACTCTTACGGCTCATGGCCAGAAAGCCAGCCAGCACAAATACCATCCAGCCCAGCGTATGCAAGACGTTGGTGAGTGGCTGGCGATTGTGCAAGAAGCTGGACACTAGCGCCTGAAAGGGCAGGCCAAGGGCCAGGCCGGAGTGCCAGTCAGATGTCTGGTAGCGATGCACCTGATAAAGAGCGTCGTGAAAGTAGAGCCAGAAAGGCAAGAGGTAGAGAACTCCGATGACAGCGCCTGCCCCGGTGCAGGTGAGAAGCTTGCGATATTCACGACGGAAAAGCAGGACCAGGCCGATAGCCAGCAGGGCGAAGATTCCCAGCGGCCGCACTACGCTGGCCAGCGCGGCCAGAATCGCAGCCCAAATCCAGCGCTCCTTGCGGATACAGATAAACGATGCAAAAAGCAGGCCTGCGAACATCGGCTCTGATCCGCCGAGGTATGAGCGCTGCATCCAATCAAAATTCAGCACCGCGAAGTATCCCGCAATCCATGGCCCCCACAATTCATAACCGAGCAGCACCGTCGTGAGAGAACAAGCGGCGCAGATCAGGAGAAGGACAGTGCGTAGAGACAGTCCGGGCACGAAAGAGAACAATGCCACCGCGTAGGACAAACCCCAGAACTGCTTGACGATGACGTTGTGAAAATTCCAGTCATGGATGGCCCGAGCGGCGTCCAAATAGGCGCCGTTGTCTCCGAAGTCGTCAACCGTAGCGATGAAAGGGCGGAAATGGGAGACCACGGCGACGAAGAGCACGGCAGAGATTAGCCACAGTATCGCGATTTCCACTCGAGTCGGAGAACGCATGAAAGGGAGTTTCCTTTGGGCTGGAAAGCATTAGTATATAAGCTCGTGTGCAAGCACGGAACAGCTTGATGCTCAACCAGCAGAGCTTCAAAACAGTCGATTCGTTCCTCGTACCGCGTTTGGTTAAGGTCTCAAATGTCGAACTCTTCCGTTAAAGTGCCGTATCTCGATTTGAAGGCGCAGTACCAGAGCATCAAACTGGAAATTGATGCGGCTATCGCCAAAGTCCTGGACACTTGTCAGTTTGTTCTCGGCTCCGAAGTAGCGGCCTTTGAACAGGAATTCGCTGCCTATTGCGGCGCGGCCGAGTGTATTGCGCTGAACTCCGGCACCAGCGCTTTGCATCTGGCATTGCTGGCGGCTGGAGTCGGACCCGGCGACGAAGTCATCACGGTTCCGTTCACATTTATCGCCAGCGTAGCTGCGATCATCTACACGGGAGCGCGGCCGGTGCTGGTGGATATTGATCCGCGTTCTTTCACCATGGATCCGGCAGCAATCGAGGCTGCCATCACGCCCCGCACCAAAGCGATCCTGCCCGTGCATCTTTACGGCCAGACTGCGGACATGGACCCCATTTTGGAACTGGCGCGGCGCCATCGGCTGCTCGTAATCGAAGAAGCGGCGCAAGCCCACGGCGCAAAGTACAAGGGACGGACGGCAGGAAGCATGGGCGACATCGGCTGTTTCAGTTTCTATCCTGCCAAGAACCTGGGAGCATATGGCGAAGGTGGCGCGGTGACCACCAGCAACGCCGAGTATGCGCGTTCGATTCGTATGCTGCGTGATTGGGGTCAGGATCGCAAGTATCATCACGTGCTGCACGGGTACAACTACCGGATGGAAGGGTTCCAAGGAGCAATTCTGCGGGTCAAGCTCCGGCATTTGGAGCAGTGGACCGAGGCGCGCCGTGCCGTCGCCGGCAGATACAACCAACTGCTGGCGGACTGCGGAGTGGAACTGCCTGCCGAAATGCCCTGGGCGCGCCACGTTTATCACGTCTACACCGTGCGTGCAGACGATCGCGACGGTCTGCAAGCGGCGCTGCTGGCAGCGGGAATCCAGACTGCCGTTCACTACGCTGTGCCGGCTCACTTGCAGCCTGTCTATGCCGATCTGGGATACGGGAAGGGATCATTCCCACAGTCTGAGGCTGCGGCGGAACGGGTACTCTCCCTGCCCATGTATCCCGAACTCTCTGAGCAAGCGATTGTGGAAGTTTTCCGCGCGGTAGAGAAAGCTGGCGCTCGAAGAACGCAGACTGTGGTCTGACCCCGTCACGGCAGAGCCTGTGAATCGGGCGGCGAGCTCTCCGATGATCCTTGCTCCGATGCCCCTTGCACCGCTGATCCTCGCTCCGATGATCCTCGCGCCATGAAGTAGAGAAGCAAAACTGCCAGTAGGATCAGATCCCAGGCTTCATGGGAAAGGACAATTGCGTTCCACCACCAGTTGTTCGCGACGGCGGCTGGAATCCGGCCGGTGCGCGCAAGTTCGGTGAGGAGGGCCGGTCCCGGCACCAGAAACGGAGCGATCGCGGTGACGGTTACAGCCACAGTTGAGCGCTTGCCCGCCAGCAACAGGCTCCAGGCCAGAGGCCAGATCAACAACCCCGCATCATAGAATCTGTGGTAGACAGGAATCAGGCTGATGACAGAGATCGCGCTGATTTCCAGCAGTTCAGAGGCCGCGTGGCGCCGCCAGCAAAGCCATAGCCACGATCCAAGAAACGCTGCCCCCACGAACTGTGCCAGCCGGCCGGCAACAGAGACATTTCGAAGCAGGCTGTAGAAAAACACCTGGGCATTGATCAGATTGAACCGGATTGCATCGCTCCGTGCGAAGTCTGCCAGTGACCCCGAAGCAAGAATCCTGCGAGTATTCTCGAAGTAGGAGGCAAGCCAGGGCACTCCCGCGATCGTGAGACGAGAAGCCCCGAGAACGCCAATGATCCCGGTGGCCGCGCATGCAATGCCGGCTACTTTCCACTGCCGGCGGACCAGATAGAAAAGCAGTAATCCGCCAGCCACGGTAGGCTTCAGGCAGACGGCAATTGCCAATAGGACGCCGGCGGTCTTCTCTCTGCCGGAGCGCGCAGCCCAAACCGTGCCCACCGAAAGGCTGATGGCCAACATGGCCGGATTCGCGGTCCCCAGGCCAGTGTGCAAGGGGGCAAGGGCAAATGCCGCCGCCAGGAAAAGTTGAGCGCGCAGGTCAGCCAGGCTGCAGCCGCATATCGAAAGCAGTACGAATGGCGACAGCACCACAGCAGCGATGTTCACGGCGATCCACAACGCCTCCGCGATCGACCATGGAAGCAGGCTGAACGGCGAAAGGACAACCAGACTGGGAAGGGGATATGGAGTTGGCATCCCCCGCTTCAGTTCTAATACTCCTTTGGCCGCGTCGGTATCTACCCAGGAAGGACGCCGATTGCCGGATGGCCACTGCGAAATGAGCGACTGAGCGCTGTAGGGATCTATGCCGTGGGCCCACGCTTTGGACTGGATGTAAGGGGAAAGAAAATCGTTCCAGGCGCTTTCGCGCACCATCCGAACCGGACCACGAGCGCAGAACTCCGCTGCGGATGCCAGAACCAACACCGCGACCAGAAGGCTGCGCCACCTCATGCTTGTCACAGAATCTCCCGGCACTCGAATGGAAGGTTGAAGCAACGCATTCTATGCGCGCTGCCGGGACGGAATCAACCGCCGGACAAGCGCCGCTTACACGCTGGTTCAGTTCTTCGCGACGAGCGAGCCAGCGAGCAACAACAATTCGTCGGCGTGCTTTCTCCAGCTGAACGCCGCCGACCGCGCGGCTCCGCTGGCGGACAGCCGTGCCGCCAAGCCAGTCGACGAGACGATCTCCACAATGCGCGCCGCTAATTCCTGAGCGGAAAAACGAGGAAAGTAGAGGGCGGCTTCACCACATATTTCCCTGTGCACCGGCAGGTCGGAAGCGACCACGGGCAGACCGCTGTCCATCGCCTCGACCAGTGGGTGTGCAAAGGTCTCGGCGTAGGCCGCGGTCACATAGACATCGGCGCGGCGATACAGTTGATGAAGCTGACTGTATGGAATGGTTCCGAGTTCGACGACCATGTCGCCAATTCCGAGTTCCTTCACCAGATTTGCCGCGTGCTCAGGGCGATACGCACCCGGATTCTGCCCAGCGGCCAGCTTGCAAGTCAACAGGAGCTTCACCGAACGGCCAGTCAGACCATCGCGCAGGAATGGGAGACTCCGGATCAGGGTTTCGCAGTTCCGGTAGTAGTTGTAGTGGCTAACGAATAAGAGCTTGAGGGAGTCTTCCGCAGACCGCAGCTTGGCCTCGACTTCGGCGGCGAGCGGACGGCCGTTGCGGGTGAACGCCTCGTGGTCAAACCCATGATGAATAGCCTGGATGCGGCGTCCCGTCCAGCGTTGCAGTTCGGCGGCAAATGCCTCGCTCGGGGCCACGGTTGCGTCCGCCCAATGGATTGATCTCTTGGCCATGAAAGCCCTCAGGCGGGTATCCAGCCATGCGCCGAACTCGCGGCGGGAACGCAAGTCGCGGTAAAAATCGGCTGACGTGTACAGGGAATTGCGCGAAAGCAGTATCTGCGGCACGGGAGAGTTCCAGAGTGCGAAGTTCCCTGTGGAAAGGAGCACATCGGCGCGGCAATCCCGGATCAGACCAGGAAGAGCCAACTGTTCATACCAGAAGCGGCGAGGCGGCGAGACTTGTAGTTCCACGAAAGCAATGTTGGTGAAATCGCGAAATTCTTCGCGCAGGCCCGGCTCCAGCGCTACGCTCACGCGCAGGTCATGCCTGGCGGCCAGGTGGGGAATCAGGTTGCGAATGTAGGTGAGGCCGCCGCCTGAGCTGGCGGCGAGGCTGTTGATGAACAAATGCATCATCGGCTCGGAGCGACTCCGCCCCAACGCTGCGGCACTGGCCGGAGCCGCCAGCTGAACGAGAGCCGGGGCAGCGTTGAGTATGGCGTAACATCCACGAGGATGAATGCCAGGCTCCAGAAAAACACGCAGAGGTAGTAGCCCACGGCGAACAGCCAGTCTTCGAACGTGGCGTGAACCAGGCCGGCGACCATGACCAGGGCAAGTGGAACGGCAGGATGGGACGCATTCCCGGTCTTCAACATCCACAAAACCGTGCGCAGGATGCTGCCCAGGAGCACAATCAGGAGTAAGGCAAAAGGCACAACACCCAGCATTCCGACCCAGGTCGCAATGGTCAGGTAACTGCTGCCGTTTTCTCTCGTGACTCTCTCGCTGGTGGCGTACCCACCGTATTGGTTGAGGAACGCGCTGGCGTCCTGGCCGTTATCCGTTGTGCCGAAGCCGGATCCAAACCAAAAGTGCTTGTGGATACTTTCGACGGCCCCCTGCCAGGGCGTTTGCCGCGAACCCAGCACGCCCAGGTTCGGATCTTTTCCCTTGTACACAACGTCAGCGTTCAACTGGGAAACTGTATTCGAGAATGCCTCTGGATTAAGAATTGCGGAAGAGGTCACCAGAATGACAAGGATGACCAAGCCCTGCCCCAGCAACTTGTACCTGCGCAGAGCCAGACACAACAGCCCGCAGGAGACAAAAGCTGCAGCCATGCCCGCGCGCGCCTGACTGTGGAATGCCAGGTACAGGGCGACGGCACACAGAATCTGGCGGCGGCGTAGAACGAAGTCGTTCTCATCCAGCAGCGTTCCCCACAGAAGAATCGGGGCTGCGACCACACCCATCACTGCGCCCAGCGAGTTGGGATTGCCCATCGCTTCGAACCCGACGAGATAAAAGGTTGCCATTGCTGCTACAAACACCTCGCAACCCGTCAGCAAGCCCGTGAAGAAGCGGGATTCGCGTCCGGCGACAGCGAGTCGCGCTCCGGTGCCCGTATAGACGAACAGCAGGAGCAGGCTGAAGGCTTTCATCAGGGCAAAGCTGGGATAACGGGAAACAGCCGCCGATACGAGGGCCGACAGAATGGCAAACGTCGCCACAGCATGGAAAAGGCCGAAATGATGACGGCGCTCCTTGAGCATGATGATGGAGCCGACCAAAGCTCCCGCGCCGAGAAAGAACCAACGAACCGTTTGCCAGACTCCTCCGAGAGGCAGGATCGCGCCCGCGAAGAGAAACACTAGAGTGACCAGCAGGAAGAAAACTCGGCGGTACAAACAGACGGCGGCAATGAGAAGCTCAAGGAGGACAACTCCCCCGAGATAGGTCGAACTGGTGAAATACCCTGGGCGGGCATAGGCAAAATAGGCAACCAAGGGCACACACAGAACCGCCACCGCGATCAGAGCCACCTTGGAGAAGCGCTCAGGCACGGGCACCTGCCGTTGTCTCGACCGCCCGGGCAATGCCCGTTGCCCATTCGGCCGGGGAATAGTGGGAAATATGCTGCACGGCGTTGGCGCCCATTGTCACACAGAGTTCCGGTTGGTTGGCAAGGCTTGTCATGGCTTTAGTGAGCGCCGCTACATCCTTCGGAGGAATCAGCAGGCCGTTCCAGAGTTCCTTCACCAAGTCGGCTGCGCATCCTGCCGCCCGGCTGAGAATCACCGGTAAGCCGCAAGCCATGGCTTCATTCACAACCAATCCCCACGTATCAGTGTACGTCGGGAGAATCAGCGCCTGGGCAAGAGCGTAATACTCGGCTAGCTGCTCCCGCTGGGCAAAACCCGAAAATCTTACCCGCCCCGGCGTGATCGAGGTTGCCTGCTCTTCCAGTTGCCGCCGGGATACGCCGTCGCCGACGAATGCCAGGCCAACCTGCTGGCGCACTGCGTCATCCAGTTTGGCATAAGCGGACAGCAAATCAAACACCCCTTTCTCCGGCACCAGTCGGCCCACAAACAGAAAGTAGCGGTCCGGTAATCCCAACTCGCGGCGGCGAGTGCCGGCTTCCCGGCGAGCGATTGCCGCAGCAGCAGCGAAGAGATCATTGTCCACTGCATTCGGTGCCGTGAATATAGAATTCTCCTTGATTTTCTGGGAGCGAAGATACTCCCGAGCCGATCGGCCGGGCACGACAAATCCGTCGCACCGGTGAACAAATTCAGTCTTCAGAAATTCCACCAGCGCGTGGCCACGCCGCAAATCCTGTATGTTACTCTCCGACCAAAGAAGAAACGGAAGGGTTCGGGACCGAGCCCAGAGAAGGGCCTGCCAGGAAGCGATATAGCTGTACCCTCCGCACAAGATGGCGTCTGGCGACGCTGCAGCCAGGGTCCGGCCGATGCCGCTGTTCAGCAACATGTTGTATCTGCCCAGGCGTCTCCGCCACGAAGGCAAGACCCGATACGAAAACTTGATCTCCTCCCGGTAGACCTGCCACTGCCGCAGACTGGGGTCGGTCTCAGCCAGGAAAATGACGTGCAAATCCACGTTTTCGTGCCGGGCAAGAGCGTTAAACAGCGGAATGCGGTAGGGAGAGATGATCTCTGTCAGAAGCACCAGGCGGCGCGTCATGCGAGCGACTCCCGGTAGATTCGTAGCAGACTCTCCGCCTGCTGCGCCAGAGTGAGCCGGTCCAGAATCGTCTCTCGCGCTGCGGCCCCGAGATTACGCCGTCGCACGGGGTCGCGGAGCAGCATCGACAGGGCGAGTGCCAGTTCCTGCTCGTTGTCCGGGCCAACCAGAAAACCATTCGAGCCGTGCTGGATGATCTCGGCAATTCCCTGCCCGCGGCAGCCAATCACAGGCTTGCCCGCCGCCATGGCTTCCAGATAGACGCAACCCAGACCTTCGTAGCGGCTGGGCAACGCAAACACCGTACACCGGCTCATGGCCGCGGCTACTTGATGCCGGGACTGACGTCCGAGAAAACGCACCCGGCCGGAAACTTGAAGTTGCTGAGCCAGCGCCAGCAGGCGGAAACGCTCCGGGCCGTCGCCGATGATTTCCAGCGCGAGCTCGGGAAATTCAGAAGCCAGCGATGCAACCGCACGGATGAGCAGGTCGTGCCCCTTGATCGCAATCAGGTTGCCGACGCTGAGCACGAGTGGTGCGGTAGGCAGCGGTTCACTGGCCGGTGAGAACATCTCCGGGTCTACTCCGTTGTAAACGACGGAGGTACGGCAACTGCGTCCTGCGCCTTCCAAGACCTGCTCGCGAGCCCGCTCGCTGATGCAAATCACGCGGCGCGAGGAGTGGTACACACGCTGGGAGATTCGGCGGCACCACTCGCCGGCTCGTCCTTTGACCTGCGCGGTGGAATAGGCATCGAGGCCATGTACCGAGACCACATACGGCAGTCCCAGCTCAGCGTTCAAAAGCATGGCCGCATGCCCGCACGGCAGGGGCGCATGGGCATGGACAAGGTCAATCTGCCGCAGGCGTTGCAGCTCGCGCACTCTCCCCACGATGCGTGCGAAAAGGAAAGCGCCTGCGACGGGAAGTCCGAGGCCCCCGGGCAGGGAGAAATAGCGCAACCATTGTGCCGGCGCCGTCGAATCCACACGGAGCCTTTCCCGATAAAAGGGCTGCACCGCGAAGACCGTATTCACCACGCCGGCCTTGGCGGTCGCGGCGAGCGGCTCGGCAACAAAGCAACCAGCGGCATCGTCGTGTTTTGAAGGATAAAACGGTGTCAGCGTAAGAACGTGAACGGGCCTGGCCGTTTCTGTCTTCGTGGGACTACCCGTCTGGCCGAGCGTGGACGGAAGATGTGGAGTCTCGGTCAAGCGGGCTGCGCCTCCCGGCAGCGCCGGCTCAACACCAGCCAGCGGAAAAGTTGATCGCTGCGATCTGCGCCGGCCTGGTGCTCGTGGAACAGTTTCCACGCGGGGGCCACATCGAGCACAGTCCGTAGTGCCGCCGGAAATTCCCGCAGAGCCTGCTCCATCTGCGACCGCAGGCTGTTTCGCAGCCAGGTGGCCAGCGGGGGAGTGAACCCACGCTTCTCGCGCCAGCGAATCTGGTCTGGCACCCACTGTGGCAAAGCTCGCCGCAGCAGCGCCTTTCCCAACCCCCGTTCGAAGTGATAGTCCTGCGGCAGACGGCGAACGAAATCCGAGAGACCGCGATCCAGGAACGGAGTACGGCATTCCAGCGCGGACTTCATGCTGGCGCGATCCACCTTCACCAGAATCTGTTCGGGAAGATAACCGGCCGTCATGGCTTCAATGGCCGACTTCGGGTAGGAAAGGCGAGCATGATGCTGCGCGATCACTCTGAGTTCCGCCAGCCCTTCAGCAGCAGCGGATGCACGCGGTCCGAGGAATATCTTGAGAAGATTGTTTCGCTGCTCCTCCGGATACAGCAGGGCCCAATCCGAACTCGCCAGAAACGACAGTGGGCCGCTGCCGCGCCACGACGCATTCCAGTACGGCAAGAAAGCAGAAGCTGCGGCATTCATGCCCGGTAACCGCCGCAGTTCGTGCAGCGAATAATAACGGAAGAACTCGCGATAGCCGGCAAAGCACTCATCCCCGCCATCGCCCGAGAGCATGACCTTGCAGCGCTCCCGCGCCGCCCGGCAGACGGCAAATGTCGGAAACATGGACGCATCGGCAAACGGTTCGTCGTAATGGTCAATCAAGCAATCGAACGAACTGAGCACCTGCTCCGACGTGAAATGAACTTCTCGGTGATCCGAGCCGATGCGCTCGGCAACCAGTCGAGCATAGGGCGATTCATCTAATTCTTCATCATCGAAGGAAGCGCAGAACGTGCTGAACTTTGTGCCGGGCATCAACTCCCGCATCGCGCACACCACGAAACTCGAGTCGATGCCTCCCGAAAGAAACGCCGCCAGCGGCACATCGCTGCGCAACCGGATCCGCACCGACTCGCGCACCCGGTGTCGGATCTCTTCCACTGCTTCGGCCCTGCTCGGCGGTTTGCCCGGGACATCCTCCGACAACTCCGGCTCCCAGTAGCGCCAACGGCGAATTCTCGCTCCCGCCTCCACTACGAGGGCTTCGCCAGCCATCAGCTTGCGGACGCCCTGCAGGTGCGTGCGCGGAGCAGGAACGTATCGCAATGCCAGGAACTGCGCGACTGCAGCCACGTCGAGGCGGCGGTCGAGATGCGGCAGGGACATCAGGGCCTTCATCTCGGACGCGAACGCGATGCCGTTGCTCTTGATCGGAGTCCAATACAGCGGCTTCTCGCCAAAGCGATCGCGGGCGGCAAGGAGCCGCTGGTTCTTCTCGTCCAGCAGGACGAAAGCGAACATTCCGACCAGGTCATCGAGCAGGGCCTGGCCCTTTTCTTCGTAGAGATGCACCAGAACTTCGCAATCACTGTGGGTGCGGAAGCGGTGCCCTTTTTCGATAAGCTGTGCGCGAAGCTCGACGTAGTTGTAGATTTCTCCGTTGCAGATAACCCATACCGTCTCGTCTTCGTTGCGCAGGGGCTGCCGGCCGCCTTCGAGGTCAATGATCGAGAGCCGCGTGTGGCCCAGCAGGCATCGCCCCTGCATGCGTTCTCCGCAGCCCTGATCGTCTGGCCCGCGAT
>Ga0187818_10000501_pt1 | contig 14249 bp, 10 predicted proteins | sample NC_wetland_sal_i_14_FD_130581 | JGI IMG/M metagenome (GOLD analysis project Ga0187818, IMG submission 130581) | Wetland sediment microbial communities from Neuse River Estuary, North Carolina, USA - SO4_3 | ecosystem: Environmental > Aquatic > Freshwater > Wetlands > Sediment | place: USA... | reverse complement strand
TATTGTTGCTGGTGGACTCAAGCGTCTTGAGGATCAAGAGTCTTTCCGCCTCTTCGACGGTGGTCCCCACGCCCAGGTGCACAGCGTCAGGATCTTCGGAGGAACTGCGCACCGCGGTTTGGCCGAAGCCCGGGGGCAGATGCCGGGTCTCGATCACGGCGCCATCGCAGACGATCACGGCACGTTCCAGGGTGTTGCGCAATTCCCGCACATTTCCCGGCCAGGAGTAATTCCGGAACAGATTGAACACCGCCTCGCTGACCGCCGCTACCTTGCGTCCGTGCTTGGCACTCATATCCTTCAACAGGGAATCAACCAGGGCCGGAATGTCGTCCTTATGCTCGTGCAGCGGCGGCATGTGGATGTTGAATACATTGAGACGATAGTAGAGATCGTTGCGCAGTTCGCCCCGGGCTACTGCCTCCTCGGGTACTTTATTGGTGGCGGCGAGGACACGCACATCCACCGTGGTTTCCACCCTGCTTCCCAGGCGGCGAAGTTTGCGATCTTCCAAAACCCGCAGAAGCTTGGCTTGCGTGGAGACCGGCATCTCCCCGATTTCATCCAAGAGCAGGGTCCCACCCTCGGCCAGCTCAAAGCACCCGGTGCGGCGCTCGAGCGCGCCGGTGAAGGCGCCTTTTTCGTGGCCGAAGATCTCGCTCTCGATCAGGGTCTCGGGGATCGCGGCACAATTGATGGGCACAAACGGCTTGCTGCGGCGCGGACTGAGTTCATGGATGGTGCGGGCCACCAATTCCTTGCCGGTTCCGCTGGCTCCCGTGATCAGCACGGAAGCCGTGCTGGGAGCGACCAGTTCGATCAGGCGGAAGATCTCCTGCATCTTCTTCGACGCCCCGACCAAACACCCCAAAGAGCCGGTGTCGCGCAACTTGCGGCGCGTGACTTCCAGCTCGACCCGAGTTCCCAGCAGGGCGGAGGCGTTCTGCAAAATGGCGCGTAGCCGATTCGTATCAATCGGTTTTGTGACATAGTCATACGCGCCCATTCGCATGGCTTGCACGGCGCTGTCAATGGTCCCTTGAGCGGTTACCACGATCACGGCGACGGTCCGGCTATCTCCCGCGACCCGCTCCAGCAGTTCCATTCCATCCATGCGGGGCATCTTGAGATCGGTGACCACAATGGAGGGAGACCAGCTGCCGACCTTCTCCAACCCCTCGATCCCATCCCGTGCGGTTTCGGCCCGGTAGCCCCAAGCAGAGACGAGCTCCGCCAGCCCGGTGCGCTCATTTTCTTCGTCTTCGACGATCAGTACTTTTTCCTCGCTCATACAGGCAGGCTTCATTATTCAGGTTTCCCCTCGGGTCCTGCAAGCGGACAGAACTCCCGAGAGCCCGGTTCTTGGTCAACTCGCGGAGGGTATCAATGTGAGACTTGCCGACATGCACAAAATATGGGGCAAGGCTGGACTGTACTCAAAGCGGGCGAGTATGATGGATGGCCTGATTCCGTTTTGAAACGTCCGTATATCCCGTGAATCGTTCGCATAACGGATGATATCTTAAAGGATTTTCCATGCGGGGCCCTCAACCTTGCACGAGAGCATGGACACAATACCTTACCGCGAAGTTCGGAGGAAGACATGTCGGTTTACTGCAGCACAAGACGTTGGAACGTACTACTTTGTGGTTTGCTCACCGCTGTGTTTGTGCTTCTGTTTTCCAACCTGGGGTTGGCCCAGGACGATCAAAACCCTAAGTATGAGATCTTCGCCGGGTACCAGTGGCTGCATCCGGGTGGCACGGTGCCCAACCCGGCTGGAACGCCCGACAATCCGATTCCATTGACGCTGCCTGACATGTCGGACGGTGCGGGTGGAAGTTTTACCTACAACTTCAACAAATACGCCGGCGGGGTACTAGATTTCGGGAGGAACTGGACCGGTTCGGCGAACGAAACCACGCTGTCTATTGGACCCAAAATCGGGGTGCGACTCAACGAAACCAGATTTTTCCTGAACACCTTGCTGAGCTGGAACCATCTGGAAACTCCCGGGCTGAGCTCGCGCAATGGAATTGGCGCCATTTTGGGTGGTGGTATGGGTTTCGTACTCAACCAGCATTGGGGCTTCCGGCTGTTCGAGGCGGACTATGTCTGGGGCCATCAGAATTTCTCCGATGTCGTCTCCCCGCAAGCCGGAGACCTGCGGCGGGTCAATCTGGATGGTGTGAGGCTCCGTACCGGTATCGAGTACTTCTGGGGTTACCCCGCGACCACGCCTCCCAGCGCGAGTTGTTCGGTGCAGCCCAGCGAAGTGATGGTCGGCGAACCGGTCACTGCCACTGCCACGACGAGCAATTTCAATCCTAAGCACCCGCTGACCTACCAATGGAGCAGCAATGGCGGCAAGATTACGGGAAAAGACAATACAGCCTCCATTGATACCAGTGGTATTGCGGGTGGGAGTTACACTGCAACCGCCAGCGTCACCGATCCTAAAATGAAGAAGAACGGGACGGTGAGTTGCTCCGCGAACTTCACGGTGAAGGAGCCGCCCAAGAATCCGCCGACCATGAGCTGTTCGGCCAGTCCCACGTCACTGCAAGCCGGTGGCAGTTCGACGATCACGTGCAACTGCACTAGCCCGGACAATGTCCCGGTAACCGTTGGCGATTGGAGCGCGACCGGAGGCAGCATCAGCGGAAGCGGCGGCACCGCAACTCTGAATACGTCCGGGGCTTCTGCCGGTCCGATCACGGTAAGCGCAACCTGCACCGACTCCCGCGGATTGAAGTCTCCAGCTGCTACCACGCAGGTGACGGTGGAGAATCCGCCACCGCCGCCGGCTCCGCAAGCCAGCAAGCTAAGCCAGTGCGACTTCCCCAACGAGAAGAAGCCGTGGCGCGTGGACAACACTTGCAAGGCGATCCTGGACGACGTAGCCAAGAACTTGCAGCAAAACGCAGACAATAAGCTGGTCATCGTTGGCAATGCTGACCCATCGGAGAAGCGCAAGAATCTGGCAGCAGAACGCGCCGTGGATTCGAAGGCTTATCTGACAGGCGGCGAGGCTAAGCAGGGAATCGATCCCAGCCGCATTGAAACCCGTACCGGCAGCGGCGGCACCAAGACCGCAGAATACTGGATCGTGCCCGCTGGTGCCACGTTCTCGGGCGAAGGGACCCAGCCCGTGGATGAAACCATGGTGAAGCCGGTGCCGGATCATCCGGCAGCGTCGGCAAAGAAGAAAGCCAAGGCTCAGTAGTTGAGCGGATCACTGTGCCGGTCGGGCTTCGCCCGACCGGCTTTTCTTTGGGTTTCAATCTCCACTGCTCTCTAGGGTGCCCGTCCAAGCATCTTTTGCTTGGGCGGGGCACCCTGAAACCGAAAGGATGAGCCCGGCCCTTGCAGTTACGCTCTCGATCCCAAGCGCAGGAGTTCCTGTCGAAGCCGGGAATGCTGCTGTGTGAGTCGAAGGTACTGCATCTCGTTGCCGTTTGCTTTGGCGCGTAGGATCCTTACCAACTCTCGCTTTTCTGCAGGACTCCAATCGGCTAGGTCTGGAATAAGCGCCAGCACCAGAGCCCAGTTCTCGAATGCCTGTTGCTCCAGAGAATTCCAGCGCGTGGGATGAACCCCCAAATCTCGGCTGACTGCTGCCACCGACGCATCCCGAATGCGCCGGCTGTCTCCGCCAAACTCCAGCGCCATGCGCCGGTTCACCTGCAATCCCAGATTGCGCGTGGAGAAGCGGTCCCACGCTTTCTTCTCGCTTCCCGGCAACTCGTAAAACACATGCCCTTGCGCCAGGCGCTGCAGAACGCGCCGAGAGCTTCTGTACTTCCGGTCTCTTGCGATGCGCTGCTCTTCGCGCTCGGCCAGGCGCAGCAACTCCCGGCGTCCCGGTCGAAAGCCCAGCTTACGATAAAACCAGAACGCCCCGGACTCGAGCGCCTCGTCGTTGCCCTGCCCGATCTGGTAGGGATAAACCGAAATGCATGTGGCGCCCATGTGCCGATGCAGGCAGCGTAGCGCCTGCGCGTAGATCCAGGCGGTTTCTCCGTCGCGGTAGGTGTAGAAGGTGTTGAAGCCGACCTCTATCCATTCACACAGGCCGATGGCCTCGATGTAGTTGATGGGTACACCGTTCTTCAGCGTGAACCCAGCAACGTAGGCGCGCAGCGGCAGCCGGCGATCCGGCGGCAGGTTCCACAAATGAATGACGACTCCCCGCCCCACGTCCACCCGCACCACCGAGCGCGGATCGCCCAGCGTGGTGCCGTAGAGCTCGCGATAGCGGACCACCATGATTTCGCGGATCATCTCCATGACGGTCTCGCCCTGCCGCAATGAGAGTTTCTTGAGCACCGGGCCGGGCTGGGACAGCTCTTGATCCAAATTGACCCGGCTGCGGGGAATCAGCGGCTCGGTGTGGTAGTAGATGGAACGGGGGCGATGCCAATTTCGCGTCCGCGACAGCTTCAGGTTCTGCAACTGCCACCGCACCGGCAAGCGCAACGAATCGTAGAGTTCGGCTTTTTCTCGATCTGGGATCGGCATTTGCTCGAAACGCCGGATCAACCATGCCAGTTCGCTGCCGCTCCCTTTCGCCGCACGCAACCAACGCACCCACGGAATGTTGGCCTCGACAAATGCGTCTTCGTCCAACAAGGGCAAAAAGCGTGGCCAGGTTGCGGCCTGCGCCCGCTCTTCCTCGTAATTGTCCCAGTCGCCTTCGATGTTGCGAGGGATTCGCCGGGCCAGCCAGCGAACCACATCAAAACTGAGGGTATCGTCCATGGCCGTCCCGGCGATGCCGGAAACTTCGAAGGTATCGAACGCACTGAAGTCCGCCCCGCTGACGCGGAGTTCCTCGACACGCTGGTGAAACGTCCCCAGCAACTTCTCGGTGCGTGAGACCACACCCGGCCCTTGAGGAAAGGCACGGAGAAACAGCAGAGCCTCGTGGAAGCGGATGAGGGATTCAACGTCGGTAAAGTGCCGCCGGGAAAAAGTAGCGAGCAACTTCTCGACACGGCTGGCTTCTCCCCGCCCAAAGCGGCCCTTGCATTCTTCCAGGCTCGACAACAGGCGGCTGAGAGATTGGTTAGGCATGGTCGGATGGTGGTCGGGAAAAGCCTACACGAAGTTGCGGATGTTGGAAGGTGGGTTTGGTGATTCCAGAGAGAGAAATGCATGGATCCTTCGCTTTGCTCAGGACGACAAGACAAAAAAGGTCGCGTACCGTCTTTGTTTTCTTTTGCTTACCAACGGCTCGACAAACGATAATTCTGCCACGACGTTCCATCCCTTCGGTAACTTGATGCTGGCGTGGTACCCTGTCACCCTGTCCACCGGGGAAATTTTTTCCGGGGGGCGAGTGCCGTTATGACATGGGGAATTAGCAGTTTGGTTAGCCGTAAGCTGTTGATTGTGCTGTCGCTCGTGTTGCTTGTGTCGAGCGCTTGGGCGGCCCAGTGGAGCGCTTTGGGGCCGGACGGCGGCGATGTCCGCAGCCTTACTTTCGATCCGCAGAATCCGGATCACATTTTTCTGGGAACCAGCACCGGAACCGTTTTCTCTTCCAATGACGGCGGACACAGCTGGTCGCGCTTCGCTCATCTGGGCGCAGGCGACGACTACGTGATCGACCACCTCGCCATTAATCCCCAGAGTCCCAACAAGATGTTTATCGCGGCCTGGAGCGTAGAGAACCAGCAGGCGGGCGATTTGTTCCGCTCGCAGGACAGCGGAAAAACCTGGGAAACGATTCCGGCGATGCACGGCAAGTCGATTCGCGCCATGTCGATCGCTGCCTCCGACGCCAATGTGCTGGTGGTTGGTGCGCTCGATGGCGTATTCCGCACTAAGGACGGCGGCAAGAACTGGGACAAGATTTCTCCTGCCGGAACCGAGATCAAGAATATTGAGTCGCTGGCCATCGATCCCAAGAATCCTGACGTGATCTTCGCCGGTACCTGGCATCTGGCCTGGAAGACGGCCGACGGCGGAGCCAATTGGCAACACATCAACAAGGGCATGATTGACGACTCTGACGTCTTCTCCGTTATCGTCTCCGAGTCGAATTCCTCGGTGGTCTTCGCCAGTGCCTGCTCGGGAATTTACAAGAGCGAAACCGCGGGCGACCTGTTCCAGAAGATTCAGGGAATTCCGTTCTCGGCTCGCCGCACCCGCGTGCTGAAGCAGGACCCGAGCCATCCCGAGGTGGTCTACGCCGGAACGACCGAAGGACTTTGGAAGACGGTGGACGCGGGCAAGAGCTGGAAGCGCGTTACCGGTCCGGAAGTAGTAGTGAACGACGTGATGGTCGACCCGCGCAATTCGCAGCGCGTTCTGCTGGCGACCGACCGCGGCGGCGTGCTGGCCAGTGACGATGGCGCGCAGAACTTCGTCGCCTCCAATCATGGTTATGCGCATCGCTACGTAACTGCGATCCTCGCTGATAAGAGAGATCCCAGCACTCTTTATGTGGGCGTGGTTAATGACCGCGAACTGGGCGGCGTGTTCGTTTCTCATGATGGCGGACAACACTGGACCCAGAAGAGTGCCGGGCTGGATGGGCGCGACGTGTTCACGCTGAAGCAAGCTAGCGACGGGGAACTGATTGCGGGCACCAATCGCGGCATGTTCGAACTCGGACACAACGCGTCGGTGTGGAGTCCGATCAATAACGTCGTCGAAGAGAAGACGTCGGTTCACGAAGTGAATGGTCACAAAGTTACGAGCCGGACCGCGATTCGTTCGGTGTTGACGGCCCGGGTGAATGACATCGAAATCACCCCGCAGCGCTGGCTGGCGGCAACTTCTGCCGGGCTCTATACCAGCTCGAACGAGGGCAAGAGCTGGAATGGCGGCGCGGTACTGGGCAAGTCGGACTTCGTCTCCGTGCAAGCAAGCGATGGTCTGATTGCGTTGGCCACCCACAGCAACGTGCTGGTTTCTACCGACAACGGCAAGACCTGGCAGGAATCGACTGGCTTGTCTTCTTACGTCAACAGCATTCGCAACGTTAGCCTGACACCTGACAAGCAGATCGTGATTGCTTCCCGCGAAGGTGCATTCCGCAGCCCGAACTCGGGCAGGGGTTGGGAACACATGCAGAATGGCTTGCCCGACAAGAACATCAGCTCGATCACCTTTGACCAAAGCAGCAATCGCCTGCTGGCAACCAGCACGGAGACCGGCGTGGTCTTCGAGAGCGAAGATGGTGGCCGCAGCTGGCATCGCGGACCGGACACGGGCTACCCCTTGCGCCGCATCAGTGTGGTGCACGGACACTTCGTGGCCGCCACTCCGTTTGACGGCGTGGTGGTGCAGCCCGAGAGCGAGAATCGCAGCGCGTCGGTCGGTGGCGGTGGCGCGACGAACTGAAGCAGTTGGACTTGTGAATGGAAAGGAGCGGCGAAAGTCGCTCCTCTTTTTTTTGTGGCGTGAGCGCGTCCCCGTGAGCTCATGAAAGCCGCCTCTCGCGGACACAATGGGCATGGCGCCTTCATGGGCGCGCAGGTCGGGTGCGGTGCCCTACCCCGGACTTCCGTCCCGGGCTAAAATATGCCGCTCCTTCGGAGCTGATGAGGGAAGCATGTTAGCGCGGCACTGTGAAATGTTATGGTAAGTCGAAATGTTCTCGCGGCGGGATGGTAGCTGCCTAGCCGCAAGGCGGCGCTAGAGTAAAGCCCACGGCGCAAGCCGTGGGACAAGTGAAGGAGTGAATAAGCCCTGAAGGGGCGAAAGATGAGAGCCATACAGACCTGGGTGCCGGACATCAAATGCCCCCATCGTCCCAGAATCGGCATCCTACGTACCCTTCCAGTCCACGTGAGCTGGGGCAAAATGCCCTAAGGAAAAAATACATAGCCCGATCCCCATCTGTCGCTAATCCCTTGAGCGGTCTGGGCCACCAATGGCATCTTGCTTGCGACTTGTCCCGCTAATGGCTTCGCAGCAGGATACCCCTATAACAACGGCGCGACAGGTGCGGCTCTTGGCGGTGGGCCTGATCTTTGTCCTGGCTCTGGCCACGGCGTGCTCGCGGCAGTCGGGCGGGCTGTCGTTAACCCTGCCCACTGGAGCCACTCACGACCTCCCCTTCAACCGTGGCTCTGAGGAGGGCGGGATTTCGCCTACCCAGGCACTTGCCTCTTCCTCTTTGCCCGTCGGAACCGCGATCGTCGTCCGGCTGACCTCGCCACTCTCTAGCGCAGAATCGCGCGCTGGAGACACCTTTGAAGCTGTGCTGGACGAGCCTATCCTCTTCCAAGGTCAGGTCCTGGTGCAGCGTGGGGCGCAGGTGCGGGGAAGAGTCGCCGCCGCGAAGTCATCCGCCCCGCCGAACCACGCGGGCTACCTGCGACTGACGCTTTCCTCCATCATCAACAACAGAGATACGCTGCAAGTGCACACCTCGAGTATCTTTGCCAAAGGCTCCTCGCGAAAACTCAGTAGGGTCTCCACCACCAAGGATGAAGTGACAGCATCCGACGACAGCCGGCTCCTCAGAGCGAACGACGTTTCAAGTGCACCCGAGCCGGGAACGCCTGACGACGGTGACGCGAAGTTTTCCACCGCCCAGCGACTTATCTTCCGCCTGCTTAGACCTCTCCCCACGGAGCGGTAAAGGTCCTCCCGAAATGGCACGGATGTATTGAAAACACGAGAATTACTGTTTTTCTGAGTCTCCCGTCTCGGCCCCAATCCAGCCCCTGAAAACCTCTGTTTGTCTGTCACGGTCGGAAAGTAGCGATTGCCCTAAGCTCTGAAATTGGAAGCCGTCAATGGCTTTTCCATGAGTTTTCGCGAATGAGCGCATTGCCACAATTACAACCCAAACAGGCGGTGTCTGAAGCGCCGCTTGAGCCACAGCGACTGGAAGCTCAGAAGATGGAAGCCATCGGGCGTCTGGTCAGCGGCGTGGCCCACGACTTTAACAACCTGCTCACCGGAATCGTGCTCTGTTCCGACTTGCTGCTGGCGGGCCTGGAAAAGGAGAGCCGTTTGCGCCGGTACGCGCAGGAGATTCGCTTGGCGGGAGCACGCGGCGCTGACATGATCCAGCAGCTGCTCGCAGTGGCGCGCCAACGATCGCTCGAGACGCAAGCCCTGTCGCTGAACGACGTCATCGCGGAGATGGGCAATCTGCTGACCCGGTTGATCGGCGAGAACATCCAGTTGGCCAGCGTGCTGGCAGAAGACCTCGCGCTGGTGCAGATGGCGCCGGCCCAGGTCCAGCAGATCATTCTGAATCTGGTGCTGAATGCACGGGATGCCATGTCCGAGGGAGGACGAATCACGCTCACCACTGGGAATCACAGCGATCGCAGGGATGGTGCGGAAGAAGGCGAATTCCTCCGCCGAACCGTCCAGTTTGAAGTTTGCGATACCGGCTGTGGCATGGATGCGGAGACCCGATCCCGGATATTCGAACCCTTCTTCACGACGAAGAAGGCAGGCCACGGAAGCGGGCTGGGCCTGGCGACGGTGTACAGCATCGTGAAAAACAGCGGCGGCACGATTGAGATCGACAGCGAACCCGGGAATGGAACCCGCGTGAAGATTTGTCTGCCGACGGTGCAAGTTGGATTGCAAGCGCGCACAGACTCGGGAGCGCCGGGGGCCGGCATCAGTCCAACCCCGGCACCGCAGCCAAGATTTCACCCGCAAGGAGAAGGAAAACGGTCATGACTACCGCGGCAATGCCTGCTGTTAATCCCGTTCATCCCGAGGCCACAAACTTTCTGAATCTGGTGATTGTGGATGATGAACGCGCCATTCGCGAAGCTTGCCGCGAAGTTGCCCGTTCCCTCGGTTTCACAGCCCTGGTGGCCGAGTCGGCGGAACACCTTTACCGTTTGCTGGAATCGCAGGCGATCGACGTGATCCTGCTCGACCTGAAACTTCCGGGAGCGGGTGGCCTGGAGGCTCTGAGCCGGATCAAGCAATACCGTCCCGACGCCGAAGTGATCGTGGTCACCGGCTATGCCACGGTGCAGGCGGCGGTGCAAGCCATGAAAAAGGGTGCTTATGACTTCGTGACCAAGCCTTTCAGCATGGATGAGTTCCGGCTTCTACTGGAACGGGTGGCCACGCACCTGAAACTGAAGACGGAGAATCGCATGTTGCGCGAGCGCATCAAGTCGAGACACGGTTTCGCCGGGATTGTGGGCGGAGCCCCTGAAATGGAGAAGCTTTACCGCATGATTGCCAAGGCATCGCAGAGCAGCCACCCGGTGCTGATTCTGGGAGAAAGCGGCACCGGCAAAGAACTGGTAGCGCGTTCGATTCATTTCTCCGGGCCGTTCCGCGATAAGCCGTTTATTCCGGTCGATTGTGGCTCCTTGGTCCCCACGCTGATTGAGAGTGAGCTGTTCGGCTATGTAAAGGGCGCGTTCACTGGCGCCGTGCAGTCCAAAGACGGGTTGCTGGCCATGGCGGAAGGCGGCACGGTATTTCTCGATGAGATCGGCGAAATGCCGGTGGATCTGCAGGCCAAACTTCTGCGAGCGATTCAAGAAAAGGAGATTCGCCCGGTGGGCAGCACCAAGCGAACCATCATCAATGTTCGCATCCTGGCCGCTACCAATCGCGATCTGGAACAGGCGGTGGCGCAAGGCGCGTTCCGGCGCGATCTATATTTCCGCCTGAACGTGTTGAATCTCAGAATCCCCTCCCTGCGGGAGCGCCGGCAGGACATTCCCGTGCTGGCAGGGCATTTTCTCGAACGGCTGTCGAGAGACTCGGGACGGGAACGCACGCTGAGTGATGAAGCTATGCGGGCCATGCTGGCCTATGATTGGCCGGGCAACGTGCGCGAGTTGGAGAACTGTCTGGAGCGTGCCTGCGCCATGAACAGTGGACCTGTCATCGAGGTTGCCGACTTGCCGGGCATTGGAAATGGCGGAAACGGCCACCTGTCGGCCCCCGGCAATGGCTCGTCGAAAATCATTCCTATGTCGGAACTGGAGAAGCAAACCATCCTGAACACGATCACGCAGCTCAACGGTGACAAGCTGCTGGCGGCGCGGCTGCTGGGCATCGGCAAAACTACGCTGTATCGCAAGCTGAAAGAATACGGTTCCCAAGATTGTTAATTCCGCATGGCCGGCTTCCCGCGTTGGGACTCAGAAGATGGACACAGTGTTCTAACCCTTGCATTTACCATCGCCATGAGGATGGCTGGTGGCGTGCAGCAGATCCGGTCATGATTCTGCTGATTTCGTCGTTAGCCAAGGCTCAAGACCTAGCGCAAGCGCTCCAGGAAGCGACCAGCGAGCCGGTGCAAGTGTGCAGGGCGTTCGCGGAGGCAAGCGCGCACTTGCAGGCGCAGGAATTCTCTGCTGTGGTTCTTGATCAGCTGCTGCTGGACGGGGACCCCGACGGCGGCGAGACCGCCCGCAAGCACTTCGGAAGTGCCGTTCCCGTGCATGTAAATTTCGCCTTGAATGGAGCCACCCGAGTGGTTCGTGAATTGCGGTCCGCGTTGCAGCGGAGGCAGCGGGAAATACTGGCAGCCAGAAGAGATGCCGAGCATGCTTTGCGGCATGAATTGAGCGATACCGTCACCGCCCTTCTGCTGTCCTGCGAATTGGCGTTGCAGGTTCCCGGCCTGCCGGCGTCGGCGGAAGCCAAGATGCAAACCGTGGATGCCCTGGCCAAGGAGGTGAGCGCAAAGCTGGGCGCGATGGCGTAGGGGGAGACAGTCAGCCGTTAAAACAATTCCGGCTAACCGTTCGTTCGCGGGAGCCGCCTAGCTCTTTCCCGCCGAAAGCGCCCGCGCCTTTTCGGCCTGATAGGAGGCTAACTCGTCAAGGGCAGGAAATGAGACCGGCACGGTCAGCGTCTGCTCCGGCGGCAGAGTGCCGGTTTGTATGCAGTGCACCAGCATCTCCAGCGCCTTCCCTGCGATAGGTGGAATATAAATTGTTGCCGCCAGCGACCCGCGTCGCACCCACGTCTGTCCGGAGTTGGGCAGGCCATCGCACCCCAGGTAGGGCAAATTCAACCAACGGTCGCGAGCGGCTCCTTCGGGGAGTTCCTCGAACGCTTTCCTCGCGCCCATGGCCATGGAGTCGTCTTGGGCGGCGATCACGTCAATGTGAGTTTGATGAGAAGTGGACAAGCGCAGCCATGAGCTGACCGTCCGGTAAGCGCTGCCCTCGGTCCATTGGGCCTTCATCAGCTTGACCTGCAAATCGACCGGCTTGGTTTCGTGCATGCCGGTAGTCCTTTGTTTGGCAGCCAGGCTTTCGGACGGCCCCTGAATGTATAGCACCGACCCGCCATGCGGAAGCAAAGCCGCGAGCTGCCGGCCCTGAATTCGGCCGACTTCCTCATGATCTGAGGTCAGGGTAAAGGCGGGGATGGGATAAGTCTTGCGTAGGTCGCCAATGTAGTCAGCTTCGCGGTTCATGACCACCCACCCGATTCCGGCGGCCGCAGCCGCCCGCGCTACTTGGGGCAGGGCCGTTCCCCCAACCGGTTCAAAGATAATCCCGTCGGGATGGGAATCGGAGTGCGACTGGATCACCTGCAGAAGTTGCTGGCTCTGGTTGATCGCGTCGTTGTCTGCACAGACGATGTCCAACTGCACGCCCAGGCGTTTGGCAGCTTCATCGGCGGCCGTGGCCTGCTCTAACTGATAGTCGTTGTCGTTATTGGTAAGCGACAGTAAGAAGTTCAATTTCTTCATGAAGACGCCCGCTAGCAAATCATAGCTGGTTCGGCACCGCAGGACACGGTGACCAGGGTAACCACAACTCTGTCGCACGGCGCCGTGCATGCCTAATTTTTTCTGAGCGGAGACGTCCCGGCGACGGCGGTGCTAGAATGCGCAAATCAGGAGAAACGATTTAATGCCCAGGAATCTCGTTGCAATGGTTGTCCTGCTTTGGTCGTCTTTGAGTTGGCCGCAAAGCAAGTTGTCCGTCCACTGGGAAGAGCTGACGGCGGCTGACTTCCGCACCGCCATCCAGCAATCGCAAGGCACGTGTCTTTTGCCCTTCGGCATTCTGGAAAAGCATGGAGAACATTTACCGCTAGGTACCGACCTGCTGAAAGTGCGCTACGCAGCGCTGCGTGCCGCCGAGCAGGAATATGCCATCGTATTTCCGGAATATTATTTTGGCCAAATCTTCGAAGCGCAACACGAACCCGGAACCATCGCTTATAGCTCGCATCTGCAGCTGGAGTTGTTGCAAGAGACCACCGATGAGATGGCGCGCAACGGTTGCCAGAAAGTGATCATCGTGAACGGCCATGGCGGCAATGAGAATCTGCTGCCTTTCTTTGCCCAGACGCAGCTAGAAAAGCCGCGCGACTACGTGGTTTATGTTCTGCCCATCCTGGGAGCGCCGGCGGGTGGTCCGCCGAAGAAAACCTCGGTCGATATGCATGCTGGCGAATCGGAGACTTCGAAAATGTTGATCGCGCGTCCTGACCTGGTGCACCTGGACCGGGCGAATCAGGAATCGGGTGCGGACCAGGCGCGGCTTAAGTTGCCAGACGAACTTTACACCGCGATCTGGTGGTATGCGCGTTTTCCCTATCACTATGCGGGGGATGGATCGGCCGCAACCCGCGAGCGCGGACAGTTTGAAATGGATGACTGGAACCAGGCGATCATTCGTGCCATTCGCGCGGTCAAAGCCGACCAGACCAGCTTACAATTGCAAAATGAATTCTTTGAGAAGGCAAAACATCCATTGGATACGCGGCCCTAGCGGATTCCTAGCATGGTTTTCCGCTAGAACCCGGCCGCAGCTGCGGTAGCAGTGGGATGTAAGGAGATTACCTTGTCGACATTGGTCAACTTCAACACCTGTCCTACGTGACCTTCCGGACACGCCACCCGCAATTGCCCGCCCGCGTTCTTCACCTGACCGGCAGACATCACGATGATGCCAATTCCAGTGCTGTCGATATGGGTCACGCCGCTCAGGTCAAAGATGATTTTCTTCCGGTTCTCCCTTATCAGATTGTCGGTGGTCCATTCCAGATGTTTGCAGTCGCGTCCCAGGATGATTTTCCCGGCAATCTCCAGAACCGTAATATCGGGCTGCATTTGCTTGCTCTGAATTTGCAGCATACGCAGCTCCTCTTGCGGGCAGACTCATCCCAGCGGATGGGGGATCATGTTAGGTTCAAGGGCCGGAGAAGTCAATCACGGGAGGGGGAGGAGGGAAGGAGAGCACGCCAGAGCGCCCCCCTCGTGAGAGATTGTGTGGATTTTGATTTGAGCGTGGGGCGCGCGCGTGGGCTGGGGCGCGGATGCG
>Ga0187818_10000500_pt1 | contig 14260 bp, 12 predicted proteins | sample NC_wetland_sal_i_14_FD_130581 | JGI IMG/M metagenome (GOLD analysis project Ga0187818, IMG submission 130581) | Wetland sediment microbial communities from Neuse River Estuary, North Carolina, USA - SO4_3 | ecosystem: Environmental > Aquatic > Freshwater > Wetlands > Sediment | place: USA... | reverse complement strand
GAAGCGGCCTCGGTCATCACCGTGCTGGTGCTGCTCGGCCAAGTTCTCGAACTCCGCGCCCGGGAGAAAACCGGAAGCGCCATTCGTGCCCTGTTGAAGCTCGCGCCGAAGACTGCCCGGCGCATCCGCTCCAGCGGCGAGGACGAAGAGGTGTCGCTCGATCAGGTAATCATCGGGGATCGTTTGCGCATCCGGCCTGGTGAAAGCGTCCCGGTGGACGGTGCCGTTCTCGAAGGACGAAGCGCCATCGACGAATCGATGGTGACCGGCGAGTCCATGCCCGTCGAGAAGGAACAAGGCGCGAAGGTGATCGGCGGTACGATCAACGGCACCGGCGGCCTAGTCATGCGGGCCGAACGGGTCGGCGCCGACACCATGCTGTCCCGCATCGTCCACATGGTTGCCGAGGCGCAGCGCAGCCGCGCTCCCATTCAGCGGCTCGCCGACGTGGTGGCCGCCTGGTTCGTGCCGGCGGTCATTGCCGTAGCAGTGCTGGCGTTCGCAGCCTGGATGATTTGGGGACCGCCTCCGGCATTTGCCTACGCTCTCGTTGCCGCCGTTTCCGTCCTGATCATTGCGTGCCCTTGTGCCCTTGGCTTGGCGACGCCGATGTCGATCATGGTGGGCATCGGCAAGGGGGCGACGACAGGTGTTCTGATCAAGAATGCCGAAGCTCTGGAGCGCTTCGAGAAGATCGACACGCTGGTCGTCGACAAGACCGGGACGCTAACCGAAGGCAAGCCGCGCGTCGTCGCCGTCGTGCCCGTGGAAAGTTTCGACGAAGCCACCGTCCTGTCGCTAGGCGCCAGTCTTGAGAAATCGAGCGAGCACCCGCTCGCCGCCGCCATCGTTGCGTCGGCTCACCAGCGTGGCCTTGCGCTGAAGGAAGTCACGGACTTCAAATCAATCACCGGAAAGGGCGTAGTTGGAGGGATCGGCGGTCGGCAGGTGGCCGTGGGTAATACGAACCTCCTCAAGGATTTGGGCGTCGCCAGTGCCGATTTGGAGGCGCGGGCCGGCGACCTGCGACGGGAGGGCGGAACGGCGATGTTCGTCGCCATCGATGGGAAACCGGCCGGAATCATCGCCGTCGCCGACCCGATCAAGACGACGACACCGGCGGCGCTGAATAGCTTGCGGGCCGATGGTATTCGCATCGTGATGCTGACCGGTGACAACCGCACGACCGCGCAGGCTGTCGCGGCAAAGCTTGGTATCACCGACATCGAGGCCGAGGTTTTGCCGGAGCAGAAGAATGCGATCGTGCGGCGCCTGCGAAGCGAAGGCCGCGTCGTCGCCATGGCCGGCGACGGCGTGAATGATGCACCCGCGCTCGCCGAGGCCGATGTCGGCGTAGCCATGGGCACGGGTACGGATGTCGCTATGCAGAGTGCGGGCGTGACCTTGGTGAAAGGCGATCTGGCTGGTATCGCACGGGCACGGACCCTCAGCCGCGCGACGATGCGGAATATCCGGCAGAATCTGGTGCTCGCCTTCGTCTACAATGTACTTGGCGTTCCGATTGCTGCGGGTGTGCTCTATCCCGCATTTGGCCTGTTGTTAAGCCCCATCGTCGCCGCGGCGGCCATGAGCCTGAGTTCGCTATCCGTCGTCAGCAATGCGCTGAGGCTGCGACTGGTGCGGCTATAACGCGACAACTCACCCTGTTCGCTGGCAGACTCTAGTCGATTTTCACGGAACCCAGGCTCAAGAAACGCATATTGATTTTTTTTATGGTGAAAGAGTTCACGTCAAAAGGAACTCTCAACGTTCTGCATCATAGATTGGCTCATCCACGCTCGGTTCCAGCGGCTCATTGAGCTTGCCAGGATAAAGGGGCGGTTTCGCTGTTCTACGCCCAGTCACGCCACGAGCTCGGGGGATTTAGCAGGCTGGTTGGGGCGTGGCGGCTCCGCCGGCTTCCTGGGCGGCTGCTGCATCGCCGCCAGGAGGTGCCTGCCGATCATCTTATTGGCCCGGTGCATCGGCTGTGCGGCAAGGTGCGCATAGCGCGCCGTCGTGCTGGGCAAAGCTTAAAACTGCCGCTCCATCAGGATCAATTCGATCATCGGCCGTTCCGATTGTCTCGACCCGATAATTTTGGGCGCCGACGTACCAACGCGCCACCCACTTGCCGCCACCCCGGCCTTTGCGGTAGCCGAGATGCAGCCCGACGTCGATTGAACGGAAATACGGCTTACCGGAAACCTTGAGTCTTTCGCGCGCCGTGCGTGTCTCGATGTTGGCATCACGAAGCGTTCTTGCCACGGCAGCAACTCTACCCTTGTCCAACGTTTGTCCAATAAGCAGGGATAAACGCTGTTGGACAGCGTTAGCTTCGGGCGATCAAAAGTCAAGAAACTCAACGGTTTCTTTAGACGCCGGTAGGCAGTAACATACTGCTTTGAAGCTCTCTCACGGCCCAAACTGGGGTTCGAATCCCCGTGGGGACGCCAATTCAATCGCCGGACCGCGCCGAACGGGGAAAATTCCTCCCCGCCTCTTCCCCGACATCGATGTCGCGGCGTAACGTAACGAACGCCCCGCCCGCCGAGCCGCTTTCCGAGCAACGCAAATGGAATTTTTCAGCCTCGCGAAGATCGCCGAATTCATCGTCCCGCCGGGCAATCTGGCGTTTCTGGCGATATTCGCGGCGCTGGTTCTGCCCTTCACCCGGTTCCGGCGCACCGGACGCCTGCTCGGCGTGATCGTGGCGCTGGCGGCGGCGGCGGTTGTCTTCCTGCCCGTCAGCCAATGGGCGGCGCGGCCGCTCGAGAACCGGTTTCCGCGACCCGATTTTCCCGCTTGCGTCGACGGCATCGTCGTGCTCGGCGGCGGCGGTCAGCCCTACATCTCCGCGACGCGCGGGCAGCCGGTCTACAAGACCGGGGAAGGCGTGGTCGTGGCCGGAGTCGAATTGCTTCGCCGCTACCCCGGGGCGCGGCTCATATTCAGCGGCGGCTCCGCCGCTTTCCCCGTCCGGGGAATTCCCGAAACCGCCGTGGCCAAGGCCATCTTCGACCAACTCGGGGTCGATCCGGCGCGGGTCTTCTATGAGAGCCGTTCGCGCGACACCTGGGAAAATCTCGTCTTCACGCAAGCGATGGTCCAGCCTAAGCCCGGCGAGACTTGGGTGCTGGTGGCCATCGCCGAGCACATGCCGCGATCCATGGGCATCGCCCGGCGCCTCGATTGGCAAATGCTGCCCTGGCCGACCGATTACCGCACGCCCGGCGGCGACGCGCCGCCCGTCCGGCGCTTCGAGTTCGGAACGAATTTGAACGAGCTCGACGAGGCGGCGCATGAATGGCTGGGCCTGGTCGCCTATTACCTGGCCGGCAAGACCGACGCCCTGTTCCCGGCGCTGAATAATGCGCCGCCCCCGCCCTGCCTCGCTGCGCCGCGCGCGCCTTAAGTCGAACTCGACAAGCGGCGGCGAATTCTGTTTATACAGCGCAGCCGGCGGCGGAACCGCGCGGCGCCGCGGCCCAAGGGAGATTGCCGATTTGACACGCGAACCCGGTTTATTGTCCTCGATCACCCGCGCGCTGCATAAGAGCGCGCGCAAGCGCCAGCCGCCGGGAACCGGATCGGCCCTGCCCTTATGGCTGCTGCGCAGCCTCGAGGTCGGGCACATGGCCTATACCTACAAGGGCATTCCCATGGCCAAGGACCCGTTCGACCTGGCGCTTTATCCGATCCTGCTGTGGCGGGAAAAGCCGGCGACCATCATCGAGATCGGCTCCCTCAAAGGCGGCAGCGCGTTGTGGCTCGCCGACCTGATGCGCGGTTTCGACGCGCCGTGCCGGATCCACTCGGTGGATTTGAACAAGGTGGCCGGCGTCAAGGCGAAGGGCGTGACATTCCATAAGGGCGACGCGAACGACCTCGGCAAGGTTTTCAGCGCCAAATTCATGCGTTCGCTGAAGCGGCCGCTGCTGGTGATCGAGGATTCGAGCCATCACGCCGATACCTGCCTGGCGGTGTTGCGGTTCTTCGATGCTTGGCTCAAGCCCGGCGAGTACATCGTGATCGAAGACGGCATCATCGGCGACATGGGCGACGCCGAGCGCTACGGCGGCGGCCCGGTTCCGGCCATTCACCGCTTCCTCGCCGAGAGTCATGGCCGTTATGAGATCGACCGGAAATACTGCGACTGGTTCGGCCGCAACGTCACCTGGAACACCGACGGCTATATCCGCCGCCGCGGTTAGGAAAGATTCAGCGCGGATCGCGCGAGATCAGCACGTCCTTCTGGACCGAAAACGGCAGGCGCAACGGCACCGGCGCTTCCGGGCCGGTATATTTCAAATAGGTGCGCGGATTGTACGAGTTCGGAATCTCGTAGAGCGCGTAGCCCGCGGCCATGAACCGCGCGAAGGCGGCGTCGACCTTGGCGTCTTTCTTGCCCGAGATTTCGGCGACGATCTCGAGCGCGCGGGGCAAGCGATCGATGCGGCCGGCGATGTCGGCGAGGACCGCGCCCTCGGCGCCTTCGACGTCGAGCTTGATGAGGCGCAGGCGGGCGCATTCTGAATCCGTGAGGATATCGAACAGCGGACGCGCCGGGACCTGGCCCGCCGATTCGAAGCCGCGCGACGCCACCACCGTCGTCATTCCGGCATTGCGCCCGGGCCCGCGATAAAGCGCGATGGTCCCGGCGCGCGCCGCGACCGCGACGTTGACGGGGCGCACGTTCTCCGCGCGATTGAGGCGAAGATTTTCCAGCAGCGCGGCGTAAATCCACGGCGCCGCTTCGACCGCCACCACCGCGCCCGACGGGCCGACCGCGCGCGAGGCGAGCAGGCTGTAATACCCGATATGCGAGCCGATATCGCAGAACACGTCGCCCGGCCGCAGGCGCCGCTGCATGAAAGCCGTGATATGCGGCTCCCAGACGCCGAAGTGATAGATGTACTTGCCGATCACGTCGTCGAGATCGCACCGCATCCTGCCGCCGAAGAACGGCCGCGCCAGTTTCTCGCGCGGGCCCAGCGCCGTCGTCAGCCCGTGATAGATCTGGAACTTGTAGCTGGTCGATCCCGGCAGGACGCGCAAGGCGCGCAGTGCCAGACGCCGGTGGAGCGGAATGGTGGACGCGGGGACGGCCGGAATCATGACGCGCGGCGGCCGGACCGGGAAAATTCCTGCTCGAGCGTCTGCTCGATCAGCGCGATATTGGCAAAAATGTCGTTGCCGTAGGCATAGCCCTGGTTGCCCTGGAAATAGGGCATGATTTCGTAGTAGCGCTGCTTCAGGATTTTCGCCGGCACGAGCGACCAGGGATCCTCGTGGCGCGCCGGCGAGAACAATTCGACCGCCAGCGCGCCCGCGGGCATGAACAGCGTGTTGATGAAGCCCGATCCGTTCGGGCCGATCGTGGCTTCGGATTCGGCGAAGTGCCGCACCCGCTCGGAGACCGGATGGTCCTCGCAGAAATACTCGGCGAAATCGTAGCGTTCGATCAGCGCCTTGAATTCCGGCTCGTTGACGATCTGCCGCGAGACGCCGGGCCGGTTGCGCGACACGTAGGTACGGTGCCGCGGCGGGCCGGGGCGCAGGCCCCGCAGGATCGCGTCGCGCGTCTTGACGAGCAGATCGGGATAGGCCGTGAAGAGATGCGTGGCGTAATGGGACCAGGGCGGGACCCACAGCTTGCCCACCTTCCAGATTTGGTCGGTGTGTTCGACGAGGCGGTCCGGCGTGACGCCGACCAGCGCCAGCGTCTCCGTCACCACCCGGCCGGGCGGAACGACGTATTTACCGCGAAAGCCGACCTCCTCGGCGAGCAAGACCTTGGGCACCTGCTGGTAGATCCAGTCGCCCGGCGTGTTGAACTGCAAATAGAGGCACATCGCTTCGCCGAGCGGCTGCGCGAGCCGGGGACGCAGATCGTGGCGCAACAGGCGCTTGATGAAGCCGTGCTCGCGCCCGGACAGATCGGCGTTCTCGCGCATCGATTCCTCGACGACCTCGAAGGGCGGGTCGAGGCTTCGGCAGGCGATCGGCGGCGCCCCCGCGAGATAGACATCGGAGACGACGTCGAACGGCATTTCCGGACAGGAGGTTTTGCGCCGCGAACCGATCTTCTCGGCCTTCACCGTCGAGACCATGCCGAAATTCATCAGCTGCTGGGCGCGCTGACGGCGCAACCAGGCGGGTAGGTACATCATCGCGGGAACTCGCTCATGCCTGCGATCTTGCGGCCGGTATCGCCAAAGGGATGAAAATCGCCGAAGTAATAAAGGTTAAGCGATGGGACCGCAAGGGAATGATCGATCCCCGCTGGGCGAACCGGCCGCATCAAATCGAAGAGCAGGCTTCAATCGCGGGAAACCATCCCGGAAGATCGAGCCGGATGGCGAAGCGCGCGGCGCTTAACGCGCCCGAGGCGGCCTTTCGGCTTCCGGATGCCCCGGCGGAATGCTATGTTTCGCGCCGATTTCCGGCCATATCGGGCGATGGGGCATAGTTTGAAAACCGTAATTCTGGCGGGCGGATTTGGAACGCGAATTCGCGACGTAGCGCCCGACATCCCGAAGCCGATGATTCCCATCGGGCACTTTCCCATTCTGTTTCACATCATGAAAATCTACAGCGCCGCGAATTTTCACAAGTTCGTCCTGGCGCTCGGCTACAAGGGAGAAGTCATCCGGCAATATTTTCTTAATTACCAGACCAACATGCAGGATGTGACGGTCTTCCTCGGCAAGAACCCCAAGGTGGTGCTGTGCGGCAATAACGAAACCATTCCCGAGGAATGGGAAATCACGCTGGCCGATACCGGGCAGAATGCGATGACCGGAGCCCGCGTGCGGCGGATCAAACGCTATGTCGATTCCGACGATGTTTTCATGCTGACCTATGGCGACGGGGTCAGCAACGTCGACCTCAAGGCACTGCTCGCGTTTCACCGCGGCCACGGACGCCTGCTGACCATCACCGGCGTTTATCCGCCCGGCCGGTTCGGCGAACTGACCGTGCGCAACGGGACCGAGGTGGTCGGGTTCAACGAAAAGCCGCAAGTGAGTGGAGGATTGATCTCGGGCGGATTCTTCGTTTGCAGCCGCCGCATCTTCGATTACCTCGATGAAGACGACAGCCTGGTGTTCGAACAAGAGCCGATGCGAAGACTGACCGCCGACGGCCAGGTGCGGGTCTTCCATCATAAGGGATTCTGGCATCCGCTCGATACGCATCGCGATTACAAGTATCTGAACGAGCTATGGGAGCAAGGCGCCGCGCCATGGAAAACATGGTGAAGGTTTCGGCCGTTCCGAACGCCAAAACATTAGCGGCTTACAACGGCAAACGGGTTTTTGTCACCGGCGACACCGGTTTCAAGGGCAGCTGGCTCAGCCTGTGGCTTTCGGAACTCGGCGCCGACGTCACCGGATACGCGTTGCCGCCCAGTTATCCGCACAGCCATTTCGAGTTGTTGGGCCTCGACCGGACGATTCGCCACATCGACGGCGACATCCGGGACGCCGCATCGTTGGCGAAGCATCTGCGCGATGCGCGGCCGGAATTCGTCTTCCATCTCGCCGCGCAGTCCCTGGTGCGCCGGTCCTATGCCGACCCGCTCGAGACATTCTCGACCAACGTGCTCGGCTCGGCGCATCTGCTCGAGGCCGTGCGGAACGCGCCGAGCGTGCGGGCGCTGATCTACGTGACCTCGGATAAATGCTATTTGAACAAAGAGTGGGAATGGAGTTACCGCGAAACCGACGAACTCGGCGGACACGATCCCTACAGCGCCTCGAAGGCCGCCGCGGAGAAGGTTTTTCAAGGCTACTATCATTCCTTCCTCAAGCACCGGCCCGAACTGGGCGCCGCCACGATGCGCGCCGGCAACGTCATCGGCGGCGGCGACTGGGCGGCCGACCGGTTGATCCCGGATTGCATCCGGGCCTTGCAGAACGGCAAGCCGATCGTCTTGCGCAACCCGGACGCCACCAGGCCCTGGCAATTCGTGCTGGAACCGGTCGGCGGATATCTGGTGCACGCGCTGCGGCTGGCGCAAGCCCCGCAACGTTACGCCGGTTCCTGGAATTACGGACCGGAGGCCGGCAGTCTGCAGACGGTCGCGGAAGTCGTCGGCCGGATCATAGAACTTTGGGGCACCGGCAAAATCGAGCGCGAAACCGCGAACGACACCCGCCACGAGGCGATGCTGCTCCAGCTGTCGATCGACAAGGTGCGCGGCCAGCTCGGCTGGCGGCCGATTTACGACGCCGCAAAAAGCATAGACCAGACGGTGCGCTGGTACCGGACGATGCATCGCGGCGCCGCGTCCGCCGCCGATCTGTCCCGCAGCCAAATCCGCGAATACATGGCGGCCGCGGACGCTGTTCGGGCCGGACATTGATCGAAGGCGTCCGCATCATTGACCTGACGCAGTCGAAGGACGCGCGCGGCGAATTGCTGCACATGCTCAGGAGCGACGCGCCCCATTTCCTCGGTTTCGGCGAAATCTATTTCTCCAAGATCAATCCGGGCGCGGTCAAGGCCTGGCATCTTCTCGAAAACGCGACCCGCCACTACGCGGTTCCGGTGGGAAACGTGAAAATCGTGCTCTACGACGACCGCGAAGGGAGCAAGACGGCCGGGACGATCCAAGAGGTTCTGCTCGGCGAAGACCATTACGGTCTGCTCATCATTCCGCCGCGCATCTGGTCAGGATTCGCCGCGCTCGGCGGGAAAGCCGCCTTGGTCGCCGATTGCACGACCCTGCCGCACGACCCGAAACAATCCTCGAAACGCGATCCCGGCGATCCGGCCATTCCCTATCGCTGGGAGAAGGAAATTCGATGACCGCGCGCGGCAGCCGCGCCGTCCTGGTGACGGGTGCGCGCGGCTATATCGGGGGCCGAGTGTGCCGCGCGATCGCGCAACGCGGTGACCTTGCGCTCATCGGCGCCAGCCGGTCCGGCCCCGCGCCGGAAGGCTGGAGCGGCGGACCGTTCCTGTCGATCGATCCCGCGAGCGGAAAATTCGCCTTGGCCGCCCGCCTGAAAGGCGTCGATACGGTCGTTCACCTGGCCGGGGCCAATCAAGCCGACAGCGCGGCGGACCCGCAGGCGGCCTTGGCCAGCACGGCCATCGCGACGGCGGCGATGGTCGAGGCGGCGGTGGCCGCTTCGGTGCGGCTTTTCATCTATCTCTCGACCGCGCATGTCTACCGTTCGCCCTTGACCGGACGGATCGACGAAACCACGGTTCCGCGCCCCCATCATCCCTACGCCATCGCGCATCATGCGGCGGAAGATTTCGTCCTGGCGGCGCATGACCGGGAGGCGATCGCGGGCGTCGTGTTCCGGCTTTCCAACAGCATAGGCGCATCCCCCTGGGGCGGAGAAGCCGGGTCGGAGCTGGTCGCGAACGATCTCTGCCGTCAGGCCGCGACCGGCGACGTCCTGCGTTTGACGTCCTCCGGCGAACAGTGGCGGGATTTCATCACGCTGGGCGACGTCGTCAACGCCGTTCTCCACGCCGTCGATCTGGCGAAGGACAAGCTGGGCGACGGGTTGTTCAATCTCGGCGGGGCAACGCCGCTCCGGGTGCTCGATCTCGCCGAACGCATCGCCGAGCGGACGCGGGCCGCGACCGGGCGAAAACCGAGGATCGTCAGAGAGGCGGGCCCGCCGCTCGATCCGATCGACTATCGCATCGATAAATTCCTGGCTACCGGCTTCCGCCTGACCGGCGATTTTTCGAGCGAGATCGACGCGACGCTGCGCCAATTCGCGAAGCCGGCCGTGCCCGGAAAATCCGAGAAAAACGCCGGATATCTACCAGACTCAACAACAAGCCCAAGCCGAGGCTGGTAGACTGACTATGCTAGAAAAAGCGGTAAAAGCCTAATCACATGGCCACCAAGCGACTCAAGCGACCCCGCGATTCCATATCCGCATGGGGCTTCGGCGCTTCACGCGGTTGACCAATGCTTTCAGCAAGAAATGGAAAACCACGCGCTCGCTTTGGCGATCTATTTCATGTACTACAATTTCTGCCGCATCCATCAAACCACGCGTGTTACTCCGGCAATGGCGGCTGGCGTTGCCGACAAGCTTTGGGAGCTAACCGACATCGTGAAAATGGTGGACGCTTGGGAGCAGGGAAAGCTTGAAATGCCGAAGCGTGAGTTTGGCGGCGATTTGAATTATGTTAGCCACCCTTCTAATCCGAACCAGCTTGGTAGGACGCGGAAATAATGCAGCCTCTTAGAAGACTTTTAATTGGAGAAAATCCGTGCATCTAACCAGACGCAAGGGATTGATGAGAATTTTGCGCGCAGGTCGCGGCGTTTTACTGAGATGGCAGCGTGTTCTGCGGAAAATAAGGTTGCGTGCAATATTCCGCAAATATGAAGAATTTACGATGGTGCCGAAGCGCAAAGCCATAGCCAATCTGTTGCTGTGCGTAGAGCGAGCGCCATCAAGCGGGTGCATCGTCGAGTGCGGGGTTTGGCGCGGCGGGATGAGCGCCGCCATGGCCGATGCCTTGCCGGGTCGCACACACTTTCTCTTCGATAGCTTTGAAGGATTGCCGCCAGCCAAAGAAATTGACGGGCAATCTGCGTTGGATTGGCAGCGTAACACGACTTCGCCAGAGTATTTTGATAATTGCCGTGCCGAACGTTCATTTGCCGAAAAAGCAATGCGAATGTCGGCAGCGGGGAAATATGACCTAATTCAAGGCTGGTTCAACAAGACATTGCCGGGGCTGAAATTGCCTGAACCGATTGCAGTGCTTCGGCTTGATGCAGATCTGTACGAATCTACGATGCAGTGCCTAAATAGTTTTTATCCGCAAGTGTTGCCAGAAGGACTTATCATTTTGGATGACTATTTCACATGTGATGGCTGTTCTCGCGCCATCCATGATTACTTCTCACAACAAAAATTAGCGGACCGCATTTATCAGTTCGGGGGAGTTCCATATATCATCAAGCGAAATTCAAACTGACCCCTTACCCCGCTTGGCCCGCCGTAAGGAGGAATCCTCGATCGTTTTCACATCGGGGATGGTCTCCGTGACCTAAGCGGGCGCGCGTTTCGAGGCCGCTTCGATCCTGTCCAGATTGGCTTCCATGGTCTCGCCATAAGGATATCTCTCCGGGACGCACGGGACCACCGGATAATGGCGGCGCCTTTCCCCGGCATCCCCCGCTGAATTAAGCCGGTTAATGTTGTTTGTGTTGGTCGAGATATTTGAGAATGAGCTCGGCTAGCCTCCGAAACCTAAGCGGGCGCGCGTGCGCCGCGGCGGAACAACGGGGCCACGATGCCGAAAGCGATCGCGCATTGAAAGGGCCAGGCCATCAGCGAATAGCGCGGCAGCGCCACTTCCACCGCCGCGACCAGAAGAAAATAGCTTTGCGTCGCAAGCGAAAGATAGGCCAGGCCGGCCAGAACTCGGTCGCGGCGGAACAGCGCCAAAATCACGGCGTAGAATGATGCGAGCAAAAGCCCGGCGAACACGGCGAATTTCGCCTCATAGGCCCAGAGCGGCACGATCTTGATGTCGGGATCGATGTCGCGCGCGCGATCCAGCTTTCCCACGTTGACAAGAATATCCGCTACGGCGCTCGCGGTTGACGGATCGGTCAACTGCGGCAGAAACCACATTCCGTAGAACTGCCGGATCACGCGTTGGACGTAGGCCGGCGGATCCGCCGCGATGACGCGCCGCGCGAACTCCCCGCTCAAATCGTTGAGCGCGATTTCCCGCCAATAAGGCGAGGCGGTTTGCCACTTTTCCGGGGAGGATTCGACGGCGGCTTGCGCCGGCTCAAGCACCGCCCGGCTGACGTTGTAGGTGAGAATGGGGACCAGCGCCCGCACTTCCCAGCTCGCGGCCGCCCGCTCGCTGTCCCGCAAGGGCTGCAATGCGTCGAAAGCGCGCGTGGTCGCGGTGGGATCGAACCCGGCGACCTGGCGCGGAGCCATGGCCGCTACTTTCAGGATCGCTTGAATGCCGCCGAAGGCCTGGGTCGCGAAATAACCGCGAGCTTCATAGTCGCCGAAACAGGCAGCCAAGATCGTGGCGGCGACGCCGCCGGCCAGTACAACGGCGCGCAGCCAGCGCCGCTCGCGCCAGACAAAAGCCAGCCAAGGCAGCGCCGCCAGCAGCGCATAGCCCGCGGGGCGCGCCAGTATGGCGCAACCGAGCGACACGCCAGCCAAAACCGGCCACGCCAGGAAGCGGCCGCGCAGCGAATGCAGGACGCAAGCCGCATGAACCAGAACCAGGCTGAGATAGAGGCTGTCCGGCATGATGGTGGTCGGATAGCGCATGAGATAGGGATTGCCGAACACGGCAAGGGCGGTTGCCAAACCCGCCAGCGGCGAACGCAGCAAGGCCGTGAGCGCGTCGCAGAACGCAACGGTTGCCGCGATGAAGAGGACGTATTGCACCGCCGGCAGGACCGAATAACCGGGACTGAAGGCGGCGACGAGGCGCAGGAACAGCGGATAGAGCGGCGTCCGATCCGGACTCCACGCGATATAGCCGGAAGAATCCGGCGTCATCAGCGGCATGGCCATGCCCGACGCCGCGATCGCGGCCGCGCCCAGCAGGCCGAACACCAGCATCGCGGCCGTCAGTCGAATACGATTCCGGATATCCAGATCGGCAACCGCCTGCTCTGGACTCATGGTCACTTGTCCATGATCTGCTTGAGCAGTACGGCGAGCAAGCCGAAGGCGAACATGAGGAAGGCGAGAACGATCCCGCTGAGGCCCAGGATATATCCGGCATGAATATCCAATGTGATCGAGCCGATGAACCCTGCGACCGAGCCGGCCAGAGCGACGAGCGCCATCAGCAGGAAAATCTTCAGCGGATTGTAATAGACCACCGCCTGGACGACGTATTGCAGGGTGCGCAGCGAATCCCGGAACAAATGCACTTTCGTCTCGCCCCTGCGGGTGCGATAGGGAATCGGGCGATAACCGACGAAGCGGCCGGTCATCATGTAGGACAAGGTCATCGAGGTGGTGAAACTGAACGTGTCGCACAGATGCGGGAAGTAGCTCATCGCCGTCCTGCGGTCGAACACCCGAAGGCCCGAATTGATGTCCGGGATGCTGCGGCCCGAGGTGTACTCGACCAGCCATTTCAAGAGCGCGCGCAGCGGCGACTTCAAGGGCGAGGATGAGAAGTGTTCGCCGGTGCGGGCCCCCACCACCATGTCGAAGCCCTCCTGGTAGGCCGCGATCAGTCCGGGAACGGATTCCGAAAACGGATAGGTCAGATCGGCGTCGGTGATCACGATGGTGTCGAAGCGCGCGGCCGCGATCCCGCTTTTGAGCGACCGCCCGTAGCCGACGTTGTGCGGGTGCCGGATCACCCGGACCTTTTCCATTTTCTCCAGAATAGCGCCGGTGCCGTCGGTCGATCCGTCGTCGACGACGACGATCTCATACTCGCCGATGGCCATATGCGCGAGCGTGGAGGCGACTTCGGTCACGGTCTCGCGGATGCCGGACGCCTCGTTGTAGGCCGGAATGACGACCGACACCGGCTTGGCGCGGCTGTTAGGGGTGAGTTGATCGTTCATCGCCGTCGAATGACACAAATCAGGGATTGACCGGCAATTTGACTGTTTACCGCGCCCGAGTCGAGCGACAATTCCGTCATGTCATCGCACCGCAATCGCCGGGCGCGGTTGCGCGGGAACCGAGCTTCTCGCCGTTGCGCCTTCGAGCCAGGCGCCGAGACACGCCAGGCCGAAAAGGCGGAAGCCGTTGTCGCGCCTTCGCGCGCGGTGCTCGGCCCAGAGCCGGTCCACCGCCGCGCGATCGACCCATTCGAGCAGGGCGCCGGAGGTGGTCCAGGCGCGGGCGGCCGCCTCCCCCGCGCCATTCAGCCAATGCGAAACCGGCGCGTTGAACCCCAGCTTGCGGCGCGGCCGCAAGGAAGCGGGCAGATAACGCCCGTGCAGGCGTTTCAGCAGGTACTTGGTGCGCAAGCCGCGCAGCTTCAGATCGACCGGCAGCGAGGCCGCGAATTCGGCCAGCCGGTAATCGAGGAACGGCGCCCGGGCTTCCAGCCCATGCGCCATCGAGGCGCGGTCGAGCTTCACCAGGATGTCGTCGACCAGCCAGGTCTTGATGTCGACATAGGCGGCCTGGTCGAGATAATGGCAATCGCCGACCTGATCGAAGAAACCGGCGAAGCGGGTGAACGGGTCGCTCTCGGACAACCGATGCTCGGGGCGCAAAAGCTCGTTCTCTTCTTGCGGCGAGAAAATTGT
>Ga0187818_10000498_pt1 | contig 14273 bp, 10 predicted proteins | sample NC_wetland_sal_i_14_FD_130581 | JGI IMG/M metagenome (GOLD analysis project Ga0187818, IMG submission 130581) | Wetland sediment microbial communities from Neuse River Estuary, North Carolina, USA - SO4_3 | ecosystem: Environmental > Aquatic > Freshwater > Wetlands > Sediment | place: USA... | reverse complement strand
CCATGGTCTTGACGATGCGCCAGCCGCCCAGGTAAGTCCCGAGCGCGATCGCCGCGTGCGCCGAGAGAATGATGGGCCAGTGCAGGCGCCCCCATCCACCCAGCATATCGGCTTTCGACATGAAGCCGCCGGTATACAGAGCTCCAGCGATAATCCCCATGGTCTTCTGGGCGTCATTGGCGCCATGCCCAAGGCTATAAGCGGCGGCCGAGAGCAACTGCAACCGGCGGAACAGGCTGTCCACCGGCCGGGGAGCAGAGCGGCGGAAAATCCAGTACACAGAAACCATGACGACGAACGCGAGAACAAGTCCAATGATGGGTGCGACCACGATGAAAATGAGCGTCTTCGACCAGCCCTGAGGAATGATGACGGAAAAGACGGACGTGGCGGGGTAGTGGAGGGCGGCGTTGGCCATGGCGGCGCCGGCGTATCCGCCGATGAGCGCATGCGACGAAGACGTAGGCAGACCCCACCACCAAGTCAGCAAGTCCCAGAGGATAGCGCCGAACAGGCCGGCGAGCACGACGTGTTGAGTAACGAATTCGAGGTGGATCATCCCGCTGCCGATGGTTTTGGCGACCGCGACACCGAAAAAGAAAGCGGCAAGGAAATTGAAAGTGGCGGCCCAAGCGACGGCGAAGCGCGGAGACAGAACCCGGGTGGAAACGACGGTGGCGATGGAATTGGCGGAATCGTGAAAACCGTTCACGAAATCGAAAATCAGGGCGACGAGAATTGTGATGAGAACGAGGAAAAGATCGGTATGCACCAGAAAGTGGCCCCTCCACAACCTCTGAGTATTGGCGGCTGCAAAGCCTAACTAGGCGCTTTTTAAAACGATGGCTTCAATGATATTGGCGGCGTCTTCCGCCTTGTCGGTCGCATTTTCGAGAACCTCGTAAAGTTCTTTGAGCTTGATGAGCTTGATGGGATCCTTCTCTTCTTCGAACAGCCGGGCGATGGCGCTGCGGCTGACCTGATCGGCCTCGTTTTCCAGGCGGTTCACTTCTTCGCAGTGCTTCATGACCGAGCCGTTCTTTTCGAGCAGCGAGACGGCGCGGGCCAGTTCCTCGCTCTGCAGGACGATAAAGCCAGCGAGTTCAGCGGCGATCGGAGGCGGCTCGTTGATTTTATACATGAGCAGGCGGCTGGCGGCGGCGTTGGTGAAATCGAGGACATCGTCGAGCGCAGATGCCAGCAGGTGAATATCCTCGCGGTCGAACGGGGTGATGAAGCTCTGATTGAGCTTGGCGATAATGGCGTGGGTGGCTCGGTCACCCTGGTGTTCAATGGCTTTGATCTGTCCGACGCGGAGGTCGAGATCGCGGGGATCTTCGAGCGTGCTGCGCAGGAGCTTGGCTCCTTCAGTGAGGTAGCCCGAGAGCTCGGCAAAAAGTTCGAAGAACTTGGCTTCGTGCGGAATCAGACGCACCTACACCTCCTGAATCGAATGCACAATAGGTAGTCTTCGAGAACGGGAGAGTATATCGCATGACCAAACGGCGTGCCGAAAAAGTCCGGTTTCGGGTGGCGCAGCGCCTCCAGGCCGCGCCGTTTTTCGCGGGATGAGGTCGAACACTTCAACGGAAAAACTCTGGTTTTGGCTGGTGCGCGGCGCTTCAGCGCTGCGATAAGTGTTGCGTTTTCATCAGCGGCTTTAGCCGCAGAGGCCGCGAGTCTGACTTTTTCCGCAGCCTCCAGGCGTGCCCGCAAGCACAGCCCGGGTCCTCAGTGAAGAACCAGCTCGTTCTCGGGTTCCTCCTGCGCCATGCCCGCTGAAAGCTCTTCCGATTCCGCCGGGATTCCAGCTTCTCCTTGCGCTCTCGCCTTGGAATAACGCAGAAGGAAAGCCAACGGCAGCAGCGAAAAGAACATGACCGCCATGATCCAGAAGGCCTCCACGAAGGCAAGCATGGCGGCGTGCTGCTGGACCATTCCGTAGAGGGCGCCCAGCGCTTTGCGATGCGCGTCGTACGCGCTGGCGCCATGACTGTAGAACCACGCCTGCGCCGCCCCCGTCATCCGTTGTGTCGGCAGGCTTCCGGCCGTGATGTGAGCCACCAGATTGGATTGATGAAACTGGCCGCGGCGCGCAAGAAACGTGGTCATAAGGGCGATGCCGAAGCTGCCCCCGATGTTGCGCATCAGGTTGAAGATGCTGGTGGCGTTGCCCATCTTCTCTTTGGGGATGCTCGACATGCTGAGCGCCATCAGCGGGATGAAAAGCAGCGCCAGCGCGATTCCCTGCAGCACCTGCGGCCAGAAGATGTCCCAGTAGCCGGCGTTGAGGTTGAGCCGGGAAAGTTGCCACATGGTAAAGGAGCCCAGAGTGATGCCCACCACAATCAGCCGGCGCGGATCGGTCTTGCTCGTCAAGTACCCGGTTAAAGGCATGGTGGCAAGCGAGCCGATGCCGCGCGGAGAGAGCGCGAGTCCGGCGTTGTAGGCGGGATAACCGAGCAAGGTCTGCAGATAGATCGGAAGCAAAACAAGGCTGGCATAGAGCACGAAACCGAGCTGCGTAATCAGAAAAACGCCGGCGGCGAAGGAACGATCGGTGAGGGCGCGCAGATCGACGATCGGCTCCTTGACCATGAGTTCGCGAATGACCAGCGCAACCAGTCCGATGACGCAGACAGTGGCGAAGAACCGAATGTAGTCGGAGGAGAACCAGTCCTTGCGCTGGCCGGTATCGAGCACAACCTGGAGCGTGCCGAAACCCAGCGCCAGCAAGCCGATTCCCCAAAGATCTATGCGCCCGGCCGCGCGGCGTATGTAGGGCGGATCGTAAACAAAGCGGCTGATCATCAACATCGAAAACAGGCCCACCGGAAGATTCAGGTAGAAAATCCAACGCCACGAATAGTTGTCGGTGATCCAGCCTCCAAGCGTGGGTCCAAGAATGGGCGCGATCAGAATGCCGATTCCGTAGGCGGCCATAGCTTGTCCGTGCTTTTCGCGAGGAAAAGTTTCGAGCAGGATGGCCTGCGCCAGAGGCTGAAGCCCGCCGCCCGTCAAACCCTGCAGCACCCGAAAGAAGATCAAGCCGGGCAGGCTGGTAGAAAGCCCGCAGAAAAGCGAGGTCAAAGTGAAACCGCCCACGCACAGCAGCAGGAGTTTCTTGCGGCCAAGGTACCGGGCAAGCCATCCCGACATGGGCAAAATGATGGCGTTGGCCACCAGGTAGGAAGTGACCACCCAAGTGCCTTCGTCAACGCTAGCGGCAAGGCTGCCGCTGATATGAGGAATGGCGACGTTGACGACCGTGGTATCGAGAAGCTCCATGAAGGTCGCCATCATGACCGAAATGGTGACGATCCACGGATTCACCGAGCGATGTGACAAACTGTCCACGATGCGCGGGCCTCAACCAACAGGCCCATCTTTGAATGTAGCGGGCAGCGCCAAATCCGGGCAGTGACGCGGATCACGCGGTACAGAAGATCGTGTGGGAGCGGGGCATTGCCCCGCTCAGAGACCATAACCCTTTGCACGGAGTCATCATTGCGAAGAGTCATCCCGAGGTTTATGGGCCTCCCGCTCACCAAGACGATGGAAAATCGTGGGTGTCCCATCCTAACGTCGTGCTTTTTGCGACGTTAGGGTGGGGATTTTCGCCGGAGCGAAGCCACGACCTACAACTGGTTTCATAAGTAGCTTTTGGGAAGGGCACGGCTTCAGCCGTGCCGCCCAGACCCGCCAAAAATGCGGACTTTGGCCCCTGAAGGCCATACCCCTAGCACCGCAAAATGACTGTTGTTTTGAAGCCGCTCAGCCGCAATCACCGAGCCTGACCGCCGAAAATGTTGCCTAGTCGGTGTCCGGCGGATCTTTTTCAATATCGTCATTCTTGATAAAGAAGCCTCCCGTCAGCGGAGCCGGAATCGTTTTGTACGCTGATGCGGCTTGGCGGAAGTTGAAGAAATCGTGGAGGTCGTTGGTCGCTCGAGCGTCGGCAAAACCGAGATTGCCGAGACCAAACATACCCTCGATCGCCTTCAGGATGCTGCCAAAATCATATTCCATGTTGCTGATATACCCGGGCTTGGTCGAGTAGGCCGAAACCACCACCAGCGGGACGCGGAAACCGAGTTGATAGTCGTTCTGGTTCGCGCCGGTCTGGAAAATGGGCCGCACGTGGTCGTACCAACCTCCCCAATCGTCCCAGGTAATAAATATCACCGTGTCCTTCCAGTAGCCGGTTCCGTCGTCGCAACTTGTGTTATTTCCAATGGCATTGACAATGGCCGCCACCCACGATGGCCCTTGTCCGCTGTTGATGGGATGGTCGGAATACTGTCCGGCTGGAGTGATCCAACTTACTTGCGAAAGCGCGCAGTTGTTGATGTCGTTCGAGACATCGGGCGGTAGAGGGTCGACGTAACCGTTCGATTCGCCTTTCGTCCAGTCGGGCCCAGTGCATGTGCCTGACTGAGGTATGCAGATGTTCGAGAGCGAGTTCGGTGCCACCCAGAGACTACTCTGGCCTTGCGCGTAGTAGGTCCAGGTGATTTTAGGGCTGGGCTGGCTAAACAGGTAATCCATGGCATTGCGGGTAAAGCATTCCGCAATTTCGTCGCCCGGAGTTTCCGTGCCAAACGGCGGTTTCGAGTTCCCGTTCGGCCGAATCAGTTGCACCGAGTTCCCCGAGCCGCAACCGTAGATTGCGCCCGAATTTTCAGAGACGAATACGCCAGCCGCGTCATCCCCCGCGGTAGGCGCCGAAGTCGCGCCGAAAATAAACTGATGCGCCGGATAACTGGGGCCCTGGTTGGTCTGAAACATCCGGTTGGCCCAACCATAAGTCGTCGCTAAGGTGATATAGGGGTCGAGAAGGCCACCTTTGCTCCCGTTGCTGTTCGTTACGGGGTTGTTATACACGTACATAAACTGAGAGTAGTTGTTGGCCGGAACCACGCAGCCAAAGACGTTGGCCCCACACCCGGTCGGAACGTTGGCTGCCGGTTTGCCGCTGATTCCCTGGTTCTTGTACTCGAAATTCCACCCGCTGATGGTTCCGTCGAGCTTCGGTCCGCCGTGGCTGTGATCCAGATCAAAGTTAGTGGCCAGTCCAACAGGCGTTAACGGCACGGTCTGGCCATCGGCATTCACATAGGTCGATACGATTTCGTAGGTTCCCCCAGCGCCGGTTGCGCTACAGCCGGGCACACCGCCGTTTGCAGTGCACAATCCCTGAAAGAGATTGTCGGGCGTGCGGTTTTCCTGAAAGATCACGACCACGTGTTTAATGGGAGTGGTCCCGTACTGGGCGTGGACTGCGGTAGAGAGGAGCGCGGCGACCAAAAGCGACAAAACCCTGGGGCGGGATTTCATAACGATTCTCCTTCTTAGGAATTGGCAGGTGGACGAGGTGAACTACCCTAACGACGGCGCAATGCACCTACTGCCTTCAGTTTGTGATAACCCGTCAACCGAATGAATGACTCGCCACTTCGTACTTAAAAATTTATCCTGCACCCAGTGTGCAATAAATTGCAGCGTGCCAGCCAAGATCCTCCAGTGGATTCCGCCCGAGTCGAGGGTGACTCTGAGCCGGCGCTTGGGAAGCTGGGGATTCCGGTGAAAGCCTACCTCCCTCGGAAGACGGTGTGTGGGAGCGGGGCTATGCCCCGCTCAGGACGGCCGCGGCCCCATCCCACACAAGAAGATCCGACGAGGACTCGCGGCCGAAATAATGGCTTGCATCAAGCGAACGATCGGAGTAGTATTCTAACTAACTGGTTAATTAAGGCGCGAGATGAGAACGTCGGGGAATCCACAACAAACGCCAAAGAGCATTGCGGCCCGAGGCCGGAATCAAGGCCGCAACCGAGGCAAAACGCGTCGCAGGAATCGAAGCCGCCAAAACGCGGTCCCGGCCCGCTTCGGCACCCGCGGCCAGCCCGAGGAGAGCCGCGCCGCGATCCTGAAAGCGGCGGTCGCCGAATTCGCCGAGCACGGCATCGCCGGAGCCCGCACCGATCGCATCGCCCGCGCCGCCCGCGTCAACAAGGCGCTCCTCTATTACTACTTCAAGGACAAAGACGCCCTCTACGAGGCCGTGCTCGACCACGTCTTCAGCGGCCTGCAGGAGAGGGTGATGCCGGCGCTCGAAAGCAAGCTTGGGCCGCGCGAGAAAATGCTGGCCTACGTAGGACGCTATTTCGACTACATTGCGGCGAACCCGCAGTTTCCGCGCGTAGTGCAGGCGGCCTGGATGCGCGTAGGCGCGCACGCCAGCCCGCCCATGGTGCGGATTGCGCGCGAGTACTTCGCTCCCATCTATCAACGGCTAGGCCAGTTGCTCCGCCAGGGGGCCAAAGCAGGAGACTTCCGCCCGGTCAATCCGATGGACTTCCTGCCGTCGCTAGTGGGGGTAGTGATTTTCTATTTCAGCACCGCTCCCGCCATGAGGACATTGCTGAAGGTGGACCCGCTCTCCAAGGAGAGAATTGCGGAGCGGCGGAAGTTTGTGTTGGAGTTTGTCTCGGAGGCGCTGTTTTTGTGAAGGCTCTTAGAAAAGTCTTGCTATTGCTGGCACTCATCGTCGCGATTTCCACGGCCTACTACTTTTTCTCCACGCCCCGCGGAGGAGATCTGGTGCTGGTAGGAACCGTGGACGCGAACCAAATCGTGGTCAGCCCGCAAATCCAGGGACGAATTCTAAAGCTGCTGGTGGAAGAAGGAACGCCAGTGAAGCAGGGCGACCTCATCGCAGAGCTCGACCCATCCGAACTGGAGGCGGAAGAGCGAGCCGCGGCGGCCATGATTGCCAGTTTTCGCTCGCAGATGAGCGCCAACGAATACACGCGCAAGTCGACCAAGGGTTCGACCTCCAGCGACGTATCCAATGCGCAGGCGAAACTCGCCGCCGCCCGAGCGCAGCTAGCCCAAGCCGAAGCCATGCTGACCCGCACCGAGAGTGATAGCCGCCGCACCATAGGCCTGGCCGAGGCCGGCGTAGCTTCCGAACAGGAAAAAGTGCAAGCCGAGATGAACCTGAAGGCGCAGCAGGCCAGCGTGCAGTCGCTAAAAGATCAGGTAACCGCAGCGCAAGCCGACCTGAATGCGGCCGTCGCCCGCACCAACCAGGCGACCGCCGCCGAGAGCACGGTCGCCTCAACCCGCGCCCAAGTGGAGAACGCAACCGCCCAGATGAAGGAGGCTGAAGTGAGGCTGGGCTACACCAAGATTTACGCCCCCGTGACTGGAACTGTGCTGGTGCGAGCCGCGCGCGAGGGCGAAGTAGTCAACGCGGGGCAGGCCATCGTAACCGTAGTCGATTTCTCCGACACCTGGGTGCGCGCGGCCATTCCCGAGACCGAGGCCGACCATATCGGATACGGAGACACGCTGCGCATTCGCCTCCCGGGTGGCACCGTAACACCCGGAAAAGTTTTCTACAAAGCGGCCGAAGCCGACTTCGCCACCCAGCGCGACGTGGCCGAAGAAAGCGCGACATCCGCACCATAGTGCTGAAGGTGAGGCTCGACAATCCCAAAGGAGCCTATGTCCCTGGAATGACAGCCGAGGTGCTGGTGTCGGCAGCGCAACTGAAGGGGAGTTAGGAAAAGTCAAAAGTCAGAAGTCAGATTGCAGAAGTAAAAACCTAAGGCAGTTTCTGGGTTCCCCCGTGCACCCCCGTGTACCCTGTGGTTTCACGCTTTTCGCAGAAGAGGGAGAACCTCCGAATTGGTTGTGAGCCATGAGTGAAGAAAACAACAAACCCGGCGCCGCCAAAACGAACGGCGGAACTCCCTCAGCAAGGCCCGTTAACGGCCTGAGCGTTCAAGCCGCCGAGATGAGCCTCCGCGGCCAGATCGCGGCTAATGCTCCCAACACCATCGAAGTCCAACACATCGTCAAGAAGTTCGGCGACTTCACCGCCGTGAACGACATTTCCTTCGCCGTGAAGGAAGGTGAAATCTTCGGCCTCCTGGGCCCGAATGGCGCCGGCAAATCCACCCTGATCCGAATGATGACCACGCTGATTCCGATCACCTCCGGTTCCGCCCGCATTGCAGGACACGACGTGACAGAAGAACCAGACGCGGCCCGTCGCACCATCGGAGTCATCCCGCAAGCGCTGACCAGCGATCTAGATCTGACGGTAGAAGAGAACATGGCGATCTACGCCAAGCTCTATGACGTTCCCGCTAAGCGCCGGAAAGAAGCAATAGACGAACTGCTGGAGACCGTCGACCTGACGAAATGGCGCAGCGCCCAAACCAAGACTCTCTCCGGCGGAATGCGCCGTCGCCTGGAGATCGCGCGCGGCCTGGTGCACAGTCCAAAAATTTTCTTTCTGGACGAACCCACCACCGGTCTCGACCCCGTCTCGCGCGTAGCGGTCTGGGAAATGCTCACCAACATCAAGTCCAAGCGCAAGCTCACGGTGCTGATCACCACCCATTACATGGACGAAGCTGACCGCCTCTGCCACCGCATCGCCATCGTCGATCACGGCAAACTGGTGGCCCTCGATACTCCGGAGGCGCTGAAAGCAACCGTGCCGGGCTCAACCGTAATCGAGGTGCAGTTCGACAATCCGCCGGCAGCTTGGGAACAGCGGCTGCAGCGTCTGGAAGCCGTGACCTCGGTACAAAACGAAAGCGCGGGAATGTTCCGCATACTGACGGCCAACGGGACGCGAACCACGACGGCTTTGGTCGAAGCCGCCGTAGAAGCCGGCGTTGCCGTGCGCACGCTCACGGTGCAGAACACAACCTTGGACGACGTGTTCGTCCATTACACCGGACGGCAACTGCGGGATGAGCTGGTAAAGACCTATACCTTCGTGATGCCGCCAAGGCCAGGAGACCACCGATGAAGCGAACGCTGGCAATTATCGAACGCGAAATGAGAAAGTTTTTCCGTTCACCCGCCCTGATGATGGTGTCCATGATCTTTCCGCTCGTGCAGTTGCTGGTGCTCGGCAACGCGTTCGGCGGCAAGATTCGCGACGCCAAGATGGCGATCGTTGACGAAGACCATGGCACCCAGGCAATCCGGATCAGAGAAGCGTTCGACTCCGTGCGGGCAACGGCGCGCACCTTCGTCACCGCGCCCTACGACGACGAAGTGAAAGCCCGCGAAGATGTGCGCAACGGCAAGATCCAGGGCGCCGTGATCATTCCCGCGCAGTATTCCAAGATGGTCTACGAGAAGAACCATCCCCGCATAGCGCTGATCGTCGACAACAGCGACAACTTTATGAGCACATCCCTGGAGTCGACGCTCATTGACCTGACTAATTCGCTCAATCAGCCCGACGTCGAGCCCCGCCTCCTGCAGCAAACCGCGCTCGATATTGTCGAACTTTATCCCTACGTCGAGTACATGAAATACCTTCTGCCGGGCTCGATTGCGCTGGCCATGTTTGTCTCGGCCATGATCGGCGGCGGCATGCTTTACATCGACGACAAGGCGCGCGGCGTGCACGAGGGCTATCTGGTAACGCCGATTACGAAGACCGAATTAGTGTTCGGGCTGAACGGCGCCGGCGCGCTCAAGGGCGTGCTGACCGGCGTCGTGATCACCATGATCGGTTCCCTGCTGGCCGGCGTGGGAACGATTTTCAACCCCCTGACCATTCTGGGCCTGCTCGCCATGATCGTAGCCACCGCCTCCGCCTTCAACGCCATGATGTTTCTCATGATGGTGCGGGTAGAGGATCCCCTGGTGCCAAGGGCAACCTTTGGAATTCTGAACACCCTGCTGTTTTTCCCCAGCGGCTCGATTTATCCCGTGCAGGCATTTCCAGCCTGGCTGCGCGCCATAGCGGTTGTGGATCCATTCACCTACGCCGTGCACGGCTTCAAAGCCCTACTGCTGAAAGAAACAGGCCTGGGAGCCATCGTTCCCGATCTGGCGTTTTTGTCCTGCATAGCCCTGGGAACGCTAGCGCTAGCCTTGCCGCTGTTCAAGCGCACACTCTAGAGTGGTCCAGAATGACTGTACCCTGCAAGGGCGAACTGCTTTGAAAGGGTGCGGCTTCAGCCGCACCGCTAAGTCCTTTGCCTTTGTCATTCCGAGCCGTCCAGAGCCGCGCTGGCGCGGCGAGAGCCTGCCCTGAGCTTGCCGAAGGGACGAGCGAGGAATCTGCTTTTCCCCGACCTTTTCCGCAGCCTCTGAAGCCGTGCCCTTCCACAAAACCATTTTTGGGACCAGTTCTAGTAATGAAGCAACTTGAAAATAGTTTTCTCAAGTAGTGCGTGGGTTCGATTGGCGGGGCGCTGAGCGTAGGCTTGCCAGCGGTCTGCGAATTCGGTGAAACGGCGGCCGCCGGTCAGGGTCGCCATCGCTCGCAGCTGCACGATATGCAGGCGGTGGTAGTAAGGGCTGGCGAGCATTTTCAGGCGAGTTCCGGATTGTTCGTAGAGGGACCAGTAGCCGGTATCGAAGCGGGGCAGATTCTGGAGCAGAGTTTGGACGCCGCGGTCGAAGACTTGCCGGGCCAGCGAATCGCCGCTGACGAGCCAGAAGTCGAAGACACCCCACAGGGCCCACATGAATCCGTTCAGGATATGCGTGGGCGGATCGACCAGGTACTCCTCGATCCAGAGATTTTTTTCTTCGTCTTCCCAGAGAACGCCGCCTTCGGCGATGGGCTTGGTCAGGGAAACGAAGGCGCGATCGGCAGCTTGCTCATATTTCGCGTCGTGAGTTTGCGCGCGAGCGCGAAGGAGAAGTGATATTCCCTGGCCCTGCGCGAGGCCGGAGTACCACGGGGCCTTGAGTGTGTCGCGGTAATCCCAGTCGAAGTGATGGTTCCAGACCCAAAGGCCGTAGGGATTTTGTTCCAGGTTGGCGCTTAGCCAGTTGGCGGCTTTGAGGGTTTTTTGGCGCCGGGATTCGTTGTTGGTGGCGCAGAAAATGTTGCAGTTCGCCAGGCCCCATTGGGCGATGGCAATCGGGTTGTATTGCAGGCCGATGGCTCCGCGATAGTCGAGCAGGGGAATGCCGGCGGCATCGTACGGGCCAGCATAGTCGGCCTTCTCCCGGAACGACATGTAGTAGGGACCGAACTGGGCGTTGGTAGCTTGGGGATTGATTTCCGGCGTTTCGTGCCAGAAAGCGAGCTGGCTGCGCCCGGCGCCGAGATAGGCGGGAAGGATGCGGCGGTAGTATTGCCAGCGCGCGGCGAGGGTCATGGGATTCGACTCTTGGCTTTCGGCTCTCGGCTTTCAGGTCTCGGGTCTCGGCTCTCGGCCGTTGGTTGGGTACTTTCTGTCCTGAGCTCGGGATTCTCGGTTCTCGCCCCGACTTGCCAGAGCGTGGTGACCAGATCGTCTTGCTTTACAGCTATGGTGGTAGCAGCTAGATAGTTTGTCGTGTTTTCGCCGGCGGGAAGCATGGCGTTGCCGTACTGAAAATACCGCATAGGCAACGCGTCTTTTTGCCAGCGGGCAACGACTTGCCAGTTGGTTCCATCCGCCGAGCCTGCCAGATGGACTTCACGGGTTCGGTTGGCGGGGCTGGGTTCGACCATGGTCGAGAAGAAAAGAGCGCTGGCTGTGCGGCAGCCGAAGATTGAGGAACTGGCGAGGCCGGCGACCGGTTCGACTCGACCTGTGCGGTCGAGACGCAGGACATGGTTGTGTTCGAAGGGAGTGTCGGTGGCGAGGTAGAGTGCGTCTTCGGTGGGGATGGCGGCTACGGCGCGGGCTTGCTGATTGCCGGAGAGGACGGCCTCAACAGAACGCAGATCGCACGATGCACGGAGGACCTTACATTCGGCGCCTTCGTCGCCGCTGAGGATCCAGAGACAATCGGCCCAGCGGTCGTAGACGATATTGTGGACGTGGCGGATGGCGCCGGCGGGGAAAGTATAGGCGACGTGCCAGGTCTGGCCGCGATCGGCAGAGGCGTAGATGTGAACTTCAGCGCGCTCCCGATTGCCGAAATATTCACCCCAGTAAATGTTTCCGCTTGGCACGGCGGTGATATGGAGCGGGCGAGTACCGCGGCGGACTTGGTGCGTTGGCCGGAATTCGGCGCTCGCAGGCGCGCGGGTTACGATGGCGCCGGCGACGGCGGCGACCATGATATTGTCGCCAAGAATGGCGAGAGCGTGGAAGCCGTCGCGCACGACGCGATAGGTGAGCGTGGAGCGCGACGTGATGTTTCTCCACCACACGGGGCGGAAGTCCGCTACGGGTTCCCATTCTTCATTGTTGGTGGAATGCCCCCCCAGCCGGGCGGTGTGGAGGCGAACGATTTGATAGCCTCGGCACGCATAGAGGACATCGCCATCCCAGGCAAGGACGCGAATGCCCCGCCAGGCAGCGACTTTGCGAAAGCTGATAGCGGAAGACGCGACCGCTGCCATCTCGGTCTCATGTTTGGCCGACGACATCAGTTCTCAGTTTTGCGCGCGAGAAAGGGGCCGATCGCGAGCACGTCCATTCTTGTGCGCTGGAAGCAATCAATGGCTTCCTGGGGCGTGCAGACGATCGGCTCATTTTCGTTGAAGCTGGTGTTGAGGATCACTGGGATCCCGGTTTTTTCGCCGAAGGTTCGGATTAAGTCGTAGTAGAGCGGGTTTTCGTCGCGCGTCACAGTTTGCAGGCGTCCAGTGTCATCCACATGGTTGACAGCACAGAGGCCTTTTCGTCTGTCGGGACGAATTTTGTAGACGTGGAGCATATAGGGCGAAGGATGGTCGTGCTCAAAATAGTCGTTCTGGGCGTCAGCGAGAATCGACGGCGCGAAGGGACGAAACCACTCGCGATGCTTGATGCGGGCGTTAAGAACATCTTTCATGTTGGGCAGGCCGGGGTGGGTGACGATGGAGCGATTGCCTAACGCGCGCGGTCCCCATTCCATGCGGCCCTGGAACCAGCCTATGACATTGCCCTGCACCATTTCGCTGGAGACCGCGTCGAGTAAGGGTTCGCGATCGAGGCGCTGGTATTTTACCCCCGCGGATTTTAACGCGGATTCGATTTGTGCTTCCGAGAATTCGGGGCCGAGGTAGGCGTGGTTCATGTGTTCGTGGCGCGGCTGATTAAGCACGGCATGATAGGCATAAAGCGCGGCGCCGATGGCCAAGCCTTCGTCTCCGGCGGCGGGCTGAATCCAGGTGCGGCGGAACGGAGTGCGGGCAAACAGCTTCCCGTTGGCCACGCTGTTCAGGGCGCAGCCTCCGGCCAGGGCCAGGTTTTCGTCGGGTACGCGCTGGTGCAGTTCTTCGAGCAGGTGGAAGAAGACTTCCTCGAAGCAGTGCTGCATGGCGTAAGCGAGGTCCATGTCGCGCTGGGTGATTTCGGTATACGGTTCGCGGGGAGGCCCGAAAAGCTTCTCCATCTTGCCGCTGAAATGGCGCGCCAGGCGGACGGTTCCGTCGGGGAGGACCTGCATTCCTTGATTGCTTCCGAGTGGCTTGAAGTAGCTCATGTTGAGCTGGAAGGCGCCATTCTTGGCGGCGACGATCTTACCGATCTCCTCGACGAACGTATCTTTGCCATAAGGCGCGAGGCCCATGACTTTGCCTTCATCGCCGTATTTTTTGTAGCCGATGAATTCGCAGATCATGGTGTAGAAGCTGCCGAGCGAATGTGGGAGGAAGACGCGGTCGAGAATATGGATGTGGTTGCCTTCGCAGCGCGCCATCATGGTGGAAACGAAATCGCCGGAGCCGTCGTAGCTGAAGCCTGCGGCTTTTTCCCAGGGCGAACAGTAATAGGCGCTGGCGATGTGGGCGAGGTGGTGTTCGACGTGATGTTCCTGAAACTCTAACTTCTTCGGATCGAGGTCGAGGGCCTGGGCCAGCAATGTGCGCACGTCGCGCATGGCTTCCTTGCGCTGGCGCATTTTGATGAAGTTGAGAATTTTGGCGGGATTGGCTAATGCGTACTGGACTTTTTTCGCAAGATTCGCGTCGCTGTCCTGGCCTACGGCGACGTGGTTGACATCGGTTAACTTCGCTCCTACCGCGTCGAGACAGGCTTTTACGGCTAGCGACGGAAAGCCGCCGTAGTGCTTGCGGCGGTTGAGACGCTCTTCGGCTACGGCGAAGAGAATTTTCCCGTCGTCAATGATGGCCGCCGATGCGTCGGCGTGGAACATGTTCAGGCCCAGGATCAACATCTCGGAATAGTTCCCCCTTTTTTCTTAGGAAGGTAGAACCGGCTTCATAAATGGTTTTGTGGAAGGGCACGGCTTCAGCCGTGCCGCCAGTGTTGCCAATGATGCGGGCTTTATTGCTTCCTGCATAAGTAATGTCCTATACTGCCGGTATGCGACCCAAAGGCAGTCCGCACGAGTTG
>Ga0187818_10000496_pt1 | contig 14303 bp, 11 predicted proteins | sample NC_wetland_sal_i_14_FD_130581 | JGI IMG/M metagenome (GOLD analysis project Ga0187818, IMG submission 130581) | Wetland sediment microbial communities from Neuse River Estuary, North Carolina, USA - SO4_3 | ecosystem: Environmental > Aquatic > Freshwater > Wetlands > Sediment | place: USA... | reverse complement strand
TACAACGCGGTGGTGCGCGACCTGAACACTAAGATTCAATCGTTCCCGACCAACATTCTGGCCGGGATGTTCGGGTTCACGGCGCGGCAGTTCTTCGAAACAGCCGCCGCCGACCGCGAGCCGGTGCAGGTGAAGTTCTAGGCGATTGAATCATTGAGTCACTGAATCAATGAGCCACTAAGGAATTTGGTAATGTGAAAACTGCAAAGAAGATTTTCTTCGTCGCCCTGCTCTTCTCCGCCCTCACGGGTATCGCGGCCACTAAATCCTGGCGGGTCGCCGATTTTCAGGATCACATCCACGTCAACCAGGATGGGAGCGCGCAGGTGACCGAGCGCCTCACCCTGGTCTTTGTGGGCGAGTGGCACGGAATTCACCGCACGATTCCCATCGAATATCCCGGGCCGAACGGCACCAATTACGAACTCTACCTCAACGTCCTAAGTGTGGGTGACGGCGAGGGCGGAACGCTCAAGTACGACTCCTCCACTGCCAACGGCTTCCGCGATTTGAAGATCTACATTCCGGGCGCGGTGGACACGACGAAGACGGTCGAGATAATTTACACGGTACGCAACGGCGCCCGCTTTTTCGACGACTACGACGAGTTCTACTGGAACGTTACCGGCAATGACTGGCCGGTGCCGATTGATCACGCGACGGCAACCGTGCGCTTCCCGGATTCCGCGGCCGGTTCGTTAAGAGCGCAGGCGTTTACCGGCGTTTATGGATCAAGCGAGCGCGACGCGACCGCCAAGGTTGCCGGCGCGGAGGCGCAGTTTGAGACCAACAACCCGCTGCCTATGAGCGGCGGGATGACGATTGACGTTTACATCCCCAAAGACATCCTGCGCGAGCCCGGTGCCTTCACGCGCTTTCTGTGGTTCATTGGCGGGAATGCCGTCGTCTTCTTTCCGCTGGTGACGCTGGCCGTGATGTTCCTGCTGTGGTGGTACAAGGGACGCGATCCTGATCCCGGCGTGTCGGTAGCGCCCATGTACGAGCCGCCGCCCGGCATTTCCCCGGCCGAAGCCGGCACACTGCTCGACGACTCGATTCATCCGCGCGACATCACCTCCACCATGGTGGACCTGGCGGTGCGAGGCTACATCAAGATTGAGGAGACGGCGGACAAGGGACTGGTCTTCACCCACAAGGATTATGTCTTCCATTTGCTCAAACCCATGGCCCAGTGGACCGACAAGGATCTCGCTCCGCATGAACGGGTGATGCTGGAAAACGTGTTCGAAGGCGGCGCGGAAACGCGGCTCTCGAACCTGAAAAACCGCTTCTACACGGCCGTGCCCATCATCCGACAGGACATTATGGGGGCGTTGAAGAACAAGGGCATCTATCTGCTCGATCCGGAGTCGGCAAACGGCTACAGCGTTGGAGCAGCGGTCGTGATTCTCATCCCCTTCGCCATTTTCCAGTACCTGGGATGGGTGAACTTCCTCAACTCGATTCCATTGCTGATTGTGAGCGTGCTGATCGCGGCGCTGATCTGGTGGCTGTTTGCGCGGGTGATGTCGGCGAAAACGGTGAAAGGAGCGCGGACCCGCGTCGCCGTGCTCGGCTTCCAGGAATTCATGAATCGCGTGGATGCGGAGCGGCTCAAGGTCATGCCCCCGACCACGTTCGAGAAGTTCCTGCCGTACGCGATGGCGCTCGGGGTGGAGCATCACTGGGCGCAGGCGTTTGCCGGAATCGTCAAGGATCCGCCGCAGTGGTATGTGGGGCCCGGCGGCCCGTACAGCGGATTCAATCCAATTTTCTTTTCCAGTTCAATGCACAACATGGCGACTGACATGCATCAGGTCTTCGTCTCCGCCCCTCGCGCCAGTTCGACCGGCTCCGGTTGGAGCGGTGGGGGATTCGGCGGAGGCGGCGGCTTCTCCGGCGGCGGATTTGGCGGCGGAGGCGGCAGCGCGTTTTGAGACGGCGATCCGGTGCGCGATTGCGGGCGCGCGTACCACTTTCCTATTATTGAATCCCCACGACGCGCGGATATAATCGCCGCACTCTTTCTTGGGGTTCAATCCTTGGGGTTCAATCCTTGGGGTTTGATCGCTTTGATGGGCAAATCTTGTGAGCGCACGATCCAAATCTGTCCAAAAAACAGCGATCATCGCATTCTGCGTGATCGCCACGCTGTGGGTATGCGCCTGCGCCGGGCTGTATGCCGTCATGCGGCGACCGCCGGAAACCTTTGCGCGGGTCATGGCGAAGGTGCCGGGCCCGGTCCCCTTTCTCGTGCTTCCTTTCGAAACCCTGTGGACGCACGCCCGGAGGGGCGCGCTGCGGGCCGGCGATTCGGCGCCCGACTTCACTCTGACCAAACTGGACAAGAGCGGCACCGTGCAACTTTCGTCGTTCGCGGCGCAAGGACGACCGGTGGTGCTGGTGTTTGGCAGTTACACGTGACCTCCCTTCCGGCGGGAGGTTCCCGCTCTCAACAAACTCTACAAGCAGTACGGCAATCAGGTCGCGTTTCTGGTGGTGTACATCACCGAGGCGCATCCGAGCGACGTGTGGCAGATGGAGAGCAACATCAAGGATAAAGTTGTATTCGCCAGCCCGCGCGACGAGGAAGAGCGCGGCGCGGTTGCCGGGACTTGCGTGCGCAAATTAGGAATCGAGATTCCGGCAGTGCTCGACGAATTTGGCAATTCCACGGAAGCGGCTTATACGGCGTGGCCCGATCGCCTCTACCTGATTGACGGCTCGGGACGCATGGTGTACAAGAGCCCGCCCGGGCCCTTCGGATTCAAACCGGATGATTTGCAGGCGGCCCTGCGCAAGATCGCGACCTCACAGCAGTCAGCCGGCAACGTCAGCCGGGAAGGTCCCCTGGGGAGGACCGAGCAGAAATAAATGGGCCGCGATCGCATCGCAGCCCATTCGTTTCCGCCAGCTATTCGGGTGTTTACTGCTCGCCTCCCGTAACGTTGCTTCCCCACAGAGCGTTACTGCCCCAAAGCGCATTGCTTCCCCATAACGCGTTGCTGCCCCAGAGCGCGTTGGAACCCCAGAGAGCATTGCTGCCCCAGAGCGCATTGCTCCCCCACAGGGCGTTGCTGGCGCCGGTCATGGTAGACGAGGGGGCACCGGCGACGAACTGCGACGATCCCCAGACCGCCGTGTTCGACCACGTGGCCGATGTATTCCAGACGGCGGTTGGGCTGTCGTTGAGATAGACGTTACCGGACTTCGGATCATACGAGGCGACGGGAGACATTGCCGTCCCCTTGGCTAGATCGGTGTTGTTCAGAGCGGCTTCGAGATCAACGTAGCCGGCGCCGACGGTGAACACGTCGTATTGATCGGTGTAAGTGATTCCCGTCGCTGGATCGGTGACGCTGCTGTAGGCGGGAAGCGACTTCCACGCGGTCTTCATCAGCCGCGCCTTGACCTGATCGGGAGTGAGCGAAGGAGTCTTCTGCAGCAGGTCCGCCACCACTCCGCTTACCACGCCGGCGGCCATGCTGGTACCGCTCAATGTGAAGTAGGTAGAAGACGAAGCGTTGCTCCCGCCCCTGACGTAATAGCTGTAGGGTACTCGGTTGCCCGGATACTGGTTATAAAGCGTGGAACCCGGGGCTTCGGCCGAGACCAGCAGGTTGCCGGGCGCGACGATATCAGGCTTGGCCACAGCGTCAATCGCGGTCGGCCCCTTGGAACTATAGCTGGCGATGAGGTCGTCCACGCGAGTGGGCGTGCCCATCGGCTTCATTGCGCCCACGGTGATCACATAGGGATCGTTGCCCGGGGCCGTGACCGTGGCGTAACCGTCGGTTGGCTGGTAGCGGCCGTTGTTGCCGGCGGCGACCACGACGACGATTCCGTTCTTCCATGCGGCTTCAACCGCCTGGCAGAGCGGATCGAGCGTGTAGCTTTCGTAGACCGCGCGCCCCAACGAAAGATTGAGAACTCGGATGTTGAACAGGGGCTTCAGCGTGATGGCCGTGCTGATGGCCGAGATCACGGCGCTGTCCGTGCCTGATCCGTTCTGATCGAGAACCCGCAGGTTGACCAGGTTCGCCTGCGGCGCGATGCCTTCTTCAGTGTGCGAATATTGAGGTCCTTTCGAACTGGAGCCGTTGCCGGCGATCAGCCCGGCGATGTGCGTGCCGTGGCCGTATTGATCGTTCGTGCCCAGGTTGCCGGGAACGAAGCTCTGGCTCCAGACCACGCGCGACAGCCCAAGAAAGCTGGCGCCCAGGTCAGGGTGGCTGCTGACTCCGCTGTCCACCAGCGCGACTCCAACTCCGGCGCCAGTGTAGCCGGACTGCCAGGCGGCGAACGCATTCACCGCCGGCGCCGCGTTACTGAGAGTCGGAGCCAACGTACGGTCCAAGCTGATGTATTTGACGTGGCTCTGACTCGAGAGCGAGATGACATTCGAGAGCGGCAACTCCGCAACGATCCCGTTCACCAGGGGCAACGAATTCAGTACCGAACCCAGCGTCGAAAGCAGTTGCAGGTCCAGAGGGCTGGGCGAGTTGTTGTATTGGACGACGACCCGGACAGTTGACTCGGTCGCGGTCTGCAGGTCTGGAGACAACTTCGTGGTGTCGGCGGCGTAGCACACCGTCACCGTGGCCATGCATAAGAGCAGAACCCACTTTTTCATGATCCCCCACTAAGGCGCCCACAGGCGCATAAGAACCCCAAGTTGCCCTATTTGATGTGCAGGTCCGAGTCCAAATGATGACCGTCATTACCCTTCTTTTTCAGTGACTTAGGATGCTGTGTTGCAAAACGCAATGGGCACTTTGTCCCTTTGCCCCCGGCCTTGGGACAACTTGTCACATGAGCATTTCAACTCCGGCTTCACGACTCATAACTCATTGATTTGGCGGGAGAAAACCATCGTAATCAGCCAGTTTCGTTTTGGGCGGACACATCGTCCCCCATCGTCGAAAATCTAAGCACTTTCCTATGACGCGGGGACGTTCCATTGGGGCACACGTGTTTGTCGCCGGGATGACCCTGGCGGCGTCCGTCTGCTTTGTGTTGGCGTTCTCACATTGGCAGTCCAGCGATCCCGTCAAGTTCGTTTGCTATGTAATCGCGGCGCTGCTGGCATCGCCGCTAAAAGTCAGCTTGCCCGGTATTGAAGGAACGCTGTCAGTGAACTTCCTGTTCACCCTGCTCGGCATCCTGGAATTGAGTTTGCCGGAGACGCTGCTGATCGGTCTGGCCAGCACGCTGGTGCAGTTCTACTGGAAACCGGCACGGCGTCTGAAAGCCATTCAGCTAGTCTTCAACGTATCGCAAGTGACAGTTTCGAGCGCCGCGGCATACGGCGCCTATCAGCTGGTGACGGCTCACGTGCTGCACGGGCCGGGGCCGCTCGCGCTGCTCGTGGCTTCGGTGACGCAGTTCGCCAGCAACACCGGAGCCATGTCAACCATCATTGGGTTGACGGAAGACAAACCCGTTTCCAAAGTGTGGACCTCCAGTTATCTCTGGTCGTTCCCGTACTGCATGGTGGGCGCGACGACGGCGGGCCTGGTTCACTTCCTGAACGGGCACATCGGATGGCAGTCGTCTTTGCTGGTGCTGCCCCCCATCTACCTGATGTACCGCTCCTATCGCCTGTATCTGGGAAAGCTTGAAACCGAGAAGCAGCACGCCGAAAAGGTCTCCAATCTGCATCTGCGAACCATCGAAGCGCTGGCCCTGGCCATTGAAGCGAAAGATGCGACAACCGGCGAGCACCTGCAGCGAGTGCGCGTGTATGCCATGGAACTGGCCCGGGAACTGGGTTTGAGCGAAGACGAAACTGAGGCTTTGCAGGCGGCGTCGGTGCTGCACGATATCGGGAAACTGGCCGTGCCGGAGCACATTATTTCGAAGCCGGGTAAGTTGACGCCGGAAGAATTCGAGAAGATGAAAACCCATCCTATCGTTGGGGCGGAGATTCTGGAACAAGTTGATTTTCCGTATCCGGTCGTGCCCATCGTGCGCGCTCACCATGAGAAGTGGGATGGCAGCGGCTATCCGCTGGGATTGGCGGGCGAGGCGATTCCGATCGGGGCGCGCATTCTGGGCGCGGTGGATTGTCTGGACGCGCTGGCGTCGGACCGGCAATACCGGAAGGCGTTGCCGCTCGACGAGGCCATGGCCAAGGTGGTGGAGGAAGCGGGCAGGAGTTTCGATCCGAAGGTGGTCGAGATTCTACGCCGCCGCTACATCGAACTGGAAAAGCTGGCGAATGCGCAGCCGCTGCAGGCGCCTCCGAAGCTCTCCACGGGTATCAAGGTAGAGCGGGGACTGGCTCCGGCAGCCGGTTTTGCGGAATCGGCGGAAGCATCGGCGAACTCGAAGACGCAGGAAGATTCGGCGCGGATGTCGGATGCCAGCCACCAAAAGCAGGAAATCATCGAACTCTGCCGCCAGAGCAAGGGCCTGAAGATTGAAGACATCGCCTCCCTCCTGTGGGTACGGTTGAAACGCCTGCTGCCCCATGACGCCATGGCGGTGTACTGTCCAAAGAGCGGGCTGCTGGTACCGGAGTTTCTGAGCGGCGATGCCTCCAGGCTGTTTTCTTCCTTGCGGATTCCTCTGGGGGAAGGCTTGTCGGGATGGGTAGCGCAAAACCACAAGCCGATTCTCAACGGCAATCCATCGGTCGAGCCGGGCTACCTGAACGATCCCACGAAATACAGCACGTTGCGTTCGGCGCTGGCAATCCCTCTCGAAGGGAAATCCGGAGTGGCAGCTGTCCTGGCCCTCTATCGCGCCGCCCAGGATGCGTTCACGGCAGACGATCTGCTCGTGGCAGAGGCAATCGGCGCAGGCCTGGGAACCGCAATCGAAAGCGCCGCCAAACCCAAGGCGGCAGCGAGCGCAGCCGGATCCCGATAACCACTACAAGCCATCTCATAAATCCCGTTTTGAAAGGGCGCGGCTTCCAGCCGCGCCGACGTTGCCCGCCTGAAAATTGGGGCTTCAGCCCCCGAAGGGCGCATTTGTGAGACGGCTTCTACTCGATCTCGAAACTCACGTACATCAGGCCGCCATCGCGTTCGACCTGGAGCGCAACTGGATCGCCGGTTTTCAGCGCGTTCAGAGCGGTGCGCAGCGAGTCCATAGAATCGATTGGAGTGCTGTTGAGCTGGTGGATAATGTCGCCGGCTTCGAGGCCGGTATCGGGCAAGATCAGGTCGGCAGCTCGTCCCACTACCACTACTCCCGAGGGGATTCGCAGCGAACTCAACCGGGAAGCCAGAGTGCTTGGAAAGTCGATGGCGAGCACCCCCAGGCGGGGGATCAGGCTGTTCTGGGGATTGACCGCGTCGAGAAGCTGGTCCATTTGGTCGTGGTGCTCAATGGCCGGGATATGGAGGATTTTCTTTTCGTCGCCGCGCAGAATCTCCAGCTTGACGACCTGGTCAAGACGGTGCAGGTAGAGGGCAGCCGAGAGCGACGGAAGAGTTTCGATTCGGCGATCATCCGCGGAAAGGATGATGTCCTGAATCTGCAGGCCGGCCGCGGCGGCGGGACCGTCGGGGGTCACATCCACGACGATGACTCCCCAGTGTTGCGGGAGACGCAAAGCGTCGGCCAAGGTGGGCGTGATCTCCTGCGCCACCGCCCCGATTTCGACGCGATGGACATGCCCGTGTTTGCGCAGGCTCTGGTAGACGAAATCCACCACGCGCGCGGGAATGGCAAAGCCCAGACCCTCGCTGCCTCCACCTTGCGACAGGATGAAAGTGTTGATCCCGAGAACCGAGCCGTTCATATCTACCAGCGGCCCTCCGCTGTTGCCGGGATTGATGGGAGCGTCGGTCTGAATGTAGGTGAGCGGCTTGCTGGGATCGGCCTGGCGGGCGACAGCGCTGACCACGCCCATGGTGACCGAGTTCTGCAGGCCTTCCGGGCTGCCGATGGCAAACACCAGTTGGCCCACTTGGGGCCTCTGCTGGGTGAGGAGGGACAGGGAGGGCAGGCCGGAATCGTCGATCTTGAGAAGCGCGAGATCGGTTTCTTTGTGCTGACCGAGAAGTCGGGCTTCCACAATCCGGCGTTTGCCGACCGGTACGGGTGCGCCGGTCGTGGGCAGCGGCAAAGCCACGCGAATGCGTTGTGCGCCTTCCACCACATGGGCATTGGTCATGATGAAGCCATTGGGGTCGACGATCACGCCCGATCCGACCGCGTGCTGGCGCACGATCAGCGCAGTCTGAGATCGATCCTCCTCTCGAAGCGGGCCGTATCCGGTGACCAGAATCTGCACCACCGCCGGCGATACTTTGGCGGCCAGACCTTCCAGGGCAGTGTTCAGTTGTGTGAGCACATCCTGCGCCTGGGAAGCTTCGCCGGTCTCTGGCTTGGAAATCTGGGCCGCTGACTTGCCGGCCCGAGATGCGGCGGAGGGCGACTCCACCTTTTGCCCTGATGCCGATTGTGCTTGCGCCACCGTTATGAGGAAGATCGCTGCGGCAACGCAGAGATGGCGAATATCGCACCCCGGCTTGGAGTTCCGTGGAGTCCACATGACGTATGCCTCCTCTCGACCATCTGTATGGAAAATTGATCCAACCTACCATGGAATACTGACCGGGCGTTAGAAACGGGTGATTCGCTTCTTGTCCAGCGCCGCCTGATGTACACTGCACCATCACAGCGGAGACAGCACTTGGATGACCCAGGCCCTGATTAAGACTCTGAAACGAGGGCGCGAAAACTACTACCTCAAAGACAAATTGTGGGCGGTCACCCTTAGCGCGGCACTTGTCTGCTGCGCCTTCGAGCTATGGTGGTTCAGCAGGGTATGCTTCAACGAAATCGACTTCGACGGCATGGCCTACATAGGAATCGCCCGACACATTCGACAGGGTGAATTTTACTCAGCCGTCAACGCATTCCGCAGCCCTCTCATGTCCTGGCTGATCGCAGCCGTGCCTTTCCGGAACGGGGACTATCTGCACATCGGTAAGCTCTTAAACATGGGGAGCTTCGTGCTTTCTCTTGCCCTAACCTTTGTTCTGGCGGACAGGCTGTGGCGGTCACGCCTCGCTGGCTCTCTGGCAGCTTTATTGTTTGCGCTTGGCCGTAGCTTCGCAGCCTCAGCCGTTGAAATCGTTACTCCAGACTTCCCGCTTGCGGCCTTGGTGCTCGTCTATTTTCTTCTTCTGCTCCGGGCACTGCGGAATGATCGTTTGACAAACTGGCTCTTCTTGGGATCTCTTCACGGCATTGCGTTTCTCGCCAAAGCCTTTGCACTGCCGTGGCTGGCTGTGTGCACGACGGCGGCTTTGGTCGTATCCGGCAAACCGTGGAAGACAAGGGTTGTGCGGCTTGCCTTAGCAGCAGTGATTCCCGCAGTAATTGCCGTCGGATGGGCTGCGGTGCTGCACTCAAAGTACGGCGTGTTCACAACCGGCAGTCAGTTCAAGGCGAACCTGCTTCATTCGACGGTACATGCGTTCCGAGAACACCGGGACCCGACGTATGCGCTCCTCAGGAATACCGCCGTGCAATTCGATGAGTACGGTGTGTTGGATCCCATGCCGCCGGGTTCGTGGGCTTGGACGTATCGGAGCGACATCAAGCAACTGCTGCCTGCAATCATTCTGGCCGAAAAACACAACGTGCCGCTGGTCCTCAAGGAGATGATGATTGTCGCGACGCCGGGCAGCTTGCTAGCTTACGTATTGGCTTTCGCCATGATTGCCCGCCGGAGGCTCCAGCATCCCATGGAATGGTCGTTCGTGATCGTCTCCGCAATTGCAGCGCTCGCCCTGGTAGCGGCATACTCGATGCTGGTCTTCGATTCGCGCTACCTGTTCCCCTTGGTGCCTTTGGTGCTGGCAGTTGCTTCGGGCTTTCTGGCCGGGGAGAGCGAATTCCATCGGCGCTGGCTCAGAATCTGTCAGGTTCTGGTGGTTGTTGGTTTGGTCATTTCGGTGACGTACCGGTCATCGCCATTTCGCACCTTGACCCGGGACTTCGAGGTCAGTTGCTACGACGCCGGCAATCGGCTGAAGGGTCACCGCGGGCCTAGAATTGTAAGCATCGGGTCAGGCCCGTTTCCTGAACACGGTGTGGGATGGGAGGCGGGCTACAAGGCGGCCTACTTTGGCGACGCCAGACTGATCGCCACCGTGGATGTGTTGCCGGATTCGAATCAGGCGAGCAGCCTGATGGCGGATATCGAAAGAGCGACTCCCGACGCGATCCTGGTCTGGGGCAGACCGGATGACGCCAAACGCGCCAGCGTGATTCAAAGTCTCGTTCCCGTTTACCGGCCCAATTCGATCGAGAAGATTCTCGACCCATCTCTCGGTGAAGTCGGGATGGTGATGTTCCGGTGAGTCGTCCGGGGGAAGCCTAGTTGCTACCGTTAACTAACGGGTTATCAGCCTTTTACACGGGTAACTTTCCGTGATATAACCTGCCCTAAGCACAATTGCGGGCCTTGGCCCGTCAGGAGCTTGATTTGATGGCGCTGGCCTTAATCGGAGACGACAGGTCGAGAAACGGCCGGCAGCATAGAGGAGGCCCCGTGGGCGAAGAAGCACGGACCGGAAAAAGGTTCCCACTGGAATTGCCGATTAAGATTCATAAGGGTGAGACCGGCGGGGACGCAAAAGGAGTCACGGGGAATCTCAGCGCAGCGGGCGTGTACATCCGCGCCGATGCTTCGCTGGAGATTGGTTCGCCCGTAGAATTTGAAATCACGCTGCCCCCGGAGATGACGGGTGGTCAGGAAAATGTGACCATCCAGTGCAAGGGGCGGGTGGTGCGCGCCGACGAAACTGGCAGCGGCGGCGAAGGCCGCGGCGTGGCCTGCGTGATCGACTCATATGAGTTCGTTCGCAACTCTTAATGCTTTTGAACCGGATGCTTTTGAACCGGACTTTTTGGGAGCGCTGACAAATGCTCAAACTGATTCTGGCCGATAACCAGGCGATCTTCCGGGCGGGGATCGCCAAAGTACTCGCGGTCGAAGACGAAATGCGCATCGTGGCTCAGGCGCAAACGCCGGAGCAGATGTTTATGGCGGTGGACAAGTTCCGCGCCGCAGTACTGGTGGTGGCGGCGGGATTTCACAACGATTTTGCCGCCATTGTGCTGGCCGTGAACAAAGCCAAGACGCGCTTGATTGTGCTGGCGGACACGGGCGAGAGCGCGCAAAAGCACATGGCAAACGGCGCCCACGGAGTGGTCTATCGCAACGTGACCAGCGCCGCGCTGGTGGATTGCGTGCGCAAAGTGGCGCGCGGCGAGACCTGGGTGCAGGACGTCGCCGTACCCAGCGAACTCACCGAAAACGATATGGTGGGATTGCGCGTGCGCGACCGCCTTACGGCGAAGGAACTCCGTATCGTGGCGTTGATCGTGCAAGGCTACAAGAACAAGGAAATTGCCTCGCAGCTCGGCACCACCGAGCAGGTCATCAAGAACTACCTGCGCAACGTCTATGACAAGATTGGCGTGTCAGACCGGCTGGAGCTGGCGCTATTCACCATCCACCACCGCATCCTGAATGAAGCGGCAGCCGCAACCGCCGCCGGGACCGTGCCGCAGCCACCCGCGGGAGTTGCGCAGTAAGATTCAGTGTCGTGAATATGATCAGGCCGCCTGCGGGCGGCCTTTTTTGGCGATCGTTAGATCTTCTCTCCCACCGCCTTGGCCTGCGTGAACAGATACAAATAGTCCGGGCCGCCGGATTTCGAATCCGTGCCCGACATGTTGAAGCCGCCGAAGGGATGCGCGCCCACCATCGCTCCCGTGCATTTGCGGTTGATGTACAGGTTGCCGACGTGAAAGTCGCGAATGGCCCGCTCGATCTTGTCGCGTGAACTGGTGTAGATGGCGCCGGTCAGGCCGAATTCCGTGTCGTTCGCGATTTCGAGCGCGTGGTCGAAACCTCTCGCCTTGGTCACGGCCAGTACGGGGCCAAAGATTTCTTCCTGCTCGAGTTTCGATTTCGGCGGAATATCAGCGATCACCGTGGGTTGGATGAAATAGCCCGCCCCGGGAGCGCGCTCGCCGCCGGTGATGATGCGTCCGTCTTTCTTGCCCTGCTCGATGTATTCGAGAATCGTCTTCATCGAGCCTTCATTGATCACCGCGGCCATGTTGGCGTTTTCTGTCGGATCGCCGACCTGAATTTTTTCGACCCGCGCTTTGAGTTGTTCCAGGAATTTGTCGTAAACGCGCTCGTCCACGATGGCGCGCGAACAGGCGGAACACTTCTGACCCTGGAAGCCGAAGGCGGCCTGCGCCACGCCCTCGACGGCAGAATCAATATCGGCATCGGCGTCTACGATGATGGCGTCTTTGCCGCCCATCTCAAGAATCGTGCGCTTGATCCAGATCTGGCCGGGCGCCTGCGTCGCAGCCACTTTGTTGATGTGCAGGCCGACTTCGCGCGAACCGGTGAAGGCGATGTAGCGCGTCTTGGGGTGCGCCACGATGGCGTCGCCGAAACTGGCTCCGGCGCCGGGACAGAAATTCACCACACCCTCGGGCATGCCTGCCTCTTCGAGCAGTTCGACAAACTTCGCGGCGATGGTGGGCGAATCGCTCGACGGCTTCAGAACGACCGTGTTGCCGCAGACGATCGAGGCCAGCGTCATCCCGGCCATGATGGCGCAGGGGAAATTCCACGGCGGAATCACGGCGCCCACGCCCAGCGGAATGTAGGTTAGCGTGTCGCGCTCACCGGGCAACTGGATGGGCGTTTGCGCCTTAGCGAAGCGCAGCGCTTCGCGCCCGTAGAACTCGCAGAAGTCAAGCGTCTCGGAAACGTCGGCGTCGGCCTCGGCCCAGTTCTTCGAGACTTCGAAGACCATCCACGCCATGAATTCCATCTTGCGCTGGCGCAGCAGATCGCCGACGTGGAACAGCAGGCTGGCGCGCTCTTCGACTGTGGTGCGGCTCCAGGATTCGAACGCGGCGAGCGCGGCTTGCATCGCTGGCTCGACGTGCTCTTTGCCGGCCTTCTGATGGATGCCTACGATTTCCGACGGACGAGCCGGGTTCAGCGATTTGATCTTTTCGGCGGTCTTGACGCGCTTGCCGCCGATGATGAGGTCGTACTCGCGTCCCAACTGGCCGCGAACCTTGGCGATGGCGGCGCGCATCTTGCGCGCATTGTCTTCATTGCGGAAATCGAAAAACGGCTCGGTGACGAACGGGCCGGAATGCAGGCTCACGCGCGGCCGGACGGGGGCTTCCAACGTTGCCATGGGAGAATCCTTTCGAAAGCCGGGAGGTCAGGTATTAGGACTTGCCTGAGATATTTTACACCGCGAACGGGTGTGGGTGACGCTTCCAACGGTATAGAGAAATATTGTGCCAGGAGTCTGCGATCAGGGCCGACGCGCGTTCAAGTGAAGGACCAAACCTGCGGTCACCCGAAGATTGTTTTGGGGTCGCACGGCGCCGGTCGAGTCCAGGAAGGCTGTGCGCAGATAATCTGCGCTGACGCGGAGGGCAAACAACCCGGAGACCGGACGCTCGATTCCTCCCCCGGCCGCGTAGGAGAAATCCACCACCCATCCCTGGCGGTAGCTAGTTTTGTTCTCTGGCAGTGCGCCATTGACCCGGCTCACACCACCCAGCAGGTGAAGGAATATCCGCGTCTTACCGTGATCAACCGGATAGAACACAGGACCGGCGTGAAGGATCAACACAGAGCCATCGTGTGCGGTGCCGAGGACATTGGAAGCACGCAGGTAGTTGGAATCCACCGTAGCCCCCCAATGCGGATTGAAGTCGATACGTCCGTTGAGATCCACGCCGCCGAGCTTCGCATGCCCCGCGGCAGGCATCGCCATGGTGAGCGAGGTGTAGCCGGCACTCACGTCAAAGTCCGGCCCGGTGGCGGCCGGCGCGGGCCCTGATTGTACCCAGCTTTGTGCCAGAACTGGCGCAACCAGCGTGAGCACAAAAAGACAAACCTTCCCCGTGGAGCCGATGGCGTTTCTCATTCCGTCCTTTCCCTTTGTGCGGTTTTCGGGGGACTCCGGGAGCCAGGGTGCAATCTCGCTACCACCCCCGACTGCAGACCGCTTCAGCAGTGAAGCTTCGATCGCTGCGACGCTGAAGCGCTGGAATTCATAACAAAGAAAGCAGTTAGCTCACGCATGAGGGGGCACAGACGGTGGAGCTTGGAAAGTTCCCTAACCTTCCTGACCGGAGCAGTGATCAGGTGCGGAAGGCAGCACTGAAACCTTTTTCACACGGAAAAGATGTTCTCACCGGGGTGGCGGGGGCAGAGCCGTCGAAGCGGCAAAAGAATGCAGCCCACGCCGTAAGGCGTGGGTTTGGATTTGCAG